>Ga0080064_1000729_pt1 | contig 79880 bp, 75 predicted proteins | sample Subgrocontami54m_FD_69260 | JGI IMG/M metagenome (GOLD analysis project Ga0080064, IMG submission 69260) | Subsurface groundwater microbial communities from S. Glens Falls, New York, USA - GMW46 contaminated, 5.4 m (SPADES assembly) (version 2) ... | reverse complement strand
AAGGCCCGCTACCTGCCCGACCTCGCGGCGGGGGGGCGGGTCGCCCCCCACCCGATCACCCAGCCGGACACGGGGCCCGGCGGCGCCCGGGGGGGGGCCCGGGGGGGGGGGCGGGGGGGGCGGCCGCGCGGGGTGCCCCGGGGGGCCCGGCAGTTTGGGCCCCGGCGGGAGGGGCGGTCCCCCCCCCCCGGGGGGGCGCGGGGGCGTGATGGGTCCCGCCCGCCGCAGGGGTTGTCGGCGGGGCGCTCGCGGCCGGGGTTGCAGAACTGTTCGCTCCCCCGCGGTTGCAATGAACCGCGAACGTACCGGCAGCGAGCACACACAGGGTGCGAATGAAGGCGCGGGTAGACATCAACGGAACGCTCCTGATTCTGGACGATGCACGGTGCACGTAGCATAGCGCCTGCGAGCCCTCAATGAGGGTGCTTGACCTGACCGGGCCACCGCGCGAAGCATCATCGGCATGCGGTTCGACGTTGGCACCATCGTTGCCGCCGGGATTGCGCTCGGTGGATGCGGTGCGAGCGCGTGCCCCACGGGAGCCGCTTGCGGAACCGCGTCGTGGCTGCGGCAGACGTCGAGTGCGATCGGTGACGGTCGTTTCGTTCGCGCCCGCGCCGTCTCGATCGTCCGAGGCTCAGGTGGCGAGGACGTCTCCAACAACGACTCGCTCGCCGTGGGCGAGACGCCCGTCTACCTCCGCTTCGACTTGCGCGCAGTTCGCATGGACGCCACCATCGATCGCGCCGTGCTGTCGCTCACCCCCCATCCGAGTTGGCGCCCGACATCGAGGGTCGCGAGGATCAGTGTGTGGGACGTTTCGTCTCGATGGACGGCCGAGTCGCTCGCGGTCGCGTCGACGCCCGATCTCGGCGCCGCGCCCGTGACGCAAGTCACCCTTTCTGCCGTCCACGCCCTGCCCCTGCGTCTCGATGTCACGACGGCCGTGCGCGCGTGGCGGATGCGTTCCGCGGGGACGGCCGCGCTGGCGATGACCGTCGACGGAGCAGCACCCGTGTTCGCCGGCGGCGGTGTGAACGATCCGTCCGTGCGGCCCGTACTCGAGGTGGTGACTCGATGAGTGCGGCGCTGAAACGTTCGCGCCCGGTGGGGCAGTATCACTTGCTCGATCGCGTCGCGTGCGGAGGCATGGCGGAAGTCTATCGCGCGAAGCAGTTCGACGCCGATGGGACCGAGCATCTCGTCGCCTTGAAGAAAGTGCTCGACGCATACGCAGAGGATTCGCACTTCATCCGAATGCTCGTGGCCGAGTACCACCTGTCCGCCCTCTTGCGGCATCCGAACATCGCGCAGATCTACGAACTGATTCGCGTGCCCGAGGGCTACTTCATCGTGATGGAGTTCATCGACGGCAAGGACCTTCGCGCGACCATCACCCGCGCCGCGGACTTGCGACGTCGGTTCGACGTGGCGGACATCGTCTACGTCATGGCGCGCGCGCTCGACGGCCTGCACTTCGCGCACGTCGCGACGAGCGAACAGGGCGTGCCGCTGAACCTCGTTCACCGTGACTTCTCACCGTCGAACATCCTGCTGGGGTACGACGGCAGCGTGAAGATCATCGATTTCGGAATCGCGAAGGCGTCGGTGCCGCGAGACCGAACGGCCGCAGGGATCATCAAGGGCAAGGTCCGGTACATGTCTCCGGAGCAGGCCAACGGCGATGAAGCGTTGACCGGAGCGAGCGACGTCTTCAGCGCAGGGAGCGTCCTGTACGAATTGTTGGGCACCGAGCCCGCATTCTCGGCGGTCAACGAAATCGAACTGATCTACACGGTTCGCCGCGCGAACCCGAAGCCACTGCAACAGATTGCACCGCACTTGCCCGAGGGACTGGTCGAGATCGTCAAGAAATCGATGGCCCGGCTCCGCAAAGACCGGTACGCGAGCGCCGCGGAGTTTCGGGACGCCCTGGTGACGTTCCTTCGCGCGTACGCGCCCGGCTACAGGCGCACGCGCGTCGCCAACTTCATGCGGGCGTTGTGGCAGAAGGAAATCAACCAGGAGATCACGACGCTGCTGGAGTACGCAATTCCGTCCGGGATGGTCCAACGGGCGGAGAATCTTCTGGCGCAGGCCTCCGTCGACGAGAGCATCGAGGCTGCAAGCATCGGCGTGCGAATCGGCGCGCCCGCACCCGTGCCGCGGCCAAAGGGCGGGGCGGGACGACTCGCGACGCATCCAAAATCTTCGCCGCCGGGCCCTGCGGCCGTCTCTCCGGATCCCGAGGACCGCACCGAAGAGCCGACCGTCGCAGAGCGCCGGCGTCGCTCGCAGACATGACCCGTCGCCCAGGCTGGATCCTTTTCGTGGGAGTCGTTGGGAGCGCCGCGTGCGTTGCACTGCGCACGTCGTCGCATCGAACTCCACCCGCGGGTGATCGTCGCGCGAGCGCGACCGACGACGACGCGGGCGTCGCGAACGAGCCGTCCAACGAATCGAACGTTCCGTGCATCGCGTCCCGCCCGGAGCGCGGCTGCCTGACGGGCGGATTGGCCCAATTCGGTCGTGCGAGTTCCGAGGCTCATTTCGAAGAGCGGCCTCCCCGCGCAGCGCGATTGCGGACGTTCGAACTCGATCGCGACGAGGTCACCGCGGATGCGTACGCGGCGTGTGCGACCGCGGGCGAGTGTCGCCCCGCCGCGTGCGACGACGGTGCAAGCCCGCCGTCGACAGGACAGCCCGCACGCTGCGTCTCGTGGTCCGACGCGCGCGCGTACTGCGCGCACGCACGCGGGCGCCTTCCGTCCGAGGCCGAGTGGGAGCGCGCCGCCGCGGGTCTGTTGCCGGCGCATCGAACGTATCCCTGGAGCGCGGACGCGAGCGTCGCCGACGGCGGTGCGCCCCCCGAGGACGATGCGACGCCCGAGGGCGTGCGCGCGCTTGCGGGCGGCGTTGCCGAGTGGGTGGAGGACGTCGGCGCGTTTTATCCCGCGGCCGTGCGCCAAGACTCCGGAGTGCTCCCGGACGCCGCGGACGCAGCGGACGCCGCAGACACGAGAGACGCAGCGGACGACGGCCGCGCGGCAGGCTTGGTCGTGCGGGATGCGGAGGGGTTTCAATTCGAGCGCGAGTCGCTCGACGCCGGCCCCGAGTTCGTCGAGGGCGGCCTCGTGGTCGTCGTGGATCCGCACGGTCCACCCGAGGGCACGTGGCGTGTCGTCCGGGGCGGCGACGAACGCTCTCCAATTGCCGAATGGACGTCGTCCCGGCGCCGATTCCGCCTGCCCGACGACCGTCGGTCGTGGATTGGTTTTCGATGCGCGTACAACCGATGAAACGACGGCGATCGAGCGGGGTCGTCACGGCGCTCGCAATCGCGGCCGCCCTCGGCGGTTTGGCCACGCACGCCGATCCGGCCCCCCGTGCACGCGGGCACCGGCACCACAGCGCGACGCGCGAACCGACGACACGCCACGGCCGACCGATCCGCATTCCACTCACGTCGCATCCATCCGCGTTCGCACCGCCAACGAATCCCGCCGGGGGCACGGCTCCCGCGCGCCCGTACGACCATGTGCTCATCATTTCGCTCGACGGAATGCGTCCCGACGCGATCGACATGACCGACGCGCCGAACCTTCGCCGGATCCGCGAACAGGGCGCGAACGCAACCGAGTCGCGGACCATCACGCACTCGTACACGCTGCCTTCGCACAGCTCGATGCTCACGGGAGTCGATACAGACCGCCATGGGCTCACGCACAACAGCTTCAATCCCACGCGGCCGTTCATTCGGTTCCCAACGATTTTCTACCGTGCGCACGACGCGGGGCTGGCCACCGCGATGTTCGTTTCCAAGCCGAAATTTCGGCACATCGCAGTGCCGGGAACCGTCGACGTATTCGCGCGACCGGACTACCACTGCGAGCGAGTCGTCGGGGCGGCATCGCAATACCTCACGACCGTCGGTGCCGGGATCACGTTCGTGCATCTGTCCGAACCGGACGAAGCCGGGCACTCGCGGGGCTGGATGACCGAGTCGTATCTACGAAACGTCGCGTCCGCCGACCGCTGCGTCGGAACGCTCATGGCAACGCTGTCCGCGCGCGCCGATCGACATCGCTTCCTCGTGATCATCAGCGCGGATCACGGTGGCCACGGGCGCACGCACGGTTCCCAGCGCGATGAAGACATGCGAATCCCGTGGATTGCGTGGGGCGCGAACGTGCGTCGTGGAGCGTTTGCGACGCCCGTCTCGACCATGGACACCGCGGCGACCGCACTCGTTGCGCTCGGATTGCCCATGCCGAGCGACATCGTCGGCCGCCCCGTTCGAATCGCGCTCGACGGACCGGCACCGCTCGCGCGCCGCCGCGCACCGCACCGGCGCCCCCCGTGATTCAGGGCGCCGACTCGCCCCGCAGCGCTCGATCGTGGAACAGGAGCATCTCGACGCCGCCCGCTCCGCGATTGAATACGTAGTCGTGCGGTCCCTCGACGCGACGGAACTCGTGCGCGATGCCCCGAGAACTCATCGCGGTGTCGAGCGTCTCGACGTCGGCGCGGAGCGAGTCGGCGGTGCTGGTCACGATGCGAATGCGTTGCGCCGGTCGGGTGGGACTCGCGGAGAATCGGGCCAGGACGGGCTCCTGACGATCGCGCACCGCGGGTTGGAGCGCACCGACCGCGCCGAAAGTCTCGGGATGCGCCAGACCCGTCCACAACGCATGAAGCCCGCCGAGAGAGACGCCGTCGATGCCCGTCGCCTCGCGGGACGGGAGCACCGGCAATTCGCGACGCGCCCGTGGCACGAGCACATCGAGAACCCATCGCTCGAATGAAGCGTGGGCCGCGCCGCCGAGGTCGTCCCGCACGTCGGGCGTGAACGGAGCGAGCACGACGAGTCCGCGATACGCGCGCCGGGCCAGATCACGGTTCAGCGCAGCGAGTCTGGCCGTCGTGACAAACCCGAAGAATGCTTCGGCCCGCAGCGGGGCGAGTCGCAGCGCACGATCGCTCGCGCCGAGTTCGTAGTCGCGGGGCCAGCCCCACGCGCCGCGCTCGACGCCGCGAAGTGTCTCTCCGAGGCCGTGCAGTGCGACGAGCAACGGGAAGCGTTCGTTCGCGGTGCGGCGATGGGGCACCAACACGACAGCGCGCATCGGACCGACCGCCGAATCACGAAAGTCCCACACCCGCGGGTCGAGCGAACTGCGTCGCGCGGGCGTTCGAGCGGTGATGGCGAGGATTCGCGCGGCGAGAACGAGAACGAGCCCGAGCACCACGGCCCCGCCACCTACGGCCGAGACTCGGATCTCCCGCCGCCCTCGGCGGCCGGGCGTGGCTACGGGAACCGCCGGCACATGCCGAACGCGCAGATTTGGCCGGCGCCGCAGCGAGTGCCGCACGTCCCACAGTTGGCTGGGTCGAAGTTCGTGTTCGTACAGCGCCCCGCACACAGCGAGTTGGGCGGTGGACACCCGCACGTTCCACCGATGCAGAACTGAGTCGCAGGACACACGTTTCCGCACGTGCCGCAATCCATCGGGTCGTTGTTCGTGTTCACGCAACGTCCACCGCAGTTCGATGTGGGCGGGGGGCACGAGCACGCCCCACCGATGCACGACATCGTCGCCGGACACATCCGGCCGCACATCCCGCAGTTGTTCGGGTCGAAATTCGTGTTGATGCACCGACCACTGCAGTTCGTCGTCGGAGGCGCGCACGTGCACGAGCCACCAACGCACGACTGGGTTGCCGCACACGCGTTGCCACACCCGCCGCAATTGAGCGTGCTGGTCCGCAGGTCCACGCACGCTCCGCCGCAGTTGGTCGTCCCAACGGGGCACTGGCAGACTCCTGCAAGGCACGGGACTCCGGTCGCACAGCGCGCGCCGCACATGCCGCAATTGCTGGGGTCCGTCTGCGTATTGACACACGCGCCGCCGCACAACGTCGTGCCGGCACCGCAAACGCATGTCCCGGTTGTGCACGTGCTGCCGCTGGGGCACACGTTCCCGCACGAGCCGCAGTTCATGCCGTCGGTGCTTGTGTCGACGCACGACCCGCCGCACAAGACGCGCGGGGCCGCGCAGACGATCCCACAGACTCCGCCCGTGCACGGCGCACCTCCCGCACACATCGTGCCGCACGTTCCACAGTTGTTCGGATCGCTCCGCGTGTCGACGCACGAACTACCGCACATGGTCATCGGCGGTGCGCACACGGGCCGACACATTCCGCTCATGCACGCGGATCCCGGGCCGCACATCACGCCGCAGCCGCCACAGTTGGCGTTGTCGTTCGTCGTGTCGACGCACGATCCACCGCACGTCGTCCGCGGGGGCAGGCACGGTGTTCCGCACATGCCGGCAGAGCAACCCGCGCCCACGGGACACACGACACCGCACCCGCCACAGTTGTTCGGATCGGTGTTCGTGTCCGTGCAACCCATGCCGCAGTCGCGCTGTCCCGGCGGGCAGATCGTCGTGCACACGCCCGTCGCGCAAACCTGCCCCATCGTGCAAGCGACTCCGCATCGGCCGCAGTTGGTCGTGTCGTTGCTGAGGTTCACGCAGCGACCTCCGCAGTCGACCGTCGGCGGACGACACATCGTTCCGCTGCACCGGCCCATCGTGCACGTCTGGCCCGCGCCGCACGTGATACCGCAGCCGCCGCAGTTGCGCGGGTCGTTCTGGATGTCCGCGCAGCCCATCGGGCACAACGTGCGGCCTCCGGGACAGATCGATCCGCATCCACCGAGGATGCACAATTGGCCGGCGCCGCAGCGATTGTTGCAGCGTCCGCAGTTCGCCGGATCGATCCGGAAGTCCGTGCACCCACCGTTGCAGAGCACCAGTGGCGGCATGCACATCGTCGCGCAACTGCCGAACTGACACACTTGGCCGCCCATGCACACCCGGCCGCATGCGCCGCAGTTGTTCGGGTCGGTCAACGGATTGACGCACGTGCCGCCGCAACGCGCGGTCGGGAACGGGCACGTCGTCGAACAGGTTCCCAGGAAGCACGCGACGCCCGGCGGACACGAGTTGCCGCACCGCCCGCAGTTCGCGGGATCCGTCTGCGTGTTCACGCACGAGCCACTGCAATTGACGTTGGGCAGCGGACACATCGTGAGGCACCGACCCGCCGAGCACGTCTGGCCGGCCGCACAACGCATCCCGCACGCGCCGCAATTGGCGGGGTCCGTGTTGATGTTCACACACGAACCACTGCAGTTTGTGAAGCCACGTTCGCACACGACGGCGCAGCGCCCGGCCATGCAAACCGACGTGGCCGCGCAGGCGTTGCCACACATGCCGCAGTTGCGCGGATCCGTCCGAGTATCGACACAGTCACGGCCGCAGAGCGTTTGACCCGGGGCACAAATCACGCTGCACATTCCACCCGAGCAGGTAGAACCCGGCCCGCATGCGACGCCGCAGCCGCCGCAATTGTTGTTGTCGCTCAGCAAGTTGACGCACGCGCCCATACAGTTGGTCTCGCCCGGACCGCAGGTCATCCGGCACGCGCCCATCGTGCAGACGGTCGAACCGCCGCAAACGTTCGTGCACCTGCCGCAGTGCATCGGATCGGAAGTCGTGTCGACGCAGCGCCCGCCGCAGTTGACGGTGCCCATCGGACAGATCAGTTGGCAGCTGCCGACGAGGCACAGGAACCCAGGCGCGCAGGCGTTGCCGCACGAGCCGCAGTTGCTCGGGTCATTCTGCGTGTTCACGCAGTCGCGCCCGCACATCGTCAAACCCATTCCGCAGATGGAGCCACACACGCCGGCGTTGCAGGTCTGTCCTGCACCGCATCGAACGCCACATCCACCGCAGTTGTTCGGGTCGAAGCCCGTGTTGACGCACGCCATCATGCAGTTGGTCTCGCCCGGGGCACACACCGAACGACATGCACCCATCGAGCACACTTGCGTGCCAGTGCACGTGATTCCGCACGCGCCGCAGTTGCTCGGGTTGGTCTGCAGGTTGACGCACACGCCGCCGCACATCGCTTCGCCGGGGCGGCAGACGGTACCGTCGGGGACATCGAAGCCGTCCCGCGCGTCCGTAAATCCGACGTCGGGGAAGAACCGATAGTCGTCGCCGCTGGTGCGGCCACACCCCACGAGGGCGAAGATTGCGAAAGCCGAAGCAAGAAGTCCTGAGCGGTTCACTTGGAAGCCTCCGGGGCGGTTCATTGGTGCGATCATGCTTTACCCGGCGCAATCGGACAAGCGGGAGAAGGCCACAATCGCGCCAGCCATGGCAGGATCGCGCGCGATGACCCGCACCCACCGCGGCCGAGTGACGTTGCGCCGGCGCACCGCCGCCGCGATGGTCACCGCGCTCGCGGCAACCACCGTGGGGGTTCGCGCTGCGGGCGCCCAATGCCGCGTTCTCCCGGGTTCCGAGGGGGAAATCGGCACTTGGATCGCTGCCGGAGCCGTGCCGCTGCCGCTCGTGCGACCGCCACGCGCCCTCGCCGACCAGACGTCCGCGGCGGCCGCGATGCTCGCCGCGACCACGGCACACCCGCGGGTTGGCTCGAGCCTACGTCCGGGGGTCCCCTGGCGCGCCGTCGCGGGAACATCGACTCGAGTGGATCTGGAAGAGCCGCCGCGCGCCCGCGGGCCCCGGGCGATGCTCGCCGGTGCCACGCTGGTCGTCGCACGGGACGCGCGGGTGCATCTGTTCCTCGGCAGTGACGACGCGCTCGCGTACGTGCTCGACGGAGTCCTGACCACGCTACGCACGGACGTCCGCGGCGCGCGCGAAGACGACGATCATGTCGAACTGCCGCTGCGTGCAGGGCGACACGAATTGATGTTCCTGGTGGTGGTCAACGGCGGCACGGTTCGGCTCGCGGTGCGGATCACGGACGGCAATTTTCAGCCGTCCCCGGACGTGCGCGTCGTGCTGGACGGCGTGGACCCGAGCGCGTGCGCCCGCCTGGCGACCGCCTCGATCGATTGGTCGGAGCAGCGGAATGTCGTCACCGCCGGCACCCATGTGCGAGTGCGCGCGTCGTTCCCCGCCGGGACGGCCGTCCGCGCCGACGAAACCCGCAGAACACTGTCGCTTGCGGGGGCCGGATTGCCGGCCGGGATGAGCGCAACGATCGCGGTGGACGGATCCGCCGCGGTTGCGGGCGTCGTCGAAGCCACGCTGCCAGCGGTCGAAACAGCGACCGTCCGCGTCGAAATCACATCCGGCGCGGGCGTGCTCCCCGCGGTGCGAGCCGTCGGCATTCGCGTGCCCGCCGCCGTTCGCGACGTTCTACTGCGGTCGCAGCGCTTGCTCGAGCCGTTGTCGGAGGCGTCGCCGCCGGCCTGGCTGCCGCGCGGGTCGCTGACCAGCATGCGGTACGTTGCCGAGCGCCTCGCGGCGCTGGTGTCTGCAGGCGACGACGACATCGAGCACTGGAACACCGAGGCGCGTCAGCTCCGATCGCTGCTCGACGCCGTGGAAGCGCAACGCGACCCGTACCGTGGGCGGACGGGCACTCTGCGTCGCGCCTACCGGTCCGACATCGATGGCACGCTCCAGGGCTACTCGATCTACGTCCCTCCGAGCTACCGCGGCGATCACGCCTTTCCGCTCGTCGAAGCCCTGCACGGAATGGGCGGCACCTCCCATCGCATGTTGCCTGTCCTGTTTGGCCTGTACGACGAGCACGAATCACGAACGCACGCGGATCGCCACTTGCCCCCGTTGCCCGACACGCGTGCGATTCTCGTCGCGCCGTACGGCTTCGGCGACACGGGCTACCGAGCGCTCGGCGAAGTCGACGTCCTCGCCGTGCTCGACGAAGTCCGCGCGGCCTACCGGATCGATCCCAATCGCACGTACATGACGGGACTTTCGATGGGCGGCATCGGCGCCGCGTGGGTGGCGCTGCGCAATCCAAGCGAGTTCGCCGCAACGGCGCCTCTGTGTGGCTATCATAGCTACTTCGTCCGCAGCGATACCCGCGGCGTGCGCCGACCGTGGGAGACGTTTCTGATGGAAACGCGCTCGAACGCTGTGTGGGCCGAGAACGGCAGCCACCTGCCGATGTACATCGTGCACGGAACGCTCGATCGGCCGACGGACAACTCTCGCGTACTCGTCGATCGGTACACGCAGCTCGGGTTCCGCATCGAGAGCGAGTGGCCGGAGCTGGGACACAACGTCTGGAGCACGACGTATGCGAACGGAAGAATCGTTCCGTACTTCTTGCGCTTCCGACGCGATCCGGCCCCGCGGCACGTCCACTTTCGCACGGCGACACTTCGTGCGCGGCGCAGTTTCTGGGTCGACATCGACGGACTCGCGCGGCACGACGCGTGGGGCGACGTCGTCGCCGACGCGAACGGCACGACGCTACGAATTCGCACCACCGACGTCAGCGCGATGACTCTGAGTCCGCCCGCGTCGCTTGCTCCCGCGAATGCGCAAACATGGGCCATCGACATCGACGGTCAAACGCTGGCGTCACCCGTCGGGCAACCGATCTACCTTTCGCGCGTCGGCGGAACGTGGCGCATCGGTTCGCGCACGCTGGCGCCGCTGGCCGGCCCGATTCGAGACGTCGTCGACCGTCCGATCGCGGTGGTCTACGGCACGCACGACGCGACCGAGACGGCGCTGAACCTTCGCGTCGCACGGACGTGGGCACGGGGGCGGTCGGCAATCCGGGTCGAAGTCCCCATCGTTCGCGACGACGATGTCACCGCCGAGTTCGCACGCACGCATTCGCTCATCGTCGTCGGCACGCCGCGGAGCAACGCGTACCTGCAGCGCGTTCAATCTCGCCTGCCGATTCGCATCGACGGCGACACGATCGTCGCAGGCTCGCAGCGAATCCACGGCGCCGAAATCGGAACCACGTTCGTCGTGCCGCACCCGGACTCGCGCGACCGCGAGTTGGTCGTCGTGACGGCGCCGACGGCGCTCGGCGTATGGCGATCACGTTTTCTGCCGGACCTCGTGCCCGATTTCGTCGTCTACGATGCCGCGATGGCTCCCGCACGCGGTCGGATTCTCCTCGGCGCGCGCGCGACGGTTCGCGCGGCGGGATTCTTCGCGCCGGACGGAACGGTTCCGGCGGTGATCGCAGATCCCGTGACGACTACCGCGCCGACAACCGCCGGGTCGCCCGCGGCGTCACCGAACGACGACGACGACGCCGACTAGCGCTCACAACCACTGCGCACGCGACGGCCACGATCGCGAACGGCGCGTCGGTCCCCCGCACAAAGCCCGCTCGGCATCGACAGCCCCCTCCGGGGCGCGGTTGCTCGTCCGCCGGCTGGCCGTCCATCGCGGCGCCGCCGTCGGTCAGTCCGGCGTCCATGGTCGACGCGACATCGCGTTGCGCATCGACCCGCGCGTCCGTCCCTGCATCGCGTTCGGGATAGATGAACATCGCGCGTTGCGCCGGCCAGCGCGCGGCACACACGTCGTGCGCTGCCGTGCCTGCCGGGCAGTCCATCGCGCCCAGAACGTCGCGCACGCGAATCAGCGGTTCCATGGCGGGCGCACCGTCGCGCCAGCGTGCGAGGGTAAACCCGTCGAGCCGATCGTCCGCGCATATGTAGAGCGCGCCCGCATGGTAGCGCAGGCAGCTGACCATGACGTCGGACACCTGGCGGAACGATTCTCCACGATTGTCAGAATACAAGAGGCCGTCGTCGGGACCGCCGAACCACACGCGCTGGCCGTCATCCGAGAGCGCGAAGCCTGCGGCGCGAAACATCGTGGTGTGCATCAACCGCAACGTGCGTCCCGCGTCGTCAGATCGCAGCAGCATCGTGCCGGCGAGCGTCACGAGATTCGATCGCAACCAGATCCGATCGGGATTCGTGGGATCGACGCCCGACAGAAACGCATCACGCCCGCCCATGAAATCGGTGCGCACGAGTGGCAGCGTCGCGCCGTCGTCGGTCGTGCGGTACAGCCTGAACTCGGGTCGCGCAGTGGCGTCGGCTTGGTAGGTCGCGTACACGATGCGCGGATCGGACGGCGCAACGTCGACCGTTTGAAACCACCCCGGCTCGAGGAACGACGCCGAGCGGCGGAACGTCCGGCCGCGGTCGTCGGAAAAGAACAGATGGTTGCGCGCGCCACCGTTGCCGTCGGCACCGACGATTCGCTCGCCCGCCGGATCGGTCGAAGTGTCTGCGGCCAGAAACGTTCCCAGGGTTGGGTTCAGCGTGAACGTGCAGGCGTCGCGCGACTGCGCCAGCCCGTCGGGAATCCCCACGTGGAGCGCGCCGTCGGCCGTCATCGCCAGCGTCGGATCGTACTCGCCGGCGTAGCCGATGGACTCCTCGCACAACCACCGAAACGTTCGACCCGCGTCGCGGCTGAGCAAGACACCGTACGTCGCGCGCAAGGCGATCGTGTCACTCGCGGCGCCCGGACCGACGATCACATATTGCGCGGCCGGAAATCGGCCGTTGGCACGCGCCGCTGGCGCGCCTGCGAGAAGCACGAGCGCGAGCGCTGCGACTCCGAGCCACGACACCGGCCCACGGCATGTTGTCGACATTGGCATTTCGTCGTTCGCAGCGGTGTGCGTCTCCATGGTCAATGCGCGGCCGTCGGCTGCGGAGGAGTTTGGGGAGCAGCCGCTTGAGGAGCAGTCGGTTGGGGAGGAGCCTGCGCCGGCTCGCGCAGTGTAAGGTGCATGGACAGCCGCACCTCGTGCTCGTCGCCATCCTCCTCGCGTTCGAATACCACGCACTGCCACCGAAACGATCCTTGCCCGTCCGTCAGTCTCCACGCTTCCCACGGAACCGTATCGTCGACCTGGTAGCCGGTGGTCGTCGGCGTTGCTGCAAGTTCGACGAATCCGCGTCCGGCGGCTTCGCCCGCGGGAAACACAACGACGACGTCTCGCTCCCCGCGCGCTTGACGGTACGCGCCCGGCCGGTACCGCACATCGGCGATGTCCATTTCGATCCGAAGGCCCTGCGCAGTCGCGGTCAGCCGCACCGGTGCTCGGAGATGAACGTGGCCGGATTCGGTGCACGGCGGGTCGACACGCAGCGTTTGGTCCATGACCAAGCTCGCACTGTCCACGGTGTTCGCGATCGGAACGCACGAGCCAGCCGAGCGCAGAGCCGCCGCGCCTCCGCACGAACTCACGACCGCAGACGCCAACAGCGCGGCGCCTGACGTTCGCACCGAGCTAGCGGCAGAGACCGAGGCGACCATCGCGATCGAGATCGTCGGACATTCGATGACGGAATCCCAGCGGCGAACGCATCGTCAACAGCGACGGCACGCATGAGGACACAATGGCCGAAGTCGCCCCACTGGCAGATCCGTCGGCCAACGCTACGTCGACCGCGTCCGGCAGTTCGTCGAACAGGATCGCGAGGGCCGTTTCGTCGTCGGCCGGCGCGCTGTCCGTCTTGCCCCACTGTTTTTCTAGCCACCACCACACCGGACCGCCGTCGCGACAGCCGAGCACACGCTCCTCGGGGCCGCACGCAACGCGGACGTGAAAGTGGTCGTCGTGCGGCGCGCTGTCGCCGGGCTGCGAAAGCAGATGTTCGGCTCGGGCGATGGCGTCGCCGTCGCGGCCGTGTGCGCGCGCCCATGCGAGCAAGAGCGCTCGGAGTGGCGCGGAGACGAAGATCCGGATCACGCCCGCGTCGGTATCGCGTGCAAGTGCCTCGACCAACAGCCAGTTCCGCTCGACGTCGAAGTGCAGGGTCTGCATGGGATCGCGCGCTTGGCCGTTCGGGCCGTAGTGAATGAACGCCGGCGTGGGCACAGACGCGTCGCGCTCGTCGCGCGCGAAGAACAGTAGATCGACGTCGCGGCCGTTGCGGTGCGATGCATGACGATCGATGTGCCCGCCGCGCAGCGCGGACAGATCGCCCACACGCAATGGGGCCCCGGGCGGCGCGTGGCGCAGAACGTACCGCGCCGCGTCGCGAACGACCGTCACGAGGTGATCGGTGCCCCACACTTCGCCGCCGCGGGAGCGCGTGCGAAACAACTCGTAGCCGGCGCCGCGCGCTGGGATCGTCGTGGGCCGGATCAGGAACCCGAAGCTCGGCGAACCGACCGAAAGACTGCGCGCGGGATCCGCGAGCCCGTTGTGAACCCGTGCGGCGTGAACGCATCCGGCGCTGACGGCGATGCAAACGAGGATTGCCAAGGGCTTTGGAGCGCGCGAACGGAGCATTGTCGAGAGCAAGGGGATACGCGTTCGGCAGCTTGTGCGCAAATTCGGGCCGTTTTGGCTGCGACGCGTGCTGTTCGCTTGACCCCCCACGCGCGCGGTTCCAATACTCTCGACCGCCGTGGCAATGGACCAACTCTCCGCGCATCTCGACCGTGGCTGGGACCTCGTCCAGCGCGGCGACCTCAAGGCTGCGCGGGTGGCGGCCAAGCGCGCGGTGCAAGCTGCGCCGGAGTCGCCCGAGGCGCACAATCTGCTCGGATACGTGGCTGCGCAGGACGGCGATTCGGACGAAGCACTGGAGCACTACCGTCAGGCCATCGCGCTCGACGACGGGTACATCGACCCGTTCCTGAATGCGGCCGAAGTACTCATTCACCCGCTGCAACAGTTCGACGAAGCCATTGCGATGTGCGACGAAGTGCTCGAGTTCGCGGAGGCCCCCGAAGAGACCGCGGATGCGGCACTCTTGAAGGTGGATGCGCTGCTTGGCAAGGGCGAGCGAGAGTCCGCGCGGGCGGTTTTGAAACTGGTACCGGACGCGGCGATTCAGGGAGCGGTGTATCCATTCCTCGTCGGGCGCGCGATGTACGAAGTGGGACAAAGCAGCGAAGCGGAATCGCACCTTGCGAAAGCTGCCGAAGCGGACCCGCAGAATCCCGATGCGCACTACTATTTGGGACTCGTGAGGGACGAAAAGAACGACCGTCGCGCCGCGGCCCTCGCGTTTCTCGAAGCGCGGGAACTGGACATGGCTGCGCCGACGCCGCCCTGGTCGCCGTCCAAAGCGGTGTTTCAGCAATCCGTCGAGAAGGCGGTCGCGCGGTTGCCTCCCGAACTGTTGAAGGCCATCGACGGAACGCTGATTCTCGTCGCAGACGCGCCGGGGATGGAAGTGGTTGCCGACGGAGTCGACCCCCGGGCGCCGGTCTTGCTCGACGGCACGCCGCCGCCGGAGACCCCGGGGCCGCTCGCGACGCGCGTATTCATCTACCGACGGAACATCGAGCGGCTCTGCGGCGGCATCGAGCAGATCGAAGACGAGGTTGCCTCGCAACTCGAAGACGAGATTCGCCACGTGCTCGCACACGGTGACGGCGCGGACGGCGTACCCGAGGGAACGCCCGCGGTGCCAGCAGCGCCCGCGACTCCCGCGGTGCCCGAGACTCCGACGGCGTCATGACTGCCAGTCCGACCGAAGCCCTCGACGAGATCGAACGTGGACTCGACGCCGCGTTCGATGCTGCGGCCGACGAGCATGCGCTGCGAAACTCGTACTCGCGTGTCCTCGGACCGAAGGGTGCTCTCACGTCTCTCATGAAGCGGATCACGGAGCTAGCGCCGATCGAGCGCAAGCCGTTTGGTCAACGCGTGAACGAAGTGAAGAAGCACGCGGAGACCGCGCGGGAGCGCGTGGAGGCTGCGCTACGGGCGAAAGCTCGAGCCGCGGAGTTGGCATCACAAGTCGACATCACGCTGCCGGGTCGGAAGCATCGCGTCGGGCGGATGCACCCGATTGCCCGCGTGATGCACGACGTCGTGGACGTGTTCCGAGAGATGGGATTCGACGTCGCCGAGGGTCCCGAGATCGAGTACGCGGACTACAACTTCGACAAGCTCGGATTCCCACCGGATCACCCGGCGATGGACATGCAGGACAGCTTCTTCGTGGACACGGGAACACCGGAGCGGCGCGCGCTGCTCCGTACGCACACGAGTCCCGTGCAGATCCGCGAGATGTTGTCGCACCCTCCCCCGGTGATGATGGTCGCTCCCGGCGCGGTGTATCGACGCGACGACGACGCCACGCACAGCCCGATGTTCACGCAACTCGAAGGGCTCGTCGTGGACCGTGGGATCTCGATGGGGCATTTGAAGGGCGTGCTCGAAACGTTCGCACAACGATGCTTCGGACCCGACGTGCCGACCAACTTTCGCGCGAGCTACTTTCCTTTCGTCGAACCGGGCGCCGAACTCGACGTCGGTTGCCTGATCTGTCACGGCAAGGACGCGGCGTGTCGTGTGTGCAAGGGAACGGGCTGGCTCGAGATTCTCGGCGGCGGAATGGTGCATCCCGTCGTGTTCGAGAACGTCGGATACGACCCCGAGGAGTTCACGGGATTCGCGTTCGGCATGGGGATCGACCGAATCGCGATGCTTCGGTACGGCATTCCGAACATTCGGTTGTTGTTCGAGAACGACGTTCGATTCCTTCAGAGCTTCTAATCGCACGGGGCCGCCGTGCGCCGCGCACGCGCCGGCACAACGGGAGTTGCGCAGATGTTGGTGTCGTATCGCTGGTTGACCGAACTGTTGGGCGAGGATCCGAGCGTCGAACGCGCAGCGAAGTTGCTCACGTCGGCGGGGCTCCAAGTCGAGAACGTGACGCGGGTCGGAGAGCGGCTCCGCCCGATCGTCGTTGCGTCCGTGGTGTCCTCTCGGCCGCACCCCACCAGCAAGAATCCGCTCACGTTGGTCACGGTCGACACGGGCGGCTCGCGCGTCGAGGTGGTCTGCGGCGCGCCGAACGTCCCGGCCGCAGGGGGGCTGGTGTGCTTCGCACCCGTCGGCGCGAGCGTGCTCGATCGGAAGGGTCAGCCGTTCACGCTCGAAGCCAAGCCCGTCGCCGGGATCGTGTCCGTGGGAATGCTATGCGCGGAAGACGAACTCGGGATTGGGACCGATCACGCCGGCATCGTCGTGCTCGCGCGCGGAACGGCGGGCGCTTCGCTGCTCGACGCCGTCCCCGCACTCGGCGACTCGATTCTCGAACTCAACGTTACGCCCAACCGACCCGACGCCCTCGGACACATCGGTGTCGCGCGCGATCTCGCCGCGCTGCTCGGCCTTCGCTGGACGCCGCCGCCCCCCCCCGCTCCCCCCGCACGCGATGGCGAGTCCGACGCATCGTCCGCTGCGAGCGTTCGCATCGACGACGCGGTCGGGTGCCCCCGGTACACCGCCTCGGTGCTCGAGGGCGTTCGCGTCGGCCCTTCGCCGCTTGCGATGCGCGTGCGGCTGAACATGCTCGGCCTGCGGCCCATCAACAGCGTCGTCGACGTGACCAACTACGTGATGCTGCTCTACGGCCAACCCCTGCACGGGTTCGATCTCGATGTCCTCGCGGGGCAGTCGGTGGTCGTGCGACGCGCGCGCAACCGCGAGACACTGATGACCCTCGACGGCGTCACGCGCGAGTTGCATGCCGACGATTTGCTCATCGCGGATCGCGAACGGCCCATCGCAATCGCGGGCGTCATGGGCGGCGAGGGATCGGGAATCACGAACGGGACGACCCGCGTGCTCATTGAGTCCGCGTACTTCGAGCCGCGCGGCGTTCGTCGCAGCGCGCGTCGCCATGGAATGCACACGGACGCGTCGCACCGATTCGAACGCGGCGTCGATCCGGACGGCGTGCCGGTCGCACTCGCAGCCGCGACGTCGATGCTCGCGGAGATCTCGGGTGCCACCGTCCGACGCGGAATCATCGATGTCCACCCCGCGCCCGCGGTCGTCCGGACGATCCGGCTGCGCACGTCGCGTGCGCGCAGCGTGCTCGGCATGCCGGTCGACGACGAGCGAGCGCGGGGAGTGCTCGAATCGCTCGCGTTCGGCGTGAGCCCGACGTCCCGCGACGGATTCGACGTACGGGTTCCGGGGCATCGTCCCGACGTGCAGCGCGAGATCGATCTGATCGAGGAAATCGGGCGAATTGTCGGGTTCGCGTCCATCCCGAGCGCACTGCCGCCGACGTCCGGCGCTCGCGCGGGCTCGAAGCGGGACTACGCCTTGCGCCGGCGGGCGCGGGAGTACTGCACGGCGCTCGGTCTCGACGAAGCGGTGAACTACTCGTTCATTTCTGCCGGGGACATCGAAGCAATCCGTGGTGCGAGCCCCACCGCCGTTCGCATCGTCAACCCGTTGTCCGAAGATCGTGCGTGCATGCGCCCGTCGCTCTTGCCGGGCCTGCTGCGTTCGGCCGGCCACGCGCTGCGACATGGCGTCCCGGCCGTGCGGTTGTTCGAGATCGGCGCGACGTTCCATCGCGAGCACCCGCAAGAGCCGGGCCTCGCGTCCGAGAAGTCGAGCCTCGCGTTCGTTCTTGCCGGCCCGCGCGACGCCTACCTCGCGCACGCGGACGACGTGGACATCTTCGACGCCAAGGGCGCAACCGAGTCACTCCTGGAGACGTTGGCGAACGCCGTCGGCACTTTCGTCCGAACGCGACCCGCACCGGCGTGGGCGCATCCGAATCGATACGCATGGGTCGAGATCGAGACCCAGGCTGGCGCGCGATCCGTCGGCGCGATCGGCGAGCTGCACCCGGACGTTCGCGATGCGCACGGATTCGCGCGTCGGGTGGTTGCAGCCGAGTTCGTTCTCGACGCCTTCGCCACCGACGCCCAGGCGCGGCGTGCCGTGGCGCCCGGCCGATTTCCGGCGATGCGACGCGACGTGGCGCTGCTGCTCCGCGAGGACACGGCAGCCGGCGACGTCCTGCAGACCCTGAGTCGGGCGGCCGGGGAATTGTGCGAGCGGGTCGAGCTGTTCGATCGCTATGTCGGCAAGGAATTGCCCGCGGGGCACCATTCCCTCGCGTTTGCGCTTTGGTTCCGCTCGGAGGCATCGACGCTGACCGACGAATTGGTCGACGATCGGCTCCGCATCGCGTCCGAGGCCGCGGCGGCGGGGCACGGCGCCGTTCGGCGGTGAGTTCCGATTGCGTCCCGGCCGAAAAATGTGCTGAGATGCCGGAACCGTGAGAGGGCCATCGATGACCAAGGCCGAAATCATCGACAGCGTCTACGCGAAGATTGGCGGCTTCTCGAAGAAGGAAGCCTCGGATCTCGTGGAAGCGCTGTTCGAGACGATGAAGGACACGCTTGCCGCGGGTCACAAGATCAAGATTTCTGGCTTCGGGAATTTTGTCGTTCGAGACAAGAAAGAGCGGCCGGGGCTCAATCCCCGCACGCGGGAGCGAATCACGCTCGCACCGCGCCGGGTCGTTCGCTTCCGACCGTCTCCTGTGCTCAAGCAAACGATCAACACGCCCGTCGGAGCCGACGCAACTCCGCCGTCCGCCGCAGCGCCTCCTGCAGGCGGCGGCGCGCCCACGGCCTGATCGACACCGAACGTCCCGCGGCGCCACGCCGCACACGGCGTCCTCGGCACGTCGGTCGGTGCGCTCTCCGCTCTGGAATTCCGGCTCCATTTGCGCTTCAAGCAGGAGCTCTTGACGTTTGGTGGTTTCGTCACGTACCTTCGGCGGCATGAACGCGGCCGTGATTCCCACCAAGATGTTCTTTCGCATCGGCGAAGTCGCGAGGATGTTGGACGTCGGGCCGCACGTCGTGCGTTTTTGGGAAAAGGAATTTCGTTCGGTTCGCCCGCGCAAGAGTGCGTCGGGTCAGCGCGTGTTCAATCGACACGACGTCCAGGTGCTCACCGCGATCAAGCACTTGCTGTACGAGCAGCGCTTCACGATCGAAGGCGCGCGTCGGTCGCTGCGAGAGCGGGGCATCGAAGTCGACGAGCAGACCGAGCGCGAGAATGTCCGAGCCGCCCGGCTGCGCGACGGCCTGACACACGTTCGTGGACGTCTGACCAGTGCGCTCGATTCGCTCGACCGAGTCGCCGCCGGCTGACCGAGTCTCTCGCGGCACCAACGCGACCCGCCGCAATGGCCTTGCGCCACGCGGCGAGTTGACGCATACACCTCGTCCCTCGCGCGACCGCACCGGTTCGCGTCGCGGGACGACCGGGGCGTAGCGCAGCCTGGTTAGCGCACCAGACTGGGGGTCTGGGAGTCGCTGGTTCGAATCCAGTCGCCCCGACCGGTTGCAGCAGTGACGATGGGCACCGACGCCCGTCGCCCCTGTTGCGTTTCGTCCGCGATCGTCCATGCTCGCGCGCTCGATGCGGCGCCCGGTCGTACTGGTCACAAACGACGACGGCATCCACGCCAAGGGACTCCACGCGCTCGAGGCCGCACTGGCGACCGTCGGCCGCGTCGTCACCGTCGCACCCGAGACGGAGCAGTCCGCGATGAGCCACGCGATGACGTTGTCGCGGCCATTGCGCTTGCGACAACTCGCGCCCCATCGGTACGCCGTCGACGGAACGCCGGTCGACTGCGTGTACGTCGCGATGCTGCACGCTGGCGTTCTCCCCGCGCGACCGTTGCTCGTGGTGTCGGGGATCAACCACGGACTGAATCTCGGCAGCGACGTGTTCTACTCGGGCACCGTTGCAGCCGCGCGCGAAGGGGCGATGCGCGGAGTGCCCGCGATCGCGATCTCGCTGGCGTCGGGCGGAGACATCGTCGGCACGGCCGAACTCGCGAGGGCACTCGCGGAGCACTTGCTGTCGCTGCGTTTCGAAGCGTCGGCCACGCCGTTGCTGAACGTAAACGTCCCGCGCGGGCGCATTCGCGGCATCGCGGCAACGCGTCTCGGCCCGCGCGTGTACGAAGACCTCGTGGACATTCGACAGGACCCGCGCGGCCGGCATTACCTATGGATCGGCGGACCGAGCGTCGTTCAGCCTCGCATCCCGGGCACGGACACGGCCGCCCACGATCGCGGTTGGGTCAGCGTGACACCGCTCGGCGTCGATCTCGTCAACACGGCGCACTTGCCGATGGTGGACGCGACGGTCGCGGCGGTGTCGGTCGAGGCCCGGGAAATACGATCCTCTGGAAGAGCCCGCGCGAACGGTGCTACGAAACGCGCACCGTCGCGCGCGCGCAAGACGTCGCGCTCGTCGGCATCGGAGCGACCATGAGCGACCGCGTGGACAATCTCGACAGCTACATCCGCGACGTGCCGGACTTCCCGAAGCCCGGGATCGTGTTCAAGGACATCACGCCCTTGCTCGCGAACCCGCGTGCGTTCAACACGGTGCTGGACCTGATGGCCGAGCACTACATCGGTCACGGCGTCGACGTGATCGTGGGGATCGAGTCGCGCGGGTTCATCTTCGGCGCGGCGCTCGCAGCAAAGATGATGGCGAGCTTCGTGCCCGTGCGAAAACCGGGGAAGCTGCCGGCCAAAGTGGATCGCGTCGAGTACTCGCTCGAATACGGCAAAGACGCGCTCGAGATGCATCGCGACTCCATCGCGCCGGGTGCCAAGGTGCTCGTGGTGGACGACGTGATCGCAACGGGTGGAACGGCAGCGGCCGCGATCGAGTTGGCACAGAGGCAAGGCGGCGAAGTGATCGGCACGGCGTTCGCGATCGAGCTGAAGTTCCTCGAGGGGCGCAGGCGGCTGCCCGAGGGTCTCGAAGTGTTCGCCGTGCTCGCCTACTGACGCGCGTAGCGTTGCGCACGCTCGCTCGCGTCGGTACGCTGATCGCGTACGTACTCGGTGAGCGGAAGCGGCCCACCGCGTGAGAGAAAGCCCCCGTAGCTCAGTGGATAGAGCAGCGGTTTCCTAAACCGTTGGTCGTACGTTCGATTCGTATCGGGGGCGCCTGCATTTCTCGGCTGGAATCGATCAAAGTCGAGTGGGCTGGAGTGGGCTGCAATAGGCCTGAGCTCGCCCCAGGTTCGCTCACTAATTCGCTCAGTCGCCGCGCTGCCACTCCCGACGGCGCCGTGATCGTCGCGTCGGTGCGGTATCCGCCGAGGTAGCGCTCCGTCGTCGCGACGTCGCGATGTCCCATCCAAGTTCGAAGCACGGTGAGCGGCACACCCGCACGATAGCACCGAGTCGCGAACGCTCGACGCAGGTCGTGCATCCTCCATGTGTCGGGCAACCCAGCGGCGCGCAACGCACGCGTGAGCGTCTTGCCGATCGCGCCGTCTGCCATGCGCCAGCCGTGCGCGTTGCGCCACACGACGAACCGGCGGACCGCCTCGACGTCGTCGGTCGCGAGCGGCACGAACCGAATGTGATGGTGCTTCGGATGCCACGACGTCGCCGCGGGTCCATCCTCGCCGCGGACCTCGATGCCCGATGCGGTCACGTGTTCGGGTTGGATGTGCCGCAGCTCGTCCATGCGCAACCCCGATCCGTCGGACGCCTCGACGGCGAGCGCCAGGCCCTCGAGGTGTCCACGTGCACGACGTCGGTCGATGCTGCGGATCGCGACGAGCAGGCCCGCGACGTCCGCGGGCGCAGGCACGACGCGGACCCTGGGGTCCTTCGCTTCCGTGATCGGCGCCAGTGCCTCGATGATGGATGCCGCGACGTGCGGGCGCACGAGCTGCGGCGTGGCAGTCCGCGCCCACTTGAACGCCCTGCGCACAACGTCCATGTCCCGGTTGACGGTCGACGCCTTGCATGCCGCGAGTCGGTGCGATCGCCATGCGTCCACCGCCGACGTCGTGACCTGCGGTGCGCGTACGATGCCGCGCGCAGCCATGGACTCGACGAACGCAACGATGCGGTTGCGCACGCTGCGGCGCGAACGCACGGACATCTCGGAACGTGAGCGGAAGTACTCCTCGGCGATCACGTCGAGAGCCTCCTTCCCTGCATGCACGCCTCGGCGTCCAGCAACCGAGCCCGCAGCGAGCCGCTCGCCGAACTTCCGGCGGGCCTCGCTCTCGTCCGTGACCCCGAGCGCCTCGCGATTGTTGCCCCCCCAGAACGCATACCACCGCCCGCCGCGCTGGTAGATGTGTGCGCCGATGGTGTACCCCCCGCGACGCCTTCGACGTCGACGAGCAGGAGTCTTTCGATCGCTCGGCATGGGATCTTGATCCTCCTTCCAACCTTGAACGCTGGCAATCGCCCTTCGCGGATCTCACTGCGGATCGTGTCCACCGACACGCCGAGGCGCACCGCGGCCTCGGCCGGTGAATACGTCCCGGGCGTGGGCATGTGCAGGACGCTCACGTCCCGCCGTCCCTTCGCCGGCCTGGAGCTCCCGCGCGATCGGGAACGTGGGTGCGTTCGTCCGACACCGAGAACGGGCGCTGCTGAGGCGCTGGCGCGTTCGCGTGGCGCTTAGCGATCATGTCCCACCTCGTTCGGGCTGTTCAGTGGTCGACGTGTCCCGGCATGTGTCCGCGCTACGGGACTTGGCCAGTTCCGCCGCCCGTCTCGCCTGCGTTGCGCGCTCGGCGCGGGCGGCGACGTCGATGTCCCGCTCGCCCTTGGGCGTGCCCTTCGCGGCACGCATCGCGACGTCGAGCGCGGAGATCAACAGCGACTGCGAGCGCACGTCGTCGCCCGCGACAGCACGAAGCGCGGCCTCGCTGCACAGGTACCGCACGGTCACGCCGGCCGACGGCATCTCGCGCACGAATGCGTTGAACAGCCGGATCGCATCGACGTTCCCGCGCAGTCGGCGCCACATGACGCCACGGGCTCCCTGCCCGACGCGAGAGCGGCGGATAGACAGCTTTGCGGGCAGGTCACGCGACGCGGGCAGGCGCGCGCGGCCGGCTTTGTGCGAGCGCTCGATCATGCGTCACCTCTTCCGGGGCGAGCAAAGAGAGTCGAAGAGGCTCGTTCGATCACGGCGACACCTCGCTTGTGGTGCCGAGACAGTCAACCTCGATCGCTGCCCGCTCGGCGTCGTCGGCAGGGTCGGGCGCCCCCACACAGTGGGGGCTGTTGGGCCGTTCCTGGGTAACTTTTGCTACTGTATTTTCATAAGAGGATTTAGGCGGATTGGTACCCACCGGTCCCACAAAGTGGGGGCTCGGCTCGTCTCTGGCCTTCGCCTCCTGCTCCTCGGCCTTCTTGCGTTCGGCGGCTTCTTTCGCGTGCTCCTCGATCGTTTTCTCGCGGATTCCGACGTACCAGGCCGAGCCGCCGGGGCGCACCTTCGGGATGCGGTCCTTTCGCTCTTCCATTCGCACCGAGAACACGTTGGCGGTGAACGCGTGCGCGCCGTTTGCGCTGGCCCACTCGCAGTACCGCATGTGCAGCTCGGTAGCCCGAACGCGGATCGCGCGGTCGTGTCCGGTGGTGTACCAGGCATCTAGGAAACGCCCGACGGGATCCGAGTCGGTTCGATATTCAGCCGTTGCGTTCGTCACCGCGTCGGACATGCCGAGGCCGTTGCGTTGCCAGTCGATGCACGCACGGACCGCGTGCGCGAGAACGCCGGGCAGCTCGGCCCGCAGCGTGCCCACGAGTGTTTTGTCGGGCGGCGTCTTGCCCCCGACGTCGAACTTCGCGTCGAACGGGATCAGCCGAACGCGTCGCCAGAAACCGTGGTTGCTCTCATTGACCCGCGGCTTGTGGTTGGCCATCAACCACAGTTTCAGAATCGGCGTGAACGTCTGCTCGCGTTCGTACATGTCGCGTGCGGTGACGGGATCCTCGCCGGTGATTTTCTTGAGCGTCGCTTCGGAGAACCGCACTTGCTGGTCGGCCTCAGCCGCACTCACAAGCCGCATGCCGCGCAGCCGCACGAGGTCCGGCCTCGGCGTGCCCGCGGTGGGCTTGTCGTTCGCCGTGAACGTCGAGAAGTCTGCGGTGTGGCCGTACGAACCGAGCAGCCGCTGGAGGATTTCAAACAGCTTCGTCTTGCCGTTCGAGCCTGTGCCGTAGCAGAAGAAAAAGCACTGCTCGCGGGTGTCGGCGGTGAGCGAGTACCCGATCGATCGCCAAGCGAACTCGATCAGGCCCTTGTCTCCCAAGAAGATCTCTTCGAAGAACTGATCGAACCGCGGACACTTCGCGTCGGCGTCGAAGGTGATCGGCGCAATCCGCGTGAAGAGGTCCTCGCGCCGGTGTGGGCGCAGCGTGCCAGTCTGCAGATCAACCACGCCGTTCTGCACGCACAGTGCCCACGGGTCGACGTCGAACTGGTCGGGCTCGATGACAACGGACGCGCTGGACTGCGCCACCTTCAAGAGTGCGGCGATGCGGTCGGATTTCTCCGAACCGATCGCATGCTTCCCGATGGCCTTCGCTGTGTCGGGATCGCCGGCGCCGCTGGCCTCCGAATGGATCGCGCGGACAGTCTCCCACCCGCGCCGGATGACGCCACGCCGCGTGTCGCGCGTCCACCGCGTGCCGTCCCACTCGAGCCACTGCTCGGCGACGACGTCGAAGCGGACATTGGCGCCGTGGCGATCAACGAAGCGCTCGGCGTTGCCGAGGTCTGAGAGCGCCCGGCCGCCGTGGCGCGCAGGACGTTTCGGCGTCGCGAACACATCGTCGGCGTCCTCGCCGTTGAGCGACTTCACGTGCGCGGCGACGGCCTTGTCCCAGGGGCCGATGGGCGCGATCGCCTTCTTGATGCGCTGGCGCGCAACGCGAAACCTGGGCTCGTCCTCCCGCATCTGTACTGCCGCTGTGTTGATGATGCCGGGTTCGAACGCTTGTGCAATCGGCTCGGGCGCGTCGAGAATCGTGCGCTCGATGTCGACGTCGAGCGCGTCGAACTTGCCGTGCAACTCGGCGCCCGTGGCGTCGCGAAAGGGGGCCATCATGCTGCCCTCGATGCGGCCTTGGCCAACTCGTCGACGATGACGGCCGCGAGTTCTTCGGTGCGCCGATACCGCCGACGCGAAACTGAGGCATGCCCGGATTTCACGCGACACCCACCATTCCCGCTTTCGCACGCCGCTCTGCGAGCAGCACACCGACGCGTCGGCGGAATTCCGTCAGCAGTCCGATTTCCGCGAGCAGCTCGAGAACGGGCTGGCCCACCGGGACGGGCGTGTCGCGGCGGTTGCCTCCGTTCGGTACGCGGGCGATGCGAGCGCGCGGCGCCTTCGGTGTCTGGGGATCAGCGGCCATCGCAACCGAGCGCGCACGTGCGCGCACGAGCCACGCCGGCGCGTTGCGGTCGTCGTCGTGCTTGCGGTTCACGCGACACCCGCCGAAATCTCGCCGAGCGCATACGTGTCGCCCAGGTCGTCGTCGATCAGGAACCAGTGGAACTGCCCGTCGCTCGGTGGCGCGAGCGTTCGCGGGTTCACCACGCCAGCGATGCGGTTGTACGGAAACAAATCGCTGGAGGCGCCCCATCCGCGTCCGAACGGAAACACCACGGTGATGTACACGTGCGGATCCTTGACTGACTGGACGGTCGCGACCGCGTAGACGCGTGCGCTCGCGCGCCCGCTGGCGAAGACCTCAGCAGCGACCGCGTGGTGACAGTCGCGCACCGTCTGCTGCCCCGGCGTCACGCTGCCCTCGCAGTCCGCCCACGCCGTCGTTGCACCGTGGCGATTCGTCGCGGTTGCAGCGCGAGTACACGGACCTCGACGCGATCGCGACTGTTGACCGGCTGCGCGCCGACGATCTCGACGGTGGCGCCGTTGGGAAGAGCTGGAGTGTTGCGAGTGAACGAGAGTCGTGGGAAGGTGTGCATCGCGTTAGTTCCTGACGGGCTCGCACTTGCCGGTGTGAGCCCGTCGCTAATTTCAGCGCCGGGCTCGGCCCATCGATGTGTTGGCTTCGCGGTTGACCGCACTACGCTGCGGGTCGCGGGGCCTCCGGGGTTGAGAGTCGGTCCGCGGCGTCGACCAGCACGCGCAGCGTCGACGACTGGCACCGAGCGCCAGCCGCGGCACGGGACGCCGCACCCGTCGACACTTCCGCGGCACGCGCGAGCGCGCCGAGGCCATCACGACGAATGATCGCAGTGAGCTTCGCGCAAGAGACGGGGTCGGGCTGGATGAACATGGTCGCTGCCTCCGGACAGGTAGGAGCATCCCACGAACTTTGCCTCTATGCAATAGTTCCTAAGTAGAAACCTTGCGGCGCCCTGGACGGACCATCCGGGCGGCCTCGTGGGCAAGCCCGACGTCGCGGATTGCTCGCGATACGTTCCCGGCGTTGCCCATCCCGAGCTGCTCGGCCGTGCGGCTGAGGTTCCATCCCGTGTCGACGAGCATCTTGTGGAGGATGCGGCGCCGCAGCGCGATCGACAGCGGCGTCGACGCCAGCGCGAGCACACTGCGCTCGCCCGTCGGATGCTCGAGCATGTCGGCGATCGCGTCGCAGATTGCTCGCGGCGCCTGGTCGATCACGGCCTGCACCGCGTTGTGCTGGAATCCGCCACGCGTCTCGATGATCGCAGACGTTGAAACGAACAAGTCTTTCAGGCCCGGCACGAACTCAACCGACACGCCGTCTGCCGCACGCCACCGCGCCGCGACGGCCGCTACGTCGGGCCGCTTCGTGCGCGTTTCCGCCGGCGCCGTCGCGCGGCGTCGGACCTTGCGGCGAACGGGCTTCACGTGCGGCTCTTCGCGGAATACTTGTCGACGGCCATCTCGATTCCCACGAGGACCAGCGCCGTGCGCGTCATGTCGCGGCGGAGCGGGTCCTCGCGCAATCGGTCCACCGCGGCGTTGAGCCGTTCGAGCAGCGCCTCCGGCACGTTCACCAATACGGGCTTCGTGCCCGGCGGACGCTTCCGCGGTGGCTTCGGTGCGGTGGCCTTCTTCGGCTTCGACATGGCGCGAGTATAGCCGAGGGATTTGCCGCACACAAGCCCGCAGTCGATTGCGCTTGACAGGATATATAACCGCGATATGCTGGCGCCATAACACGGAGCCCACCAATGCCCACCCGCACCATCTTGTACGTTCGCGTTTCGACCGCTCAACAGTCCGAGTCGGGCCTCTCGCTCGAAGCGCAGCGGGCGAAGCTCGCGGCGTACGCCGTGGCGATGGACCTCGACGTTGTGGCCGTGATCGAGGATGCAGGCGTCAGCGCGAAGTCGCTCGACCGCCCGGGCCTGCAGCGTGCGCTTGGGATGCTGCGCGTGGGCCAGGCGGATGCGCTGGCCGTGACGAAGCTCGATCGGTTGACGCGCAACGTGCGGGACCTCGGGACGCTGCTCGAAGACTACTTCGCGGACCGGGTGCTTCTCAGCGTCGGCGACTCGATCGACACGCGCTCGGCCGCGGGCCGTCTCATGTTGAACGTGCTGACGTCGGTGGCGCAGTGGGAACGCGAGACCGCCAGCGAACGCACGCGCGAGGTCAAGCGCCTGCAGAAGTCACGCGGCAAGTACCTCGGTGGTGTGTGCGCGTTCGGGTACCGCAGCGCCGGCGAGGGCCGCGTGGTGCCGGACGCGGGCGAGTACGCGGCCGTCGAGCGCATCCGCGAGCTGCGCGCCGAGGGCATGACGGTCCGCGCGATCGCCACGCGCATCGCTGCCGAGGGCCACCGCAGCCGCACGGGGACCTTGCTCGGCAAGTCCCACGTCGCTCGCATCCTTTCCCGCAACCCGCAGCCCGTCGCCACGGTGGCGCTCGCGGCCTGAGTCACAACGAAGGAGCACCGATCCATGAAAGCCAACGCAGCCCGATCCGTAGTACCAGCGCCCACGCCCGAGCCGAAGCCCGTCCAGTACCCCGTGGCGGCGGCCGCGCAGTGCATTCAGCACGCCAGCACGCTCGCGAACGACGTCGAGCAGAAGACGAGCTACGCGCGCCGCGTCGGGTGCGAAATCCTGATGGCCGTGTCGACGAGTTGGGCGCTCGATCCGTCGAAGGCGCGCACCAAGACGGCCGTGTCCATGGAGGAGATTGTCGCCGAGGAACGGACCGTCGTGATGGACGGCCTGGCGCTGCTGTTCGGCGTGCTCGAGGAATTGAGCACGCTGGTCGACACGCATCGACAGTTCACATGGGCCGACCCGATCACCGAGCAGATCGGCGTGGAGTGCAACGCGCTGCGCGCTGCGGGGATCCTGCCGGCGAGCGAGGCCGCAGCGTAGACACCCCCGCCGCCCGCGCCTCTGCCGTGCGGGACTCGGCTGCGTCCTTGGCGGAGCGCTCGTGTGAGGTGGGCCAGGCGCCGGAGCCGATTTCGACCGCGGTGTGAGCTTCGTCTTGCGCGCGGTGTCGTCAGCAAACGAAATCGTTTCGCTTGCTGATCCCTGCCGCGCCTTGCCTCCCGCCACGCCCTTCTTCGTCTCCGGGTGCCGCGCCTCGTACAGTTCTTTGCGTCGAGCGAGCGACTCCGCACGTGCGCCTACCGCCTCTCCAACACAACCTCCATCGCCCTCTTCCCCCTCAGCATCTCGCGCGACACATCATCCGCCGCGCCCACCGCCAGCGCCGTCTCGAGCCTCGACGCGACGCCCGCCAGCTCTGCGCGCAGCTCGGCCGGCGCGGTCGCTGCGAGCGCTCGCAGGTCGCTCAGCGTGCCGCGTGCGGACGTGTGCCGCGGTGGTGCGCGCAGTGCACGCGCGGCCTCGAGTGCGGCGCGTTCGCGGTTCTGCAGAGCGTTCCATCGGGTGGTGGGCATCTACGTCGCCTTCGCGTTCTCGGTGCGCTGCCACCGCCAACACGGTTCGAGAACCGTCGCGATGAAGTCCACCTTGGTGGGTGGCACCGGCGGATCGGATCCCGGTTGGATGTAGCCCGTGAAGAACTCTGCCGCGAACTCGGCTTCCGTGGCGATCTTGCGCGTCTGGCCCAGCATATCGAACCGGCCGAGCTTGAGGCCGTCGTTGCGCATCACGAGGACAACCCGCGGGCTCGCGAGCGTTCCCGCGGCGTCCGGGTAGACGATGATCCTCGCCACCGCCAACGGCGCGGCGTTCTCGTTGTAGAACGGCACGCCCGCGCGCATCACGCCCGCGCCCTCGGCAGGCGACGGAATGCGCGTGATCGCCGGGCGCATGTACACGACCGAGCGTTGCGATGTGTCGAGTTCGTAGGTCATCTCAGTTCCCTTCGGTGCGGCCAGGACGATGCGATTGCGCAGCACTTGCAGCGTGGACCACGTCGTGCGGTGCCACCGCCGGCGGGTTCGCGCGGATCGCCGCGCCCAGTGCTGTCGCCAGTGCCGCGATATCCGCCGGCCGGATCGCGACGGACTTGTCGCCAGCGCTCCCGGTCTTCATCGCCGCGTGCGAGCTGTCGGCGACCCGGTCGGGCCGCGACGGCATGAACCACGATTGGACGTCGCGCCACACACCGCGATCCGCGATGTTGGTCAATCCTCCACCGCGAGTTGCCTGCGAGGGCCGATAGTCGCTGCCCATCAAGCGCTGCATCGTGTCGCTCGACTTCCCGCCGCTGGCAATGTCGGTGCCCACGAACGCGCCACCGAGTGCGAGCGCCATCCCAGACACGCCGGCCGCGACGCCAACGCCACCCGCGCCCGCGAGCGCCGTCGGAACCGCGCCGCCCGCGATGCCGGCGATCACCCCGCCACCGCCACCGCCGCCGCCGGGCATCCCGGGCATGGGCGTGTTGTCGAGGAACGGGTGGTCCGCTTGCCACCGTGACATCGCAATCGAGAGCGACACGAGTGCCGCGGTGTTGTCCGTCAGCGTGGACATGCGCCGCGCGTCGTTGGCGTTGATGTCCGTGCCGGCCTCGGACTCGATCATCGACGCCCCGCGCCGCAGATCGTCCTCGGTGAGCGGCGTCGTCGCGCTCTGAAGCCGTCGCACACGCTCCCATGCTGGCGTGCCCTCGGCGTCCTCTCCGAGCATCGAGCCCATGAGCCTCCGCCAGTTGGCCTGCATGGACTGCGGGTTTCCGCGGCCCGAGCCCGCGAACAAGTTCTGTGCCTGAACGCCCGTGACGCCGAGTTCGCCCATGCGCTGGATCAGCGTGAGCGGATCACGGAACTCTTGATTGAGCGACGATCGACCGTGCGAGTCACGGCTGAACAGCGTGGACTCCAACGCGCGCATCGCAGGATTTCGCGCGCTGCGGATGTTCGTCAGCATCCGCGACTGGGTCACATCGCTCTGCAGCGCCGTTCCCATCACGGCCATCACGTTGCCGGCCATGCGCGGCGAGACGCCGAGCCCACGCGCAACTTCGATTTCGGCGAGGCCCTGCCCGATCGTTCGCTGAACCGCGGCCTGGCGGTCGCGCTCGCTCGCGCCGCGCGGCATCGCCGCGAGCGCCTGGCCAATGCGTGCCTGGATCGGCCCCATGGCCGTCCGAGTGACGCCCGAAAGTTCGACGGCCCCCGCCTGTGCCATACCCGAAAGCGCGAGCAGCGTGCTTCGACGCTGTTGCGGCGTCAGACCCTGCTGCCGCAGAAGGCCCGAGACACGAAGAACCTCGCCAGGGTCCTGATATGTATTGCGCGCGAGCGCCATGTCGCCAAGCGCGTCCTGCAGCGCTGCAGCGCGCGTCTGCGGGTTGCTGTTCGGCCCCCGGTTCCCGAGTACCGAGAACTCCGTCTGCCCTGCCTGTAGCGCCCCGCTGACCTGATCGAACGTGAGGCCGCGTCCCGCGCCCTGCAGAAATGAAAAGATCGAGTTGCGAAACCCGCGCGCCTCGCCCGCACCACCGCCGGCCTGGAACAGCGCGTTGTTCACGCCGTGCTCGCCGCCTGCGTACTGCGCGCGTGCGCCTTGCACCGCGCCGTGAATCCCGCTCGCTGCGTTGCTCGCCCACCCGAGGGCCGCTCGCGCGCCACCGGTGAAACGTCGCGAGTCGGCTTGGCTCGCCCGTTCGAGTCGACGGCGATCCTGGTACGCCTCCCGCGTCGCGCGCGTAACGCGTCGCTCTGCGCGCTCGGTCGCCGCTGCTGCGCGGTCTGCCGAACGCTCACGCTCGCGAGCTTCCTCGCGTGCGATCCTGCGTCGGTTGTTGGACTCGGCGTGCGCCGTCCTCGTGAGCGTCGAGTCGAGACGCGCGATGTGCGTCGCCGCGCCCTGCTCGTCGCGCACACGCGCACGCGATGCCGTCGTCGCGTCGCGTGACGTCTCGCGTTGCAGTCGTCGTCGCGACTGCATCGAACGCTCGAACACTCTTGCAGCATCGCGGGCCTCGCGTTCACTGTCTCGCGTGCGCTCGCGACTGCCGCGACGAGCATCGGCGCTGATAGTCGAGTTGGCTCTGCGAGCTTCCGCGACGATCACGCCGAGAGAACGGCGGATATCCGCACCGCCCTCGACTCCGATTCTCAAAACGGCCGCGGTCACGCTTCACCTCGAGCGATCGGTTGAAACAGCGCCGGCGTGGGCGCGATTCGCGCTGCGGCGGCGGTCACGCTCACGCTCACGGCCTGGACGAGCAGCGGTGGCGCGTCGTGCGCGCGCATCCACTCGACGGCGAGCTTCAACCGCTCGTGGAGTGTGTCGAGTTGTGGATCGTGTGGCGGTTGCATCTCAGTTCACCTCGTTCGCTGCCGCGTGTCGCTCGTCCGCGAGCAGCACGACCGCGTCGACCGTGAACGCAGCGACGTCGCCGCGCGCGAGCAGGCCAACGTGGTCGAGTTCTTCACTCAGGCGCGCGAGCAGTTCGCGCGGTGTCTGCATCGTGTCGCTACGGTTCGAGTGCGGGTTCACTGCACACCTCCCAGGAATAGCGCCCGTGACCCGCTCGTCGCACGCACTGGTATGCATGCGGGAGCGCCACGACAGGGCTTCGTCGTGGTGTCGAGTGGAGGCCCGACTGGCCAGTTGCGATTGGCACGCTTCGCCGCGGGAAGGACGCCCACGACGTTCGCGGCACGGCTCGACTTCGTCGTGCTCCAGCGCCGTCAACGAACAGCGCCAACGAACAGCCACTTTGCCCTGCAGCACCGAACGCGCGCGCCGATCAAAACACGCGAGTTCGGCCGCCCGGGACTGCGGGCGGGACCGTTCATGGTCGGTCTGCAACATCTTCATCGCGTCACCAGAGCGCCACCATGTTCGTGGCACTCGTTCCTGTGCTGTTGACTCGAATCGCTCGCACGCGCAGCTCGGTTCCCGCAGGCACCGCAACGAACGCGAGCGTTCCACCGCCGGCCATCACGATGGTGACGTCGCCGACGCCCCCGATCCAAAGACCGCGCGACACCTTCGAAAAGTTCACGGTGTCGCTCTTCGTGATCGCCTCGCCCGTCGTGTACGGACCCAGCATCGCGACGTCGACGCCTGCAAACGCATCGGCCACGACTCACCCACCGTTCCGCGCGGCGCTGCGCGTGACCGAAGCGAACCACGCCTTCCAACGCGGGATCAACCGCGCGCCCGCAGGATTCACCACGCGCAGTCCGCGCAGATCAACCGGGCCCTCGAGCCCGCCCTCCACGCGCTCGGCTCGGGCGGCTCGCGCTTCGTGCATCGCCCACTGGACGGGCTGGAGCACCGATCCCTCGGTCACCGGCGGTGGCATCTCGGGAACCGTTGCGCTGATCGCCCGCAGTTCGCCCGCGATCTGCGAGAGCTGCGCGTACGCGTTCTGTCGCTCGCGCGTGATCGACTGCAGCGCAGCGCCGAGCGCGTCGCACTCGGCGTCCAGCCGGCACGCACGCACCGCGAGCGGCTCCACCTCGCTCTGCAGACCGTCGAGGCCCACGCGCCCAACCGCGGCGTCGTAGCGCGCGCGCAGCTCGGCGACCTTCGTCGAGCGTGCGACGTCCAGCCGCGTCGACGCTACCGCACGAGCCGCACCGAGCAACACCTCGGCTTGCGTGCATGCGGTGCGTGCCTTCGTCACGGCTTCCCAGCGGCGCGACGATTGGTCGCCCGCGTACAGCTTCTCAGCCTCGATCGCGACCGCGTGGGCGCCTTCGAACGCAGCGCGCGCCGCACGCACGTCGGGCTCGTCGTCGACCGTCGGTGGTGCCGGCGGTGGCGTGGGCATGTCGAGCTGCGCGGCGGGCGTCTCGGGCGGGTCGTCGGTCTCGATCCTCGACGATGCGAGCATCTGCTCGAAGTGCTCGGTGCGGCGGAATTCTCGGGCTCGATTCGTTGACAACATGGGTCACGTTCCTTTCGTGGGTGCGAAGCGTTCCCAAAGCGGGAGCTTCATCTCGGTTGAATGCTCGCGAGCGAACGTCGCGGGCGCTTCGATCGCCAGTCGCGCGCGCATCGCAGGGTGTTTGTCGCGGTATGCGAGGTGCTCACCACGCGCGGCTGCGTCGCGAAGCGCGCGGTACACGTCGGCGCCGTGTTGCTGGTAGACGCGGGCGTGTTCGGCGAAGCCCATGCTCGCGAACTCGGCGACGGTCGGGCCCTTCGTCAGCGTGCGCACCGCGGGCGCCTGGCGCTGCGCGTTCGCGACGAGCTGCCGCGTGGCCTTCGTCGGAATGCTCACGGGCGCCGCGGTCACCGGCAGCGACCGCGGATCGCGTGCGAGGCGTCGCACTGCGTCGAGGCCGCCCATGCTCTCGACGGTGGCGCGAAGGTCCTGCATCTCGGCGATGCGGGCGAGCAGCGCGGCGCCTTCGTCGTCGGTCGTCAGGCCGAGCGGCGCCAGTCGCGTGTGCAGCCCATTCCACTGCGCGTTGATTCCTTCCATCTCGGCCAGTTGCACTCGGTGGCGCGTGCTTGTTGCTTCCATCTCTCAGTGCCTTTCACGCCCTCGGCACTGGAGCCGGTGGGCATCGGTGGTGATCCTCGAACGCTCGCGAGTTGCGGCCGTACGCCGTCGACCCGCATGCGTGACAAATTGCGCGATCGACCGTCACGACGACACGCGGTGTGCGCTGCGCTGCGGCACTCGCGACGACCGGCCCAGCACGACGCGCACGGGCGGCGGCGAGGCGCGTGACCAACTCGTCGCACTCGGCATCGGTGAGCGACGAGCAGGCGTCTACGACGGCGTCCAGGGCGTGGGATGGCATCTCAGTACCTCGTCGTTCCTGCGCGTTCGCGCATCGTGAAAACTCGCCCGCTCGCGTAGCGGACCTGCAACTCTTCGTTCCCGGTGCCCGCGCGCTTGCCGCTCGTCGGGCCGAGCGTCGGGTCACTGCGCGGGCCGCCGAATGCGACGGCGGACGCGTAGGGTTCGCAGACGCCGAACTGCGCCATCCACACGGCCGCAACAACGGCCGAGACCAGGTCACCATGACCCGCAGACGTGCGCGGCGACGAGATCGACATTGCACCGCCCGCAGTCGGGCGCGCGATCACCTCGCGGAGTTGTCGCTCGAGCCGCGGGTGGTGCGGCATCTGGAAGCGCCCCTCGTTGAGAAGCGTTCGAAGCGCGACGTACATGGATGACTTGCCCTCGCTACCGCCGGGCACTTCCATTGTCTGCAGTTCGGCCGCGCGGAGGTGTTCGCGCACGCTCTCGACGTAGTGACCGTCGGTCGCCGCAGACTTCACTCGATAGCCGCGCGCAACGGCCGCGAACTCGGCGACGGTCTCGCTCGGCTTCAACGGCGCGCCGCGTTTCGGTCGACGCTCTTCGATCCGAGCCAGCGTGTACCCGGACCCCGTGCGCGCGACAATTGCCAGCGCCGCAGAGTCCCGCTTGAACGCGAAGTCAGCGCCGACGCCGTACACCGTTGCATCCTGTCGCCACGGCGCCTCGAGCGGCGCGTCGTGGTCGATGGACTGCGTGACGGCGATCGGATCGAAGAACAGTCCGGCACCACCTCCGAGCGCGATTGCGTCAATCTCGCGGGTCGCGACGTCGGGATCGTGCTCCCGCAGATCTCGCTCGAGTTCGCCCGTCGGGTCCCAGTTCGGGTTCAGCGCCCGCGTCGGCGCCTGAACGCACAGCGCGCGATCGTGCACTCCGAAGTTCTTGGCCATCGTCTGCTCGAGCAGCCCGACACCTTCAATCCAAGGCGTCGACACCTCCCAGAGCTGCGCGCCTTCGACCATGCGAGGAATCAGCGCCTCGAAGATCGCGGCGTCATTCACCACGCCCGTGGACTCGTCGAGAAAGAACGCGGCTTCGTCGAGCAGCGCGCCGACGATCGTGCGATTTCGCACCGCGCGACCACCACGCGTGGCGGGTAGACATTCAATCCGCACGAGAGCGCCATCGGGGCGCTTCAACGTCACGGACTCCGTCGTCGCGTCGCCCACCATCGCGCGGCGCAGGATGTCCGAGTCCTCGATGTACCCGACGACGAAGCTCAAGACCTGGCGTGCGAGCCGGATATCGGGCGCGACGATGACGAAGTACCCGGCCTCGTTCCGTCGGAGATTCGGCAGCTCCACGCTCCACGCCAGCCACAATGCGACGACGGCGCCGAGGCGCGTGCTCTTTCCCGCGCCGCGTCCCGCACGGACCGCGATCACCCGGGCGACCTTCAGCGGCAGCTCGTCGAGCGTGCATCCGAAATGCCGGCGGCTGGCGTCGTCGTCGATCGACGTCGGACGGATCCCACACGCGGCGTCGTAGATCGCGGCGACGAGCGGCGACGGGTCGAGGTTGCAGAACTCGGGCGACTCGGCGAAGGCGCGAAGGGAGATCATCGCGGGCCTCGCTTTCGGGCCGCGGTTCGCTCACCAATTCGCTCAGCGTCCGAAATCAGCAAACGATCTCGAAGCGATACGACTGCGGCGGGACGGTTTCCTAAACCGTTGGTCGTACGTTCGATTCGTATCGGGGGCGCTGCGATTTTCGCGGGGACAACAGCCGAAACCGAGTGCGCTGGCGGTGCCCCGAGCAACCCCCCGAACCCCCCCATTTCGTACGTTTTTCGTACAAGCTTTCGTAGACACCCGTCCGAGGCGTCCGAAACGGCACCCGAAGCGACCAACGGGAGCACGTTTGCGGGCGGTGGTTGCAGCGCCGCGAGGGCGCTCGACGGTGGCACGCGCACATCGGCGTCGGCACGGTAGACCCCGACGTACCGCATTGTGGTCTGCTCGTCCTTGTGCCCGAGCCAATCGCGAATCGTCGTGAGCGGGACGCCCGCACGAAAGCAGCGCGTCGCAAACGATCGCCGGAAGTCGTGCATGCGCCACTGCGGGAGCTTCGCGTTCGCGCATGCCACGCTGAGCATCGTTCCGGTCCACTTCGCGCCGAGCTGCCAACCGTGCGAGTCGCGCCACGCGATGAACTCGTGCAACACGCGCACCGTGTCGGCGTCGAGCGGGACGCGTCGTTCGGCGTGTCACCGTTTCCGCTGCAGCTGTGCCGTGGTAGCGTGATCCGATCACTCGCGCGCGTCCGAAGTTGACAGAAAACATCGCATGCGAAGTGACGCTCGATGCGGGGTGCGAATCCAATGGCCCTTGTACTTCCTATCCCCACGTGCGCGAATCGAAGCGCCGCGCAAATCGTTGCGATCGTGGCGTTCGCCGTGGCCGCCGGGTGCGCCGCTGCACCGACCGACGCGGGTCTTCGCGATGGCGGCCAGGTCGACGCCATCGATGACCTCGCGCAGCAGGACGCCACGGACGCGAGCCCGTCGGACGCTGCGACGCCGGACCCACGCGTCTGTGGGACCTGCGACGAACAAGGCTGTGGCTACTTGCGCGAACTCGGCCGCTGGCACTGCTGCTCCTGTCATCCCGAGATCTCGCTGGCGCCGGCGATCTGCATCCACCGGAACGGATGCGCGAGCTATCGATGGGTCCCCGCGGAGGGCTGCGCGCCCGGAGCGCACGGGTTTCTCTGCATCGACTGCCCGTGGGACCGCGATCCGGATCCGTTGCGCGATGCGGCGTGTGACGCCGTCCCTGACGTGGTGCGCTACTGCCCAGAATGCAACGGCGAGCGGTGCGGGTACATTCGCGAATTGAACCGGTGGGAGTGCTGTAGCCTTCACTGGGATCCAAACCCGTACACGGCGTGCATCGAGTATCGTCACTGTCGAAGCTACGAGTTCCTGAGGGCGGAGGGCTGCGAGTCGCGGGATGCTTTCTGGCGTTGTGTCGGCTGCCCGAGCGAAGAAGACGCCGGAACGGATGCTTCCGTCGACGCCGCGGATTGACGCGTCACCGGTCTGGGCACCGACGTCGACCCAGGACGGAATGGGTCACCGCGCCTGCCTATGGCGCGTTCGACCCGTTTCCGGGGGTCGCGCTGTGGTTACGTTCGTCGCGTCCGCGACGCGCTCGGACTGACGCAGGAAGTCGCAGCCGAGCGTTGCGGCGTCGACTCGCGACAGTTTCAACGCCGCGAAGCGGGTGAATTGAATTCGTCGCGGGCCACGGTCGAGCGGATCGCGGTTGGCCTCGGCGTCGACCCTGCCGAACTCTTCGCACGCGTACGGGAGTCGCCCGTGCGACGTCCTGGTCGTCCGCCTCGCCGTTGGCTACTCGCTCGTGGGGTCGGGACGTGCCGCCCGCTGGTTTCGCTCGACGATCATCATGCCGCCCCGATCACCGACAACGACCTGGCGCGGCGACACCGCCAACGGCCGCCGCGGTCGTGATGAAGTTCCCGCCGCGCACGCACTCGACGAGCCGCGCGTGCACGTCTGGCGTCAGCAGTGTAACAATGCCCCGCATGTCGGCCTCCCTCGCGCGTGCGTGTGTCCATGTGTCCGAGTGTTCGTGATCGCCTTCGCGTGTCGTTCAGGTCGGATGCCAGTCGTTCGCGACCCAGGTTGACCCGGTTTCCCGGTGACGCCACGATCCCCGGATGCTCCCTCGCATGGACGACGCATCGCGCCCGATCGCTCGCCAGCTTCCCGTGATTCTCCGCGCCGGCGAGGACGGACACATCGTCGTCGAGTGCCCGACGTTGCCGGGCTGCATCTCGCAGGGCCGCACCCGCGACGAAGCGCTCGCCAACCTTCACTGCATCTTGTGCCGGCGGTCGGACTTGAACCAACGACCTTGGGATTATGATTCCCCTGCTCTAACCAACTGAGCTACACCGGCATTCGGGGCGCAGAGGATATGCACGGCGGCTTCGCTGTCAATTCTTCGCGATGATTTGCCCACGATTCGCCCGCACGCTCCACCCACCCTACGCGCGCCGCACGCAATACGTCCACACTCCCGCGCACCGATGCGTCGCGAAGCGCCGCCCCAAACAAAAGCCCGGCCCGAAGCCGCTGCGAAGCGGCGAACGCTACGTCGGCGGAGCGAAGATCTCGTCGCGCACTTCCGTGAGAATGAGCGTGGCTTCCTCGGGCGCGATGCCGAAAGCTTCCGCGAGCAGGCCAAACAGCCGCTCTTCTTCCTCTTGGATCAGCCCGTCGATGAACGACACGCCCGCCGCGAGCCGGTACGCGTTCCGCCGGGATTCGGGTGACGGCAAACTCGACGCAATCGCAGCGATGCGCGCTTCCCACCCGTCGATCCTCAACGACTCACCAAGCTGTTCGAGCGTCCCCTGGATCTGATCGGCTTGAAGGTAGGACTGCGAGATGTACTCGATCGTCGCGGCAAGCTGATCGTACTCCGTCTCGGACAAATCCCCGTCGGCCGCGGCCATCAGGTACGCCGCTTCGATCATCCCACCCATCTCGAGCTGCGGATCCGTGGGCGCCCAGTCCTGCGCCGAGGTTCGAAGTCGTTCGAGGCGTCCTTGCCGTTCCGTGTCTTCGCTCATGCCCCGAGGGTAAGAGACGACCGGGTCGTTGGGAAATAGCGAATGCGCGGAATGGACTGCGGCCGCGCGATGCGGCGATCGGGAGCTACCCATCGGATTTGAACCGACGACCTGCGGTTTACGAAACCGCTGCTCTACCACTGAGCTAGGGTAGCGATCGGGCCGCGGGTGGTATCACATTCCTGCGTCGACGCAAGGGTACAGGGACCCATGGACTCGCCGCTGATCGATCTGCGCTCGGATACCGTCACGCGACCGACGCGCGCAATGCGCGACGCCATGGCGGCGGCCGAGGTGGGGGACGACGTTTTCGGCGAGGATCCGACCGTGCGTCGGTTGCAGGACTCTGTCGCAGCGCTGCTCGGAAAGGCCGACGCGCTGTTCGTCCCGTCCGGCACGATGGCCAACCAGATCGCCCTCATGCTGCACACGGAACGTGGCGACGAGGTGATCGTCGGCGAAGGCGCGCACTGCATGTTCTACGAGACCGGGGCGGGCGCCGCGCTCGGTGGCGTGCAGTTCGCCGTGGCGGGGCGCGGCGGGCTGTTCGGGTCGGCCGATGTCGATGCGTGCGCGAAGCCGCCGGCCGACTGGCACCCGCGCACCCGCGTCGTGGCGATCGAGAACACGCACAATCGAGCCGGCGGACGGGTATTTCCGCTGTCGGACATCGCGGCGATCGCGGGACGCGCACGCGCGCTCGGACTCGGCATGCATCTGGACGGCGCGCGGCTGTGGAACGCGGCCATTGCGACGGGCACGCCACTTGCGGAACTTGCAGAGCCCTTCGAGACGGTGTCGGTGTGTCTTTCCAAGGGCCTGGGCGCGCCCGTTGGGTCGCTGATCGTCACCAGCGCCGAGCGAGCGGCGCGCGCGCGGAGGCTGCGAAAGATGCTGGGCGGTGGCATGCGCCAAGTCGGCGTGCTCGCGGCGGCGGGATTGTTCGCGCTCGAGCACCATCGCGCGCGGCTCGCGGACGACCACGCAAACGCGCGGCGATTCCACGCGATCGTCGACGAGTCACTCGGAGGCTCGCTCGCGCCGCCGGAGACCAACATCGTCATGATCGATCTTCCGATCGGCCGAGACGCCGTTGAATTCGCGGGTCTCGCAAAGTCGCGCGGCGTGCTCCTCGCTCCCTTTGGCCCGACCCGCTTGCGCGCCGTCACGCACCTCGACGTTTCCGCCGGCGACGCGGAACTCGCCGGACGCACCGTCGCGTCGCTGCTTCGGGCTCGATGACCGGGGCGTCACGACGCGCTGCGCTCGTGCTGTCGGCGCTGCTCGGTTCCGCGATCGCGTGCGCGGGAAGGCCACCGCGACCGTACGATTTTGCCGTCGCGTCTGCCGAACGCGCGCGCAACGCGGGGCGCCTGGATGAGGCCGCGCGGGAATACGAGCGCGCGGCCGGACTCGCACGGCGCGACCTCGATCACGATGAAGCCATCTACCGTGCGGCACAGGCCTGGCGGCGCGCGGGCCAGACCCAACGCGCACTGGCGCTGTTCGACTCACTGCGGGGTGCGGCCGTCGTGTGGGGCCGCGACGCACGTGCACCCTTCGAAGCAGCGCGATTGCGAGTCGAGACCGGTGACGTCGCGCGCGGCGAACGGGAACTCGAGAACGTCGTCGTGCGGTTTCCCAACAGCGGCCCGGGTCGGCGGGCGGTCGATTGGCTGTTGCGGCTGCATGACGATCGCGATCCGAGCGGTGCCTCGGCGATCGCGTGGCTCGAACGCATCGCGCCACACACCGAGCGGACGCTGCTGCGATCGTCGATCGCGTGGGAGCGCGCGCGTCGGCTGGAGCGAGCCGGCCGCGACGCCGACGCCGTTCGCGCGTACGAAGCGTTGTTGACGCAGCCGTACCCGCAGAATTCGCACCTGGACGACGGCACGCTGCAGTTTGCGCGACTGTTGCTGCGGCTCAACCGTGCGCCCGAAGTCGTCGCGATCATCGAGCGAACGTTGGCCGTGCACGAGCAGCCGGCGCTGCCCCTGGGGAGCTACACGCGGACGCACTTCGCTCGGCTCGGCATGCTGCGCGCGGAGACGCTGCGGGACGTGTTGCACGACGATCGCCGTGCGGCCAACGCGTTCCGCGAGGTGCACGAGTGGTTTTCGCAGTCGCTCATGCGCGACGACGCGATGTTTGCCGAGTCGGAACTGCGCGAGCGACTCGGCGAACACGAGCGGGCGTGTGCGCTTCGCGAGCGCCTGGCCCGGGACTACGCGTGTTCTCGATTCGGGCGCCGCGCGCGGGATGCATTGCCGAACTGCGGCATGACGCCATTGCCCGAGTGGGAACGTCCGTGTGTACGGCGGCCGATCGACGAATCAGAGCCGAATGCGTCTGCACGCAACGGACCGTCGAACGGCCGGGACGACTAGTCCTCGTCCTTGTCCTTGTCTTCTTCCAGCTCTTCGTCGCCGTCTTCGTCGTCAAGATCGAGATCGTCGTCGGCGTCGACATCGACGTCGTCCGCCGCGCCCTCTTCGCCTTCGACTTCTTCGACCGCCACGCCCTCGAACTTCAGCTCGATGCCGATGTCCGCGAGCTGCGATTCAACGAGCTCGAACAGCTCGTCGACGTCTTCGCCACTCCACTCCTCGAGTGCGTCGCCGATGAAATCGAAAAAGTCGGTGTCGATCCGCCTCTCGATCTCCTCGACCTGCTCTTCGCTGAACGCGTCCAGGATGTCCTCCCGGAGAGTCTCCGTATCGCCCTCTTCGATCGCATCGGCGACGGAGAGGCGAATGGTCTTCAACGCGCGCTTGCTGAGAAGAATCTCCATTGATTTGTGACCTAAACGGTTGGCGGGCCGAGTAGCGCAGCGTCCGGTCGATGTCAACGAATCAAGCCGAGCACCGATGCCCGCGCGGACCATCGCGGAGCGCGCTCGCTCGCAGCTTGACCGCAACCCCTGCCACAGTATCCAATCTCGCCGCGATGACCTGCGGCAACTGCGGGCGCCAGAATCCGGCGGGAGCGCTGTACTGCCTCGATTGCGGACAGAAACTTCGTGATCGCGCTGCCCCCGCCGGTCCGCCACCTGCCGCAGTTCACGCTCCACAGCCACAGTACGCGGCGGCTGCCAACCAGCCCGAAACCCACGACCATCGCGCGCCGGCGCCGTCGTTCGAAACCTGTCCGCGCTGCGGAGTCGACAATCCGCCCGGCATGCGTTTTTGCCGCATGTGCGGCGCCACGATGCGCGAGGCGCCCCCCCCCCCGGCGGCCCAACCCGCAGCGGGGTTGCTCACGTGTCCGCGCTGCCGAAGCCCCGTCGAACGCGGTGGCGCATTCTGCGGCGTCTGCGGTTTGTCCGCGACCGACATGTTCCCTGCGCATCCCGCCCCCCCCGCGGCGGCGTCCGCGCCGATGCCTGCGTCCGCGCCGATGCCGGCGCCCCTGCCCGCGCCGCGCGCAGCGCACGGACCCGCGATTCCGGGGGCAGCGCCGCCCATGGCGATGCCTGCGTTCGCAGCGCCGCAGAACCCTGTCGCGGCCCAACCGCCGCCAGCGCAAGTCGTGCAACCGATGCCCGCAGTGGCCGCCGCCGCGCCTGCGATGAACATCCCCCCCACCGGCGGCGCAGCAGGACCGTTGGTGCAGCCGGCCCCAGCGCAGCGACCGTCGGGCGCGAACCTGGGTGGCTCCGCGCCGCAGAGACCCGAGCTCCGAACGGACAACTTCGGTGCAGATGCAGGCGCTTCGACGGCGCAGCTGGTCACGATTCTGAAGGACGGCTCCGAGGGACCCACGTACCGAATCGTCGGCGAGGCGACGGACATCGGTCGCGCCGAAGGGAACGTGCTTCTGCCGGACGACCCGTATCTCTCCCCACGGCATGCGCGCATCACGCTTCGCGGGGGGCGCTGCTATCTTCGCGATCTCGGCTCGGTGAACGGCGTCTTCTACCGCATTCGCGACGGCGTCGAGTTGCACCACGGCGACGTCGTGCTCGCAGGACAGCAGTTGCTGCGCGTCGAGATCTTGACCGACGCCGACCTCTCCTTCGGCCCCGTGATGCACTATGGCGTGATGGTGTTCGGCACGCCGGAGCAGCCACGACTCGCACGCCTCGTTCAGCTCACGACCGAAGGCATTCCGCGCGACGTATTTCACCTGTATCGCGACGAGACCGTGCTCGGGCGCGAGTCCGGAGACATCGTGTTCACGGACGACGCGTTCATGTCCCGGCGGCATGCGGCGTTCAAGCTCGACCGGGCGCAGCGGCGCGTCGTGTTGCGCGATTTGCAAAGTTCGAATGGAACGCTCGTGCAGTTCCGTGGCGAACGTGAGATCAACGACGGAGACGTGTTTCGCATCGGGCACCATCTCTTTCGCTTCGACGTGGCGCCGCGTCCGGTCGGTGGGGGACCGAACGGGGGCTCGCCGGCAAGATGAGCGAACCGACACCGCCCACCGGCGACGTGTCCGCGACGCCGCCCGCGGGCGGCACGCGACTGCGGATGTTCGGGCGCACCGACGTGGGCATGGTGCGCGAGCACAACGAGGACAATTTCATCATCCTCGATCTCTCGCAGAACGTCCGGAACATGCCGCCGGAGATTCGGTCCCACGTCGTCGGACCGCGCGGGACACTGTTCGCGGTGTGCGACGGCATGGGCGGCGCGGCAGCTGGCGAGGTCGCCAGTCAGATGGCGGTCGACACGCTCCACGAATTGTTCCAGGAGCCTGCGAAGTTCCCAACGCGGGATCACTTCGCCCAGCGACTGAGCTACGCGATCGTCGAAGCGGGCGCGCGGATCTACCTCGCCGCGAAATCGAACCGCGCGCAACGCGGAATGGGCACGACGTCGACTGTCGCGGGCGTGATCGGCAGCACGCTGTTCGTCGGCCAGGTCGGTGATTCACGCGCGTATCTGTTTCGTTCCGGCAAGGTCAAACAGATCACGAAAGATCAGTCGCTCGTCACCAAGTTGATCGAAGCTGGACAGCTGACCGAGGCCGAGGCCGAGACGTTCGAGCACGCGCACATCATTTTGCAGGCGCTCGGCACGTCCGACAGCGTCTCCGTCGACTTGACGTTCATGGACCTTCGCCAGGGCGACGCGACGCTGTTGTGCTCGGACGGACTCTCGGGATTCGTGACGGCGGAACAGATGCGAGAAGTTCTCGCAGCCAACGACGACCCGGCGGAATGCTGCCGAATCTTGATCGACATGGCCAACCAGGCCGGCGGCCACGACAACATCACGCTCATCGTCACGCGATACGACGGCGACATTCCGCCGCTCGGTCCCGGCGACGAGTATTTTGGCTATCAGCCGTACGTCATCGAGAACCCCGTCGAGCAGGCGCCCGCAGCGCAGGTGACCAGCAAGATCAAGGGCGCCGATGCGCCGCCTCCCGGCAAGGACGTGAAAAACGCCGTCTCGATGCGGCCACCGCCCATGAGCTTGCCGCCGCCGGCGGTGTCCCCTGCGCCGACTGCGCCGTCGGCCGGTCCGATTTCCACGCCGCCCATGACGGCGATGCCCGACGACGATCTGCAAGTCCCGGTCAACGGTCCCTCTCGCGGCGTGGTCATTGCCGGAGTGTTCATCGTGATCGCGCTCGCACTCGTCGCTGGAGCGATCTGGTTGCTCCGCGGCGACGCTGGGCCGAATCGTGAATCGCCGCAAGATCCGGGAACGTCCACGCGGGATGTGTCCTCGCGCGGCGGAAGCACTGGCCCGACACCGCTCGCGCTTCCAGCCCAATCGAACGACGACGCCGCCGCAGTCCCGACGGTGGTTCTTGCAACGGACTCCGGTCCCAGCAGTGAGTCGACGCTCGCAACGGCGGACGGATCGGGCGCGAGCACTGCAGCGGGCACCACGGCGGATGCAGCGCCGAGCACGCCCGCGGCGCCCGCAACCGACGCAGCGAGACCGCCACCCGTTCCGCCCGGCGACGCGGCGGTCCGGCACCACCACCGCGCCACGGCACCTTCGACCCCCCCGGTGCCGTAATGATCCGCGTAACCCAGGAATTCGGAGCGCACGCGGGGCGAAAGTTCTCATTCGACGAGCAACCCGTTCGTATCGGCCGTGCGCCGACGTGCGAAATTGCGTTCGACCCGAACGTCGATCTCGACGCCTCCGGCGTGCACTGCGAAGTGGTGTTCGAGCACGGCGCGTGGTTCGTCGCAGACGCGAACAGTCGAAACGGCACGTGGCTGAACGGCACGCGGATCACTCGGCAGCGACTGCAGAACAACGACGTGCTCGAGTGCGGTCGAGGCGGACCGCGGTTGCGCTTCGAGATCCCGACGGTGCAACCCACGATGATGACCGACGCCCCGATGCCCCTGGGCGCCGCAGCGGGACCGGGATTCGCTGCGCCGGTCGCAGCCTACAGCGCCGTTGCCGGCGTCGGTCCGATCTCCGTGCCGCCGTCGGGCGGCGGATTCACGCCGCAACCGGCGTCCAGCGCCTCCGCTGCCCCGTTCAACCTTCCGTCTGCGGCACCGTTCGCACCGCAGCCGGCGGCAGCCCCCGCGCCAGTTGCGGGGCCCCTACGACCCCCATTCGGCCCCGTACCGGGATCGCCACTTGGACCGCCCGCAGGACCGCCGCCCGGGCCGCAACCCCAAGCGTCGTTCGGCGCCAACGTCGCGCAGCAACTCCCGGCCGGCTCGAAAGTCGGCGCGCGCACGGTCGGGTTGATGATCGATCAGGCGCTCAAGCAGGCCGGAATGGAGAAGGGCCGGAGCAACCGCGGCGTAAAAACCGCGGTGGTGGGTCTTGGCATTCTGGTCGTTGCGGGACTCGGGGTCGGCGCGTTCCTGCTTTTCGCGCAAAAGGAAGACAACGACCGGCGCATGCAGGAAAACAGCGGCAACGCTGGCGAGCGAATCGCCCAGGACAACGATGCCGCGATCTATTTGCTCGCAGCGGCGCGACCGATGCAGCGAGTGCGCGGCTTCTGCACGGGCTTCGCGGTCACGCAGACGTTGATCGCGACCAACGCCCACTGCGTCGAGCTCGCTCAGACGGTGGTTTCGCAAGGTGGACAGATCGTCGCACTGCGGAACAACGGACGGGGCGCGCAGGTTCCGGTTTCGCCCGTGTATCGCGATCCGAGATTTCACAACCCCACGGCGGGTCCGCAGGGATCGGGGTTCGACGTCGGCGTGATGCAATCGCAGATCCCGTTGCCGGCGACGGTGCGCCTTGCGACGAACGAGGACGTGTACGCGCTGCGGCCGGGTGCGCAGATCTTCGTGTTCGGATTTCCGGGCATGACGATGAACGAGACATCGCCGGTGGCCACGATCACCTCCGGGATCCTGAATCGATCGACGGACTTCTTCGAGCGCGCGGCCGATCCGCCGCTCGCCCAACGCGTGCAGCACAGCGCACAGACGACGTCGGGATCGTCCGGCAGCCCGATCTTCCTCTCGAACGGTTTGGTGATCGGCGTGAACGCGGGCAGCCTGGCCGATGATGAACGGCAGAACATCGTCGACCCGACGACCGGGCGCACCGCAAGCGTCGAAGTGAACCGCAGCTCCAATTTCAAGTACGGCATGCGAACGGACCTCATTCGTGAGGCGATCCAGGCCGTTGGACAGACAGCTCCGTGAGATTTCTCCCGTACAACTCCACGATGACTTCTTCGAGGTGTGCTTTACACCCGAGAGCGACCCGCCTAGCATGGCGTGCGCGAGGAATTGCCGCGTGCGTCGCGTAGCGCGACGCAGGATGTACGCATGGCGAAGGTCGTGATCATCAGTCCCGAGGGGCAGCAGGAACGGGAGCTGCTCCCCACCAACAGTCTCGGGCGGCATCCGAACAATTCCATCCAGTTGCTCGATCGGATCGTGTCCAAGGAACACTGCATCATCGAGCAACGCGGCGTGCCGTACGTGCTTCGGGACCTCGGCAGCCTGAACGGCACCTACATCAACGGCCAACGCGTCGCCGGCGAGCAGCTGCTCCGCGACGGAGACGAGATCGGCCTAGGCAACACCCGGATTCTCTTCCGCGACGGCAGCAACACGGCACTGCCCGCACGGGACGCGCCCGCCAGTCCGTTTGGCCAGGCGCCAGCGACACAGCAGGGCCTCGGACCGGTGCCGTTGGGCTTGCCGGTCGCTCAACCCGTGCAGCCGATCGCAAGCGCTCCGGCCGCAGTGCTTTCGCAGAGCGCAAACCTTCCGCCGGGGGCGGGCAAGGGAAAGGTCACGATCGCGGCGGGGATGATGGAGTCGCACATCCGCACGAAGATCGCGGCGGATCTGCAGCAGTTTCTCCCAGAGAAAGTCATCACGGACGCCGAGGCGCTGCGACGCGACTACGAGAAATTGCGAATCTCGTACGAGTTACAGCGTGCGATCGGGCTGGAACTCGACCTCGAGCGACTGCTCGACAAGATCTTGGAAAAGGCCTTCGACCTGCTCGCCGCCGACCGCGGCGTCGTGCTCCTGTACGACGAAAATCGGGAACTCAAGCCCCGCGCGCTTCGATCGCGTCGTGTCAGCGCGGATGACAATTTCGTCGTGTCGACGTCGATCATCAAGCAGGTCGAACGCGAAAAGGTCGCGCTGCTCAGCTCGGACGCGATGCTCGATCCGCGCTTCTCGCAAGCGCATTCGATCATCATGCAGGGGATTCGCAGTTCGATGGCCGTGCCGCTGTTGAGCAAGTCCGACCTGCTCGGGATCATGGTGCTCGATTCCCAAATCAGCACGAACGCCTTCACCGAGAAAGACCTGCAACTGCTCAACAACGTTGCCAGCCAGGCGGCGCTCTTCATCGAGAACGCGCGGCTCGCAAAGCAGGCGGAGCAGGACGCGGTCGCGCGCGCGAGGTTTCAGCGGCTGTTGTCACCGCAGGTCGCGGAACTCGTGATGAGCGGCAAGGTCGAGGTCAAGCAGGGCGGCGATCCGCGTCCGACGACGATGCTTTTCTCGGACATCCGTGGGTTCACGTCGATGTCCGAGGGCATGCGCGCGGAAGACATCGTGACCATGCTGAACGACTACTTCGAGCGGATGGTCGCACTCGTGTTCGAGCACAACGGCACGCTCGACAAGTTCGTCGGCGACGAGATCATGGCGCTGTTCGGCGCGCCCGTGAGTTACGAGGACGACACGATTCGCGCAGTTCGATGCGCGATCCAGATGCTCGACGCGCTGCGAAAGTTCAACCTCGAGCGCGAGGCGGAAGGCCGCAAGGGATTCGAGATCGGCATCGGGTTGAACACGGGCGACGTCGTTGCGGGCTACCTCGGCAGCTCGAAAGCAATGCAATACACGGTAATCGGAGCGCCCGTGAACCTCGCGGCGCGCTTGTGTTCCCAGGCAAAGGGAATGCAGATCATCATTTCGGAGCCCGTCTGGATCGTCGTGCGCGACAAGTTCGAAGTGCGCGAACTCGAGCCCGTGAAGCCCAAGGGCATTGGCCAGCCGGTGCGCATCTTCGAAGTGCTGCGCGAGCGACTCGAGGATTTCGACGAGAGCGAGCGAACGGTCGACGCCGTCGTGCGAGCCCCGCGCTGACATGGCGGCGCTGGACTTCGAACGCCCGCTGCTCGAACTCGAGCGGCGAATCGCGGAGCTGAAATCGGTCGCCGACGGCGCGTCGGAGTTCACGATCGAGATCTCGCGGCTCGAGGAGAAGGCGCTGCAACTGCAGCGAGAAATTTTCGACGACCTGTCCCGCTGGCAGAAAGTGCAACTCTGCCGACACGCCGATCGTCCGTACACGCTCGACTACATCCACCGGTCGTTCGAAGACTGGATCGAGCTGCACGGCGATCGCGCGTACGCGGATGACCGGTCCATCGTCGCGGGCCTCGCGCGCCTCGGCGGGCAGAGCGTCATGGTCATCGGCCACCAGAAGGGTCGCGGCACAAAGGAAAACATGGTGCGAAATTTCGGGATGCCCAATCCCGAAGGCTATCGCAAGGCCCGCCGGTTGATGGAGCTGGCCGACCACTTCCAGCGCCCGATCGTGACGTTGATCGATACGCCCGGCGCGTACCCCGGACTCGGCGCCGAAGAACGCGGACAGTCCGAGGCGATCGGTCAGTGTCTGCTCACGATGTCCCGATTGCGCGTGCCTGTCGTCGCCGTGGTCATCGGTGAAGGTGGGTCGGGAGGCGCGCTCGCGCTCGGCGTCGCGAATCGCGTCCTGATGCTCGAGTACGCGACGTACTCCGTGATCACGCCCGAGGGCTGCGCGACGATTCTGTGGAAGGACGCGTCGAAAGCGGCGGCGGCGGCCGAGGAACTGAAGATCACGGCGGCGGACCTGCAGCGTTTCGGCCTCATCGACGGAATCGTCGCCGAACCACCGGGCGGTGCGCACCGAGACTACGACGACGCCGCCAAGCGGGTGTCCGTCGCGATCTCGACACAGCTCGAACAACTCAGCTCGCTCGGTCCCGAGCAACTACGCGACGACCGATACGACAAGTTCCGCGCCATCGGTGCCATCGCTCATCGGGTCTGAGCAGCGCACTCACTCCCCCAACACACGCCGTGTGTAGTCGTTGGCAAACACGCGTCGCGGGTCGAGCCGATGGCGCAGCGCGACGAAATCATCGTAGCGGGGATAAACTTTGCGCAGTTCGTCCGAACCCGCCGCGAATTCCTTGCCCCAGTGGGGTCTCCCGCCGTAGGCGAGCATCTGCGCTTCGAATCCGCGGAAGTATCGCTCGATGCCGTCGGCCTCGGCCATGTACGCGCCGAGGTGGCACGTCGCGCGCCCGGACGCGGGCGACATCCAAAGGTCATCGGCCGCGGCAAACCGAACTTCGACGATGAAGTTCACGCGCAGCGACTCGGCTTCGATGAAGTCACGCACCCAGCGCATCGCCTCCGCCGTCCGATCCACGGGAATCGCGTATTCGATCTCGCGATGCGACGGCACCTGGGGAACGTTGAACACGCGACGCGCGTCGTCCACGCGATCGATCGCGCGGAACATGTTGCGCGAGACGAAGCGATTCACGCGCGGGATGAGCGACGGCCAACGAGCCCCGGCGTCGAGCATCAACTCCATCACAGAGTTCATCACGCCCGAGCCTTCGAGTTCCTGCAGCATGGACACAGGCGTCCGGGGCGCCTTCGTCTTGTCCCACCGCGAGATCTGGACGTGCGACGTGTGCGGCAGCCACCAGAGCTTTGCGAATTCATGCGACGACGCGACCCCGAGCGCGGCGTCGCACGCGGCATCGAACCGCATCGGTCGCGCGACTTCCTGAAGGTCGAACTGTGGGACGCACTGGAGCGTGACCGCGGACACGATGCCGAGCGCGCCGAAAGCCACGCGCGCAGCGTTGAACATTTCCGGCTCGTGGCTCGGCGACAGCTTGATGACGTCGCCGGTGCCCGCGACCATGCGCATGCCGACGATGGCAGTGGCCAACCCTCCCCAACGGAGACTGCTTCCGTGGGTGCCCGTCGCCGTCGCGCCTGCGATGCTCTGAACCGAAATCGAACCGAGCACGGGCAGCGAGAGGCCGTATTGGTTGAGCACGTCCTGCAACGCATGCAGCCGGATTCCCCCCGCCACCGTGATCTGCGAGCGCTCGAGATCGACGGCAAGCACGTCTGCCAGCCGATCCAGGCTCACCATCCCTCCCGACGTCGCAGCGGCGTCGCTCCACGAGTGGCCGGCCCCGACGGCCTTCAGTTGCGTCCGACGCGATGCGGCGTCACGGACGAGGTCCACGACGGCCGATTCGCTCTCCGGCTCGTGCCGACCTGTGGGTGTCGACCGCACCGTTCCCGCCCAGTTCACGAACGACACCATTGTGATTCCTGCCAAGCGTTGTCTCCCGCGACGTGACGATGGTCAACACGCTCCGGGTCGATCGGCACGAACGACTAGACGATCGCACAGGGAAACTGAGGCTCGTCGAATGCACGCGCAGGGCTATGTGCTGGAGGCACCGAGAGCGCCACTCGTGGCGAAGGCGCTCGAGATCGTGGCGCACACGGATGACGACGTCGTGGTCGAAGTACGAGCGTGCGGCCTTTGTCATACCGACCTCGGCTTCGCCAACGGCTCGGTTGCGCCGAAGCACGCGCTGCCGATCGTCCTGGGGCACGAGATCACCGGCGTCGTCGTCGAGGCACTGGGCCCGTCCGCGCGGTGGATCGGACGACAGGTACTCGTCCCGGCGGTGATTCCTTGCGGCGAATGCGCTTTCTGCAGCGCGGGTCGCGGAAACGCCTGCCCGAAGCAGAAGATGCCAGGAAACGACATCGACGGCGGCTTTGCGACGCACGTCGTCGTACCGGCGCGGGCGCTCGTACCGCTGGACGACCGGCCCGCATCGATCTCCCTCGACTCGCTGAGCGTCGTCGCCGACGCGGTTTCGACGGCCTATCAGGCCGTTCGGCGCTCCGGCTTGGCCCGCGGTGACATCGCGTTCGTCGTTGGAGCGGGCGGCGTCGGCGGATACGTCGCCCAGATTGTCCGCGCGCTCGGCGGAGAAGTCGTCGTCTGCGACGTTCAACCGACGCGGCTCGAAGCACTGGCGGCCTTCGGTGTGCTCCGCGGCGTCGACGTGCGCGAGCGCGATGCACGCGATGTTCGAAAGGAAGTGCACGGCGTCGCGAACGAGCGAGGAATCGCCTCGTTCCGCTGGCGGGTGTTCGAGTGCAGCGGCACGACGGCCGGACAGCAACTGGCATTTACGCTCCTCTCGCAGGCCGCGACGCTCGTACTCGTCGGCTACACCCGCGAACCGGTCACCGTTCGTCTTTCAAATCTCATGGCGTTCGACGCGACGGTTCGCGGCACGTGGGGTTGCCCGATCGAGGCGTATCCCGAGGTGCTGTCACTCATCTATTCGGGCGCGGTCGTCGTAGAGCCCTCAATCGAACGCGCGCCGATGTCCCAACTGAACACACTGCTCGACGATCTGTCCCACCACCGTCTCTCGCGCAGGATGGTCCTCGATCCACGCGCGTAGCGACGTCCGCGTTGCTGGAGAACTCCCTCGATGACTGACTTGAAGAACCACGATCTCGTGCCGGGACACGAACTCCGGAACGTCCGATACGAACAGCGGCCGGTGTTCGACGCCGCCGGCAAACCGGTCGACGGACTGCACCAGGTGCGGATCGCGCTCGACAACGAGAAGCAGCTCAACTCGTACACCACGAGCGCCGTCAAGGACGTGATTCTCGCGTTTCGCCGCGCCAGCATGGATCGCGCCGCCGTCGCGGTGGTGTTTACCGCAGTAGGCGACAAAGCATTCTGCACCGGCGGCAACACCGAGGAATACGCGACGTACTACGCCCACCGGCCCGTCGAATACCTGCAGTACATGCGGCTGTTCAACGACATGGTCACGTCGATCCTGCAGTGCGACAAGCCTGTGATCTGCCGCGTGAACGGCATGCGGATCGCCGGCGGCCAGGAAATCGGCATGGCCTGCGACTTCACGATCGCCGGCGACCACGCGCGATTCGGCCAGGCCGGGCCGAAACACGGTTCAGCGCCCGACGGCGGTTCGACGGACTTTCTCGACGAGTACGTCGGGTTCTCGCACGCGGTCGAATCGTTGGTGCTGTGCGAGCCGTGGTCGGCACACAAGGCGCTTCGACTGGGTCTGATCAACGAGATCACACCGGTACACAAGACGCGCGAAGGCAAGTTCATCCCGAACCCGTGGGTCGTCACCGATCGATGGATCGACGACGAAGGCCAGCTGGTCTACGGAGATTGGAAGACCGGCGCCGATCGCGAGCGCGCGAAGGAAGTCGCCGCGGGCTGCACGACGGATCTCTCGAAGTTGGACACGGCCGTCGATCGGCTCGTTACGCGGCTGCTTCTCACGTTTCCCGACTGCACGCGCAAGACGCTCGAGAGTGTCCGAAAGAAGAAACTCGCACACTGGTTCGCGAATGCAGACTCGAACCGCTCGTGGTTGTCGCTGAACATGAACACCGAGGCGGCGGCCGGTTTCGCAGCGTTTCACTACGGCGACAAGACGGAGCGCGAGATCGATTTCGTCGAGCTTCGGCGCCGCATCGCCGCGGGTGCGCGCTTCGACGATGCGCTCGTGCGCGACGTACTCCCGCCGTCGGCGCGCAAGAACCGCGGGGCCGCACCGTGAACGCTCCGACCGCCGTGAGCACGGAGGTCCACGACGGGGGCGGCATGCTCGAAGTCGTGATCGCCGTTCCCAAAGGCAACGTGCTGACGCAGGCCGTGATGCGAGAGATCGACCGGGCGCTCGAGACCCACGCGCCCAGCCCCCCGCTGCGCATGGTGCTGATTCGCGCTGAGGGCAAACACTTCTCGTTCGGCGCGTCGATCGAGGAGCACCGGCGCGAACAGGTCCGCGAGATGCTGTCGACGTTCCACGCTCTCGTGCGACGAGTCGCGAGATTCCCCGTGCCGGTCGTCGCGATGGTCCAGGGAAAGTGCCTTGGCGGTGCGTTCGAGTTGGCGCTCGCGTGTCACCTCGTTCTCGCGACCGACGACGCCGTGTTCTCGTGCCCGGAGATCAAGCTCGGCGTGATTCCGCCGGTGCTTGCCGCGCTGGGTCCATCCCGGCTCGGCGCGTGCGTCGCGGAACGCCTGCTCTACACGGGTGGCGACCTCGACGCGCACGCCGCGCTCGCGGCAGGGTTCGCCGCCCAGGTCGTCCCGCGCGACGCGAATCTCGCGAACGTCTGGACGGAATACTACCGCACGCACTTTGCGCCGCTGTCCGCACACGCAATCCGGCACGCGGTTCGGGCGGTTCGATCCGGCAACGCGTTCGACAACGCAGTGGACGCAGGGCTGACCGCGGCCGAGGAGCGGTACCTCGCGCACATCGTTCCGAGTCACGACGGCAATGAGGGCATCGAAGCGTTCTTGTCCAAACGCGCGCCCGTCTGGAGCCACGCATGAGTGAGACCACGCAACTTCCCGCCGGCCACGACCCGGCGGCCGCGACGCTCGAGCGCGCGCTTCGCCTCGTCGACGATCTGTCACTCCCGACAGTTCGCGAATGGAAGACCGCGCATCCAGGTGCGCTCGCGGTCGGGTTCATGCCGATCTACGTGCCGACTCCGTGGATCGAAGCCATGGGTGCGCTCCCCGTCGGAGTGTTCGGCGGCGGCGACCAACTCGACATCATCCGAGGGGATTCGTATTTCCAGTCGTACATCTGTCACATCCCGCGGAGCACGCTCGAACTCGCGCTCTCGGGCAAGCTCGACGTGCTCGACGCGATGTTGTTCCCGTCCATCTGCGACGTGATCCGCAACCTCGGCGGCATGTGGCAAATGCTGTTCGCTGATCGCTACGCGGCCTACATGGACCTGCCGCAGAACTTCGACGTTGAACTCGGCGGCCGATTCTACGTGAGCGAACTGCGGCGCATCGCGCACGATCTAGAACGACGCGGGGCGCAGCCGCTCACCGATCGCGGGCTGCGCGAAGCCATCGAGCACGAGAACGCGCGACGAGACGCGCTTTCAAAACTGGATGGCCTTCGCCGCACCGAGCCCTGGCGTGTCCGCGCGTCCGAAGCGTACCTGGTCGTCCGCGCGGGAAACGTACTCCCCGCCGTCGCACACACCGCGCTGATTGCGGAGTTCCTCGCGGCGATCGCTCAACGCAAGCCACGCGCGTACGACAATGTCCGAGTCGTCATCCGCGGTTCCTTCTGCGAGCAACCGCCCCTGGCCCTCATTCGCACGCTCGAAGCCTCAGGCTGCGACATCATCGACGACGATTTTCAACTCGGAATGCGCTTTCTCGAAGCGCCCATCGACGCGGACTCACCCGATCCCCTGCTCGCGATCGCGCGCGGCTACCTCGAGCACGGCGCCGCAACGGCTTCTCGGTACATCGGCGACTTCGTCAAGGGAGACTCGCTGATTCGAAGGGTCAGGCGAACGGAAGCCGAGGGCGTGATTTTCGCTGCGGCGTCGTTCTGCGATCCCGCGCTGCTCGACCAGCCGATGCTCGAGGCCGCGCTCGACCGCGCCGGCATTCCACACACGGGACTGAAATTCGCAGAGAACACAGGGCAGTTCCAGGTCATTCGCGAACAAGCGGGGGCGTTCTCCGACGCGGTGAAACTCTGGGGGAGCGCAGCATGAGCATCGAGATTCAGCCATCGCCGCCGGCCAAGCCCGCAGACGGCGATGCCGCCAAGGACGACAGCCAGCTGCGACAGAAGCAGATGATCGCAGACCACTACGACCTGCTCAGCCGCGCGAAAGCCGAGGGTCGAAAGGTCGTCTACACATTCGTACCCGGGAATCTTACGGAGCTGATTCGGTCACTCGATCTGCTTCCCGTGCTCCCGGAGATCAACGCGTTGCAGTCCGGGATGCGCAAGATGTCCGCGAACTACATCGCCGAGGCGGAAAAGCATGGGCACTCCGAAGACGTCTGCACGTACGTGAAGTGCGACATCGGCATGCTGAAGAACGGCAACTTCGGACCCACCGGTGTGAAGCTCCCCGAGCCGGATCTCCTGCTGCTCTCGTACACGGGCTGCTTCACGTTCATGAAGTGGTTCGAGTTGCTCCGCGAAGAATACAAATGCCCTGTCGTCATGCTGCACACCCCGTATCAAGCGGACGGTGTGATCACGCCGGAAATGCGGAGGTACGTCGTCGATCAACTCGAGCGAGAAGTCATTCCTGCACTCGAGAAGCTCGCGGGCAAGAAGCTCGACTACAAAGATCTATCTCGGCGCATGGCGATGTCGCGCCAGGCCGAGGACGACCTCGTCGCCGTGTGGGAGTCTGCGCAAAACCGCCCATCGCCGATCGACGGCTACTTCGGCGGTGTCTACTACATCGGTCCGATCTTCAGCGCGTTCCGCGGGACCGAGGAGGCCGTGGACTACTACCGACTGCTCCGCCGCGAAGTCGATGAACGTGTCGCGAAGAAGCTCGGGCCCATGACGCCCGATGGGCAATCGACCGAGGAACGCTACCGGCTGGTCGTCGAGGGACCGCCCAACTGGACCAACTTTTTCGACTTCTGGCGGATGTTCAGCAAGGAGGGCGCGACGATCGTTTCGAGCACCTACACCCGGGTCGGCGGATTGTACGACACCGGGTTTCGTCACGACCCCGAGCACCCGATCTCGAGCCTCGCGGACTACTGTCTCGGCTGTTACACGAATCTCAATCTGCCGACGCGCACAGCGTTGCTCGAGCGCTATGTGCGGCGCTACTCCGCCGACGGCTTCCTGATCAACAGTGTGAAGTCGTGTAACTCGTTCTCCGCGGGACAATTGCTGCTGCTCCGTGAACTCGAGAAACGCACGGGGGTACCCGGCGGATTCATCGAATCCGACCTGGTCGATCCGCGGTACTTCGGCAAGGCGAACATCGAGAATCGCGTGCAGAGCTACTTGCAGATGCTCGAGGCCCGCAAGATCCGGGTTGCGTCATGAAGGTCGTCGTCGGAATTGATCTGGGCTCGACGACCACGAAGGCCGTGCTCTTGGACGAGGAAGCGCGGGTCGTCGGCCGCGGGATCACCAACAGCCGCAGCAACTACGAAGTGGCATGTGCGGTCGCGCGGGACGAAGCGTTGACCGCCGCGCGATTCACGCTTCTCGAACGCTCGCTCCAGCGCCGGGCGTTCGTCCTGGGTGGTACGGCCGAGGCCGCGCAGCGAACACTCCGCGAAGCGTTCCGCATGGAACTCTATCTCGACGAACTCGAGGAACTGCGCGCCGAGATTCAACGCAATCTCCGCTCGCTGACGTACCACGCCGATCGCCCGCGACTGCTCGAGGGCGCAACCGAAGTGCTCGACGGGATGGTCGCGAGCGCCCCGGCACTTTTCGTGAACGAGACGGCACGCAAGAGCGACTTCTTTCGCGACATCGCGGGCGCCGGATTCATGACGGGCGCGGAGCGTGTCAGCGCGAAAGGCGTTGTGGCGTTCGAGCGTCTCGTCGGGCTATTCGACCGCGCGATTCTCGACGTCGAGACGCGGATGAAGACGAGGCCGTTCGGCGAGTTGCTCCACCGCGCGGGACGCCGCGTGTTTGGCGATGACACGCCACCCGTGCAGCGACGAGCGTGCATGGATGCCATCGACGAGGTCGCGACGTCCGCGATCGAGGAGGTCTCGTTCGTGGGCACGGGCTACGGCCGACAGACGCTGCCGTTCCCCAAAAGCGCCGTCAAGAGCGAGATCCTCTGCCACGGTCGCGGCGCGCATCGCGTGTTTCCGGGCACTCGCACGGTCCTCGACATCGGCGGGCAGGACACCAAGGCCATTCAAGTCGACGACTCTGGAGTAGTGACTTCGTTCCAGATGAACGACCGCTGCGCCGCAGGATGTGGCCGCTACCTCGGCTACATCGCCGACGAGTTGAACCTCGGGCTGCACGAACTCGGTCCGCTCGCGCTGCAGGCGCATCGTGTCGTGAAAGTGAACTCGACATGCACGGTGTTCGCGGGTGCGGAACTGCGTGAGCGTCTGGCATTGGGCGAACGGCGCGAGGACATTCTCGCCGGGCTGCATCGATCGATCATGCTGCGGGCGATGTCGCTTCTTGCGCGCTCGGGCGGCGTGAAGAGCGAGTTCACGTTCACGGGCGGCGTGTGCAGAAACCCGATGGCGACCAAAGTACTTCGCGAACTGGTCGAGGAGAACTACGGCGCGGGCATCACGATCAATACTCACCCCGACTCGATCTACATGGGGGCGCTCGGCGCTGCGCTGTATGGCCTGGATGACATTCGTGCCGGTCAGCCGGCCGTTCTGCCCACGTTCGTGCGCGCGCTGCTCGGTGGCGCGGCGGCAACGGCGTGACATTGCGCGGACACGGAGAACGACGATGAACGACTCGAGAGAACTAGTGACCGCGGGCGTCGATCCCGGAGCGAGTCTGATCAAGGTCGCCATCGTGCGCAGTGGCGGCGGGCGCGACCCGGTCGTGCTCGGACGCGCAACGCAGCGCATTCGGCGGAGAAACGTCGCCGACGTCGTGCACTCGGCGTTCGACGAGGCCTGCAGCGCGGCGGGCGTGCTTGCCAGGGACATTCCGTACGTCGCGAGCACGGGCGACGGCGACTGCGTCGACTTCCGCACGGGCCACTTCTACAGCATCACGACGCACGCTCGCGGCGCGCTGTTCCTCTGCCCGGAAGCGCGTGCGGCCCTCGACATCGGCGCGTTGCACGCGCGTGCGATGAAGATGAACGCAGATGGTCGCGTGACGTCGCACCGCATGACCAGCCAGTGCGCGAGCGGGAGCGGCCAGTTTCTCGAGAACATCGCGCGGTATCTAGGTGTGCCGCTCGACGATGTCGGCGAACTCTCGAAGAAAGCCGACAAGCCTGAAAAAGTATCGTCGATCTGCGCGGTCCTCGCGGAGACCGACGTCATCAACATGGTCGCGCGTGGCATTCCGACCGAGGACATCTTGAAGGGGATTCACTTGAGCATCGGCGGTCGTCTCGTGCAGCTCGTTCGAGCCGTCGGGGCGGAGGGGACGGTGCTTCTGACCGGGGGCCTGTCCCGGGACGTCGGCCTTGTGAAAGCCGTGGGAGAAATCGCTGCGGAGGACAAGCCCAAGAAGGGCAAGGCCATTCACACGATCACGCTCGAGACGCATCCCGACGCGATTCTCGCGGGTGCCATCGGTGCGGCGCTGTGGGGTGCGTTCCGCTTCGAGCAACTCGAGCGGCGCGGCGCCCGTCTCGTCACGGCGGCATGAACGAACACGTGTTGTCCGCGAGACACTGATGTCCACGCGGTTGCGTGTAGTACACGACGTCGCGGCCTTGCGTTTGAAAGAACCGACACACGAGGTTCGTGAGGTACGCGCCGCTGTCCCATGTGTCGGACGGGTTGCTGGGATAGAACGTGTGCACGCCCTCGGGTTGGACGTAGGCGTTGGCGAACGCGCCGAGTGGCTCGCCGACGCGCGGCTGCCAAACATCTTCGATGGCGGCGGCATTCGCACCGGTGTCCACGGCGAAGAGTGCACTTCCAATCGAACGCGCACCGCGGACGAGGCGGAGCGGAGGGTCGAGCCGGTTCTCACCGAACGGTTGCAGCCCGTCGTCCAGATCGTCTGCGTCGAACAAATACCGCGGGTGTCCCGCGACGGGACTTCGCTCGAGTCGAGCAAGACCCTCGATGACGAAGTAGTCCAGCAACAGCCCGTTGGGCGTGCGGCCGCCATACCGTGTGGTGATCGCGGTCGGCGCAACGTACTCGTCGAGTGGCGTGCCCGTGCGTCGCGTGAGAAACGGCAGCAGCCCGGCCGCGCGAGCGAACGTATTGCCCGCGGCGACCGGCACAAGGTCGTCGCCTGCGGTGGTCATCGTGAGAACGGGATGCGCTTGCGACGTGCGGGGACGGAGGAAGAACAGGGGAGCAAAATTTGCAGGATCCCCCGCGTCGATTCCGGCCTGCGAAAGCTGCAGAAAACGCCGCAGCTCGGCCGTCTGGCGTCGCAGCCCTAGGCCGGTCACCGGCGACGAGAGTGTCCGCCCTCGCGCGTACGCTCGTCCGGGTGCGCGTACGGGCGAGGTCTCGCGCGCGTTGGGCGGGATGTGGCCGCACGTGTCGTCGCAGTCACCCTCGCCCACCGTGAATCGGTCGATCGCGACGCGCTCGACGGCGTCGACTCGCGGCGTGCAGTTGGCGTAGTCGTTCACGGCTTGACCGCGGAACACCCGAAGGCGAATCGGGTCACCCTGGTCCGTGGCAATCGGGAGAAACAAACGTCCGTCCGTGCGAATGCGCGCGCAACGTCGCCCATCGTTCGCGAGATTGTAGGCGACCACGTCGTCGCCAGGCTCGAGCATTCCGCCGGCACCAATCGTCGGGCACGCGAACTCGAGTTCGCCAATCCGGTTGGCGTCGGACACGACCCAACGAAGCGAGAACGTGTTGGCCGGACAGGACGTCTGCGTCCGCCCGGCGCGCGGCGGTCGCTCGCTCGCGGGCAGAGCCACGATGACCGGTCCGAGCGTCGGCAACAACACGGCACCCACGACGCCGTCGACGTTCGAGCGCAAACTGACGTCCGTCAGTCCCGCGCCGCCGGAGATCGGCGCGACCGCGCGGATGTTCGGGTCGAGTCCGCCGAGGATCATCGACGTGATTCCCCCGAGTGACTCGCCCCACATGAAGTACGGAACGTCGGCGCCGTCACGCTGGCCACCGAGATCGACGATGCCGTCGCCATTCATGTCGCCAGGAGCGTCCAGCCGACCGTCGGAGTTGTAGTCGACTCGGCCAGGTGTCGACCACGACGGCGCGGTCATCGCGCGCATCAACTGCATGTAGTCGAGTGCGGTCTGGCGAAACATGTCGCGCGTGTGAAAGACCCTCGAAGTGAGGAACGAAGCACCGTTGTCTTCGTCACCGTCACCGTTCAAGTCCAGCGCGCGTCCGCGGACGGCCGCATCGCCGAAGCCCGACAGACAATGACCCCGGAGGTACGCCCGCACGGCCGTGCGAAACGCGGGAATGGGAAATCCGTGCCCGGGCGCGTTCGCGGCCACGGTCGCGAGCCCGAAGCGAGCAAAGTACCCCGCGAAACCGAAGCCCTGGAGCGCTCCGATGCCGTATCCGTGCGCCGACATCGCCACGGGAAACGGCGGCCGCGCGTCGGGGCGCGTGCGCGGTATGAACATCCAGACTTGCACTTCGTCGGCCGCGACGGACTCGGGATGCGCCGCGACAGCGTCGAGGTGCCAACGACTGTCGGGTTCGGCGGAGCGAGGGTCTCCGAGCAGGTACGGCGAGCGGATGCGCGTGACGACGGCGTAGTCGACCCAGCGGTAACTCTCGATCAGCTCGCGCCCCTGCGCTCCACCGAAGCCGAGATTTTCAGCGAAGTCGACGACGAGCCTCTGGATGTCGGCCGCCGGAATGATGAATCGGTTTTCGATCCGATCCGGGCAGTCCGCGCCGCCGCGAGCGGGGAACACTTCGAAGTCGGGGGTCGTTCGCGCGAGTCCCGCGAGCCGCCCGCGACCGTAGAGTCCCTCGCGCACTTCGAGCATCGCGGTGACGGTAGTCTGCGTGATGAACGTCCACGCGAAGGCGACGCGGCCTCCCGCAGCTCGCTCGTCGTTCCAACTCAGACCGCCGTACAGCCGATCGTTGAGTCCCCGATTCGCGAGGTGCGTTTCGAGCGCGTGCAGCCAGAGGAGTTGCGCCGGGTGCGCGATCGTGTCGAACGGCGAACGCACCGCGCCGTTGGCACCACGGAGACGGTCGGTGAGCACCACGGCGTATCGCGTTCGTTCGTCGAGCGGGATGAGCGGACGTACGATGAGCGTGCGGCTCTCCGGTTCCCAGAACGCCGTGAGATGATCTTCGGGACGCGAGCCCGCAGGAAACACCGCCGCACGCTGCAGCCGCCCGTCGAAGTTCGAGTCCTCGCCGACCTGCAGGAACCCGTCGCCATTCACGTCTTCGTTCCGCGTCGGGAAGATCAGGTTCGACTCGCCGGCGCGCGGATCGTTCGGGAGGTATCCTTGCGGCCGGCTCACCGTCTGTGGATAATTTCCCTGGCCCACGTCGAGCGGGATGGGCAACCCCGTTTCGAGATTGATCACGTAGATCGCGTCGTTGCGAAAGTCGTCGTCCTGCTGTCGCGAGAGGATGTTCTGAACGTCGAGGTCATCGTCGAACGCGACGCTGATCGGCATGAACGTTCCCCAACCGTCCAGCTCGTCGAACTGTTGGCGCAGAGTTCGCTCGCCACCCGTGGGCGCGATCATCGACGCGTTCACACGAACGCCGGTGGCACTCGTGGAATCGGGCGCCGTCGCGACGTCGTTCGGCAGTGGAACTTCCGGCAGTGGCCGCGCACCGAGGTCCCACACGACGCGCGGACCGCGCCCGTCCGGGGCGTGTGCGCTCCGAGTGTCGATTGGTTCGCCCGCGGTGCAGGCTGCCAGTGCGAGGACCGCCAGGCACGCCCGGAGCCCCGTCATGGTCAGAACGTCAGGCCCGCGCGGCCGATCACGGTTCCAAGCACGCCGGGCCCGCGACCGGCCGCATCGTCGAACGCATGGCCCGGAAAGAGCACGCCGCCCTGCACGCCGCCGGAAACGTTGACGCCGTTGCCAATGGCGCGATTTGCCATGAGCCCCAAGTCGAGTTCGAGCCCGAGGTCGCGCGCACGCGAGTTGCCCCCGCGGTAGTTCCGCGCGTTGCCGGACAGCTGCAGCTGAATCGGGTCCACCCAGTCCGAAGACGCCACCGCGAGCACCATTCCCGCGCGCACGTCGAGCCATGGCTGCAAGTTCACGATGAACGTCGGGTATAGATACGCCGCGTTCGTGACCCCGCCGCTCGTCGGCAGCAACTCGGCACCGGGGGCACCGATACCGAGAATTCGCAGGTCGGACGCAATCGACGCCGAGCGCGCGGTTTGCCACGCGATTAGTTCGGGAAAGAGCACGAGACCGATGCGATGGTCCGGATTGAAGGTGAACCGCCGCTGCGCACCGTCCGCTGGGTTCTGATCCCCCGACGCATAGCCGGCTTCCAGCGAGAGCCGGTAATGATTGTCGCGCTCGACGCCCGCTTCCACCGCGCCGCCGAACTGAACGATCGCGTGCTCCGAATACACCTGATTCTGGGTGATCGAAGTCTGACCGACAATCACCGCGAGTTCGCCGCGCGCAAAGACTCGCGCCTGGCCGTCGGGCGTCGGCCAGTCCCATGCCATGTGCACGTCCGAAACGAACGCGCGAAGGAAATCGCCAAGGCGGTTCGTGAGCGATCGGTACACGGCGTAGACGCCGATGCGATGCCGGTCACAGTTCTGCGTGCAGTCATGCTGCTGGTAGAACACAGACGCAATCGCCTGCCAGGACCAGTCGCGGCCGAGCATGCGCGTCGTCCGTGGATCCCACGGATTCGCGACCGGATACTCGACGAGAAACGCTATGCGGTCGCGGTACGTGAGGTCTCCTGCCAGCGCCAACACCAGATCGCTGTTGCGCCCGCCAGGTCGGGTCGCAAACGCGATACGCTCGGCAATGTCGCCCATGCGGTAGTCGCCAAAAACGTTCGTGTGGTTCCCGTCATTCGCGACAATCCCGAGGCCCCAATGCGAAGGTTGCTGCCCGGCGCGAATGATCCCGATGGGCGTCGTCCAGTCGATGTACAGCCAGCGCAGATCGAACGGTCCGCGCGGGAACAGCGACGGATTCGTCGTGCGCGAATCCCGCGAGAGTTCCACCTGCTCGGTGGACTGACCGATGAGAATTCCGCGCGCTACGTCGAACTGAGCGATGAGCCGGAAGCCACCGATGCTCATCTCCGGCGTGAAGCGAAACCACTGCTCGAGGTACGCGTTCTGCCCGAGAGACGTCGGCTCGGCGATGCCAGGAGTCGTCGACAGCGGAATGTTCGAGAGCGCAACGCCACGCACTTGCCACGTCCCCGGAAACGCCAGGCGAAACACGAGGGGCGGCGAACGCGGCTCTCCATCCGGGTTCTCGCCGCGGGCAAGCCGCGCGCGCTCGACGTCGCCGCGCGAGGCCGTCGGAACGGCATCGGTGGGCCGTCGTTCGTTCCAGTCGATGATGGACTGAGCGGCGGCCGAACGGACGAGCGCGACGGTTCCCAGGAGAACGCACAGGCCAGGCAGCGATTTCGTGGGGAAACGCATCGCAGACGGCGCGGATCGTAGGCTGCGGTGCATCGACGTGACAAGCCGGAAGCGCACGGGCGGGCGCCGCTTGCCCACGCACGCCTTCGGCACGCACACTGAGGCCATGCTTGTCGTTCGCGTTGCCGTCGCAGCGATCGCTGCGCTCGGGCTCGCCTGCACGGGACGAACGCCGCTCGGGCAGGACGCCGATTCCTCGGGTGCAGTCGACGCACACGACGCCGCGGACGTTCGGCCGGACACTCAGCCCATCGACCCGTGCGCACCATCGCCGTGTGGCGCAGCAGAGCGCTGCGGTCCGCTCGCTCCGGACGGGGGGCGAGGGCCAGGCAACGGGCTCGACGACAACTGCAACGGTACCGTCGACGAGGGATGCCTCTGCGTCACGGATCAAGCGGAGAGCTGCTTCACGGGTCCGCCGGACCGCCGAAACATCGGCGCCTGCCGGGACGGGACCGTCCGCTGCGGTGAACTCGGACTGTGGGGCACGTGCACGGGCGACGTCGTGCCGCACGACGAAGTGTGCGACGGGATTGACAACAACTGCGACGGGCGCGTGGACGAGAATCTCTCCGGCTGCGCATCGAGCGTGCGTTGCCCCGCGAACGCCGGCGCGCGACCGCTGAGCGACGCGACGTTCGACGGCCGAGAAATCGACCCGATGGCGACGACGTTCGCATGGACGTTTGCGTGTCCCGCGAGCGTTTCGCCGTGCCCGATGCCGGTGTCCCTTTCGAACCCGGCGTTCAGCGTCCGAGTGATCCAGTCGGGAACGTACCGAGTCGCCGTGACGCTCACGCGGGCCGACGGCACGGTGTCGCGATGCGGATTTCCGCTCTACGTGCAGGGTGCCGGGCTGCGCGTCGAGCTCGATTGGGACACCAAAGGCGGGATCAACAGCGCAGGCACGGACCTCGACCTGCACATCGCGCCGATCGATCGCACGCGCACGGTCGCGGCGCGGTGGTTCACGACGGACGATTGCTACTACGCGACATGCGTTGCGCCGGGTGGAACGGTCTCTTGGACGACGTCGCCGACCGACCGACGATTCGCGCCATCGACGGACGTTGCGCTTTGCAGCTCCGCGCCGCCGCCGCACGGCGACGCGTGGCGGGCTGCCGGTCGATGCTGGAACCCGCGGCTGGACGTGGACGACGTCCAGTGCGACCCGACCGTGCGAGACGCGACTCGACGCGAATTTTGTTTCGTGGAAAACATCAACGTCGACGAACCGCCGCACGCAGTGACCTTTCGCCTCGCGGTGAACTTCTATCGGGACCACGGGACTTGCACGGATTCCGACCCCCGCAACGACGTCACGCACCCGCGCATGTTGATTCATTGCGGCGGATTGCTCCGTGGCGAAATCGGAGGCGTCGATGAAGGCCAGATCGGACTGCGGTGCGACAGAAACACCGCAATCGGGAGCACGAATTGGACGTGGCTCGCGGCCGACGTGCAGTTTGCGACCAATGCGTGCGGGCTCGAGGACTGCACCGTGCTTCCGATCCGTGTGAGTGGCAGCCGTTTCGCCGCGTGCGATGTCGTGATGGACCGCGACGACGCTTGCCAGGACGCGAGCGGCCGATTGTTCGTTCGCCGCGCCGCGCAACGTCCCGTGGACGGTGACGTTGCGGATCCGTTTTGAGCTGAAGTCAGTGCGATTTCTTCGGTGGTCGCGAAATCTTCGCCGCCGCGGATGCGGCCGCGGCCGCGCTCGCCAGCGCCGCCGCTTCGACCGAGGCTTTGCGGTTGGGCTGCCGAAATCCGAGCCGTAGTCGGTCCATCACCGCCATGCGTTGGCGTTCTTTGTACCGTGCGTGCGACGCCTCACCGAGTTCGTTCTGCGAGTCGCTCTCCTGGTCCACGATCTGAAACTCCGTGAGCATGAAGATCACGGCACCGAGCCGAACGGCGTGCGGCGGCAGCTTTCGAATGACATCACGCGGAACCCGCACCGGCATGTCGACCACGAAGTGTATGGCTTCGTACGACCGCGCCGAGAACTGGTTGTCGACGTTGGCGCTCGCGCGGTCGTCGATGTTGCCGCCCTGGGCCGTCGGCAGCATCGCGCGCAGGTTGTCTCGTTGCGCGCACGCGCGTGGGAAATCGACGAGCGTGTTCGTGCTCTCGCCGGGGATCGTGTAGTTCCAGGGGAACAGCCGACGCGTCAGCAAGTTGAGCACCGGCAGCAGGTCTTCTTTCGAGCGAGTGACGATTCGGAAGCGAAGCTTGTCGTAGATCTGCGCGGCGATCGTTTCCGATTTCGAGAGGAGCTTCGTGTAGAGCGAATCGCGGTTCTTCCGCCCGCCGAGAAACTCCACGATCGGCAAGCCCGATGCGAGCATGCCACCCACCACGCGATACACTTTCTCCTCGACGAGGTGGAACAGCTCCGCGTCGGACATCGGGAGCACGTAGAGAAGCTCGCGCCCCTGCAGGTGATGGATGATGTGCATCACTTTCAAAATGATGCAGGCACACACCTGCTTGTGCCCCTTGCTGCTCGCCAGCATGAACACGTCGACCGGAGCGGCCGCTTCGACCGAACGCGGAATCGGGTAGTCGAACGTGCGCCGCAGGTAGTCGACCGCTTCGTTCTTGATGCCCGCAAGCCGATCGAGGTCGGCCGGCCGTGCGACGTCGAATTCCTGGACGCGCAGGAACTCGTACAGGTCGTCGCGATCGCGAAAGTTCAGCCGGTGCCAGTCGATCACCGATGCGCCGTTCAGAACGATGCGAACCGACTCGACATCGGAAAGCGTGAAGTCGTCGAGCGTGCGATACGCGCGAGAGAGATCGTCGGCTGCCACCTGCCGACTCTGAGGCGCCGAGCGCGTGCGATCAACGATCTTCGCCGCAGCGCGGCAGGCACGTGCCGCGGAACGCTACAGTCGGCGCGCAGGGGGCCGGCGGGCGACGTCTTGCACGGATGCGATTGCGTCGCCGGTGCGGGTCGCGGCCCGGCGGCCGAGGCGTAGGGTCCCGACGAACAAGCTGGCGGTGATTCCCAGCGCAAGGACGTTGCCCCAAACAGCGCCCTGACAGCCCGCGATGGGCAGGGACAGTGCGACGAGGGAGGCGAGTGAGTTCCAGTTGCGCAACATTTCTAGGAAACCTCAGCTATTTCCAGCCCACCGGCTGTGACAACCACCTTAGGCGACTATGTAAGACAATATCGGACAGTTCGCTGCGAGGACCAGTTTCTAGCCAACCCGGGACGTCCGGCACAAGCGCAAAGGACGCCGGGGCGGAACATTTCGTAGGGAACTTGACGACGATGTCGGACAATGCCCTCCGTCTGGGGCAAGAACGTCGCCGCGACGGATTGCAATCCCGGCCGCGGGCCCCGCGATGATTCGCGCACGTTCGGCGTCACGCAGACCACTTCGCTTGACCCCTCTGGTCGCGTTCCTTACGGTTCCCGCGTGACGGAGCCTGACGCACCGACCGAGACGCTGCCGATTCTGCCCCTGCGAAACGCGGTGCTCTTCCCCGCAGCGGTCGTGCCGATCAACGTGGGCCGTCCGCGATCGGTTCGGCTGATCGAAGAGATGGCGCAGCGCGAGATCCGCGTCATCGGCGTCGTCACGCAGCGTTCACCGGACACGGAAGACCCGACCAGCAGCGAGCTGTACGACATCGGAACGCTCGCGCGCATCGTGAAGGTCATCAAGCTCGGCGCGTCCAACTACTCGGTGCTGCTGCAAGGACTCGGGCGATTTCGGCTCGTCGACATCGTCAACGAAGCACCCTATCTCACCGCAAAGGTCCGCCGGTTTCAGGATCCGCTCACGCGCACGCCCGAGATCGAGACACTCGCGCGCGAATTGCGGGAGATGGCCAAGGCGCTCGCAGAGTACTCGCCGCCGATCCCGCGCGAACTGGGCACGGTCGCCGAAAACGCCGCCGACCCAGGCGCCCTCGCGGACCTCGTCGCGCTGCACCTCCCCTCGCCTCCCGTGATGCCGCCCGATCGTCAGGAAGTGCTCGAGGCGATCGAGCTCGAGCCGCGTCTCAAGCTCGCGCACCGTCTCGCGCGGCGTGTGCTCGAAGTTCATCGCGTGCGGAAGGAAATCCAGACGCTGGTGTCCGGCGAGATGGCGCGGACGGAGCGCGAGGAGATCCTGCGCGCGCAACTTCGGTCCATCAAAGAGGAGCTCGGCGAACTCGACGAGAGCGAAGAGGAGCTCGATCAACTGCGGGAACGCATCGCCAAGGCGAAGCTCCCGGCCGACGTCGAGAAGGCCGCCCGCCGACAACTCGGGCGTCTACGTGCGATGCAAGGGCACAGCGCCGAGTACCAGGTGACGCGCAGCTACATCGAGTGGCTCACGGACTTGCCGTGGTTCAAGGCCACGGACGACAAGTTCGACACCGAAGAAGTTCGGCGAACGCTCGACGAGGATCACTTCGGCCTGGAAAAGAGCAAGCGGCGCATCGTCGAGTACGTTGCAGTACGCAAACTGCGCAAGGACAAGCGCGGGCCGATCTTGTGCTTCGTCGGGCCGCCCGGCGTAGGCAAGACGTCGCTCGCGAAGAGCATCTCGCGCGCGATCGGCCGGCAGATGGTGCGCATCTCGCTGGGCGGCGTGCGGGACGAAGCCGAGATTCGCGGGCACCGGCGCACCTACGTCGGTGCGCTGCCGGGACGCGTGATCCAGGCGATGAAGAAAGCCGGCACCGTGAACCCCATCTTGATTCTCGACGAGGTCGACAAGATGGGGGCGGACGTCCGCGGCGACCCGGCGAGCGCGTTGCTCGAAGTGCTCGATCCCGATCAGAACAGCACGTTCATCGACCACTACATCGATCAGCCGTACGACCTGTCGCGTGTGACGTTCATCTGCACGGCAAACACGAAGGACACGATTCCCGCGGCGCTGCTCGACCGTCTCGAAGTGATCGACATCGCGGGCTACACGCGCATGGAGAAGATGCACATCGGCCGGGACTATCTGATCCCGCGCTCACTCGCGGACCACGGACTGACCCCGGATCGCCTGGAGTTCACCGACGACGGACTGGAACGCATCATCGAGAGTTACACGCGCGAGGCCGGTGTGCGCAATCTCACGCGCGAGATCGCATCGGTGTGTCGCTCGGTCGCAGTGCGGCTCGCCGACGCCGAAGACGTGCACGAACGTGCGGACGGCGCGTTCGTCGAGAAAGTGCTCGGCCCGCCGCGCTACGACAAGGAGCAAGCCGAACGGGCGCCGCAACTCGGCGTCGTCGCGGGGCTCGCGTGGACACCCGTGGGCGGAGAGATCCTGTTCGTCGAAGCGTCGCGGATGCCTGGCAAGGGCGCGATCTCGGTGACGGGCCAGCTCGGCAACGTGATGAAAGAATCCGCTGCGGCGTCGATGTCCTGGGTGCGAGCGAACGCCGGGCGGCTCGGGATCGAGCCCGAGTTCCTCAAGACCAGCGACGTGCACGTGCATGTTCCGCAGGGCGGAATTCCGAAAGATGGGCCGAGTGCTGGCGTCGCGATGGTGACCGCCATCACGTCGAGGCTGAGCGGTCGCCCGGTGCGCTCCGAGATCGGAATGACCGGCGAGATCACGCTGCGCGGCGTCGTGCTGCCCATCGGCGGCGTGAAGGAAAAAGTTCTTGCGGCGCATCGCGCGGGGCTGACGCACGTTCTGTTGCCCGAGCGCAATCGCAAGGACCTCGAGGACATTCCGCAGGAAGTCCGCGACGCGATCAAACTCGAGTTCGTCAGCCGAATCGACCACGTGCTGGCGATCGCGCTGCTTCCGCCCGTCGCCGCGCCGAGCGCTCCGCGGGACGGCGCAGACGAAGACGACGGCGACGGTTCGGCGACCACCGCCACGAGCGGATGAGCCTCGAGGGCTCTGACGCACCGAGCGCTTGGCGCGACGTTCTGCGCGCGGTGCTCAGTGCGTGGCGGGTGCGCGTGGGGCTCGCACTCACGGCAGTCATCGCCGTGGCGTGCTGGACCAATCCGCTCACCGACCACTTGGGTTTCGCGTCCGCCCTCGTCGCCGCGGCGAGCATTGCACCCATCGCGATGATCATGGCGTCTTCTCTCGCGCGGAGCGTTCAGCGCCGCTCGCTCGACGTTCCTCCCGCGCGCGTGGCGATCGTCGCGGGCGGTCTCGGGTTCGCGCTGACGCTCGTGTTTGCACTTCTCGCGGCGATCCACGGTGCGTTCACGCTCCAGTGCCGCCCAGGTCGCGGCCTCTTGTTCTTCGCGCTGCTGACGCTGCCGGGCACCGTGCTCGCACCTCTCGTCGGTGCCGTCCTCGGCGCGTCGACGCAGCGTCGCTGGCTCGCGATCGTCGCATCCGCCGCGACGGTTCCCGCGTTCATCGCGTGGTCCGCCGTTCGCTTCTACGCATCCCCCGCGGTGTTCGCGTACGACCCGTTCTTCGGCTTTTTCCCCGGCGCGCTCTACGACGAATCGGTCCCGCTCACAGTGACGCTCGCGACGTACCGACTCGGGACGTTCGCGTGGATCGTGGCAACCGCGGCGTGCGTTCACGTCGTGTGGCCTTCCGCGTCTCGCGCCGCGCGAATCGCGAGCCCGCGTGTGGCACCGGGCGCATGGACTGCAATGTGCGCGGCTGCGCTCGTCGGCATTGCGATCTACGTGGCCGGGCCGGCGCTTGGCCATCGGTACACGGCAAGCGAGATCGCGCGCGAACTCGGGGGCCGACTCGACGGGCGACGTTGCATCGTCGTGTACGACCGCAGCATCCCGGGACGTGACGCGCGACGGATGCAGCGCGACTGCGACGTGCGCGTCGAACAACTCGAACACTACTTCGGCGTCCACCTGCACGAACGCGTAACGGTGTTTCTCTTCGAGAGCGCGGCGCAGAAGCAGGCGCTCATGGGCGCGGCGGACACGTACATTGCGAAGCCGTGGCGTCATGAGATCTACCTCCAGCACGCAGCGTTTCCGCACCCCGTTCTCAAGCACGAGCTCGCGCATGTCGTGACGCGCGAGATGGCGGGCGGACCGTTTCACGTCAGTTCGCGGTGGGGCGTGTTGCCGCTGCCGGGGCTCGTCGAAGGCGCCGCGGTCGCCGGCGGCTGGGAAGGCGAGAGCGACGCGACGCCGCATCAGTGGAGCCGCGCGATGCTCGACGCGCACATGCTCCCGCGAGTGACCACGCTGGGAGGGCTCGGGTTCTATCTTCACGCGGCGGGCACGGCGTACACGGCCGCGGGGTCGTTCTCGCGATGGCTGATCGAACGATACGGCGCCGCGCGGTACCGAGTGCTCTATCGCAACGGCGACTTCGCAAACGCCTACGGCATGCGCACGGAGACGCTCGAGTCTCAGTGGCACGCGTTTCTGCGCACGGTGGACGTCCCCGAGCGAATCAACACGCGGGCGCGCGTTCGCTTTCGACGGGCGGCGATTTTCGCGCGTGCATGTCCGCAGGAGACGGCAGAACTCTACGATCACGCGGTGATCCGGCTTGCGGGCGGCGACATCGAGCGCGCTCGCGGCGAGCTGCAGGAGGTCGTCCGCAACGATCCGACGGACGTGCACGCGCGCGTGTCGCTCGCGGAAGCCCTCGCGCGCACGGGTGCGGTCGACCGGGCCGCCGCGCTCGCCGATGCCGCCGATCGCGATCTGGGAATCGCAGCGGGTGTCCGCCTGCGGGCGCGCATCGCCGACGTCCTGTGGCGTTGGCGCGGCCCCGACGCCGCACGCGCTTTGTACGCACGGGTGGACACGGATCTTTTCGACGAAGACGACGCGCGAACCCTCGAAGTGAAGCAGTGGTCCCTCGGCGTCCGCGGCCCCCCCCCCGACGGCGGGTACGCGAGTGCGGTGCGTGACCTTCTGGTGGGCGTGCTGCAATCCGATCCGAGCCCGACGTCCGCCGTCGCGCGCCTCGCGTTGCTCTTCCGCGGTGCCGAGCGCGGCGACGTCGATGCGCCGGCTGCCTACCTGATCGCGCGCCAGTACGCGACGCACGAGCGCCATGAGGACGCGCTTTCGCTCTTGCGCTCGATCGATCCCGCGCGGCTGCCGACCGATCGTGTGCGCGTAGAGACGCAGAGATTGCTGGCGATGTCGGCCTACCTCGCGGGCGACCTCGCCAGTGCTCGCGCGACGTATGCGGCGATCGCTGGCGACCCGGCGCGATCGCAATCGCAGCGCGACGTCGCGAGCGACTTTGTGGACCGGATCGATCGCGAGTTGCGCGCGCGGTAACAGGCGCGAGTCCCGCCGGTTGGGGCATTCACAGGAAGACGGGAAGACGGGAAGGGAGCAGTAGGTAGTTCGGAACCGGAGTCCGGACGCTCGGCATCGAGAGTCTGCGCGCGAGTTCGGCCGGTCCCCGCGCCCCACGACCGACGCCATCGATGCAACAGTCGATCACCCTCTCCGAACTACATTCAACTGTTCCCGACTTACCGCCTTCGTGTTCCTGCCCCTCCCCTGCGCGTCGCGTCCCGCGATCGATCATCGCGAGCAGGCGGGTGCGTTGGGGCACGACGTGCAAATCGCGTCCTGCAGGCTCCAGTACTCGTGGCAGATGAGATAGCCGTTGGCGGTTTCACGCAGGCGAAAGTTGTACGGACCCTCGAGATGACGGCACGGCACCCAGCGGTTGCCACCCGATCGATCGGCCGACGCGTGAACGCGGACGCGAACCACGTCTCCGCGCGCGCCGGCCACGTCGCGGCACGCACCCGGGACCGACGATGCGTCGCCGGGCTCGGAACTCACCTCGAGTCGCTGGAGATCGAGGAGAACGAACGACGTCGGCTCGCTGAGCTGCTCGGTCCAACTCCCCATGACGTTCGCCCGATCGCGCACGGCCCCGCTGAACGCGACGCGCTCGGCATAGAACGGCATGATGTCGCGGCCCCGCGAGCGCGTCACGGACTCCAACCATCGCTGCAGAAACCCGACGACGCGCGGATCGCCTCGCGCCGCAGCGGACGGTGCGCCGGGCCGGGACACGCGGCGCACGCGCGCGACGTTCCCGGCGTTTCCCGGGTCTGCGCGTGCACGCAGCGCGCGAACCGTCTCGACGCTCGCGATGCCAACGACAAGCGTCACCGCGAACGCGGTGGCGGCAGCGACGAGCGCCGGGCGTGCAGCGTCACGAGAAATGCGGCATCACCTTTTCGGCAAACGTCCGAAGCGACTCCATGATCACGTCGTGCGGAACGGTTCCCATCTGCATGACCAGGATCAGCTCGTCGACGCCGACATCCGCCCACCGCTCGACGGTTTCGCGCGCGCACGCAGCGTCGCCTGCGATGATCGCCGGTTGGGAACCCGGCGCGTTGCGCAGTTGCATCGTTTCGTCGAGTTCAGCGTCGGGCAGAAACTCACGTGGCACGTCGAGACGACCGGTCGGCCGCGTGCCGCTCATGTAGTACCGCGCGAGGCTCTCGAAGAAGAACCGCGCGCCGCGCGTGCCGTACGCGCAGGCCTTGCGGTCGTCGTCGAGAACGATGGTCGGGGCCGTGCACGCAAAGTGGTTGTTCTTCTGTCGCCCCACGGGATTCGCAGCGGTCACCGCTGCGCGATATTCGGTAACTTTCTGCGCGAGGTAGTCGTCGCTGCCAAACGGGAAATTCAGCGCGCCGAGACCGAGTCGGCCGACGGCGGCGGCGCTCTCGGGCTTGGAACATGCGGCGAACATCGGCGGATGAGGACTCTGTACGGGCTTCGGCACGACTTGTGTCGGCGCGATGTCGAAGTACTTTCCCTTGAACGAGAACACATCCGACGACCACATCCGCGGGATGATCTCGATGGCCTCGGCCCATTGGTCGTGCAGTTGTTTCAAATCGTTCTCGAACGCAACCTGCTCGACGAGCGACGCGCTCTTGCCGGTCCCCCAATTCACTCGGCCGCCCGAGAGAATGTCGAGCGTCGCGATTCGCTCGGCGATCCGAATCGGATGATTGTAGCGAAACGGCAAGAGCGTAACGCCGTGTCCGATGCGGATCTTCTTCGTGCGCGCGGCCACGAACGACAGAAAGATCTCGGGTGCCGACGAGTGCGAGTATTCGAACAGCCCGTGATGTTCGACTTCCCACACGCAGTGGTACCCGAGTTGATCGGCGAGTTCGCACTGCGTAAGACAGTCGAGAAACAACTGCCGCTCGGATGCGCGCGTCGGGTCGGAGATTTGCATCTCATAGAAGATCGAGAACTTCACGGGGACTCCTCCTGCGTGCTGCCGTCTTCGCCCACCACGCCCGCGACGCCGTTCGCGCCGACGCGATCCCAGATCGCCGTCTGATCTCCCTCGTACACGATCGTCGCGCCCTGGCGGAACTCGAACGAATACCGCGCGACGATCCGGCTCGGGCCGCGGCGAATCTTCGTCGCCGTCAACAACATGTCGAGTGGATCGCCCACACGCGCGAGCGCACCGAACCGCGCGGAGTGAATTCGCACGCCGTAGCCGATCCAGCCATCCGCGTGCCGCAGACCGAACACGTAGTACGCGTGGGCGAACCCCAGCATCCCCGTGAGATGGATCAGCAAGCCGCCCGACACGTGCGGGGGATGGAGCACCGGATGGTTGCGCTGCTCGCGCGTGAGCGGAAGGTCTTTGACGGTATGCAATCGCGCGCGCAGGCGGTTGGTGTTGGCGTCGATTTCGACGATCTCGTCCAGCAACAGACCCCCAGGTCCGTAGGGACAATCGGCGACGAATTCGGGGTCGAGCGGCATGCGCCGCGGAGCATGCCTTACGCAGGCGGACGCGTCACCGGGGAACGCGGTTTCGCGATGAAGAGGTCGATCCACAGGAAGATGGGAAGACGGGAAGATTTTGGAATGGTTCGGAGGGAGAGGCGGATGCGTCTGGGCGACTTCGTCCACACGAAGAACTGACCCGGACCTCCCGTCACACAGCGCTCCGAACTGCTCAACTCTCCCTCCGATCTTCTCGCCTCAGCGTCTTCCTGTCGTCCCATTCTCCTCATGCTACGACGACTCGACCGGCGGATCGACGTACGTGACGACGTCGTTGCGAAACGTGCGAAGCGTCGTCTCGCCGTCGCCGCGGTGCAGCACGTATTCGGGACCGACGGGCACTTTGCCCAGACCCCCCGGCGTGTCCACGATGAACTTCGGCATCGCGATGCCCGTGAGCCGTCCCTGCAGTCGCTCCATGATCTCGATTCCCGTCGCGATCGGCGTGCGCATGTGTCCCGTGCCGCGCACCGGGTCGGCTTGCAGCAGGTAGTACGGCCGCACACGCACGCGCACGAGCCCGCGAAACAGGTCCTCGAGGGTCTCCCCGCGATCGTTCACGCCGCGGAGCAAGACGGTCTGGTTCATCACGGGAATCCCATGGTCGGCCAGGCGCTCGCATGCCGCGCGGGACTGCGGCGTCAACTCGCGCGGATGATTGAAGTGCGTCATCAGCCACAACGGCGCGAACGTTCGCAACGTGCGACACAGCGACGGCGTGATTCTCATTGGCAGCACGACCGGCGCGCGCGTCGCGAGGCGAATCGTCTCGACGCTCGGAACCGACCGTACGAGTGACAGCACCCGCGCGATGCGTGCCGTGGACATCACGAGCGGGTCGCCGCCCGACACGATGACGTCGCGAATCTCGGGGTGGTTTCGGAGATATTCCATCGCCGGCTCGAGCCGTTCGGTCGATCGCGCGCCGCCGTCCTGTCCGACCATGCGCGATCGCGTACAGAACCGGCAGTAGACCGAACAGCGATCGGTCGCGATCAAGAGCGCGCGATCGGGGTAGCGCTGGATGAGGTTCGGTGCGGGCGAGTGTGCTTCCTCGCCGAGCGGATCGCGGAGATCGCCGCGCACGAGCGATGCCTCGGCGCTCGTCGGCACGCATTGCATCCGAATCGGACACGCCGGATCGTGCGGGTCGCACAACGACAGGTAGTACGGCGTGATCGACAACGGCAGCCCCGTCGCGAGCGCGCGCACGACGCCGGCGCGTTCGTTGTCCGTGAGCACGAGCGCGCGTTCGAGCCCGGCGAGATCCGTCACGGCCGCGCGCGCCTGCGCCCGCCAGTTCCGCAACGGCGTGACGCGGAGGTCAGCGGTACGGATTGACGCCGATGGGATCATCAACCGGGTTGCCGTGACGCACCGGTCCCGTTCGCGGAAGTCGCAACGGCAACGTCGCGGGGACCGTAGAATTCGTCGTCGTCCGCGGCGGCGTCGCGGCGGTCGTGGTGCGCACGATCGGCGGGGTGACGGGCGGTGGTGTGCGGACGATCGGCCGAGCAACAACCGGCGGCGGCGTGCGTGCAATCGGCGCCGCGACCACCGGCGGCGGCGTGCGTGCAATTGGCGGCGCGACCACCGGCGGCGGCGTGCGTGCAATCGGCGGCGCGACCACCGGCGGCGGCGTGCGTGCAATCGGCGGCGCGACTACCGGCGGCGGCGTGCGAACAATCGGCGGCGCGACGATTGGTGGCGACGTGGCCAGGGGCGGCGGCGGGGTCGGAACGACGGGCATCGTCAACGTCGTCGTCGGAACGGCGGGCATCGTTGGAGCGATCGGCATGCCGGGAACCGTAGCGCTCGTCGGTACACTCGGAATCGCGGGAACGACCGGCATCGCTGCGGGCATCACGGGAGGCGGCGACATCATCGCGGGCACTGCAGTCTGGGTCGACATCGCAGGAACCGGTGGCGCATCGGCGACGCGGCGTCGGCCACCGAGCACGACGCCCACCAGTGCACCCACGACCGCAACGATCACCAGCACCATCACGATCCATCGCAAACGGCCGGGGGGCGTGGACGTCGAGGGCGTCGCGACGGTCGGCTGCGCAAGCAGTCCGAGCGGAGCATCGTGCGCAAACATCGGAGGCGAAACGTCGGTGACCGTCGTGGACGTCCCGAATGCCGCGGAACCATGGGTCGGCGCAAAGCCTGTGACTCCCGGCGACGGCGCAAATCCGGCGACTCCCGGCGACTGCGCAAGCCCCGTGAACGCCGGCGGCGCACCGCCCGCCACGCCCGACACCGTCGACGGCTGTCCCGGCGCGAGCGACGACGACGAACCCGCGCCGCCGGGGTTGATCGACGACTGCGATCGCGCGAGCGCGGCTGTGTACTGTTCCTCGCCGCTCGGCGTGCCCGCGAAGTGCGTCGGCGAACCGAACGGGTCTCCGGGCAACTCCGAGTTGGCCGACGGGTGCGACTTGCGCAGCGCCGGCGGTGACACACGGGGCGTCGTGATCGACGGCTCAACCGCGCGCACCGCGCTGTTGGAAACGCGGGACGGTTGCGATGGTTGCGAGGGATGGTCGTCGTGCAGCGGCGCGGCCAGTGGCGGATTGTCGCCGCGGAACCGAGCGCGTTCCTGCACGAGCTTTGGGCCTGCGATGGATTGCACGTATGCGGCGACCGTGCGCGTGTTCGCAAGTCCGCCGACGCCCGCGGCCGCGTGCTCGAGCGCCTGCGCAAATGCTTCGGCCGTCGAGAAGCGCTGGCTCGGATCGCGCTGGAGCGCCGTCATGACGACGGAATCGAGTTCCTCGCCGAGTTCCGGCAGCGCGCTGCGCGCCGTCGGGATCGGAACGTTCATCAGGGCGTTGAGCACTTCGACGTCGTTGTTCCCGCGAAACAAGCGCCGTCCCGTGAGCATTTCCCAGAGAATGATCCCCATCGCGAACAGGTCGGCGCGTCGGTCGACGTTTGCGCCCGTGGCCTGCTCGGGAGCCATGTACGAAATCTTGCCCTTGAGCTGTCCGTCGCGCGTGTGCGCGAGCCGACTTTCGGCCTTGGCGATTCCGAAATCCGTGATCTTCGTGACGCCGTCGATGCCGATGAGAATGTTTTGCGGCGACACGTCGCGGTGAACGAGTTCGAGCGAGTGACCGTCGTCGTCAGTGAGTTCGTGCGCGGCGTGCAAGCCAGCCAGCGTCTCGCCCGCGATGGTCAGTGCGATCTGCAACGGCATCCGACCGCCGCTTTGCGACGCAGCACGAAGCAAGCCGAGGAGCCGATCGCCCTCGACGTACTCCATCACGATGTAGTGACCGTCGTTCTCTTCGATGTCGATCGTGGGAACGACGTTGTGATGCCGGATCCGCGCCGCGAGCCGCGCTTCGTCGAGGAACATCGCGACGAATTGGTCGTCGCTTTCCAAGTGTGGATGCAGTCGCTTGATCGCAACGAGCCGCTGAAATCCCTTCGCACCGTGCACGCGACCGAGGAACACCGTCGCCATTCCGCCCGAGGCGATTTCCGCGAGGATTTCGTACCGGCCGAACCGCCGCGACGCGTTCGGATTCGAGTTCCAAAGGCCCGACGGACGTGCTTGGGGATTCATCAGAATCGCCCTTCGAGAACCGCACCGACACCGCGGAGTCCTGCGGTCGGGGTCACGCGAGCCCCGCCGCCCGGCCAGCGCGTGAAGACGGCAATCGTGCCGGACGCTGCGCCGAGCACGATGGTTCCGATCAGAAACGCAGTCGTTCGGCCCTCCGCGCCTTCGGTCGCGAGGCGATCCATCTCGAGCTGCGCGCGCGAGTACTCGGGCATTCCCGCGTGCTGGATCAACGCGTCGCCCTGCGAACGCGCGCCCGCCCAAAAGATGGACGTTACGACCACGCCAGCGACCGTGAGTCCCGCACCGACGAGAAAGATCGGAAACGGCAGCACGCCGAGTCCGCGAGGCCGATCGGTCGTGCCCGAGTCACTCGATGGCGGTGGCTCGACCGACGAGCCTCCGGTCGAATCCGACGTAGGAACGGTCGTGAGGGGCGCAGCGCCGGAAGTCGAGCCACTGGCGCCAGCCCCGGTCGCGGGTGTCGAACCGGCCGCGCCCGAGCCCACCGACGCGGTGCCCGTGCCTCCGCCGGGGTGCGTCGCTGCCATCGTGCCGCCGGCCGAGCTCGTGCCGCCCGGAGACGTCATGACGCCCACCGTCGGAGCAGATCCGTCGAGAACTACCGCAACGACCGCGCCGGGCACTGCGTCGAACGCCTGCTCCCGTCGCGCGCCGCCCTGCATGTGTCCGAGGACTGTGTGATGGCCCGGCGTCGTGAAGAAATCTAGACCGGACTGGACCGTCTGATCGATCTCGACTTCGCACCCCGTGCACTGCACACGGACGCGGACGAGGTTGCGAGAAAGTTGGTCCAACGTGCGATTGGCCGTCTGCGTCGCCTCGGGATCGAGCGGGTACCGCTCGCGCAGGCGCACCGCGATCGTCGCCGCGCGCGCGAAATGATCCGGCCCGCCCGCTTCCCGATGCGCTCGAATTGCGCTGCGCAACGCGAGCGACGACGGCGCCATGCGGTCGGCGGTCTCGAACCAACTCGCGGCGCCCGTGAAGTCGCGCTGCATGAATCGCCGGGTGCCGTTGTCGTACGCGTCGGCCGCGGCACGACGATCGACAGCGCCCGGGGGCGAGCCGGATTGCTGCGCAAAGCTGGCCGTGGCGACGGTCAGCGCGCCAAGGGCAACCGCGAGCGCCAACGCCGACCGCAGCAATGCAAGCGTCCCAGCGGGAACGCCTCGAAAAGGCACACTCCGCACGATGGGGGATCGTCCCGGATGGAGAGCATCGTGTCAAGCCAAGCACGCGTGACGAGCCGATTATCGCCGGGCCCGTGAATCGCCCATCGGGCAAGCGGGGGATCGCGCACCGGGCCGATGAATCGGCCGGCTGTCATTGACCGGGTCGCCTGCGCGACCCTTCCCAGGGGCGCGGTGTGGAGTTCAATGCGCTCGCACCGCACGCACGGGCAGCCTCGCGACGGCGAGGCGGTCAATGTTAGCCAGCCGCTTCAGCGGCCAGGATTCTCGGCGAGGCGGTCAATCGATGCGCCCGGGCCGATGAATCGGCCGGCTAAGTTTGACCGGGTCGCCTACGCGACCCTTCCCAGAGGCGCGGTGTGGAGTTCAGTTGCGCCTCCACCGCGCACACGGGAAGCCTCGCGACAGCGAGGCGGTCAATGCTAGCCCAACTTCGTCACTTCAAGCATGGCAGACGTGTCCTTTCGCGCACTTAGCTCCAAGTTTCGGCACTACATTTTCACTCCCTGGAGTCGGATCCTGAGGCGCTCGGGGAGCTGAAGT
>Ga0080064_1000479_pt1 | contig 79881 bp, 70 predicted proteins | sample Subgrocontami54m_FD_69260 | JGI IMG/M metagenome (GOLD analysis project Ga0080064, IMG submission 69260) | Subsurface groundwater microbial communities from S. Glens Falls, New York, USA - GMW46 contaminated, 5.4 m (SPADES assembly) (version 2) ... | reverse complement strand
ATCCGCCCCGCGCCCGGCTATCCGGCTTGTCCTGACCATACTGAAAAAGGCGCGTTGTTTGAATTGCTGCGCGCGGCCGAATCCGGTGTCACGCTGACCGAAAGCTACGCGATGTATCCCGCCTCGTCGGTAAGCGGGTTCTATTTTTCCCATCCGGAATCGACCTATTTCGCCGTCGGCAGGATAGAGCGCGATCAGGTCGAGGATTACGCGCGCCGCAAGGACGTGCCGGTCGCGGACGCCGAACGCTGGCTTGCGCCTTACCTCGCCTATGACCGTGGCTGATTCGCGCTCGATGCATATCCATATTCTCGGCATCTGCGGCACGTTCATGGGCGGCATCGCGGCGCTCGCAAAAGCCGCCGGACACACCGTGACCGGCTGCGACGCGAAAGTTTATCCGCCGATGAGCACGCAACTCGAAGCGCAGGGCATCAAGCTGATCGAGGGCTACGACGCTGACCAGTTGAGCCTTAAGCCCGATGTGTTCGTGATCGGCAACGTGGTTTCCCGCGGCAATGTACTGATGGAGGAAATCCTCAATCGCGGGCTGCCGTATGTTTCCGGCCCGCAATGGCTTGCCGAAAACGTGCTGCGCAGCAGGTGGGTGCTGGCGGTCGCAGGCACTCACGGCAAGACCACCACATGCGCGATGCTGGCATGGATACTCGAACACGCGGGACTTTCGCCCGGGTTTCTGATCGGCGGCGTACCGCAGAACTTCGGTATTTCGGCGCGGCCAGGCGCTGCGCCGTTCTTTGTCATCGAGGCCGACGAATACGACACCGCGTTCTTCGACAAGCGTTCAAAATTCATTCACTACTCACCGCGCACCATCGTCCTCAACAACCTCGAATACGACCACGCCGATATTTTTTCAGACCTTGCGGCGATCGAAATCCAGTTTCATCATTTCGTACGCATCCTGCCCGGCAATGGACTGATAATCGCCAATGGCGCTGATGCGGCTTTGCAGCGCGTGCTCGGGCGCGGTTGTTGGACGCCCATCGAAAATTTTGCCGTCCCCGGCGGCTGGCAAGCCGGTGCGCAAACCGCCGACGGGCGCTTCGCGGTCAGCTTATACGACAAGCCGCAGGGCATGGTGCAATGGGATCTGCTCGGCGAACACAATCAACTGAACGCGCTGGCTGCCATCGCCGCTGCGCGCCACGCCGGTGTCCCGGTCGCCGCCGCCATCGCAGCGCTGGCTGAATTCAAAAATGTGAAGCGCCGGCTCGAAGCGCGCGGCACGGTCAACAACATTACGGTCTATGACGATTTCGCCCACCATCCGACTGCAATCCGCGCCACGCTCGCCGGCCTGCGCGGCAAGCTCGACACTGCGCGGATCATCGCTGTGCTCGAACCGCGCTCAAACACGATGAAACTGGGCTTAATGAAAGATGAGCTTGCGGCGAGCCTCGCAGAGGCCGACTGTGTGTTTTGCTATGGCGCCGGGCTGGACTGGGACGCCGCGGCTGTGCTAAGACCGCTCGGCGCAAAAGCCGAGGTTCATCACGACATTCCGCAACTCGTCGCAGCGATCGCCGCAACGGCGAAGTCCGGCGACCAGGTGCTGATCATGAGCAATGGCGGCTTCGGCGGGATTCACGAAAAACTGCTCACTGAACTCAAGCGCGCGCACCACGGATAACCGCCGTACGTCGGGCGACGCAAGCGCAGGCCGATTATTTAACGCCGACCATGGGCCAGATGCGCTGCCCCACCGCGGGAGAGCGCGGCGCATGAGTCAGTTGCGGGCGCACCCGCCCCATCCACGTGCCGGGGTCATGCGCCTGCGCTTCGAGCGGTGCAAAGTGTCGTTCGCGCAATTCCAGCGACACGAATTCGTGAAGTATCGCGTGCTTGTACGCCCCGACCGTGGCAAGCATTTTGCGCGCGCCGATGCAGCCCGGCAATGCCGCCAGCAACGGCAGCCGCTGCTGTGCGTACCAAGCGCCCAGGTCGTCTTCGACCGCGGGGCTGGCGGCGTTGTAATTTCCCATCTGGATCACCGGCCCGGGTGTCATGCCGGGCCCGCGTTGCGCCGACTCGGGTCCGTCCACGCGGGTTTCTTCGGCCAGAATGCAGATAAACGAGTGCTGACGCATGCCCATCATGCGCCGGGTCTCGGCGCTCTGGCGCTGAATCAGCTGGCCGGGACTCGGATTGAGAAAAGTGTGCGCCGTAACGCCGCCGAACAGCGCGAGGAAGTTCTTGCCTGCTTCGCTTTGCCCGACCTCATAATGCGCCGCCCACAGGTAACCCGGGCGCGACAGCTTTTCCGGAACATGCACGCGGTGGAACCAATCCAGATACTCGGATTCATGCTCGTTGGGCACATCGTACCCTATCGCCCATATTCCGCGGTCCATGCCAGTCCCCACTTTCGCCCCAGTCGAGAGTGTAAAGCAGGAAGCGACCTAATCCGGGTTAATAGCAGTCTGACCGCCCGCAGTGAATGCGCGGGTGGGGGGGTAACGGGCGGCTTGTCCATTTCGCGATGGTTGACCGTAAAATTTCGAAAGACAGACCAATGTAAATCAGGCAAGATTTGCCGCCATGAATACACTTACACCTACCGTTCCCCGCCCCGATGGGTTTCCCCGTGCCGTGAGCCTGTTGCTGAACATCGGCCATGGTATCGACCACATGTTCCTGCTGATCTTCGCCACGGCCGTCGCTACGATAGCCGTCGAATTCGGGTATTCAAACTGGACGGACCTCATGCCGTACAGCGTGGGGGCGTTTGCGCTGTTCGGCCTCGGCGCGCTGCCCGCCGGCCGCCTTGGCGATTTGTGGGGCCGCCGCAACATGATGATCATTTTTTTCGCCGGCATCGGCATCGCCGCGTTGCTGGTCTCGCTGACGCAGAACGCCTGGCAACTGGCGGCCGCACTGACGCTGCTCGGCGCCTTCGCCGCGATCTACCATCCGGTGGGCATCCCGATGCTGGTGCAAAACGTTCCCAATCCGGGTGCCGTGATCGGCGTCAATGGACTCGCCGGCAATCTCGGTATCGCCGTTGCCGCGCTCGTAACCGGCTTGCTGGTCAAATGGCTCGGCTGGCGTGCCGCGTTTGCGCTACCCGGGGTCGTCGCGGTCGCATGCGCAATCGTTTTCGCGAACGTGTGCCCGCGGGAACTCGAGACGCCATCCATGCGCAAAGGAGGCAAGGCCAAGGTGACGCTGTCGCCCGCGCTGTTGGCGCGGGTGTTTCTGGTCATGACGGCGGCCGCGGTCGCGAGCAGCCTGCTCTTCAACTTCACGACGAATGGCAACGCGCAGCTCCTGAACCAGGGCTTTCTGGGTGTGATCGAAGACCCGGCTGTCCTGGGCGCGCTGTTGGCGTTGATCTACACGGTCGCGTCGTTCGCGCAAATCATCGTCGGACGGCTGATCGACAGCATGCCATTCAAGCCGCTGCAGCTATGGATGTCGGTGGCCCAGATTCCGCTGCTGATCTTCGCCGCGCACACGCAGGATTGGTGGTTGTTCGTGGCACTGCTGGTGGTCATGGTATTCATATTCGGCTCGATTCCGTTCACCGACGCCATGATCGTGCGCTACGTCGATGACCGGCTGCGCTCGCGCGTGGCCGGTATGCGGCTCACCGTGTCATTCGGCATCAGCTCGCTCGCGGTATGGCTGCTCGGGCCGATGGTGAAAGCGATCGGGTTTTCCTCTGCCCTGTGGATCCTGGCCGGCATCGCCGCGATCAAGGCCGCTATTGTGCTGCTGCTGCCGGACGAGCCGGCGACTGAGTTCGGCGACGCGCGCTGAGTCGGAGCGCGCTTCGAATTTGAAAGTGTCGTTCGGCGGGCCGTCGCGCAACCGTCGTGCAGGTTAAAATCTGCGCCATGGCCAATATTCTCGATCGCGACACCATCGGCGCATTCTGCCGTCACACCCACGCTGAATTTGCCGGAGCCGCGGGCGGCCCGCTTGCCGGGCTCACCTTCGGCGTCAAGGACATCTACGATATTGCCGGCCACCAGACCGGCTTCGGCAGCCCCGACTGGCTGGCGACGCACCATGCAGCGACTGCAACCGCGCCGGCTGTGCAGCGCCTGCTAGATGCCGGCGCGCGCATGGTCGGCAAAACCCACACCGATGAGCTGACCTATAGCCTCAACGGCGAGAACTCGCATTACGGCACGCCGGTCAACGTCAACGCCCCGGGCCGCATTCCGGGCGGTTCATCGAGCGGCTCGGCGGCGGCGGTCGCTGCGACGCTGGTCGATTTTGCGCTCGGCTCCGACACCGGCGGCTCGGTACGCGCCCCCGCGAGCTTTTGCGGCATTTATGGCATGCGCCCGACCCACGGCCGGGTTCCACTCGACAGCGCGTGTCCGCTGGCCGCGAGCTTCGATACCGCCGGCTGGTTTGCGCGCGAACCGGCGCTGCTGGAGCGTGTGGGCCGCGTGCTGCTTGCCGACGAGGTGGCAGCACCGAAGCCTGCGCGATTGCTGCTGGCGCAGGATGCCTTCGCGCTGGCCGGCGACGAGGTGAAGCATGCTTTGCAACCCGCGCTCGCGGTAGTGGTTTCAGTGCTGGGCAAAGCGCAGCCGGTGACGGTGGCGCGCGAAGGACTGCCGCAGTGGTTGCAGGTGTTCCGGACTCTGCAGGGCGCTGAAGTGTGGGCGCAACACGGCGAGTGGGTAACGCGCGTCAAACCCAACCTCGGCCCCGGCGTGCGCGAGCGCGTGCAGTGGGCGTCGACGGTCACCGCGAGTGACGCGGCGCAGGCCAAGACAAAACGCGAAGATATCGCGCGCCACATGGATGATCTGCTCGCGAACGGTGCGGTGCTGGTGCTGCCAACGCTGCCCGGGATTGCGCCGTTAAGGAATACCCCGGCCGCGGCGCTGGAGGAATTTCGCGCACACGCCATGGGCCTGCTTTGCATTGCCGGCTTGGCGCGCCTGCCGCAGATCAGTTTGCCGCTGGCAATGCTGGACGGCTGTCCGCTCGGATTATCGCTGGTGGCGGCGCGCGGCGCCGACACCATGCTGCTCGGGATTCCACGCCGCCTGGTATGTTGATCTACCTGCACGGTTTCAACAGCTCGCCGGCCTCGTCCAAAGCCTTTGCGCTTCAGCGCGAACTCGAGCGCCGCGGCCGCGGCGGGGATTTTCTTGCGCCGGCGTTGCCGCATTCGCCCGCAGCAGCAGCGGCACAGCTTGCGCAGTTGGCGCGCACGCAGCCTGACGCCTGTCTGGTCGGAAGCTCGCTCGGAGGGCACTACGCGACCTGGCTCGTCGAGACGTACGGCATGCGCGCGATGCTGATCAATCCCGCGGTACAGCCCCAGGTATTGCTCGCCGGCGAGGTCGGACGCCAGACGAATTTTCACACCGGCGAGAAATACGATTTCACCGCACGCCACCTCGATGAGCTGCGCGCGCTCGAAGTTGATGCGATAACGCCCGCACGGTACCTATTACTGGTAACGACCGGTGACGAAGTACTCGACTACCGGCACGCGGTCGCGAAATACCGCGGCGCGCGCCAGATCGTTATCGAGGGCGGCGATCACGGTTGCAGTGATTTCGCGCATCATTTGGACACGGTACTGGCTTTTGCCGAAACCTGAACCGCCGCATCCAGCCCGGAAATATCCATGGCGAATTCAAACGCTGCCAGTCATGCCGCCGCAGATGATGTCGCGCCGCGGGTGCTGCGGCTGATCGAGCAGTTGTTCGCTGAAACGCATCCGCAGCGGCAGATCGCGGTCACGCTCGATAGTTCGTTCGAGCGCGATCTGGGGTTCGACAGCCTCGGCCGTGTCGAACTCATGCAGCGCACCGAGCGCACGTTCGGCGTAAATTTCCCTGACCAGATGCTTAATACAGTCGAGACACCGCGCGATCTGGTCCGCTGCGTGCTGTCTTCGCACGTGGGGCATCAGGCGTTCTCGGATAAGGCAGTGATGACATTCGCCGCGAGCGGCACGCAAAACGTTCCTGATCGGGCGTTGACGCTTACCGAGACGCTCGATTGGCACGTCGCGCAGCATCCCGCGCAGTTGCAGATATACCTTTACGGTGAAGACGAACTCGAGCAAAAAATCAGCTACGCCGAGCTTGCCGAGGGCGCGCGCGCGATCGCTGCGGGCTTGATCGAGCGCGGCCTCGAGCCTGCCGGCACAGTAGCGATCATGCTGCCGACCGGCCGCGATTATTTCTTCAGTTTCTACGGCATTCTGCTCGCAGGCGGGGTGCCGGTGCCGATCTATCCGCCGGTGCGCCTGTCGCAGATCGAAGACCACATGCGACGCCACGTCGCGATACTCACCAATGCCGGCGCAAGTTTCATGATCACGGTGCCGGAAGCGAAGCCCGTGGCATTGCTGTTGCGCTCGCAGATCGATACGCTCAAACACGTGGTCACTGCCCGGGAACTGACGGGATCGGGCACGCGCCCGGCGCTGCCGGAAATTTTCTCCAATGACATCGCGTTTCTGCAGTACACCTCGGGCAGTACCGGCTATCCGAAAGGCGTGATGCTCACGCACGCCAATCTGCTTGCCAACATCCGCGCCATGGGCCACGTGGCGCGCGCCAATGCGGGCGACGTGTACGTAAGCTGGCTGCCGCTGTATCACGACATGGGGCTCATCGGCTCGTGGCTGGCCAGTCTGTACTTCGGCTTTCCGATAGTGGTCATGTCGCCGCTCGCATTTCTGGCGCGGCCGCAACGCTGGCTGTGGGCGATCCATCGCCACCGGGGCACGCTCAGCGCCGCGCCCAATTTCGCCTACGACCTGTGCCTGCGCAAAATCGATGAGCGCGACCTCGAGGGTCTGGATTTGAGTTCGTGGCGTTACGCGTTCAACGGCGCGGAGCCGGTGAGTCCGGAGACGATCACCGGGTTCCAGCAGCGCTTCGCGAAATACGGCCTGCGTCCCGAGGCGATCGCACCGGTATACGGTCTCGCCGAATCGACGGTCGGGCTCGCGCTCCCACCCCCCGGGCGCGGACCGGTGATCGATCGCATACAGCGCGCAGCGTTCACACAATCGGGACAGGCGCTGCCGGCGACGCCCGGCGACGCGAATGCGCTGCGTTTTGTGGGATGCGGCATGCCGCTGCCCGGGCACCAGGTGCGCATCGTCGGCGCCACCGGTTTTGAACTCGGCGACCTGCAGGAGGGACGCCTGGAGTTCAAGGGGCCGTCATCGACCGGCGGCTACTATCGAAATTCCGATGCAACGCGCAAGCTGTTCGACGGCGAATGGCTGGATACCGGCGATTATGCGTATTTGAGCGAGGGCGAAATTTTCCTCACCGGCCGCGTCAAGGATCTGATCATTCGCGGCGGCCGCAACATCTATCCCTACGAACTCGAGCAGGCAGTGGGCGCGATTGCGGGCGTGCGACGCGGTTGCATCGCGGTGTTCGGCAGCCCTGATCCCGCTTCCGGCACCGAGCGGCTGGTGGTGCTCGCGGAAACACGCGAAACCGACGCCGCGGCACGCGAGCGATTGCGGCGCGCGATCAACGATTGCGCGGTTGATCTGCTTGGCATGCCGGCCGACGAGGTGGTACTCGCGCCGCCGCACACCGTATTGAAGACTTCGAGCGGCAAGATCAGGCGCGCGGCGAGCCGGGAATTTTATGAGCGCGGCGGCAATTCCGCGCGTCCGGCACCGGTATGGTGGCAGTTGGCACGCCTCGTGTTCGCCGGCGCGCTGCCGCAGTTGCGCCGTTTGCGGCGGGGATTGGGCGAAGCGCTGTACGCGGCGTACGTGTGGGCGTTGTTCGGTTTGCTGGCGCCGCCGGTATGGGCGGCGGTCGCTCTCATCGGCCGCCCCCGGCTCACGCGGCCGCTGTTACATAAGGCCACACGCCTGATGCTGCGCCTGATGGGCACGCCACTCAAGATTGCGGGACTCGAGAATCTGCCGCGCACCCCGTGCGTGCTGGCGGTCAATCATGCGAGTTATCTCGACGGCATGGTGCTTATTGCGGCGCTGCCGCCGGAATTTCCCGGCGCGTTTGTCGCCAAGCGCGAGTTCGTCGATCATTTCGTGCCGCGTTTGTTTCTGCGCGGCATCGGTGCGCAGTTCGTCGAGCGATTCGATGCGCGTCAGGGCGTGGAGCATGCCGAGGAAGTGGCGGCTGTGATCGGGCAGGGCCAAAATCCGGTGTTTTTCCCGGAAGGCACGTTCGACCGCAGGCCAGGATTGCTCGCGTTTCGCAGCGGGGCTTTCTCGATTGCCGCCAAAGCCGGAGTGCCGGTGGTGCCCGTCGCGCTTCGCGGTGTACGCTCGATCCTGCGAGGAGAGGACTGGTTTCCGCATCGTGGCACGGCCGGCGTTACGTTTTGCACGGCGATCAGTCCCGCGGGACCCGAGTGGCGGGACGTGATGCGATTGCGTGACCAGGCGCGACTTGCAATTCTCCAGCATTGCGGCGAGCCCGACCTCGCGCCGTGATTTTGGCCGTGCGAAACCCGCGCGCCGGGAACAACATAGCGCGGTGTGGCTCAGGGTTTCCTTGCCGTGCCAACTGTCGTAGGATGTGGACTGTAACGCGGCAGGCGAGTCATGTTGGGGAAACACCCGGCGAGAATTCGTCCCGGCCCGCGTCACACAAGTCAGCCCGAAACCAACCATTGGAGGATTTTCGATGTTTACGTTAGCAAGATTGCTGCGCTCGTTTTTTGCCGCGGTGTTGCTGGGCCTTATCTTCGCCGGCATGGCGCAGGCGCAGAAGTGGGTGAAGCTCGCGCCATTTCCGGAGGCATCGGAAGAAGTTTACGGCATCGCTTCCGGGGGCAAGCTCTATGTATTCGGCGGGCTCGCGCCCGGCTGGAAGCCCAAGGGCCTGGTTTACGAATACGATCCCGCCACCGATCAGTGGACCAGGAAAAAGCCGATGCCACTGCCTTCGCATCACACGGCGCTTGCTGAATCGAACGGCAAGATTTACGTCATGGGCGGGTTTGTTCTACCGCAATCGGGTCCGCCGGCGTGGGTGCCGATCAACAACGCGTGGGAGTACGATCCGGCCAACGACACGTGGAAGGCGCTAGCGCCCCTGCCGACTAAGCGCGGCTCACCGGTCGGTGAAGCGGTTGGTGGAAAGATTTACGTGATCGGCGGCGCAAGCGTCCATCCCGGCTCCAAGGAGACTGCCATCCATCCGCGGCGGCCGCACCGGTCGGTGGATGCGAACGAAATGTACGATCCGGCCACCAACACATGGCAGACTCGTAGTTCGATGCCCACGGCGCGCAATCACGCGGCAATCGGCATGGTGAATAACAAGATTTACGTGATAGGCGGTCGGGTAGGAGCCGCTTTCATGACTACGCCGGCATCCGCCACCGACCTCGTCGAGGAATACGATCCTGCCACCGATCAGTGGGGTCCGCTCAAGCGGTCGATGCCCACGCCGCGCAGCGCGATGTCGGCAGGCACGTACAAGGGGAAGATTTATGTAGCCGGCGGCGAGATGCGGGACGAAAAGGTCTGGGGTGCGTTTACCGTAGTGGAAGCCCTGGATCCCGTAGCGAACCGTTGGAGCAGCCTGCCCTCGTTGTCAGTGCCGCGGCACGGGCATGCTGTCGCGGTCATCGGGAACCGCCTGCACATCGTGAGCGGCGACGTGCAGTCGCTCGGAGGCGCGAAGCCGGCAGATGTTCAAATAGAAACCGACCTGCACGACGCGCTGGAACTGCCTGACAAGTAGCGCTGGTTTCGACGTGCGGCGCAGGCGGTCCCGCGCCATCGCATATAATGGCGGGCGCAGTCATTTCGGCTGCGCCCGTTTTTTTGGTGCGCCCCCGCCCTTTCCCGATGAACGTTTTTTACGAAGAAGAGGGCGGCTTCAAGGTCGGAGCCATACTCGCCGACAACGATACCTCGCTGCAGGTCGAGGCGCCGCACGGCAAGCGCAGCAAGATCAAGGCGCCCGCCGTGCTGCTGCGCTTCACCGAGCCGCCGCTGGGTGCGTTCATCGAATCCGCGCAGCGCGCTGCCGAGGCCATCAACGTCGATTTCCTGTGGCAATGCTGCGGCCCCGACGAATTCGGATTTGATGTGCTTGGGCGCGAGTATTTCGGTCACGCACCCGGCGCGCTTGAATCCGCGGCGCTGCTGCTCAAGCTGCACGGCGCGCCGATGTATTTCTACAAACGGGGCAAGGGGTCCTACAAAGCCGCGCCCGCCGATGCATTAAAGGCGGCGCTCGCGAGCGTTGAGAAAAAACGGCTGCTGTCGGAGTTGAAGCAGCGCTATGTCGATGAACTTACCGCCGGCCGGTTGCCCGAGGAGTTTCAACCACTGGTCTCAAAGCTGCTGTTTGCGCCCGACAAGAGCAGCGTCGAGTGGAAAGCGCTCGATACTGCGTGCGCGGAGCTCAGGCTTACGCCGGCGCGCCTGTTCGTAAAATGCGGCACGCTGGCCTCGCCGCATGACTTTCATCTCAACCGTTTCCTGTTCGAATATTTTCCGCACGGCGCCGGCTTTGAGGAACTGCCGGCAATTGAGATTTGCGCCGAATTGCCGCGCGCAGATGTCAAGGCGTTCAGTATCGATGACGTGACGACGACCGAGATCGACGATGCGTTTTCGGTGACGCAACTTGCAAACGGCAACGCGCAGATCGGCATCCACATCGCAGCGCCGGCGCTCGGTGTCGCGGTCGGCTCACCGCTCGATGCAGTCGTGCGCGCGCGGCTTTCCACTGTTTATTTCCCGGGCACGAAAATCACCATGCTGCCCGAGCCGGCGATTGCGGCGTTCAGCCTTGCTGCCGGTTGCGAGTGCCCCGCGCTTTCGCTGTATGCCGAGCTCGCCGCCGACGGCACCGTGGTTGCCACCCGCAGCCGCTGCGAACGCGTGCCGGTTGCCGCCAATCTGCGCCACGGTGAGCTGGATGAGGCATTCAATACCGATACGATCGCGGCAGGCGAAATTGCGCATGAATACGGCGCCGAGCTCAGGCAATTGTGGCGGTTCGCGGAACGGCTACGGGATGCGCGCGGCGCGGCCGAGGCGGACGGCGAGGCGCAACGCGCCGAATACAATTTTTACGTCGACGGCGAACGTGTTCGCATCGTCGAGCGCATGCGCGGAACGCCGGTGGATACGGTGGTGTCGGAGCTGATGATCTTTGCCAATGCCGAGTGGGGACGGCAGCTGGCCGAGGCCGGGAACGTCGCAATTTACCGTACACAGACCGGCGGCGGCGCGCGCATGACGACCATACCGGCCCCGCACGAAGGCCTTGGTGTGGCGCAATATGCCTGGGCAAGTTCGCCACTGCGACGTTACGTCGATTTGATCAACCAACGCCAGTTGCTTGCGTTACTGGCGGGGGAACCGGCGCCGTATCAGCCGGGCGACGAGTCATTGCTGATTGCGCTGCGTGATTTCGAGCTTGCCTATGACGGCTATGCCGGATTTCAGCGTAACATGGAGCGCTACTGGTGTTTGCGCTGGATCGAGCAGGAAGGCGCTTACACGCTCGATGCGACGGTGATCCGTGACAACCTGGTCCGCTTCAACCGCCTGCCGCTGGTGATCCGGGTGCTGTCGCTGCGCAATGCAGCGGCCGGCGACCAGGTGCGCATCGCGGTGTCGCGGTTGGACCCGTGGGAGCTCACGCTGCATGGAGAACTCGACGGCAAGGCGAGCGCCCACTGACTTCCGGCGGCACCGACAGATCTCTTAAACGACATTAGGAATATGTTGCAAACATCTGGAAAATAATGTATTTATATGTACCGTCAATATTAGCGCTTACAATATGCCGGTATGAGCTCGAACGGAACGACACGATCGTTATCGTTGGGGGGTGGCTTGATCCAACTGGATAACCTGCCACTGGCGGAGAAGTTTTCGGCGTTACAGCGCTCGCTGCTGGCACTGGATCCTGTGACGCGCTTTCAGTACGCGGTAGCGGCATCGTTTGCGTTACACGCCATCGTGTTGTTCGGTGTGAACATCCGCCCGCCCGACCTGTCGCGACTCGACAGCATTGCACCTCCGCTTGAAGTGGTATTGGTCAACGCCAAATCGGCGACGCGCCCGCACCAGGCTGACGTGCTGGCGCAGCGCAATCTCGACGGTGGCGGCAATACCGATCTCGACCGCCGCGCCAAGAGCCCGCTACCGGTCACGCGCAACGACCAGCAGGCCAGCGAGTTGACGATAGAGTCCCGGCGCGTCGAGCAGCTCGAGCGGGAGGCAAAAGCGCTGATGACGCAGGTCAAATCGCAGGCCAGGGTCGAATCTACCGCCCAGCCGCGGCCGCAAGCCGAAACCAAAATCGCTCCCAACGTTGCCGATATCATGACCAGGAGCCTCGAGATTGCGCGGCTGGAGGCGCAGATCTCCAAGGATTGGGATGCTTACCAAAAACGCCCGCGCCGCAAGTTCATCGGCGCGCGCACCGAGGAGTACCGTTTCGCGCGCTACATAGAAGACTGGCGCCTCAAGATCGAGCGCGTCGGCACGCTGAACTATCCGCAGGCGGCGCGCGATCAGAAGATTTACGGCAGTCTGCAGCTTACGGTGTCGATCAGGGCCGACGGAGAAGTTGATAAAGTCGAGATCAACCGCTCCTCCGGGCAAAAAGTACTCGACGAGGCCGCGCTGCGCATCGTGCGCCTGGCCGCGCCATACGCGGCTTTTCCGGCCGACATTTCGAAAGACACCGATATTCTCGGCATCACCCGCACCTGGACCTTCGCGCGCTCCGACCAGTTGTTTACGGATTAAGTCGGGTCTAATTCATGGCCACCACGATCCGGTGGCGGGCAATCCCGTCGCCCACAGCCTGTCGCCGGCGCCCGTAATTGCTATGTTGAAGCGTGACCTCTCGCCATGCTGAGAGTCGTCTGGCGCGGCTTCGGTTACGCGCTGCTGCTTGCGCTGACGGGGCTCGTTATGGTCCAAGCCTGGTTTGCGGCTCACATCTGGTACTGGGCAGATCACCCCCCCGCGTCGACTGCTTTCATGGATGCGCGGCTTGAGCGGCTGCGCGAAAAGCAACCTCAGGCTGCGCTGCAATACCGGTGGGTGCCGTACACCCGGATTTCGGCCAGCCTCAAGCGCGCGATCATCGCCGCCGAGGATGCCAAGTTCCTCGATCACGGTGGCTTCGACTGGGACAGCATTGCGAAGGCCTACGAAAAAAACCAGAAAAAAGGAAAAATTGTTGCCGGCGGATCGACCATCAGCCAGCAGCTGGCCAAAAACCTGTTCCTGTCAGGCAAGCGCACCTGGTGGCGCAAGGCGCAGGAGGCGGCGATCACGGTCATGCTCGAAACCATCATGACCAAGCGCCGCATCCTCGAGATCTATCTCAACGTGATCGAGTGGGGCGACGGCGTGTTCGGCGCCGAGGCCGCGGCGTATTATCATTTCGGCATTACGGCTGCGAACCTCGCGCCGGCGCAGGCGGCGCAGCTCGCGGCGATGGTGCCCAGCCCACGCCGCTACCGCGCCGGGGCCGAGACGCCGTATCTGCAACGGCGCATGGAAATTATTCTGTCGCGCATGAATTCCGCGGCAGTACCCTAAGCCGCCCTGCGCCGATTTCGCAGGCCAACTTGACCGCAGCAAGTCTCCGGAATAATCTTCGGTCCGAACCTGTTTGCCGAAAGGTTTGATGCTCGCGTAGATCAGCGTGACGCCCTTGTATGCAGCGCCTGACACTTGAGTGTGGCGCATACCCAACCGGGGAAAACGGTCGCGCACGGCAGGGCAAAGTGTGATGCAAAGCTGAAGCAGCGCATGGTTTACCGCGTTTCGTCATAAATTACCACCGGGGAGGCACATGTTACAACTCAATATTAACGGCAAGCGGCATCAGATCGATGCCGAGTCCGACACGCCGCTGCTGTGGGTCATCCGCGAGCAGGTCGGCCTGACCGGCACGAAATACGGCTGTGGCATCAAGGAGTGCGGTGCGTGCTCGGTACACATCAACGGCGAGGTGCAACGCTCCTGCTCGATTCCGGTGAGCGCCGTGAAACCCGGCGACAGGATCGTCACTATCGAGGGCTTGTCGCGCGACAGCTCGCACCCGGTGCAGAAGGCCTGGGCCGCGCTCGACGTGCCCCAGTGCGGCTATTGCCAGTCGGGACAGATCATGGCGGCGGCGGCGCTGCTCAGGAAGAAAGCGAAGCCGACCGACAAGGACATCGATGAAGCGATGACCAATATCTGCCGCTGCGGCACCTATCAGCGCATGCGCGCGGCCGTGCACCTGGCGGCCGGGACGGGCAAGGGCGGCGGCTCCATTATTCACATGGGAGATACGGTCAAGACGGGACGCCCGGTTGCTCCCGCCGACAGCAAGCCGCAGACCGGACCTGCGGAAGCTCACTGAGGAGGTTCATCATGAATAAGACTATCTCGGGCAAAGCCGCGAACCTTTCGCGCCGCAGGTTTATCGTCGGTTCCGCAGCAGCAGGCGGCGGGCTGGCACTTGGTTTCCATCTTCCGTTCGGCATAGGATCGGCTGCAGCGCAAAGCGCGGCCAGCGCCGACACCGAGGTCAATGTCTGGGTCGTCGTCAGACCCGACGACACCTGCGTGATCCGCATCGCGCGTTCTGAGATGGGGCAGGGCACCCATACCGGCCTCGCCCAGCTCGTCGCCGAGGAGCTCGAGTGCGATTGGAAGAAGGTGGCGATCGAGCCGATTACCGCCGGCCGGAACCTCGCGCGCAAGCGCGTCTGGCGCGACATGGCGACCGGCGGCAGCCGCGGCATCCGCACCTCGCATGACTACGTTCGCCAGGGCGGTGCCGCCGCGCGCATGATGCTGCTGCAAGCAGCGGCCGACCAGTGGAACGTCCCGGTGGGAGAAGTCGCTGTCGCCAACGGCATCATTACGCACGCAGCCTCCGGGCGTTCGACGAGCTACGGCAAGGTCGCCGCGGCTGCCGCGAAGCTGACTGCGCCGGACCCGAAGAGCATCAAACTCAAGAATCCGCAGGACTGGAAGATCGCCGGCAAGCCGATGATGCGGCTGGACACGGCCGACAAGTTGAACGGCAGCAAGGTCTTTTCGATCGACTTGAAGCTGCCGGGCATGCTCAACGCCGCGATCAAGGCTTGCCCGGTGTTCGGCGGCAAGCTCGTGAGCTACGACGAGGCCAAAGTATCAGGCCGGCCGGGCGTGCGGGGTGTGGTCAAAGTGAACGATACGACCGTCGCGGTGGTCGCGGATACCTGGTGGCGGGCAAAAAAGGCGCTCGATGCGCTGCCGATCGTGTGGGATGAAGGGCCCAACGCACAGCAGTCGAGCGCGACCATCGCGGCGCACCTCAAGGAGGGCCTGACGTCGAACGATGCGTTCGCCGACACCAATGACGGCGATGCGCTGAAAGCGATCGCGGGCGCGGCGAAAAAGGTCGAGGCGGTTTACAGCACGCCTTTCCTTTCCCACACGTGCATGGAGTCCATGAACTGCACGGTCAGGATCACGGCGGACAAGGCCGAGGTCTGGATGCCGAGCCAGAACGCGGAAGCTTCGCTGGCGGCGTTGTCCACGTCATCCGGCCTGCCGTTGGCGCAATGTGAAGCCTACAATCACGGTCTTGGCGGCGGTTTCGGCCGGCGCGGAGGCACGCAGGATTACGTGCGCCAGGCGGTTGCCATCGCGAAGCAGTTCCCGGGTGTCCCGGTCAAGATGATATGGAGCCGCGAGGAAGATCAGGCGCACGACTTCTACCGTCCGATCTCGCAGTGCAAGCTCGCCGCGGGCGTCGATCAGAGCGGTAATCTGGTCGGGATGCACATACGGATATCAGGGCAGTCCATCAATGCCTACCTGGCCCCGCACAACATCAAGGACGGCAAGGACGTGCGGCAGGTGCAGGGCCTCTGGAAAACCGGCAACGATGCGCAGTTCGGCTACACCGTGCCGAACCTGCTCATCGAATACGCGATGCGCAATACGCACGTTCCGGTCGGGCCGTGGCGGGGCGTCAACACCAACCAGAACGGTCTCTATCTCGAATGTTTCATGGACGAAGCAGCCAAGCTCGCGGGCAAGGACCCGCTCGAATTTCGTCGCGCCCTCATGCAGAATCACCCGAAGCATCTCGGCGTCTTGAATGCCGCGGCGGAGAAAGCCGGTTGGGGCAGACCGCTGCCGGCCGGCGTGCATCGGGGGATCGCGCAATTCATGGGGTATGGCAGCTACTCGGCGGCGGTCGCCGAGGTCTCGGTGAGTAGCCGTGGCGAGGTCAAGGTTCACCGCATGGTGCTGGCGATCAATTGCGGCCATGCGGTCAATCCGGCCACGATCGCCGCCCAGGTCGAAGGCTCGGTGGCTTACGGGTTCGACTCGCTGCAAAGCGAGATCTCGGTGCAGAACGGGCGCGCTGCGGAGTTGAACTTCGACACCTACCGGGTCGCGCGGCTGGCCCAGATGCCCAAGGTCGAGACGGTGATCGTGCCGACCTACGACTTCTGGGGCGGCGTGGGCGAGCCGACGATCTGCGTGACGGCGCCTGCCGTGCTGAACGCCATCTTTGCTGCGACCGGCAAGCCGGTGCGCACCCTGCCGCTCAGGAACCACGGCATGACCCTGGTCTGATCGTCACGGACCGGCGGCGGCGTGCGTGGGTTGGCATGGCTTGCGGTGTGCGTCACGGCGGCAGGTTGCGCCGTGCCCGGGGCACTCGCGTTCTACAGCGTGACTGATGATGCAATCGTCTCGCCACTGACAGCCGAGGCCGGTGACCCGGAGCGCGGCCGCAAGGTATTCGCGGGGCGCGACGGCAATTGCTTTCTGTGCCACACCGTACCCGGGGGGCGATTCATGGGCAACCTCGCGTCCCCGCTTGCCGGGGTCGGGGCGCGGCTGAGCGCAGGGCAGTTGCGATTGCGCATCGTCGATTCGATGCGCCTGAACCGGGACACCATCATGCCGTCTTATTACCGAACGGACGGGCTTAACCAGGTGGCCTCCGCCTGGCGCGGCAAGCCGCTGTTGACCGCACAGGAGGTTGAAGACACCGTGGCATACCTGCTTACCTTGCGCTGATGAATACGCCTGATCGCCGCCGGTTTATCTCCGTGCTGGCCGGATTGGCTGCTGCCCCGCTATGGCCGGCCCGCGTTGCACTCGCCTATCCCGAATCGCTCGCGCTCCTGATCCGCAGGATAACGAAAGGCGCGGCTGTCAATTCAGGGCGCGTGAAGGTGGATACGCCAAGGCTCGCCGACAATGGACACTCGGTACCTCTCAAAGTAAGCGTGACGAGCCCGATGACGGCCGCCGATCACGTGCGCAGCATCACGCTGCTCTCTGAAAAGAACCCGCGCCCCGTCATTGCCGCGTTTTATCTGGGGCCAAAAGCGGGGCGCGCAGAGGTTGTGACACGCGTGCGGCTAAACGGCTCACAGCACGTGATCGCGATCGCGCAACTTTCCGATGGCTCGTACTGGTCGGGCAGTGCCGAAGTCGAGGTCACCGAGTCCGCCTGTCTGGACGCTTCCTGACATGAATGTAAGAGTACAGCTGCCGCGAACAGCGAAACACGGCGAAGTGATCGAGGTCCGCATCGCGATCCAGCATCCGATGGAGACGGGCTTTCGTTATGACCAGATGGGTAAGCCGATATCCAAAAATGTCATTAACAGTCTGGTGTGCCGTTACAATGGCGTGGAGATTTTCCGCGCCGAGATGGGGTCTGGAATCTCGGCAAATCCCTTTCTGCAGTTCTACACGATGGCCGACGCAAGCGGCGCGTTGGAGTTTTTCTGGGGGGACGACGCAGGCGATCAAGGCAGCGAGCGCGCCCTGATCACTGTTGCCGGCTGAATCCTGGCCGGTGACTTGCAACTGGTATATGTCCGGATTTGCCCGCCCTGCGCTTTGTGTTTTCCCTGCCGGGGTTCATCTTCGCTTGTTCGCGGTTCCCTTGCTGCTGGCGTTTGCGCTGGCCGCATTTGCGGCCGAGCCGCAGCGTCCTTTCCCGTCTCGATCCGGATCCGATTTCACCAGCGCAGACATCAGGGCCCTGCAGGCTGACGACTTTGCCAATCCCGGCATGCTGTGGATCACCCGCGGCGAGAAACTGTGGCAGGAGCCCGCCGGGGATAGCCGCCTATCCTGCGCGAGTTGTCATGGCGACGCCAAGTCAAGCATGCGCGGCGTTGCCACGCGCTATCCGCTGATCGATCCTGCGACGGCGCGCCTGATCAATCTCGAGGGTCGTATCCTGCAATGCCGCGAGCGGCGGCAGCAGGCCACGGCCCTCACCTACGAGTCTGATGATCTGCTCGCGCTTACAGCCTTGGTCGCAATGCAATCGCGCGGTATGCCGGTCGGCGTCACAATAGACTGGCAAAATCGCAGAAACTTCGAGGCAGGGCGTGCCATGTATTCCCGCCGCGTCGGGCAGATGAATCTCGCCTGCGCGCATTGCCACGAGGCAAACTGGGGGAAACGAGTCGGCGCCGAGATCATTAGCCAGGGACACGGTAATGCCTATCCGCTCTATCGGCTCGAATGGCAGACCCTGGGTTCGCTGCAGCGCCGTTTCAGAAGCTGCCTGTCGGGCGTGCGCGCCGAGATGCTGCCGTACGGCGCGCCCGACTACCACGACCTTGAGCTTTACCTGGCGTGGCGCGCGAACGGGTTGCCGGTGGAAACGCCCGGAGTGAGGCGCTGAGGCCTTGACGCCTCATATGGCGGATATCAAACGCGGTGCGCGCGAGGTCATCACGACGCCGCCTGATCCCGGCGCTAACGTGGAGTGCGACGCACCGGCAACGGCAAATTAGTTCTCGCGGCTTCCTGCTTCAGGCTCTCCGGGGCAAGCCAGGTAAACCGCACCCGGTCAAAATCCTCGCCTCTTTCCAGCAACTCGTCGAATCGGAGGTAATGAGGATTGTCGCCCACCATCGCCTCGTATATTGCGCCCACGACAAAAGTGTCGCGCTCGGCCAGTAACTCATGCTGGCGCGGCGCTTTCGCGACAACCAGGAGAATTACGTTCATGTAGTCATAGACAAATGAACCGGAAGACGTCGCCCAGTTATCGGCTAGCAGCGTTCTTACGTCGACGGTGCGCAGCCATCCTGATGCAGCTTCTTTTGCCAGCAACTCAATTCCCGCGAACTCGTCGTTCAATTCGCCGCCAAAAAGCCTGCGCACCACGCCTATCCACCACTGCTGGGCATCATCGGATTTCAATGCGCACAACACGCCAATTCTGGCCCAGGATTTTGCGCTGGACGGAATTTTTGCGCTGAAGCCAATGACACTCACATCGTGCTGCAACCACTTCTCGGTGGGGATGTCCATGGGGTGCGCGGCAAGCCCGGGACCCGAATCCCTTTTGAGCTTGACCTCCATGTCACGCGTGAGGACGGCCATGCTGGGAACCTCGATATGCGGCAGCAGATCGGCCCCGGCCTTGAATCCGTGCGCGACCGCGATATGGCCCTCGGCGATGTCCCGCGGCTCGCGCCGACGCGGCGGAGGCTCGCTCCAATGGCGCGCCAGATATTTGAAAACGATCAACTTTTCCTGGGGTGAAAAATCGTCCCCAAAAAATTCCGAGTTGACGCTGGCGTCCGCAAGCAGGTAGCGAATCGCTCCTTCCATCTTGACGATAGCAACGCCCGCGCCGAAAAAACGCATGGTCGGGGTTGGCGGTTTGTCTCCGGATAAATGCCGCGGCTGACTGGGCTCCGCAAGGTCAATACACCAATTGCATCCCTTATCGGGCGACGTGCTGAAAGAAAATGAACTGCCAAAGCGGACCGCAATGCGATCCGCGAGTTCGACATGGTAGGGCAGCATTGACACCATCGAGGAAATACTGGGCAACAACGCGCGCAGCAGTTCCTGGCGGGCGGAGGTGTTCACCGTGTCGCCCGCATAGGCCACAATGCTCTGGGTGTCGCATTTGAATATTTCGCTCTGCTGATATAATTCAAACAGCGGCGGCCACAGCTTTTCGCGCGACGCAGGAGGGCCCAGGCGCAGAACTTTTGTCTGATTGGCAAGAGCGCGCAGCGTGCGCACGATGAGCAGCGGCAGATCATTCCGGTGCGCGCGCATCATGCTGGGTCTGCGCTGCATTTCATCAAGGCACCGCATATAGGCGTTGGCAACGCGTTCCCAGAATTCCTGCATCGCCTCCCATAAACGCAGCCGCTCGAATTCCTTGAGCGTACGCGCGGTGAGGTACTGCCGACTAAGCAGCGGTTCAAACGGCTGGCCGGCCTGGTCGATCAATTTGACGACGGACATGCGGATCGCCAACGGAAACCCGGACGCGCCGGTGACGGTAGTCAACCAAGAAGTGACTTCCAGAAGCGCCTTAAGCGGTTCCTTGGGCAGGTCGGAAAGCAGTCTCTCCGCCTCCACGATGCTGTGCATCGGGTGGTCAGGCTTCTGTCCAAGGTTGGTCAGCCAATCCAGCATAGTTGCACCTTGCCTATGATGTCATGCGCGGTTGAAAACGGCAATCGGGGCCGGACACAAACCGCCCGCCCGGCCGGAGGCGTGAATTGCAGTGCCGGCTGTGTGCCCGGCTCAGGATGCGCAGCGGCAAATGGGAACGGTACGGCTATTGAGCCGGCGCTGCCGGCCGCCGGAAAGGGAACGGGGGTCAATATGGTGTCGTCGCGCGTCGTCTCAGGCATTTCAGTCTGGAAGGACGCTGCTAGCGCAGCGCGGCGTTCACCTTTTCAAGCGCTACGGCGCCGGGGCACAGCTCGCGCTCGCCAAGACGGGTCAGCGTGGTATCAATGGTGTTGAGATACGCGTGCAGGTCGCGCGCGTCGGGCCTGACGTAGAGCAACCCGGTGACGATCTCGCCGGCGGCAGCGCGCTCCTGCAGATAGTTCATTGCCTTGATGCGGTTGGTCGGATCGTAATCCGGTGCGAGCTTGCGCAAGCGCAACGCTACGCCGTCATGTTGCGTGATCTCCACAACCTCGCCGGGCTCATAGTCTGCGGTGATTTCATCGCGGCCGGTGATGAAGTCCAGCCGGTTCACCGCATCATTATGCTCGCGCACATAGTCGTAGCTCTTGGTCGAGCCGGTGTGGTTGTTGAATGCTACGCATGGACTGACAACGTCGATGAAGGCGGCGCCCTGGTGCTCGACCGCGGCCTTGATCAGCGGCACCAGCTGCCGCTTATCGCCCGAAAAGCTGCGCGCGACGAAGGTGGCGCCAAGCTGAAGCGCCAACCCGCTCAAGTCGACCGGCTCATCGTTGTTGATGACGCCGCGCTTGGACTTCGAGCCCCGGTCGGCAGTCGCGGAAAACTGGCCTTTGGTGAGGCCGTACACGCCGTTGTTCTCGACGATGTACACCATGTTCACGCCGCGTCGCATGCAGTGCGCGAACTGTCCGAGCCCGATCGACGCTGAGTCCCCATCGCCGGACACGCCGATGTACAGCAGATCGCGGTTGGCGAGATTGGCGCCGGTCAGCACCGACGGCATGCGGCCATGCACGCTGTTGAATCCATGCGAGTTGCCAAGAAAATAAGTCGGCGTCTTCGACGAGCACCCGATGCCGGAGAGCTTGGCGACTCTGTGCGGCTCGATGTCGAGCTCCCAGCACGCCTGCACGATTGCAGCGCTGATCGAATCATGTCCACAACCGGCGCACAACGTGGAAACCGTGCCTTCGTAATCACGGCGCGTGTGGCCGACCTTGTTCCTCGCCAGTTCGGGATGATGCAGTTTGGGTTTGGCTATGTAGGTCACGATACCACCTTCTTGAGTGGAACCACCATGCGCGCAGCAGCATGCTGCGCGATCTGGTCGACGATAAAACGCGCGGTGATCGGCGTGCCGTCGTAGTGCAGCACCGACAGCAACCGCGCCGAGTTCACCTTGGCTTCGTTTACCAGCAGCGTTTTCAGTTGGGCATCGCGATTTTGCTCGACGACGAAAACCCACGGATGCGAGGCGACGAAGTCGGCGATCTCATCCTGAAACGGAAAACCGCGAACGCGCAGTGCATTGACGTGAATGCCGCGCTCGGCCAGCACCTCAAGTGCCTCCTGCATCGCGGCGCTGGTCGAACCATAAAAGATCGCCCCAAAGCGAGCGGGTCTTTCCGCCGGATATAGCAGGGGCTTGGGCACCAGAGTTTTGGCGGTCTCGAACTTCCTGAGCAGCCGCTGCATGTTGTCAACGTAGTCCGGGCCGGTTTCACTGTAGCGCGCGTAGCGGTCCTTGGTGGTGCCGCGAGTAAAATAAGCGCCGCGAGTCGGGTGCGTGCCCGGATAAGTGCGGTAGGGTATGCCGTCGCCGTCCACGTCAAGGTAACGGCCAAAATCCCTGCCGGCTTCGAGCTCAGCGTGCGTCATTACCTTGCCGCGATCATAGGCGCGGGTGTCGTCCCACTGCAGCGGGTCGCACAGCCGCGTATTCATCCCAATGTCGAGATCCGACATCACGAACACCGGCGTCTGCAGCCGGTCGGCGAGATCGAATGCCTGCGCCGAAAACTCGAAACATTCGGTCGGATCCTCCGGTAACAGCAGCACATGCTTGGTATCGCCATGCGATGCATAGGCACATGAAAGCAGGTCCGACTGCTGAGTGCGCGTCGGCATGCCGGTCGACGGCCCGCCGCGCTGCACGTCAAAAATCACCACGGGGATTTCCGCAAAATAGGCGAGACCGATAAATTCCGACATCAGCGAAATTCCGGGTCCCGAGGTGCAGGTGAAAGCGCGTGCGCCGTTCCAGCCGGCGCCGATCGCGATGCCAATCGAGGCGAGCTCGTCCTCGGCCTGCACCACCGCAAAACGGTTTTTCCCGGTCGCGGGATCGACGCGGTATTTCTGGCAATGCCTTATGAATGCTTCGGCGAGCGACGAGGATGGCGTGATCGGATACCACGCGCAGACAGTGGCGCCCCCGTAGACGGCGCCAAGCGCGGCCGCGCTGTTGCCGTCAATGAAAATCCTGTGGCCGACTTTGTTCGAGCGCTTCACTCGCAGCCCGATCGGACCCCCAAGTTTCTGCAAGGCGTAGTCGCGTCCGAGCCGCAGCGCCTTCACATTTGATTGCAACAGCGCTTCCTTGCCTTTGTATTGTTCGGAAAAGAGCCGCTCGATCTCGTTCGGGTCGATGTCGAGCAGCGCCGACAGCGCGCCGACGTAAATGATGTTTTTGAAAAGCTGGCGCTGGCGCGGGTCAGTATAAGTTGCGTTGCAGATTTCGGTCAGCGGCATGCCGATAACGTTGATGTCGTCTCGCAGCCGCGATTTCGTCAGCGCCTTGGTGCTATCGTGGAAAACGTAGCCGCCGGCTTCAATTTCCTTCAGGTCGGCATCCCAGGTTTGCGGATTCATCGCGACCATCAGGTCAACACCGCCGCGCCGGCCCTGGTAGCCAGATTCACTGACGCGCACCTCATACCACGTCGGCAGGCCCTGAATGTTGGACGGAAAAATGTTGCGCGGCGAAACCGGCACGCCCATGCGCAGAATGGCGCGCGCAAAGAGTTCGTTGGCGCTCGCCGAGCCTGAACCATTTACGTTGGCGAACTTGACGACGAAATCGTTGATGGCGTCGATGCGTTTCATGCGGCCTTCCGTTGCGGTTTGTCGCGGCATCCCGGCCCGGCGTGGGTCATGTCGAGCAGGAATTTCTGCATGTCCCACGCGCCGGTCGGGCAGCGCTCGGCGCACAGCCCGCAGTGCAGGCATACGTCTTCGTCTTTCGCCATGATGCGGGCGGTCTTGAGCCCATCCGAAACATAAATATCCTGGGATGGATTGCGGGCCGGGGCGTTCAGGCGCGCGCGCAGATCATTTTCGTCCCCGTTCGCCGTAAACGTGATGCAGTCCATCGGGCAGATGTCGACGCAGGCGTCGCATTCGATGCACAGTTTGGGCGAAAACACCGTTTGCACATCGCAGTTGAGGCAGCGCCCCGCTTCAGCAAGAGCCAGCTTGGCATCAAATCCGAGTTCAACTTCGATTTTGATGTTTTTCAGCGCGAGACGCTGCTCCTTGAGCGGCACCTTGTAACGCTGGTCGCCGGAAATGTCGTTGTCGTAGCTCCACTCGTGGATGCCCATTTTCTGCGACCTGAGGTTCACCATCGGCGGTGGGCGCCGCTTCAGATCCTCGCCTTGGCAAAGCTTGTCGATCGAAATTGCGGCATCATGCCCGTGCGCAACCGCCCAGATGATGTTTTTGGGGCCGAACGCGGAATCGCCGCCGAAGAACACGTTGGGCAGCGACGATTGCATCGTCACCTTGTCAACCACCGGCATCCCCCATTTGTCGAACTCAATGCCGATGTCGCGTTCGATCCACGGGAAGGCGTTTTCCTGGCCGACCGCGATCAGCACATCGTCGCATTCGTGGCATATGTCCGGTTCGCCGGTCGGCACCAGCTCGCGGCGGCCTTTGGCGTCGTATTGGGCCTTTACTTTCTGAAACGTGACCCCGGTGAGTTTGCCGCCGGCATGCGTAAACGCCTTGGGCACCAGGTAATTGATGATGGGAATTCCTTCGTGCTGCGCATCTTCTTTTTCCCACGGCGAAGCCTTCATTTCCTCGAAGCCCGAGCGCACGATTACTTCCACGTCCTCGCCGCCAAGTCGCTTGGAGGAGCGACAGCAGTCCATCGCGGTATTGCCACCGCCGAGCACGATCACGCGTCTGCCGATCGTGTCGATATGACCAAATGACACGCTCGAGAGCCAATCGATGCCGATGTGGATGTTTTTTGCCGCTTCCTTGCGCCCCGGAATATCGAGGTCCCGTCCGCGCGGCGCGCCGGTGCCAACGAAAATCGCGTCGTATTTCTCGACCAGTATCTGTTTCAGGCTGTCGATGTTGCGACCGCCGCGGAACTCAACGCCGATATCGAGGATATAGCCGACTTCCTCGTCAATCACGGATTCCGGCAGGCGGAACTTGGGAATCTGGGTGCGGATCATTCCACCCGCCCGCTGATCACGGTCATACAGCGTAATCTGATAGCCGAGCGGCGCGAGATCGCGCGCGACGGTGAGCGAGGCGGGGCCGGCACCGATCAATGCGATGCGTTTGCCGTTTTTCACAGCCGGTGCTTTAGGGAGCCAGCTGCGGATGTCGTCTTTGTAGTCCGCAGCCACGCGCTTTAATCGGCAGATTGCGACCGGTTCGGGTTTCTCGCCATTGTTTTCCTCGACGCGGCCACGGCGGCACGCCGGCTCGCATGGCCGGTCGCAAGTGCGACCGAGAATTCCGGGAAACACGTTCGAATCCCAGTTGATCATGTATGCGTCGCTGTATCTGCCCGCGGCGATCAGCCGGATGTACTCGGGAACGGGGGTATGGGCGGGACACGCCCACTGACAATCTACGACTTTATGAAAATAATCGGGTTGACCGATGTCTGTCGGCTTCAATTCGTCTCCTTGCGACGCCTTTGCCGTTTTTCACCTGCTCTGCTGCGCCAATGAAACATGCTAATCCCCGGGCCTGAAAACGGGTCAAATGCGGGTTTGAGTTTCGCTAGTTTACGCCTGAGTTCGGGTGCTGGAAAGCCCTGTAATTTCAAGCACTACTGGTAGGGATTTGAATTTGCGTCAGAGCCATGCCAAACAGCCGGAAACGCTAACCCGGGACCGGCCGTATCGACGGCAGGAACAAGGCAGTTGCGTCTGTGATGTGCCGTTGCGGCGGCTTCGCCCCCGTTCCCGCGCGCGGTGTCAAACCGCCCTGCCGCCGTTTCACCCGGTTTTTTTCCGCGCCCGGGGATGCGCGGCGTCGTAAACTTTCGCCAGGTACTGATAATCCAGGTGCGTGTATACCTGCGTGGTCGAAATGCTGGCATGGCCGAGCATTTCCTGCACCGCGCGCAGATCGCCGCTCGACTGCAGCAGGTGTGAAGCGAACGAATGGCGCAATACGTGCGGATGCACCTTGCCTGCGAGCCCCAGCTTGCGCGCCCACTGCTTGATCCGGTACTGGATCGCGCGCGGCGTGAGGCGCGTACCATGGCGGGCGAGGAACAGCGCCTCGCCGCCGCTTTTGACCAGCGTCGCGCGCACGTTGAGCCATTTCCGCACCGCGTTTAGCGCATGGCTGCCGACCGGCACCACGCGCGTTCTGGCGCCCTTGCCGGTCACGCGCACGGTCGCGTCGCCGAAGCTGATATCGGCCGGCGCGAGTCCGGTCAGTTCCGACAGGCGCAGCCCTGACGAATAAAACAACTCGAAGATCGCCTTGTCCCGCGTCGCCAGCGCACCTTCGTCCGCGATATCCATTAATCGACCGGCTTCGTCCGGCGACAGTGCCTGCGGCAGGTGTTTTTTCGACTTTGGCGCGCGCAATCCGGCGCACGGGTTGTGGGTGTAGCCGTGATCGCGCGCGAGATAGCGGTAAAACCCGCGCCACGCCGAAAGCATGCGCGCGAGGCTCCTGCCGTCGAGTCCGCGCGCGTGCAACTGCGCCACGAAGCGCCGCAGCTGGTGAATTTGCAACTGATCAAGCGGGGTTTCGGCGGCGAGCGTGAGCAGCGCGATGATGTCGCGCTCGTAATTCAGAACGGTGTTCCGGCTTAAGCGCCGCTCGTTGACCAGATGCCCCAGATAGCCGCGCAGAAGTTGCTTGTCAGCAGGGGTTGTTGTACTTGCCCCTTCCCCATTTTCCCTTCCTGCATTTCGCTTCATGTCAGGTAGCGCAGCAACGCCGCGGCCGAAACATCGCCGAGGCGTTTCAGGTACAGTGTTCCCATTTCTGTGTAGAAGCGATGCGGATCTTCGCTTGCTAAAGCCATTAATCCGAGCGTCCGGCCGTTCTTGAGCGCAACGTAGGCAAAGGATTGCAGCCGCGATGCGTCTTCACCGAACCAGTCAGCGGTATCGACCATGGCGCGCGTGCTGCAATAAGGATTTGCCAGGCTATCGGCAAACTCGCGGGCTCCGTCGCTGACCGCGTCGAATTCCGGCAATTCCGGATGCTTGCCCTGCGACCACAACCGCAATGCAATGTGCGGGACGGCAAAATCTTCGCGCAGATTGAATAACAGCGCCTCGATTACGGCCTCGACATCGCGCGCGGCAACCAGACCCCGCGTAAGCCGATGCATTTTTTCGCCGATCGCGTCGTTTTCTTCCCCGAACTCGATCAATTCACGCAGCTTGCCTTCGAGCTGCTTGCCTTTTTCGCGCAATGCCACTATCTGGCGCTCGCTGATCGAAATCGCGCGCCCGCCGTGCGGGTGTGGAATCAGGATGGTAGAAAGGAAATCGGCATGTTCCTCGAAAAACTCGGGATGCTGCTTGAGGTAATTCGCGACCGCTTCAGGTGTCATATTGCCGCCTCATTCCAGGTCCAATTCACCTTCGAAAACCGTGGCCACCGGTCCGGTCATCAATACCGGCCTGCCTTCGCCTTCCCATAATATACTGAGGTCGCCGCCGCGTGTTGTCACGGTGACGCACCGATCAAGCAATCCGCGCTGGTTGCCGGCAACCACCGCGGCACAGGCACCGGTACCGCAGGCGAGCGTTTCACCTGCGCCGCGCTCGAACACGCGAAGTTTGATCCGGCTGCAGCTCACGATCTGCATGTAGCCTGCATTGACGCGCAGCGGGAAGCGCGGATGCGCCTCGATCGCCGCGCCTTCGGTTTGAACCGGCGCGCATTCCACGTCCGCGACGACCTGCACCGCGTGGGGATTACCCATCGACAATGCGTTGATTTCAACCTGCCTGCCGCCGACATCCAGCAGGTAGACCGGCGCGCGGCGCGCGGCCTGAAACGGGATGCGTGCGGGCTCGAATTCCGGCGCGCCCATGTCAACCGTAACCCGGCCGTCTGCCTCGATCCTCGGCACGATCACACCACCCGGCGTGCCGACGCGGATTTCGCTTTTGTCAGTAAGCCCGTGCTCGCGCACGTACCGCACAAAGCAGCGCGCGCCATTTCCGCATTGTTCGACCTCCCCGCCATCGGCGTTGAAGATGCGGTAATAGAAATCGGTGTCCGGCTGGCGCGGCATTTCCACCTGCAGTATCTGGTCGCAGCCGACGCCGAACCGGCGGTCGGCAATACGGCACAGTTGTCCGCGGCTCAACTCCAGCGGCGCGCGCGTTGCATCGAGCACGACAAAGTCGTTGCCGAGGCCGTGCATTTTGGTGAACTTCAAGCGCATGTTTTTCTGACCATGATGTAGTCGTCCATCACGAATCCGCCGCCGATGTCCTTCACCACCGACTTGGCTATGCCAAAACCGTACTTTCGATAGGCGGCAATCGCCGTGCGATTATTCTTGTTGACCGCAAGTGTGAGCGTGGCACAGCCATATGCCCGCGCCAAGCCCAGCACCCGGTCAAGCAGCATGCGGCCATAGCCTCTGCGTTGATGGTCGTAGTGCACATAGAGCTTGTCGAGCTTCATTTCGCCCGCATTTCCGGAAAGGGAGCAGGAGGAAAATCCCGTAATCCGGCCATCGACCAGCAGCTGGTCCCACCACAAATCCCTGCGCTGCAACTCTTCTCGCAATATTTCCGGCTTGTAACGCTGCGCAAGCATGTATTCTATCTGCGCCGCGCCGATAATATCCGCATAATGGCGACGCCAGATTTCTCCCGCCAGCGCCACAACTGTCCCGATGTCAGCAGAGGTGACCGGCGCCACCTTTAACCTGCCGCCGGGGTTTCCCGCCTCAGGCATAGGGATTCGGCTCTCCGGCCGGGCGCGTTTTAAAGCGCTTGTGGAGCCAGTAATACTGTTCCGGCATTTCGCGCACGCGCTCTTCGATAAAAGCGTTCATGCGCCGTGCGTCCGCTTGCGGGTCGTCACCGGGGAAATCGGTCCACGCCGGGTACATTCGCACCTCGTAGCCCGCACGGCCGGGGAGTTGGCGCGTGACGCAGGGCACGATTACAGCCCGCGCCAGCCGGGCGATACGCGACAAACCAGTGATGGTCGCGGTATTCACCCCGAAGAACGGCACGAACACCGAGTCACGCTCGCCAAGATCCATGTCCGGCAGGTAATAAAACGGCTCGCTGTTTTCCAGCGATCTGATCATCGCACGGATGCCGTCCTGGCGCGCAAACAGAGTCGTATTGCCAAAACGCGTACGGCCGTAGTACAGAATGGCCTCAAATGTCGCATTCTTCTGACGGCTGTAGACCGTATTCAGTCGATGGTCTGCGCTGATACGGACAAAACCCATGTCGAGGCCGATGAAATGCGGCGCCAACAGAATCACCGGCCGATCTGCGACGACGCGCCAGTGTTCGATTCCCTCAACTGTTACCAGTTCGCGCACCTGCTGCTTCGACCCCCACCACAATATGCCGCGTTCGAGCAGGCTGCGGCCGAAGGCGCGGAAATGCCGCCGCGCGAGATGGTCGCGCACCCGATCCGGCAGTTCCGGAAAGCACAGCCCGAGATTGACCAGTACGATGCGGCGCCGCGCACGCGCCAGCGCGTACAACAACATGCCGAGCGCCGCGCCGCAGCGCGACAATGCCGCGAGCGGCAGGAAATGCAGCAGCCAGATCAACGCCAGACCAAGGCGCGCCATCACGCAACGATCCTTTGGCGCGACACTACCTCCGTCATGGTTTCCACTTTGGAAATCGGGCGTTATTTGCTACAATTTCCCGCTTTGTCACTATTGTGCGGCTATCCAAGATGAGTGATTTTCTTTTTACTTCCGAATCGGTATCCGAAGGACACCCCGACAAGGTCGCGGATCAGATTTCGGACGCGGTCCTCGACGCTATCTTAGCCCAGGATAAACATGGCCGCGTAGCCGCCGAAACACTGGTCGCGACCGGTCTGGTCGTGATGGCGGGACAGATTACCACCAGCGCCACTGTCGATTACGGCGTAATCGCGCGCAACGTGGTGAAGAGTATCGGTTACGACAGCTCCGAAATCGGCTTCGACTACCGCACCTGCGCAGTGCTCACCGCATTCGACAGGCAATCGCCGGACATTGCGCAAGGCGTCGATGAGGGCAAGGGTCTCGACTTCGAACAGGGCGCCGGGGACCAGGGCCTGATGTACGGATATGCCTGCGACGAAACGCCGCAATTGATGCCGGTGCCGATTTATTACTCGCACCGCCTGATGGAACGTCACGCCGAGTTGCGCAAGGACGGCCGGCTGCCATGGCTCAGGCCCGATGCCAAGTCGCAGGTGACCGTGCGTTACGTAGACGGCAAGCCGCATCACATCGACACCGTCGTCATCTCGACCCAGCACAGCCCGGACATTTCCCACGAGCCGCTCACCGAGGGCGTGATCGAGGAAATCGTCAAACCAGTGTTTCCGAAAAACATGCTGACCAAGGAAACCCGCTATCTGATCAATCCGACCGGACGTTTCGTGATCGGCGGGCCGATGGGCGACACCGGCCTGACCGGCCGCAAAATCATCGTCGACACCTATGGCGGTTATTCGCGCCACGGCGGCGGTGCGTTCTCGGGCAAGGATCCGTCGAAAGTCGACCGCTCGGCCGCGTATGCCGCGCGCCACGTCGCGAAGAACATCGTCGCCGCGGGCCTGGCGAAAAAGTGCGAGGTGCAGGTCGCCTACGCGATCGGCATCGCGCGCCCGGTGAGCGTGCTCGTCGACACTTTCGGCACCGGCACGATCGCCGACGACAAGATCGCCAAACTGGTCGAGAAGCATTTCGACTTGCGGCCGAAAGGCATCATCCACGCGCTCGACCTGCTGCGCCCGATCTACCTCAAGACCGCAGCTTACGGCCACTTCGGGCGTGACGAGCCGGAGTTCACCTGGGAAGCCGTGGACAAAGCCCAGGCTCTGAAAGCCGACGCCGGTATCAAGTGAAGCCCGAAGCGAAGCGAAGCGATGCGTGCGACCGAAACGCCGGCTGAAGCCGGCGTTTTCGTTTGGGCGGCAATTGCGCTAAAATAGCGGCGCTTCCCCCGAGGAGCGTTGCAACATTCGCCCCAGCGCGGATGCCAGGCTCGGGGGTTCTATTTGCAACGGCGCTCGCGAACTTTTTTCTGATATCGGGAAAGGAACGCGTGATGAGCGCAGCAACTCAAGCAAAATTCACCGACTGCAAAGTCGCCGACATCCAGCAAGCCGATTTCGGCCGCAAGGAGATCGCGATTGCCGAGACCGAAATGCCCGGTCTGATGGCGGTACGCGAGGAATTCAAGGGCAAAAAACCACTTGCAGGCGCGCGCATCGCGGGATCCCTGCACATGACGATCCAGACCGCGGTGCTGATCGAAACGCTGACCGAGCTCGGTGCAGATATCCGCTGGGCATCGTGTAACATCTTCTCGACGCAGGACCACGCGGCCGCGGCGATCGCGGCGCGCGGTATCCCGGTGTACGCCTACAAAGGCGAGACGCTCGAGGATTACTGGGAATATACGCACCGGATTCTTGAGTGGTCTGACGGCGGCACGCCCAACATGATTCTCGACGACGGCGGTGATGCGACGCTGCTGGTGACGCTCGGCGCGAAATGCGAAAAAGACCCCAAGGCCCTGCCCACCGCGACCAACGAGGAAGAACGCGTGCTGTTCGCCGCAATCGCCAAGCGCCTCAAGGAAAAACCCGGGTTCTATTCGAAAATCCAGGCCAACATCAAGGGCGTGACCGAGGAGACCACCACCGGCGTGCACCGCCTCTACCAGATGGAAAAAGAAGGCCGCCTGCCGTTTCCGGCAATCAATGTCAACGATTCGGTGACCAAGTCCAAGTTCGACAATCTTTACGGCTGCCGCGAGTCGCTGGTCGATGCGATCAAGCGCGCGACGGATGTCATGATCGCCGGCAAGATCGCGGTAATCGCGGGCTACGGTGACGTCGGCAAAGGCTGCGCCGAGGCATTGCGAGCGCTGTCGGCTCAGGTGTGGGTCACCGAAATCGATCCGATCTGCGCGCTGCAGGCGGCAATGGAAGGCTTTGCCGTGGTCACTATGGATAGTGCCTGCAGCAAGGCCGACATCTTTGTTTCCGCCACCGGTAACGTAAACGTGATTACGCACGAGCACATGAAGCGCATGAAGCATAACGCGATCGTTTGCAATATCGGCCATTTCGATTCGGAGATCGACATTGCGAGCCTCAAGCAGTACCGGTGGGAAAACATCAAGCCGCAGGTCGATCACGTAGTGTTTCCGGACGGCAAGCGCCTGATCGTGCTGGCCGAGGGACGGCTGGTGAATCTCGGCTGCGGCACCGGGCACCCGTCGTTCGTGATGTCGAGTTCGTTTACCAATCAGGTGCTCGCGCAAATCGAGCTCTATGCCAAAGGCGATCAGTACGGGAACAAGGTTTACGTGCTGCCCAAGCAGCTCGACGAGAAGGTCGCTCGCCTGCATCTGAAAAAGCTTGGCGTTGAGTTGACGGTGCTGAACGAAAAGCAGTGCGATTATCTGAGCGTGCCGGTCGAGGGGCCGTATAAGCCTGACCATTACCGGTATTGAGGGGGGTTGACAGGTTTACCCGATAGCTCCAAAATGGATTCGTTATGGAGCCAAATCGGGACTGTTATGCCACTTAACCTGTCGGTCAAAAACGTACCCGAAACGCTGGCCAAAAAGCTGCGCGAGCGCGCCGAGCGTAATCATCGTTCCCTGCAAGGGGAACTGATGGCGATTCTGGAAGCCGCCGCGGGCGAGCCCCACGTTGCCCGCGCGAATGCCGGCGCGCCCAAGTACGAAGTTGGATCCACCACCGCACTCGCCGACAGTCTGCTGGAACGTCTGATGGAAATCGCGGGTGAACGCGGCATCGATACAACCAAGCGGCTCACGCGCGAAGAAGCGCACGACCGCAAGTCCCTGCGAAAACAAGGCAACTGACGCGGCGCGCCATGGGCATGTACGACACCATTTACTGTCGCCGGCCGCTTCCGGATGGCTGGGCAACGGACGAAGACTTTCAGACCAAGAGTCTGCATAACACGCTGTCTGTCTACGAAATCGGCGCGGATGGGAGATTGCGGGAACTGACTGTCGACAGCAACGGAAACGCGTTGTCCGAAGATTCGTGTGACACGGGTTTCCACGGTGTTCTGCGGTTTCATACCTTAGTCGGGACCGAACTCCGGGAATACGAGGCCAAATTCAGCGACGGTTTGCTGGTCGGCCTTCGAACGGAAAATGACGCGCTCTATGATGAGTGCGGGTTGCGGCGGATACAGGAAGACCCGAAATGAAGTCCCGCGAACGTTTTCTGAACCTTCTCAAGCACGACATTCTCAAGCTCGACCTGGCCGAGCTTAACTTCGGCGTCTACCGCATCCTCAACGCGCGACGTGATCTGGTGCTGCGCTTTCTCGACGAGGAACTGCCGGTGGTCATCGCCGACCAGCTCGCCACCTTACCGGGAACCGCCACCGAGGATGAGGAAGGTCGCATCTACGCTGCGCTGGATACTTTTTTCCATCGCTATTGGGACGACGGCGACTTTGTGCTCCGGCCGCGGCGCGGACGCGACGCCGCCTACAGCATCCCCTACGACGGCGCGGACGTGCATTTCCATTGGGCCACCAAGGGCAGTCACTACGTCAAGAGCGGCGAGTTTCTCAAGACCTACGCGTTCAAGCCCGAGGAAGCGGGCGGCGAAGTACGCTTTGAAGTAACCGTCGCACAGCAAGAAAAAGACAACGTCAAGGGCGCGAAACGTTACTTCGTGCCTGCCGGCAAGGCGCAGGACGGCGCCACCGCAGTATTCCGTTTCGAGTACCGCCCGCTGACCGAAGCGGAGGCCAGGAAATACGACACCAAAGGCGGCAAATCAAAAGGCAACGGCGGCGAGAACGGCAATGGTGAGAACGGCGGCGGCCAGCTTGCCGCGAGCAAATCGCAGGACCAACTGCTCCGCGCCTGGATCGATGGCGACGACTTCAAAAGCGCAGCCGTGCCCGCCGCGTTGCGAAGCGCGGGGTTCGATAAGCATGTCGCGCGCTACGTACGGCGGCAGACCAGTGATTTCTTCGTGCACCCGAACCTGGGACCGTTCCTCGAAGGCGAGCTCGACTATTTCCTAAAAAACGAATTCCTGCAACTGTGGGACCGCGAAACACCCGAGGCGCTCGCGCGCGAGCGCGCCAAGTTCAGCATCGTGCGCGAAATCGGGCGGCGCATCATCGCCTTCCTGCACCAGATCGAGGACTTTCAGGCGCGTCTATTCGAGAAACGCAAATTCATCCTGCGCACCGACTGGCTGGTCATGGCCTCCGCTCTGGCCGCGCGCGACGGTGGCAAGGAACTGGTCGCGCAAGCCTGCACGAACAAGCAGCAAGTCGCCGAGTGGCAGCGCTGGGTCGGCGCATCCTCCCCTCTCCCCCCGGGAGAGGGGCCGGGGGTGAGGGCAGCCGGTAAAACGCTGCTCGCTAATTATCCGCATCTGCCTATCCACACCGCGCACTTTGACGAAGCCTTTACGCTCGCTGTGCTGGGCTGCTTTGATGACATCGAAGCAATGTTAGGTGGCGTGCTGATGCATGGGGAAAACTATGCGGCGCTGCGGACGTTAGAACCAGAGTATCGCGCGCGGACGCAAAGCATTTACATCGATCCACCTTACAACACAGATGCCTCTCCTATCGATTACAAAAATGGATTCATCGATTCGAGTTGGTTAAGCTTAATCGCCGAAAGAATTCGAGTCTCAAGATCCTTCCTCTCAACGACAGGAGTAATGGCAATCGCGATCGACGATGCTGAAAATACACACCTGCGTTTGTTCTTGGCAGAAACGTTTCAAGACTCGATCCTTGGAACCGTTGCCGTACGATCAAATCCATCAGGGAGGCCAACCAAACAAGGGTTTTCTGTATCCCACGAGTACACGCACTTTGTGGGGAACTCAGCCAAAGCGGTTATCGGGCGCATGAACCCAACCGACGAGCAAATCGCCAGATTTTCTGAGGAAGACTCTTTGGGAATGTTTGAGTGGCGAAACCTAAGGCGGGAGGGGTCTAACTCTGAGCGAGAAGCAAGAAGAGCGTTGTTTTATCCGCTCTTTGTTACCGTCGATACAGTTCGTGTTCCCAAGATGGTTTGGGACGAGGACTCGGAGGAGTGGGAATTAAAGGAGAAGCCAAGAAAAGACGAAGAAGTGGCATGGCCTATTGACGATAAAGGAAACGAGAAAACATGGCGTTGGAGCCATGAGAAGGTGATTTCATCAATGGATGAAATTGCAGTTCGGAATGATCGCTCCGGCAAGCTGTACGTCTATTACAAGCGCCGTCCTAACGAAGAAGGCGTGGTTACCGTTACAAGTTGGTTTGGGGCTCGTTACAGCGCAACTGAACATGGCACAGCCTTACTGAAAAAACTATTCGGCAAATCGCCATTCAAGTATCCGAAGTCCGTTCATGTGGTCGCTGATTCGGTTTATGTGTCTGGAGCGAATAATGTGGGCTCTCTCGTCGTAGACTATTTTGGGGGATCCGGAACCACCGCTCACGCGGTCATTAACCTTAACCGTGAGGACGGCAGCGATAGACGCTTCGTTCTTGTAGAACAAGGCGAATACTTCGACACGGTTCTGCTGCCGCGCATTGCCAAAGTAATCACGTGTCCGGATTGGAAGGATGGTTCACCCAAGCCGGACGTCAACCATACCGCTGACGATGACGACCACTGGTCCCGCCGCACCCTTCCGCTTGTCAAGGTTCAGCGCATCGAGCACTACGAAGATTCCCTCGACGCACTCGAAACCCGCGACGAATACGACGCCCGCCGGGCAGGCATGCGCGAAATGGTCGGCGCGGATTACACACTGCGCTATCTGCTGGAGGAGGAAACGCGCGGCTCCGCCCTGTTCGCGCCGGGACGGCTGTTCGAAGCGCCCTTTTCCGCGCAACTGCCCGTGCACACGCCCGGCGGCGTGAAGCTTATCGCGATCGATCTCGCCGAAAGCGCGCTCGCGATGCTCGGTTTGCGGCTGGTGCGCGTGTTCGAAGACCATTTCGAGAAACGCCGTTACCGCATCATGGCCGCGCGCACCCGTACCGAGGAACTGCAACTCGTGGTGCTGCGCGATCTGACGCCGGCGCCAGAGAAAAAATTCTGGGAACGCGAGTACCGCTGGCTCGCGAAGCTGATCGAGTCGCGTTGGGGCGTGAAGCTCGGCGACTATGCGCGCATCTGGCACAACGGCGACACGCTGTTCCTCGACGGCGAGCCGGGCGCGAGCCTGGACGCCGAGTTCGCCCGCGTGATGCAGGAGCGCGACCCGCATGCCGCCGCGCGCTAAGCCAATTGGCGGCTTTGGCCGCGCATTCACGCGCGACCTGGCGCTCGCCGACTGGTTGACCGCCCAACTCGGCGGCAACTACGACCGGCTGCTCGACACCCTTTCCGACTGCGCGCCGGGAGCAGGCGCGGGCGGCTATTCGCATTTCGCGGCGGCCGTGGTTTCGCGCCAAGGCTGCGCGATCGGCCCGGAAGTGCTGGCGGCGGACGGAAGGATCGCCGCGCACGTCGCGCGCATCGCCCGCGCGCGGCCCGGCTTCACCTTGACTTATTTCCAATGGTTGGCGTGCCTGTTCACCGAACTGTATCTCGCACGGCTGAAACAGGGCCGCGCGGCGCTGCTGATTGCACTGGAAGCGCATCGCAAGGAACGCTACATGCACCTGCCGGCGTTCGCGGATGCCGAGCTGGACCGCATCGCCTGCTTCATGGCCACGGGCGCGGGCAAAACGCTGGTGCTGCATCTCAACCTGCTGCAGTTCCTGGAACATCGGCCGTTCGAGGCGCAGAACATCCTGCTGATCACCCCCAACGAGTCGTTGTCGGCACAGCACCGCGCGGAGCTGGAAGCCTCGGGCCTTGCCGGCCTGCCGGTCGCCGTCACCGAAATCACCAAGTTCTATTTCACGGACGGCGCGGCAAGACGCAAGGGCGGCGGCGTGCAGGAGCCGGTGGACAACTACCGCGGTCCCAATCTACTTCTGGTGGACGAGGGACACAAAGGCACGCGCGGGGACGAGGAGCGCGGCCCAGGCAACTGGCGTGACATCCGCGAATCGCTGGCCGGGCACCCGCAGGCACGGCAGCCGGTGGAAGGCAAGCCCGGATTCACCTTCGAGTACTCCGCTACCTTCGCGCAGGTGGCGGCGCTTTCGCGCGACCTGCATGCGGAATACGCGAAGAGCGTGTTCGTGGATTTCGGCTACGCGCGGTTCTGGCGCGAGGGTTATGGCAAGGATTTCCGCGTAGTCAACACCAAGGACACGGTGCAGGAGGATTTGCTTTTGACCGTTGGCCTGCTCGGCTTTTACGAACAGGCGCGGGCATTCGACGACCACCGCGTGCTGGTCGCGGACCACAATCTGGCCGCCCCGCTCGCGGTGCTGGTCGGCAGCCGGGTGCAGGGCAACGTGGATGCGGCTTCCGAAGTGGCGCGCGTGGCGCGCTTCCTGCACCGGGCTGCGAGCGACCGACCGTGGCTTATGAAGCTGATCGCAAAAGCGCTCACAGACCTGAAACCGCTCCAGCAACAGTTGGGCGGCGACGCGCTGCGCTTCGACCTGCTCGCCGGCATGACGCCTGAGATCATCGCTACCGATCTGCAAACGAGACTCTTCGGTGGCGCCGGAACACTGGCGGTGACCGCGCTATCGGACGGCGAATTGGGTCTGCGCAGCACCGGCGCCAAGGACGACGCGTGGTGCGGAACGATTTTCGTGGCTGAAGCGCGCAAGCTCAAGGCCACATTGCTCAAGCTGGGCCTCGCGGATGGCGGGGACGATCGGGTCAGCGGTTCCGTGTTCGAGCGCATCGAGCGCGACCCCCGCATCAAGTTCCTGATCGGGGCCAAGCGTTTTATCGAAGGTTGGTCGTCATGGCGCGTGTCGAGCATGGGGTTGCTGGAAGTGGGCAGCGGCGAAGGCAGCCAGGTGATCCAGTTGTTCGGTCGAGGTGTAAGACTGCGCGGTCGACACGGATCGCTCAAGCGCACAGGGAGGGCGGCGCCCGCCCCGGTCAAGGCGCTGGAAACGCTCAATGTATTCGGGCTCAAGGCCGATTACGTATCGGCGTGGCTCAACTCGCTGGAACGCGACGGCATTCGCCGCGAGCCGCTGTGGATCGCATTGAAGCCGCACGAGGAACCCATCGAAGAATTGGCGCTCGACGTGCTGCGCAACGACGAGGCAGAGGCTGCGTTTACACAGACGCCGGTGGTTTTCTCCGCCGCGGACTGTGCAGCAGTCGAGTACCGCATCGACTCCGAAATCGCGGTCATGGCCGGCATTACGACCCCGCAAGCGCTGGCGGCCGCGCCACCAGCCGCGTGCACGGTGCCGGTGGCATGGATCGATCCCGACCAGGTACAAGCCGAAGCCCTCGCCTGCAAGGAGCGGATGAACTGGCGCAATCTCCTCCTGCCGCGCGGAGAAGTCGCGCGCTTCCTGAAGGATAAAGCGCGCATCGTGGGACCGGCGGATTTTTTCGCGCCGCGCGATGTGACCGCGTGGCGGCGGGCGGAAGCCGCTGTTGCCGCGTGCATTGAGCAGGCGCTCACGCGCTGCTACCGGGCCGCGCAACGCGAAGCCGTGCGCGGCCATTGGCGCACCGAACGCCTGTCCAAACACGACCGCAACTTTCCGTGGGTGGATGTCAATGGCACGCAGACGCTCGCGTACCGCGTTGAAGTGGAAGCTGCAAACCAGGTGTCCGTGGAGCTGCTCAAGCTTGCGCGCAAGCATGTCGGTGGCTTGCTGACCGAGGACCAGTTCCGCGAGCTTGAGGCGCAAGTCGCGCGAATCGTAGGCCTGAACGATCTGGCGGAACGCATCGAAGCACTCTTGCAGCAAGGCCAACACGCGATGCCCGATGACGATCTTGCGCGTCCGCTGCCCCGGCTGTGGTGCGAAGAACATTTGTATCGCCCGCTGTTGCTCTCTAAACCCGGCGTCGAGCAATACGGACAGTTGTCATTGCTCGATCAGGAATTGGGGCTGCGCCTTGATCCGCCAGGCTTGGAGGAAAGCGAAGCGCGCTTCGTCTGGGACTTGCGCGCGTACTGGAAAGCGCACGCCGAGACAGCCGAATGGCGCGACTGCTCCATCTACCTGCTGCGCAATCAGGCCCGCCGTGGGGTAGGCTTCTTCGCGGAACAGGGTTTCTATCCGGATTTCATGCTATGGCTCAAGCGCGGCAAGCGCCAGGCACTGGCTTTTATTGAGCCCAAGGGCATCGCATTGCTCCTCGGTGATGCGCGCCTTGACGCAAAGGTCGATTTGCTGCAAGAACTGAAAACTTTGACGCTTCAGGTGCCGACCCGCGGTTATCTGGTCAGCGCCACCCCCTTCTCCGAGATTGCGGCGCGTGAGCCGGCGCAGACACGCGAGACGCTACGCGCGCGCGGCATACTGATTCAGGGAGAAGCCTTGAGCGATATCCACGAGATCCTGAACGATCTGCGTGCTGTCACGGCTGCTACACCGGCAGCAAACTGAGAGAATTATTCCTACTTTACGGCGTCATATGCAATCACAGAAAAAATTCCCGCGCACGTTCAGCTTCGAATTCTTCCCGCCCAATACGCCGGAAGGACAGGAGAAGCTGCGCGCCACGGTCAGGCAGCTTGCGCAACTCAAGCCGAAATTCTTTTCGGTGACATACGGCGCAGGCGGCTCGACGCGCGAGCGCACGCTTGGCACCGTGCTCGACATCCGCGCCACGGGTCACGCCGCGGCGCCGCACATATCGTGTGTCGCCTCGACCAAAGAAAGCATACGCGAGTGGTTGCAGCGCTATAAGGACCACGGCATCAGTCACCTCGTAGCGTTGCGCGGCGACCTGCCTTCCGGGCTTGCCGCCGCCGGCGAATTCCGGTACGCCAACGAACTCGTCGAGTTCATACGCAGGGAATTCAAAGACACCTTCCATATCGAAGTCGCCGCGTACCCCGAGTTTCACCCGCAGGCAAAAAGCGCGCAGGATGACCTGCTCGCCTTCAAGCGCAAGGTCGAAGCCGGCGCCGATTCAGCGATCACGCAGTATTTCTACAACGCCGACGCCTACTACCGTTTTGTCGACGAATGCGGCGCCATGGGTATTGCCGTCCCCATCGTGCCCGGCATCATGCCGATCAGCCGTTTCTCGCAGCTCGCGCGCTTTTCCGATTCGTGCGGCGCGGAGATTCCACGCTGGATCCGCAGGAAGCTTGAAGGCTACGGGGACGACTCAGCGTCGATCCGCGCCTTTGGTCTAGACGTGGTGACAGATTTGTGCGACCGCCTGCTGCGCGCCGGCGCGCCGGGTCTGCACTTCTACACCCTTAATCAGGCGGGATTGACGTCAACGATTTGGCAACGACTGGGGATATAAACATGCCGCAGGCTATCTGGAATGGAACCGTCATCGCCTCAAGCGATCGCTGCGAAGTCGTCGAAGGCAATCAATATTTTCCGCCCGATTCGGTGACGCGCGAGTTCCTGTGCGACAGCGCGACTCACACCGAGTGCTCGTGGAAAGGCACCGCGAGCTATTATGATGTCGTGGTCGATGGCCAGACCAACAAGGACGCGGCGTGGTATTACCCGGAACCCAAGCCGGCTGCCACCAACATCAAAAGCTATATCGCGTTCTGGAAAGGCGTGCAGGTCAAAACCTGACGGCGCTTCGGCCCGTGCTAAGTGGCCTGCGCCGCGCGTTTCTTGGCCTGCGCTGCCTTAACATGCAGCGAAGCGTAGGCACCGTGCGCTGCGGCCTCGGCGTTGCCGACGTGGACCGGCAGGCCCATGTCGGCGAGCACCGAGCCGAGCGCCGACAGGCACAGCATCACGTTCTCCGGCTTGCACGAGTAGCCCATCAGGCCGATGCGCCAGATCTTGCCGGCGAGCGGACCCAGGCCGGCGCCAATTTCGAGATTGAATTCGGCAAGCAGCGTCTTGCGGACTTCGAGCTCGTTGACACCTTCCGGTACGAATACCGCGTTCATCTGCGGCAGGCTCGCACCTTCCTTGACCAGAAACTTGATTCCCATCGCTTCCAGCCCGGCCTTGAGCGCGAGGTGGTGGCGCTGGTGGCGCGCCCATGAATTCTCGATGCCTTCCTCTTTAAGGATCAGCAGCGCCTCGTGCAGCGCGTACAGGCTGTTGGTCGGCGCGGTGTGGTGGTAGGTGCGACTGGTCGCGCCCCAGTAGCCCAGCAGCAGGTTCATGTCCATGAACCAGCTGTGGATCTTGTCTTTGCGCGCCTTGACGTAATCGACCACGCGCTCTGAGAACGACACCGGCGACAGCCCCGGCGTGCACGACAGGCACTTCTGGCTTGCCGAATAAATCGCGTCGACGTTCCACTCGTCAACCAGCACCGGCGTGCCGGCGAGCGAAGTCACCGCATCCATGATGGTGAGCGCGTCGTGCTTGTGCGCGATTTCGATGAGCGTCCTGGCGTCCGATTGCACGCCAGTCGAAGTTTCCGCGTGTACGAACGCGACCAGTCGCACGTCGGGGTTTCGCTTCAGCGTATCGGTGAGCTTCTGCGGATCGACCGGCTCGCCCCACGCGTCCTCAACGACGATGGGAACGCCGCCACAGCGCTCGACGTTCTCTATCATGCGACCGCCGAACACGCCGTTACGGCACACGATTACCTTGTCGCCGGGGGCCACCAGGTTGACGAAGCAGTACTCCATGCCGACCGAGCCGGGACCCGATATCGGGAAGGTAAGTGCGTTTTTAGTCTGGTAGACATAGCGCAGCAGCAGCTTCAGTTCTTCCATCATTTCGACGAAGACCGGGTCGAGATAGCCTATTGCCGGCAAACTCATGGCTGCCATCACGCGCGGATTAATCTCCGACGGGCCGGGACCCATTAGCGTGCGCTGGGGCGGATGGAACGAATTGATGCGACTGGCTGGCGCAAAATCATTCATGACGTTCTTCCCTGTGAGTGACGATCCGTACAAACTTTCGCCGTCCGGACGCGACTTCATCCGTAGCGGTTTTCTGGCGGTGGCTTCGCTGAGGACTTCGGCTGCGGTGATTCTGCCTTCGGTGGCGTTTTCGACCTCCATCGCCCAACGCGCCGGCACGTAGCCCGATTTCACCCAGTTATTGACAACCGCGCGATCGAGGCGGAAGCGGCGCGCGACCCCGGCTTGGGAACCGTAGATAACTACCAGGCGGTCGGCGCAGTTCATGGCAATTTCCATAACCGGAAATTAGCATTGAAAAATTATTTTGACAAGATAATATTGCCTATTTTTATTATGTCGTAATTATAAGTCAGCGCCTACTCCGAATCGGAGAACTCAGTAAACTCTTCTTCATAATCAAAGGCTTGATCTCTGTTTCCGCTGGCAACTCCAGCCGTTGTCAGCTTTGCGAAATCGAACAGGCCGCGGTCCAGCAGCTGCGAAGCCTGCACATTTTGGAGGCTGCGGAAAATGCTTTCTACCCGGCCCGTGTGGTGCTTATCCCACTCGCGCAGCAATTGCTTGATCTGCTTTCTTTGCAGCGTCGGCTGCGACCCACACAGGTCGCACGGAATGATGGGAAACCGACGCACCTCGGCATAGGCCGCGAGGTCGTCTTCTTTCACGTAGGCGAGCGGCCGGATCACCACGTGCGCACCGTCGTCGGAGCCCAGCTTCGGCGGCATCGCCTTCAACTTTCCGCCGAAAAACAGGTTAAGAAAGAAGGTTTCCACGATGTCGTCGCGGTGATGGCCGAGCGCGATCCGGGTTGCGCCGATCTCCTTGGCTATGCGATACAGCACGCCCCGGCGCAGGCGCGAACACAGCGAACACATGGTCTTGCCCTCGGGAATCACGCGCTTGACCACGCTGTAGGTGTCCTGCGCCACGATGCGGTACGGAATGCCGAGCGCGGCAAGATATCCGGGCAGCACCTGCGCGGGATAACCGGGATGGCGTTGGTCGAGATTGACCGCGACGATTTCGAACGCCACCGGCGACTTGTCGCGCAGGCGCAACAGGATGTCGAGCAAGCCATAACTGTCTTTCCCGCCCGACATGCACACCATCACGCGGTCGCCGGCGCCTATCATGTCGTAGTCTGCAATCGCCGCACCGACCTGGCGGCGCAGCCGTTTGGCAAGCTTGTTCGATTCATAGAGCAGTTTAGGATTCAGGATGTTTCCATCACCCTCACCCTCACTCCCTCTCCCGGGGGGAGAGGGAAGCGAATTGCTCCCTTCTCGATTCACACCCGTGCGCGTCAGCGCCTCGATGCTCCCCTCGCCCTTCGGGAGAGGGGCTGGGGGTGAGGGAGCACGGCTTCTCGTGTCCGGGAGAAGGGTCGGGGATGAGGGATGGGGTGCGTTCATAGCGTGATGCTCCTGCCGCCGTCGACGGCGATTATTTGTCCGGTTACGTACGGCGCGTCTGTCACCAGAAATTCGACTGCCTTGGCGATATCGTCGGGATCGCCAACGCGCTTCAATGCGGTCTGGTTGATGATGCGCTGGCGCGATAGTTCATCGGTCCACGCGTCATTTTCCGGCCACAGGACGGTGCCCGGCGCTATGCCGTTGACGCGCACCTCGGGACCGAGTTCGCGCGCTAGCGAACGCGTCAACGCCAGCAAGCCTCCCTTGGCGATGGTGTAGACGACGTAGTTTTTCATCGGGAATTCGGCGTGGATATCGACGATGTTGACAATGCAGCCGTGGCGCTTGCGCAGCTCCGCCGCAGCAGCCTGCGACAGAAACAACGGCGCCTTGAGATTGGTGCCGATCAGGTCATTCCACGCTTTCTCGGTGATGTCGCCGATCGCGGTGGGGAAAAAACTCGACGCATTGTTGACCAGCACGTCGAGGCTGCCGAATTTTCGCGCCGTCTCTTTCACCAGATTCGGCAGACTTGCACCGTTGAGCAAGTCGGCCTGAATCAGCGCCACCGAGTCGGCACGCTTCGAGTTAAGCTCGTGCTGCAACGCGCGCGCCTCGGCCACCGACGCAAGATGATGCAGCATCAGGTTGGCGCCCCCCGCGTGCAGCCGGCGACAAATGGCTGCGCCGACGCGTTTCGCGCCGCCGGTGACCAAGGCGACCCTGCCCGTGAGGTTTTCGCTCATTGCCTGCTTGGTGTAAGGTATTGTCAATTCTAACTTATCCACCCTTCATGGGCAGCCTGTTACCGCCTCGCTTGTCGCACCTTCCCGAGCCCTCCCCTGACGCCACGGCACACGGCCAGCGATTGTGCGCGCTGATCGCCGAACAGATCGCGTCCGCCGGCGGCTGGATCAGTTTTGCGCGCTACATGGAACTCGCGTTGCACGCGCCCGGGCTGGGCTATTACAGCGCCGGCTCGCGCAAGCTCGGCGCCGAGGGCGATTTTGTGACCGCGCCCGAACTCGGCTCGCTGTTCGGCCGCACGCTGGCGCGCCAGGCGGCGCAGATCCTGAGCGCAGGAGTCAGCGACATCCTGGAGTTCGGCGCCGGCAGCGGCAGGCTCGCGCGCGACCTGCTCTCCGAACTCGCTGCACTCGACTGCCTGCCGCAGCGCTACCTGATACTGGAAACCAGCGCCGGGCTGAGGCGGCGCCAGTTCGCGCTACTCCAGCACGAGCTGCCGCAGCTTGCTTCGCGCATCGCGTGGCTCGATGCACTGCCTGCGTCTTTTTCCGGCCTGATGATAGCCAACGAAGTAATCGATGCCATGCCGGTTCACGTCATCAGCACGCGCGACGATGGCATCGACGAACTCGGCGTAATCGCAACCGGCGGCAGATTTGAATGGGGCGCGCGACCGGCAACGCGCACCGCGCTCGACATTGCTAGCGCACTTGGACTCGCGTCAGGCTATGTCACCGAAATCCATCCTGCGGCACAGGCTTTTATGCGAACGCTGGCGGCACATCTTGAGCGCGGCGCGGCGCTGCTGATCGATTACGGCTTCCCGGCGCGCGAATACTATCACCCGCAGCGCAGTGCGGGCACGCTGATGTGCCACTACCGGCACCATGCGCATTCGGACCCGCTGTGCCTCACCGGGCTTCAGGACATCACCGCGCACGTCGATTTCAGCGCGCTTGCCGCCGCCGCCACGGCTGCAGGACTCGAACTGCTCGGCTATGTCAGCCAGGCGCAGTTTTTGATCAACTGCGGAATCACCGAAGTGCTGGCGGTCATACCTGCGGACAACGCGGCAGTCTATCTGCCGCTCGCCTCGCAAGCGCAAAAACTGACGAGCCCGGCGGAGATGGGCGAATTATTCAAGGTCATCGCGTTCGGCAGGGGGATTGATGCGCCGCTGCTCGGTTTCAACAGCGGCGACAGGCGCCATACTCTTTAGGCCGGAAAATACGACGGCGGCCTGACCTTCATTCAGCAATTGACTGCCTGCCCGCTGCACCTGTAAGGTTGACCCCATGAAGCGGCACGGAATGGCGCTGGCATTTTTCGCCGCGGCGGCGATGGTATGCGCCGTACGCGCAGCGCCGGCTGCGACAACCCCGGCGCCGGTGGGCGCATCACATGACGGAGTCGCAAAAGCCAGGCACCGCTGGGAATCAAGTCCGCACGGCGCAATGCTCGAGCGCATACTGCCACCGACGGTGGAACCAAACCAGTTACCCGCGCCGGGCTCCGACGGCGCGCGGCTCGCCGCCGCCTACTGCGTGCAGTGCCATTACCTGCCGAATCCGGCGATGCACCATGCCGCCAAATGGCAACCTATCGTCGAGCGCATGGTATGGCGCATGGAAGGCAAAGGCAATCTGGGCAAACTGATGCAGGAGATGATGGCCGAAGTAAAAGCGCCTTCCACGGCCGAGCAAACGACCTTGATCCGCTATCTGCAAAAATACGCGCAAACTGCAATCGACCCCGGGAAATATCCCGACCTCAATTCGGAGCAGGGACAGATCTTCAGCATCGCATGCTCGCAATGCCATGTGCTGCCCGATCCCAAACGCCATACCGGGTCCGAGTGGCGTCAGGTGGTCGAACGCATGCAGCACAACATGAGATGGGCGAACCGCGTCACCGGCGACCCGGCGCTGCGCACCATACCCGAACTCGACACCGCGCAGATCATCCGCTTCCTGCAACGCAACAGCCGCGCCCCATAGCCGTACGCGCGTTGGTGATTACGCGCCGAAGCCTGTCCCAACACGCTTCACTGAACTACCGGCACATTCATGCCGCGCTGCACGGCGGGCCGGGCCGAGATCGCATCGAACCAGCGCTTCACATCGGGAAAGTCGGCGAGATTCGTCTTGTGCCACTCGTGTCGCGCGACCCACGGATACGTTGCGATATCGGCGATCGAATACTCGTCGGCCAGATATTCGTGCCGCGAGAGGTGCCGGGAGAGCACGCCGTAAAGGCGGTCCTTCTCGGTCGAGTAGCGCGCGATCGCGTACGGAACTTGTTCCTTGGCCGCGCGCAAAAAATGGTGCACCTGCCCGAATATCGGCCCCACACCGCCCATCTGGAACATCAACCACTGCAAGGCATCGTACTTGCCGCGATCGGACTTCGGCAGCAGCTTGCCGGTCTTGCCGGCGAGATAGATCAGGATCGCACCCGATTCCATCATCGCATAAGGCTTGCCCCCGGGCCCGTCGGAATCAACCAGCGCCGGAATCTTGCTGTTGGGGCAGATCGCGATGTACGCGGGCTTGAACTGGTCGCCTTGTCCGATGTTGATCGGGTGGACGCGATACGACAGTCCGGTCTCCTCGAGCATGATGGAAGCCTTGCGGCCGTTGGGTGTGGTCCAGGTATAGAGATCGAGCATTTGCTGTACTTATTTTCGCTGTGTCGGGTACATGTTTATTCCGCGCCGAGCGCGCGGCGAATCGCATCGAGGCGCGCGGTTGCGACCTCTTCCTGGATGCGCCGCGGATCGGATTGTCGTTTCGCGATTGCGCCTGCATCGACCGACTGCGCCGCCTCGAGCGCCGCGCGCAACCGCCCGGCCTGCGGATATAGCCGATCGGGATAGCCGGGTCGGCCATGAAAATCGCACGCGCTCGCCGCGAGCAATTGCGCAAATCGTTGCGGCCTGCGCAACGCGTCGCAGGATTGCAGCAGTTCAAGCACGCCCGCCGGTTCGAGATCGAGCGCGCGGTGCACGATTCCATGATATTGCGCCGTAAGCAGCGCGAGATCGCGGCAATCATGCGGCACGCGCAGCCGTTCGCACACTTGCCGCACCAGTCCGACGCTGCGCTCCTCGTGGCCGGCATGGCGCGGCCATTCGTCGCGCGGGGTCGAGCCCTTGCCGAGGTCGTGCAGCAACGCCGCGAAGCGCACTTCGAGAGGGTGTTCCGGCGCCGCCGCCTGATCGATGACGAGCAGCATGTGTTCTCCGGTGTCGATTTCGGGGTGGCTCTCAACCGGCTGCGGCACGCCAAACAATGCGTCGAACTCGGGCAGGATGCGCGCCAATGCACCGCACTCGCGCAGAACTCGCAGCATGCGGGAGGGTTGGCGTTCCAGCAGGCCGCGCGAGAGTTCCTGCCACACGCGCTCGGCAACCAGCGCGTCAACCTCGCCGCTTTCGACCATACGCCGCATCAGATCAAGGGTCTCCGGCGCGATCGCGAAGCCGAAGCGCGCGGCAAAACGCGCTACGCGCAGGATGCGCACGGGATCTTCGACGAAGGCTGCGCCGACGTGGCGCATCACTCCCGCGCTTAGATCGGCAGCGCCGCCGAACGGATCGATGAGGTTGCCGTCCCCGTCCCTGGCGATGGCGTTGATGGTCAGATCGCGCCGCGCGAGGTCCTGCTCAAGCGTGACATCGGGCGCGGTGTGGAATTCGAAGCCCGCATATCCGCGCGCGGTTTTGCGCTCGGTGCGCGCGAGCGCGTATTCCTCACGGGTCTGCGGATGCAGGAATACCGGGAAATCCCTGCCGACCGGCTTGTACCCCATTTCGACCATCTGCGCCGGCGTCGCGCCGACCACCACGTAGTCGCGGTCCTTGACCGGCAGGCCCAGCAGCTCATCGCGCACCGCCCCGCCGACGGCATAGATCTTCATCGCGGCGCGAATAGTGAATCGCGAATTTCGTTGCCGATGACGAGCGTGTATTGCGCCATAGCGGCTCTCAGCGCCCTTTGGCTCGCCGCGCATGGTCGCGAAACGCGTAGTAGCGCGCGCGCGGCGTTCCAGTTCCGAGATAAACCGGCGCCACCGCCTCAAGCGCGGCCGGAGTGATACCAAACGGAAACGGCTGGGCGCTTACGCTGTCGACTTTCATCGAGTAGTAATTGTCGCGCGTCATCAGCTTGACCGGCAGCAATTCCAGCGCAAAAGCCTGCAGGTACGACAGCGTATCGTTAAGCCCAACGATCGGGCGACGACAGCCCGTCATTTTGGCCACCAGCTCCACCAGTTCGCGCAGCGTGTACACCCTTGGCCCGCACAGGTCATATGATTTGCCGTAGCACGCAGGATCGGCAAGGCTGCGCACGAAGGCCGCGGCGACGTCTTCGACAAACACCGGCTGGAAGCGGGAATTGGGGCTGGCGAGGAACAGCACCGGAGAGAACCTGAGCAGCGCGGCAAACAGGTTGAGAAACCTGTCGTCGCTGCCGAATATCACCGACGGGCGGAAGATGGTCCAATCGAGGCGTGATGCGCACACCAGCGCTTCGGCTGCGCCCTTGGTACGCAAATATCCGCTCGGGCCGTTGGCATCGGCGCCAAGCGCGCTCATGTGCAACAGGCGGCGCACGCCGTTGGACCGGCACGCCGCAATCACCTTGCGCGGCAGTTCGACGTGAGTCTGCTCAAAGCCGCGCTTGCCGCGCGCGTCGTGCAGCACACCGGCCAGGTTGATCACGGCATCCATGCCGCGCGTGAGCTGCGCCAGTGTCCCCGCGTCGTGCACATCGGCTTCGACGAGGTCAACCGCCGGCAGCAGGATCAGTGCTTTGGCGCGTTCGCGCGAGCGCGTCGGTACTCGCACCGCCACGCCTTGCGCGCTCAGCAAATGCACGATGTGGCGGCCGACAAATCCCGCACCGCCGATGACACAGACATTGTTGAGTTCCATCTTTGTCTACCGTGCTTTCCCATCCCGCCTTCCGCGCTCAGCCTCCCGGCTCGTCGAGCGGTTTTTCCGCTGCGCGCTGCCGGGGGAAGATCATGCCGATGCGGTCTTTAAGCGACAGTGGCGGGTGGCCGAGCATCTGGCCGTAATAGCCCGCGTTGCTCATCACCTTCCTCACGTAATCGCGGGTTTCAAAAACCGGTATGGTTTCGGCATAGATCGCCGCCTCCATCGGCGCGTCGGAGCGCCAGCTGCGCGCGCGATTCGGCCCGGCATTATAAGCCGCAGACGCCAGCACCGGATGACCGCCATATAAATCCAGCATGTGGCGCATATACCAGGTGCCGAGATTGATGTTGGTGCGGACCTCGCCGATCCGCCCCTGGAAGTAATCCGCGAGGCCGATTTTCCCGGCGACCCAGCGCGCGGTCGCCGGCATGAGCTGCATCAGCCCCATCGCGCCGGAACTCGATCTGGCGTTGACGATAAAACGACTTTCCTGGCGGATCAGTCCGTAGACCCATGCTTCGTCGAGTTGCTGCCGGACCGCGTATTCCCTGATCAACTCGCGGTAGGGCGCCAGAAAACGCAAGCTGAAATCGTGCGATTGCACGGTCTGCTCCGCCGTGTTGATCGCGCGATCGTAGAGTTCGACGCGGCGCGCAAATTCCGCCGCCGCAAGCAGTTGCCTGTCGTCGAATCCGCGGATCGCCCGGATCCACTCGCGGTTGCCCTCATAGCGCAGATCGAGGCGGTAAAACGCGAGCGCACGCTGAATCCCGGGCCGCGCGCCGATCACCTGGACCTCGGCGTCGCCGGGGCTGTATGCGATGGCGGGAATCCGGACTTCGACACCCAGCTCCTCGGCGGCAAGCTGGCCGTAAAAGCTGAATTCGCTGGCAAGCGGCGTAAACAGCGCCTGCGCCTCGGCGATACGGCCGCGCACCTTCAGCGCGCGCGCCTTCCAGTAGCGCCAGACCGCATTTTGACGTTCCTGCGCCGACATCGCAGCGACCGCCACCGGCACATCGGCCCAGCTTTGCGCGCGCAGCGCGGCACGCACCTTCCACGCCAGTTGCGTATCATCGAGCTCGCCCGCGAGCGCATACCACGCGAGCGCGTCCGGATCGTGGCGTTGCGCGCCCAGCGACGCGATCAGTCCCCACACGTAGCCGCGCTCTGTCTCGGAAAACTGTTCGCCGAGCCTGGTCCAGTGCTGCGCCGCCAGCTGCGGCGCGGTGCGTGCAAGGCGGTGTGCTGCGAACATTACCACTTCGCGGCCTGCGCGGGTCCGGAGGTTGAATCCCTTTTTGTCGAGGAACGCCTGCGCGTTGACCGCGATCCGGGCCAGCGTGCGCACATCGGGCCGTTCATTCGCCGGCAGGTATTCGGCGACCCGGCGCGCAACGCCGGTATTGCCGGCTTCGAGCGCGAGCCGGATGCGCGCCCAAATATCGTCCTCGGTCAACCGCCCGCGTTTGACGAGCGCGTCGAACAGCGCACTGCAACTGTCGGGCAGGTCGCGGCCGCTGAACCAGACCGTGCGCGCCGCGCGCAGCGCCCCATCCGCGTCAGCGCGGATTCTGCTTTGCAGCGCAAAACATCCAAGCTCGGTGTCCTCTTCCGCAAGCCGCGGAAACTCGGCGTCGAACAGATCCCATTGCTGGCGATTGCCCAGCAGCTTGAGCCAGTCGGCGCGCAGGCTGCTCGACGCCGGCACGTCGGCAATGCGCGCGAGCAGGGCCTGCACATCGGCGGGCGTCGCGTTTTCGAGGCGCAATCGCAACCGCCAGTACGCGACATACGGCTCGAGGATGTAATCATCGAGCGACTTCGCGTAACGCTCGAACCTGACGGCGTCGCCGATGCGGAATGCCTCGCGTGCAGCCAGAAAATCGGCGTCCTGACTGGTGGCGGCCTGCGCCGCTCCCGGCCACAGGGCAAAACCCAATGCCAGCAGGCGAATAATCATGGTACTGAACGCAATTTTAACGTTCTCCATTCGCATCAGCCCAAAAACATCCGATAGGCGGGGTTGCGGGTTTCGTCTGAATGCGGATAGCCGAGTCTGGCGAGGAACGTTTTGAATGCCGCCTTGTCGCGCGGCGGCACCTGCATGCCGACCAGCACCCGCCCGTAGTCGGCGCCATGGTTGCGGTAATGAAACAGCGAGATGTTCCAGCCGCGGCTCATGCTGGTCAGAAATTTCATCAGCGCGCCGGGGCGCTCGGGAAACTCGAAGCGGTAAAGGATCTCGTGCTCGGCCCCCGGTGCGCGGCCGCCCACCGTGTGGCGAATATGAATTTTCGCGAGATCGTTATCGCTCAGGTCCACCGTCTTCAGTCCGTGGCGGTGCAGCACACGCACCAGGCGCCGCGTCTCCCCGCGGTTGTGTATCTGTATGCCGACGAAGACATGCGCGGCCTTTGGGTCGGCATAACGATAATTGAACTCGGTGACGTTACGGGGACCCAGCAGCGCGCAGAACTGCTTGAAGCTCCCCGGTCGCTCGGGGATCGTGACCGCGAGCACCGCCTCGCGCTGCTCGCCCAGCTCCGCTTCCTCCGCAATGAAACGCAGCCGGTCGAAATTCATATTGGCGCCGGATGCGACCGCCACCAGCGTTTTACCGCGCGCGGACTTGCGCTCGACCCACGCCTTGGCGCCGGCGATTGCGAGCGCGCCTGCCGGCTCGAGAATTGCGCGCGTATCTTCAAACACATCCTTGATCGCCGCGCAAATCGCATCCGTATCGACCAGAATCACTCCGTCCACCAGCTCGCGGCAAAGCCGGAAGGTTTCCACGCCAACCTGCTTGACCGCAACGCCGTCGGCGAACAATCCCACCTGATCGAGCTTTACGCGCCGCCCTGCCTTGAGCGAGCGGTACATCGCATTGGCATCCACCGGCTCGACCCCGATCACCCGCACTTTGGGACTCACCCGCTTCACGTATGCGGCGATGCCGGAAATCAGTCCGCCACCGCCGATCGGGACGAATATTGCGTCGATCGGCGCGCGCGATTGCCGCAGAATTTCCATGCCGATGGTACCCTGCCCGGCGATCACCTCGGGGTCATCGTAAGGGTGGACGAAAGTGAGATGGCGCTGACGCGCGAGTTTGAGCGAATGCGCGTAGGCGTCATCATAGGAATCGCCGTGCAGCACTACTTTCGCGCCGCGCGCGGCGACCGCCACGACCTTGATTTGCGGCGTGGTAACCGGCATCACGATCGTCGCCGCGCACTTGAGCTTGCGCGCGGCAAGCGCGACACCCTGCGCATGGTTGCCGGCGGAGGCCGCGATAACCCCGCGCTTTAACGCCGCCGGTGGCAATTTCGCCATCTTGTTGTAGGCGCCGCGCAGCTTGAACGAAAACACCGGCTGCATGTCCTCGCGCTTCAGCAGCAGCGTGTTATTCAGCCGCGCCGAGAGATTCGGCGCACGCTCGAGCGGCGTCTCGATCGCAACGTCATAGACGCACGCGGTCAGGATGCGCTCCAGGTAATCAACTTTCATCGCGATGTCGCCGGTGATTGCGGAACGCAAAGCGTAGCAGGATTAGCCAATTGTCGCCATTTCCCGTACCCCCCGCCGCGGGGGGATCGCCGTTTTTCCGTCATGCCGGAGTTTTCTTTCCGCAATGCATCTTGCACCGCTACCGTTCACCGCGTACCATTCACGCCATGACTCAGGACGAACTCAAGCAAGCGGCTGCAAAAGCCGCGCTCTCCTATATTCCGGCCGGCAGCATCGTCGGGGTCGGCACCGGCTCGACCGTCAACTTTTTCATCGACGAGATGGCGAAGATCAAGCACCGGATCGACGGCGCTGTCGCGAGTTCGGAAGCATCGGCGCAACGGCTGAGAAAACACGGCATCGAGGTGCTCGACCTTAACAATGCGCCCGATCTGCCGGTCTACGTCGATGGCGCCGACGAAATCACGCGCCACCTGGCGATGATCAAGGGCGGCGGGGGCGCGCTGACGCGCGAGAAAATCGTCGCTGCAGTCGCGCGCAGCTTTATCTGCATTGCAGACGGCGGCAAACTGGTCGATGTGCTCGGGAAGTTTCCGTTGCCGATCGAGGTGATTCCGATGGCGCGCTCTTATGTCGCGCGCGAACTGGTCAAGCTCGGCGGGCAGCCGGCGTTGCGCCACGGCTTTACCACCGACAACGGCAACGTGATCCTCGACGTGCATAACCTGCAGATCCTGAAGCCGCTCGAGCTGGAGCGCACGCTGAATCAGATCACCGGTGTCGTCACCAATGGCCTTTTCGCGCTGCGCGGTGCCGATGTGCTGTTGCTCGGAACCGCCGACGGCGTGCAGACGCTGAAACGCTGATATCCGGTTTTCATCGGCTGCTACAAAAGCTCCGGCGAGATCGCGGCGCGTAGATGCATCCGCGGAATCGCGCCGCGTTCACGTGCAACCAGCCAGATAATCGCGCCCTTCGCAAGACCCCATTGCCCCTTGGTCCCGGTCATGAGCAATGCCGCCACTTCGCCTAGCGTCGGCTGGTGTCCGACCGCCACTACCGTACCGGCAGTCCCCGGCCAACCGCACGCCAGCAGCACCGCTTCCGGCGCGGAGGAAGTGCCGATTTCATTCACGGTCCTGAAATCCGCAGTCAATGCGCGCGCCGTCTGCTGCGCGCGTTTTGCGGGACTCGCCAGCACCGTCGCGCCTTCGGGCAGGCGCGCTCGCAGCCACTTGGCCATGCTCGCGGCCTGTCTGACACCCTGTTCGGTCAGCGCGCGTTCGCTGTCGGTGCAGATCGCCGAGGCGTCCTCGGCGTCGGCGTGACGCCACAATATCAGTTCCATCGGCCCGCGCCCCCATCAGTCGCGCGACGGCAGCGCCATTGCGAACGCGCACCGCACCGCACATTGCCGCCGCGGCCGGAAATCGGCGTCGCACTACTTGCTGGACGGGGGAACGTAACCGGAAGCAACATCGGCACCGCTGCCGAAAAAATGCTTTTCCATCTGCTGCACCAGGTAATCGCGCGCTTTCTTGTCGGCGAGATTCAGCCGGTTCTCATTGACCAGCATTTTCTGCATTTCGAGCCATTGCTTCCAGGCCTCTTTCGACACATTCTCGAAAATCCGTTTGCCGAGCTCGCCGGGGTAGGGCAGAAAATCCAGCCCTTCGGCCTCGCGCCCCAGCTTGATGCACTTGACCATGCGTGCCATGAACGAACTCCACAGGACGGTCGTCGCAGGCACGACGGCCCGTTTGTCTAGTATAGCAATGCGTCAGCCGAAGCGGAGTTTGCCGGTGACCGGGTCCATGCGCGCGCGCTCGGCGCGCCGCGCAACAATGCCAACAGCCGGCGGAGTGATCAACATCACCTGGATTTTCCCGCTTAGTTTCAGCTCATCGCCGCGATGAATCCCTGCGGAAGTATCGGAGCGAACATCTGAGCGACTAACGGTCCGAGCGGCTCGAATCTACCGACTCAGGTCACCCATGAAGAATTACTTTGCGGTCTCTGGTGATCGAGTGCGGGCAGAGAATTTTCTGGGTTAAGCCTAGCTGCAGATAGTCGGGCTAAACGGCGGCACACCGCGACCCTGGTCTACTCCCGAACCAAAATTACATTGACGGCTTTGACGAGCACGCGCACTGAATCCCCCTTTTTCACGCCCAGGTCCGCGAGAGTGTCCAGCGTCATGACGGACGTGATGTCGATCGGGCCGTCGACGCTGACCTTGACCTGACACATGAGGGAACCCTTTTTGATTTCCGCGACCTTTCCGACAACGTTGTTTCGCGCTCCGAATTTCATACGGTCCTCCAAAGAAGAAATGCTTTCGAAATCACCGAAACTGGGACAGCGAACAAAGCAAGGGGATGATACCCGAAGTGGCGTGTGGTAGACGAATTCTGGCGCAAAGGTGATTCGGATCCACTAGCCATACAACCGGCTGATTGAACCACTAGCGGTCGGAGGGTTGTGAAGACTTTGCACCAGATCCGGCTCAGTCACATCGCCCGCCAGGCTCTCAGTGATCAAGGCCATAAGGCGGCAAGGTGGTCAGGCGAGGGTCCTCCACGTGGCCTCCGGTCGTGAAGTGATAGAGCGACTGAAACATCGCGTCGTTGAATCCAAACACCTGATGGACCGGGTCATCAAAAAAGCAGCCGATTCCCGTCGCACGGACGCCAGCCGCCTCCGCTTCCAAATAAAGCACCTGGCCGATCACCCCTGTCTCCCAAAAAAGTCTCCGATAAAACCAGGGCCCGTATCGCCGCAGGCTTGATTCGAATTCTGCGATCATTCCCAAGGAAAACGCACCATCCCCGGCAATATCCTGACCGCAACTGACCTGGGCAGCTAATTGCTGCGCATCGCCCTCTTGAAGGAGAAACAAAGGCAAGTCCTCTGGACAGCCAGGCGGTAAGGTCCAGGCAAAGTGTTGATGCATCGCCAGTCTGAGCGAGCCCACCTTCGCAGGATCACGAGCCAGCATGTAGAGACCGGGAGCAAGGCCATCCACCCGATGGACGAACAGGGCAAGATGAATGGCCGGTCCCCAGGGCAGGACGTCCCAGGGCATCGGACGCTGGCACAGATCACGATCAACCCGTGGCATGACGCGGGCCAGCATCGTGAAGAAGCTGCCGACTGAAATCGAGGTTTTGCCATCGAAGGAAAGTGCGCTTCGCCGTTGACGGATCACCTGGCCAGCCCTTGGCTGACCCGGGTAGAGGCTCGGCTCGTGGGCAGATGTCTCCACCGCAGGTCTGCTGTGATTCAGTTCGACGACCCTCGGTTCAGTACTCGATTTCCACGCTGCGACTTCCACTTGGTCGAGGAACTCCCATTGCACAGGATCGTCTTGACTCAGCCGGTTGGCCTTGCCGTGCCAAATGTGCCGCGTCAACTCGCGAACAGCATCAGGGGCGAGGGAAAGGGGTAAGGAGATTGTTTTACCAATGGCAAGACCGGTAGCTTGATCGGCGGGCCAGACGACGGCGAGGCAATCAGGATGCTCCCGTTCTGCTCCCCCGAAATCTTCGGGTCGATCTACCCCCAACAAGGCGGCCACCGTGTCATCCGCCAGCCCGTCCAACAGCAGCATGCGCCAGCCCAGGGTCTGGGCCGCAATGCGAGCGCTGCCGATCGCGTGGCCCACGTCATGTTGGCAGTAGCGAAAGGCTCGCTCTCCGTACTTCCAGGTCTCCCGCCAGTTCACTGAGGTAAAGCCCACCAGAAAGGCGTTGGGCGGGAATTCTTGCATGAGCAAAGTAAAGCTTTCCTTCGGCAACTCTGCTCGCAGCTCCAGCCCATGTTCCTTGGGTGCATAGTGATAGAGACCCGGGAATGGCGAAAGGCCTGGGACTGTGTCAATCAGCAAATAACCTTCGGTCGGATGCAGGTTGCCGCTCGACGGGTTGGTTCGAAGCGCCCAGCGGACCTCACCGGCTTGCTTCCAAGCCGAAATCGCCAGCGAATATTCAAGAAAACGCGAAAGGGCGCGGACGGTGACTGGCGCGCTCGCTCCAGGGCGATACAAGTCTTCGTAAAGTGGCGAGAGCGGCGTGTCGTCAGGTTTCAGGAGCGGTAAGGAAATGAGCGGAGATCCCTCGTATCGTCGAAACGGATCCGGCTGATTCGCCCAGTCCATGTAGCCGAGCGCGCGCGCATAGCGGGAAAAATGATGTTTCGTCTCGTGATGGTACCGCATGACCACTTCCAGACGATTAAGCGATTCCGTAGCACGAGCCGGGTCTTCCGTCGTCCGATGGTTCACAGATAAAACGCTCCTTGCCGCAGAGTCTATCCCTGTTGAAGTGTAGCCCACCGCTCCCGCACGCATTCCCACTAACGGCTATATTGCTTGCCCAGTTCCGAAAGGAAACTCTCGAGCGTGCGGGGCCGGACGCCCAGCGCGGCCGGGGCGCTCTGCGGATCGCGGATCACCTTGTACGTCTTCAGCAGTCGCACCTGATCGACGGTCAGGGGCACTAGCTCAAGCAAAATGGACAGACCACGTTTTCTCGAGTTGCGCCGGCTAAAAGCTCATCACCCGGTCGACATCAACCACGAGCTGCGCCCCCTCCTTGGGCGTCATCCACTTCGAGTGGAGCCACTTCAGGTCGTCGTCCAAGACCCCACGGGCCTTGCCGCAGGCCCCTCAGGTGTGCACCGGCACACCGTTATCCACGGCGAATTGGATGAGGTCCTTCAGCGGCGGTATCCCGACGGGCAGGACGTTCTCGGCAACCACTTTGCGCGCGAGGACGCTGGCATCGCCCGCCAGCAGCACTTCGGGCTTATGCCCGGCTTCGACCGCTCCTTTGGCGAACAGGAAGGCCAGCCCCGCGCGGGTCGGATCCTCGGAGCCATGGGTCAGCATGATCAGGATTCGTGCCATAACCGGTTACCTCCTTGAGATCGCTGCACAATGCCACTGCTTTGGATGCCGGGCCTGATCGCGGGGCCTTGCACGGCCTGACGCGTCCCGCAAGCGCCCGCGCTCATGCGCTGTTTCACCTTGGAATGCGCAGGGCGCCTTTCAGTCTACTCCTGGAAAAAGCGATAGGATACGGTTGAGAAAGCCACCAGAGGGTATTCGCTGTCCACAAGAGTGAAACCGGAAGCCACGACGCGCAGTGTTTTGTCGGCGTACCGATATCGCGCCCCATGATCGCTTGCCACGCAGACCACATCGGCAGCCTGCTCCGCCCGTCCGAACTCATTTCGGCGCGGGAAGACGCCGCCTCGGGCCGGATCTCGCGTGCCCGGTTCAAGGCCATCGAAGACCGGGCCGTGGAAGACGCCATCAGGCTCCAGGAGAGCGTGGACTTGCCGGTGGTCACCGACGGCGAGCAGCGGCGGCTCTCCTTTCAAAGCCAGTTCGCCGAATCCGTGAGCGGCCTGGGCGACTGGGACCTGAACGCGTTTCTGTGGGGCAATTGGCGCGGAGATTCTTCTACCGTCGGCGATCGGACGATCGAGCGCCCCGCAGGGCTCGGGGTCGTGGAGAAGCTCCGACGCAGGCGGCATTTGTCGGTGGAAGAGTTCGTGTTTCTGCGTGCGCGCACGACACGCATTCGGAAGATCACGCTGCCCAGCCCCAGCCTGTGGGCGAACTTCTGGTCTCCGCAGCGCTCCCGCGCAGCCTATCCCACCTTGGAAAACTTCCTCGCCGACGTGGTGGACATCCTGCGCGAGGAAGTCGTGGAGCTGGTGCGGCTCGGCGCGACCTACATCCAGCTCGACGCGCCCCACTATGCGCTGCTGCTCGATCCGGCGACATGCGGCTTTTACGAATCCCAGGGCTGGAGTACGGAGCGCTACCTGGAACGCGGCATCGAGATGGACAACGCAGTCATCGGGGATTTTCCGGGTGTCACGTTCGGCTTACACCTGTGCCGGGGAAACCAGGGCAGCCGCTGGCTTGCGAGCGGCGGCTACGAGCGGATCGCGCGGACCGTCTTTCGGCGCGCCCAGGCGCAGCGGTTCCTGCTCGAATATGACGACGCGCGCTCGGGATCGTTCGAGCCTCTCAAGGAAGTGCCCGAAGACAAGTGGGTGGTGCTTGGGCTCATCACCACCAAGCGTCCTCACCTTGAGCCGATGGACAAGCTGGAAAGCCGCATCCGCGAAGCGAGCCGCTTCGTGCCCCTGGAGCGTTTGGCGGTAAGCCCGCAATGCGGCTTTTCCAACTCGGTAATTGGAAACGCCATCACCCCGGCAGACCAGGAACGAAATCTCAGACGGGTCGTGGAGACCGCGCGGCGGGTTTGGGGCGAAGACACAGCATTGCTTCCCGCCATCGCCTGAAGCGGCCCACAAGGAGAGCGGCTGGTCCTCGCGCGCGCCTGCGCTTGCGTGAACCGGGTTACGGGGTGCAGTATTCGTCATCATGTCGACTGGTCCAGCCCCGATGCGCCCCATGAACGCAATCGCGACGCCGGAATCCGCGCCTAATGCGGGTCCCGAAGCTTTTACGAAGGCGTTCCAGTCACGCACAGGATCGCGCCGGGTGGGTGAACGGGATAGATTTTCCTATCCCTCGCGCATCGCTTCCATCAGCGGCAACACGTTGCCGCTCGGCACGCCGAAGGCGCGCTCGATGCCCGCAGCTTTCAATATGGCGACGATGAGGTCGGCGTTATTCATCTGCCGCATGCTACCCGCCTGAATACTTTCGGTGCGCCATGCATGGACCGGGTTTCGCACTTCTGCGCCGGGACGGCCGCTTAGGAGAGATCGTCTGTTCGCTATAGGCCATTTGGATGATTCCAGCAGGAATGCGCGCAGCGATACCATCTTCGGAAGTTCGCTCGAAACGGGATTTGCGCGCTTGAATGGCCGGCTTGCGGCGAGGCCGCCCGACACGGAATGCCGTAACGCGCCTGTAACAGAGAACGCTTGATCTGGAAAGATACATGCGGCACGTAAGCGTGAAGTACCACATCGTAAAGAACTCTGCCGCTGACGGGCAATTCCCTGCCGATGAGCTTGAGGCGCTTTACCGCACCGCGGGGATAGCACTGCATCTCGTCGAGGGTGGCAGCATCGATAGAGATCCGCTCGATAGCCACGTGTTCAGCTACGCACAACTGGTCGAGGACTATGGAGCCACTGATCGCGAGTTTGGCCACATTATCCTGGGCGTGAATCCACGCGAACCGGACATTGCCGGAGAACTACTCGATCTCAAGACTCGTGGAGTCGCAGTGGCATACCGAAACTCACTCTACATGCAAAGCGCTGGGCGGAACGGATTGCTTCAGACGTGCGCGCATGAGCTCGGGCACATGCTGAACCTCGATCACGACGATGTCTCAGCGAAGTTTCACTCCATCATGAACCAGGCGGAGCGGCGCAAGCAGGACATCGATAAGGCCTGGGAGACCGCAGCAGACGAGGCGCAATTGGCGCGCGCGCGCGGGGAGCCGGATTACTTCCAACCGCCCGTGCAGAAAATTCAATGCTATCCGTTCGCGCTTGCCGCACGGCAGCGCTTGAACACCAAATCCGAAGCGACCTTTCAGCCTTGGGGGTCAGTTTTCGAACGAAGCGCCGACGCCGTGAACGATGTCTTGTCGCCGCGCCAGAACGAACATTGATTGAACGGTGGGAAGGTTCTTGATGAAGTGCGACGCTGCTAATAAGGGGAGCTCAAGATGAGAAAGCTAACTGCTAGAGTCCTGGTGTCGGCGGCATTCGCCGCAATTGCAGGCTGCTCCACATTTTCGGGGGAGAAGCTCGGGGTCAGGGGCGGTGAAGCCGTCGTGCCCACGGGCATACCGTACACGCTGGTGCGCCCGGTGTACACGCTTTCCCAAACCGCGCCCCCGGCCGACAAAAAACCGGCCACATATGCGCTGGATGTGACTTATGAACTGGATCCCACCCAGACGTTCTCCCTGAAGATCAGCCCATCGTGGTTTGCCGATCCGACGTTCACAATGCAGCTGGCGGCGGGTGGAACGCTGCAAGCCACGAACGCAAAGTTCACCGATCAACTCGTTCCCACCATTACCGCGCTCGGCTCGTTGGTTGCTAACTTGATCGGCGCAAGCACTATGGGGGTTCTCGATAGGTACGAATCCTCTGTAAGAGAGGCAGTTGCGATCGCGATAGAGGCAAACACGACCGCTGCTTGCACGGGCGACTCAGACGTCCCGCGCATGCCCCTGCCGGCTGGTCCGGCATCGCGAAGCGTACGCGCCGCGATCGTCGAGCGCATAAAAGACTTTACAACGGACAATGAGCTGACAAGCCGGTTTCACTACATCACCGTAGCTGAGAAGACCTGCCTGGAAGGTGTTCGCCAGGCGCAAGCGGCGAAAGTCGAAGGGGCCGAGGCGGAATTGGAAAGCGCGCGCAATAACCATACGAAAATCTACAAAGATGATGCCGCGTTTGTGGAGCGTATAGCGCGTGCTGCGAAAGAACGCGACGCAGACGCGTTGGCGACGATTGATGCGGAGTTCGCTGATGAAATTAAGAAGGCTAGGGCTGCAGGCAACAAGATATCCCCGCTACAGGACTCGAAGGACAAGCTGCTTGGTGCGGCGAAGACAGTTCTGACAATTGCCACGCAAAAGGTGCTGCCAATCATAGTGGCAGTCGTCGAAATGGATGCTCGTGCCTGGCGCGCGCGTCACCTGCTCTACGTGGAACGCGAGATTGATGAGGCGCAAATCTTCGTCCTGCGCAGTCCGGGATTGACTCCCGCCCAAACGGCGACAATGCAAACGTATGTGTCCTTGCTACAGCGTCAACGCGCGGAAACGATAGGCGCCATCGAACTTTACGAGCGGGCGCTTACGTTATCCGCATTCCTGCAAAAGGTCCAAGACAAGTCCGTGGAAGGGGGAAGGGCGCCAGCGACGGCAGAGTACTCCGTCGCCCGCACTGAGCTCGATTTGGTTTTAACGCAGATGGAAGTGCGCCGTGCTGCGACAATTGCCGACGCCAAACCAGCGGCGACTCCGCCGCCGCCAGCGTTCAAGCCTGCGTTAGTGAAACGGGTCAAGATGGATGAGATTGCAGCCAGTCGCGCTACTGGATGGTTCGAGGGAGCAGGCGCGAAAGCGCCCGCTTATGTGTTAGTCCTTGAGGAGGCAAAGTGATGCGCTACCCGCTCGGAGTTATTGGTCTTTGCGTCGGTCTCGGCGGATGCTCATCGCAGATCATGGTATCCGATATCCCGAACGATCTTGCGCCCGGGACCGAAGTTTCCGGCATCCCTTTCCGAATGACTAAGCGCTTTGTCGCTACCGTCTATGAGAAGCGCAAGGACGGGTATAAAAAAATCGCGGAGGACCAGTCCATCACGGTCACGATCCCGGATCCGGATCACCTGTACGTTCTAGGCTTTCGGGCACAAGTATTATCAAACGGAACGATCGACCTCACGCTGAACTCCGACAACACGATCCAGAAACTCACACTCACATCGGAGTCGAAGGGCGCGGCCGCTATCACGGCGGCGAGCACTCAGCTCAACGCCATTGCGGCTGCAGAGCAGGCGCGAGTTAAGGCATCGACCACTGCAACCACGGCTGCGGGGACCGCAGTGACAACCGCTGCCGGCGCGGCGATCGCTGCGGACAAGGCCAAGCAGGCAGCTGACCTGGCTACGTTGCAGCACGACCTGCTGCGCGCGAATACAAAGGCTACTCCCGAGGAGCTTCTGAAGGCTCAGCAGAGGGAGCGCTTGACGAAGCTCGAAGCGAACGAGGCCGCCCGGCTAGCCGGTAAGGGGCCCTATTTTCCGGATGTCTATCCGTAACCTGCGTCCGCTGGTGCATGGTCATGCAAAAGGGAGGACGTTTCAGAAATGAAACATGCTTTAACCGCAGGGGAGGCTGATATGTCCGAGCTGCTCGGGAGCATTCGTGATTCGCTAAGCGCATTGGGGGCGGGCAATACGCTAGGCGCGATGTTGGCGCTGGTTGCAGCCGGTACGATTGCAATGGCGGTGTTACAAGTCATAAAGGAGTTGACGCCAATCCGCCTCGCCTTTCAACGATGTTGGGTTTGCAGTTGGATCGCAGAGCGCTGCCAGAGATTCAACGCAGAGCGCGACGCGGAGCCCGACGAGCCGCCACCACCGACGAGCGCGATTGCGCGGTGGCAGCTTGCCGAACTGGCCACGGGGCGCGAGGAACGTGCGTTTTACGACCTGCCCGTGGAGGACCTCGTCACACAGGCGAACGCAGCCGCACAGATCGCGCTCGATCAACCCGCGCGGTACTGGACACTCCTGGCCGTACTTTCTGAAGGGACGTCGCGAGCAGATTTGAGGACTTTGCTTATCGGCCAGCCGACCACTGGCTCAACGCAGCCATACTTCGATGCGCGCAGTCGAATCGCGCGCCGCATTCAGCGGAACTTGGACGGTGTGCGCATTGCGTGCGGCAATCGCTGGAAGTTCCTCATGCTCCTTGCGTCATTGGTGCTTACCACCGCCATTGTGGAGACTGCGGTGGCGATTCATACCGAAGATTTTCAGGCGTGCTTGCTAGCGCTTCCGATTGGGATCGTCGGAGGCTATTTAGCCCCGATCGCCCGAGATCTCCTGGCAGCGCTACAAAAGCTGCGCAATCCCTGAACGAAGCTGCGCCGCATCGGCAGCTGCGACGCTTCACACGAAAGCCGGCATCACCTCGCGCGAGAAAAGTTCCATCGAGCGCAGCACGAGCGCGCGCTCATGTCACCGAACCTGAAGCTGCAGTTGAAGGGTGAGATGCTCACCAGATCCCACTGGACACGCCGAAGCTGCGCTTGATGCCTGCGGCTTTTAATATCGCGACGATGAGATCAGCGTTATTGATGTCGCTGCCGCCGCGGGTTGCCTGGCGTTCCGACTGGAAGCCCGCACCTCGCAGCCACGAGGACACGTGTGGGCGATTCTGTCGCAAGGCACGGTCAACGGTTGTGTTGACCCGATACGTTGCCAGACAGTCGCCCAGATGGCGGGTATCGTTTTACTTCGAAGCCTCCACTAGCCCTGAAACGCGATCGTACGAAAATCCGCACCTAGGCGCTTCGTATGCAAGGAGTTACCACCATCAGTATTCGTCGCAAAGACATGTTTTGCGACAGATGCGCATGCGCTCAAAACCCCAAGACGCACCGCTACTGCGTCAAGGACATGGTCTTACCAGTAGACCGCTCGACACACGTACTTGCGAGTTCGGTTTTCGCAATCTGGTTGCCCAGCTGCCGCCCCTCCTCCAGCAACGGCACCGCCTGCTCGCAACTACCGCTCCTTGCGAGCGCAGCTCCGAGCAGCCCAGTGACGCTGGCGATGAACTGCTTCACCTCCGCGGTCGCGCGCTGGTCCGAAGGCAGGCTACGCGTAGCCTGGTAGGCCGCTCGCAACTGCGGCACTGCGGCGCGGTAATCTCCGCCATAGAAATGCGCGAACCCCAGGCGTCCAAGGGCGAAAGGCTTCGTCTCTGGGGGAATCTCCTGCAGGGCCACTTCGAGTTTCGGGATCAATGCCCTGTTCGCCGGCGCATTGAGCTCCGAAACGGCCTGCTGAGCCGCCCGGACCTGGTTGTAGTTTGGTACGGCACGCATCCGGGTGGTGACCATCGCGTTCACGGAGTCCACGACAGAGCCCACTTCCGTGCGGTACGTCGGATCCAGGTCAGCCGTAATCGTCGTACCGGCAATTTCCCTGCCGCCTGCCTTGAAGTAAGCATCGAATATCGCAGACTCATCGAGAAGCAGCTTGGCAAACGCAAGCGCGACTTCCGCCCGGATTGTGCGGGCAAGGTCCTTGACCAGGTAATCGACGAAACGACTGTCTTTCGGCAATTCACCGTGCGCTAGATCGAGACGCCATTTCCGAGGGTGCAGATCCCCTTGGAAGGAATCGTTGAACGCGCTGCGCTGCGCCACGCGGCCGTCGCCCTCCGCGTTGAATGGAAACTCGATTTCGAACCCCGAGCCCAACTTCTTGCTGCGCCCCTTGGTCACAGTCTGATGCTGGTCTGAATAGAACAAGATAGAGGGAATTTTCAGCAGGTCGAGATTGATCTCCGCTCGGAATGCTCGGCCGGCGTCAAGCACGGGCCGTAGGCGATCGAAGAAGCGCTTCTGGTTCCCTCCTGTGAGCGTGTTCCACGGCGCGCCACCTGCTTCGAGTGTGAAGCGGCCGAAGGGACTCTGCCAGAACTGCACATCGAAGTAATCCGCTGCTATTCGATCCTCGGAGTGCTCGGCAGGAACGTCTAGGCAACTGTCGACTGTGTCGGAGGGGTCGGCGGGAACACGGGGCAGAAGCTGAAACACGCTCGGGAAAGTGAATGCGGCGGGCCGGAGGTCCTTGAATAGCTTGCCATAAACACTGTTTGTGAACCAGCCCGCGTTAGGCACATCCTTGTAGCCGGCGACGAGCATGCGCACCATCTCGCACGAGCCCTTGAGTGGCGCCCCGACGAACAAGATCTTCCTGACGGCGGGACTGCCGGCGATCGCACGATCGAAATACTTGCTCTGCCAATACCAACTGATGACCCCGCCCATGCTGTGCGCGACAATGATGATGGTCCGCTCGAGCAGCCTGGGGTCCGTTCGAAGAAAGCGGTCGAACCGGGCTGCGTTTTCCCGTATATCTATTCGCCAATCGTACGGAAACTCGACGAAGGAGCCGCGCCCACCGCGGGCACGATCGAGCGCCTTGAGATACTCGCCGTAGATATCCTCTCGCTTCAGATCGAAAAACAACGAGTATTCACCAAGCACGCGCGGCACAACGCTTGGATCCTTGCCGCTCGCGGGTAGTGCAAGGTCTGCCGCGCTGGGGCTCCCGCTTCCCCAGATGGTTTGGTTGCCCCTTTTGAGCTCCGAACCGAGGATTCCAGGAACGAATACGATCGCAATCGAGTTCCCCCTCCGAGACGCGCGCTCATGCAAGGCGGGTTGTTGTTGCGCCGAGGCAGCTTCCACCTTACGGACAAAATCCTCGAGTGAAGTCCATTTAGGCTGAGCCACGCAATGCCCAGCAGTCGCACAGAAGATCGCAAGGATCCAGAAAAGTTGGCGAGCACCGAGCATACGTCCCCCCTTTGAGCTGCTAATCCCTAGCGTCTTAGAGCGCCGCAAGCGATTTGAAAATCAATCCGCCGGTTGCCAGAGTTCGCTCCCTGATTGAGCCTGCCGCAAGCTCTGAGGCGGGCCGAGGCACCTTGCCCGGACTTAAGCCGGAGCGTCGGGACGCGTGCGGCCCGATCCGCGCTTGCCGAGGGTCCGCAACAGGCGTTGCGGCAAATCATGCGCTCGACGCGCGGAGCGGGTCAAGCGCCGGCGCGCTCGCTCGAACTCAGACGATGTCGGGAACTGGGGGATAGGTCAGCGGCAGACCGGGGTACGGGGGCCAGCTCCCGAAATCGAGCGGCGGACTTCGTTTCATTGCTGCGGCGCCCACCGCCCCAAGTTCAGTTTCAAGTCCTCGCGGATGCGGGCGCTTCCACCGCCGGATACTCGGGGCGGATATCGAAGCGCAGCCGGCGATGGGCGATGCGCAGCGCCGTTTCCGCATCCGCAGGGCGCGCCGCCCGGGCGAAGATGAACCCCAGGTAGCTCGCCCCGTCGGGAGGCGGCGCAATGATCTGGCCGGGCTCCGCCGTAATGGTCACCCCGGTGACGGCAGGTACCGACTGCGCGGCGGCCAGGCCCTCGAGCCCGTGGTAAATGCCGCGCCGTGGAATAGGGATCATCATGACTCCCGCAGCGCCGCCCTCGCCGGCAATGGGGAGCGGTTCTGCCACCACCTGGCGCAAAATCAGCTCCTCCAGGCTCATGCCCAGGGAATGGGTGAGCACCCGCCCGCATAAGCCCCCGATGGAGCGAGCCGCAATTTCCAGGATCCAGATACCCTGGTCATTGACCCGCACTTCGGCGTGGACCGGCCCAACCGCGAGCCCGGCAACGCGGCATGCCCGCGCCACTTCCCGATGGATGCGGTCCTGGAATTCCCGCGGCAGCCGGGAGGGCGTGACGTAGAGGGTTTCTTCGCGCGATGATGTAGTTGACAAACCCATTTAAGGCGCGTATCGTGACAGTCATAAACTGGAGAAACGATCATGGCTGACTCGATAATGAACCAACCCCACTTCCATGACGCCGACAAAGCGCGAGAACACCTTGAGGCGATCCGCTGGCCCAAAGGCCCGGTATGCCCGCACTGCGGGTCGGCAGAGAACCATTACGCACTCAAGGGCGTAGCGCACCGCGCAGGCGTCTACAAATGCAAGGACTGCCGCAAGCAGTTTACCGTAACGGTCGGCACAGTATTCGAGCGCAGCAAGATACCGCTCCATCAATGGATGCAAGCGGTTTACCTAATTTGCTCCAGCAAGAAAGGTTGCAGCAGTCACCAGTTGCAGCGCACGTTGGACGTTCAATACAAAACCGCGTGGTTTATGAATCACCGTCTGCGCGAAGCCATGAAGTCTCCAGGTGGCATCATGGGCAATGGTAGCGGCACGGTCGAAGCCGATGAAACCTTTATCGGCAGAAAACCCGGAACGAAGAAATGTCGCGGGCATAGCCACAAAGAAGCGATATTCTCATTGGTCGAGCGCAACGGCGACGTGCGTTCGTTTCACGTCAACGACGTGACCGCTAAGACACTCAAGGCCAAGCTTGTGCAAAACGTATCCAAGTCCGCAAATCTTATGACCGACGATGCGAAGCAATACGTTAAAGTCGGCAAAGAGTTTGCGAGTCATGAAAGCGTGAATCATAGCGCCGAAGAATACGTGCGCGGCAACGTGCATACCAACACGGTCGAGGGTTTCTTTTCGATCTTCAAGCGTGGCATGTATGGCGTATATCAGCATTGCAGTTCACATCACCTTGAACGCTACACCACAGAGTTTGACTTTCGCTATAACTATCGCCAGAAACTTGGTTTCGATGACACCATGCGCGCCCGGCCGAAGCGTTGCTCAAAGGCGTCTCCGGCAAGCGCCTGACGTATCGGCGGATTAACGGGACAGCGTAAGAAGCAATATGCGCTCATCGTTCACCTACTACGCCAGATTGCAGATAAAGACATAACTGGGCGCTGGGTTCAGCTTTCATTCGAGTTCGATTGACACATGGAGGCACCATGATCTTTCGGCTGGTTTTTAACGGCTTAATATACGAACAACAGGCGAACGCCCTCAGACACAGAATAGCCGTAATCTTGGAGCGTCCGGACTGCGAAATGCTTACAATCGTTTTTAGCAGTGAAGGCGGCAGCACGGATCAAGGGCTGTCCCTATATAATTTCATCCGCTCTCTCCCGAGAGACATTCACATGCATGCCGTTGGCCATGTCGGAAGCATGGCAATCCCGGTCTTTCTCGCCGGAAGAAAAAGAACCTGCACGCCTTTCTCTAGATTCTTCTTCCACGCCTACGATTGGGGATTCGAGGGCAGGCAGATGAGCGACAGAATCGCTGAGGCGCTGCAACGCCTAGACAGCGACATTAAGCTCTCTAGCGAAATCACGCAAAGACATACTACGCTCAGCGCCGAGAGGCTGAGCGAGTTGTATGGGAGGGCACCAAAGCCAACGATTTTCACGCCCGAGCAAGCAAAAGAGTGCGGGATTGTCGATGAAATAGTCGAATTGAATCCGACCGGCGAAATACAGACTAACGTGGCGTTGTGGACTGTCGGGTGGTAACCCACATGCCCCGACCGGGCAGTATGGAGCGGCTAGGCCATTCATTTCTTCTTCGCTTTCTTCTTAGCGATCTTATGCTGAGGCGGTGCGCTCAATATCCGGCGTAGCGCATCATCGAACTGCATTTGAGGAATTTCCACCAGTTTGGTGGAGTGTTCTTTACGTCTTGTCTTCGAGCGCTGGGGTTTCATTTTGTGATGGCGACGCAATTAATTTAAAAGGATCAGGCGGTAATGCCTTGAGCATGTAAATGATTACTGTGTTGATACTTCCGAGAAGCGCTATTGCTTCCTCAACATCTTCCAAGCGGTCGTCAGGATGCAAGACCGGGTTGCGGTGGAAGTCTTTCAAATTTGCGAGCGCCGAAAAGACCTTGGGATCCTTGAATTGATTATTCTTCATGGCATCGATGTACGCGCCGATATTTCTATTTATTGGCCTCGGATTCCCACCAGTTACAATATCATAATAGCGGCGCAGAACCAGTTCGTGAAGTCGGTGCAGGTGAAATGCGGCCGCAGTTGGTAACGCAAAGGCAATGCAGCGCGCCGCCTCTTTTGCGTCTGTAATAGCTTCTGGGACTTTCTCCGCTAACTGCGACGGAAAAATAACAATCCCGTTTTCCGTAAGTTTGTTGAGATCGTATCCACCCTTAGGTTCCACTAGGTAAAGCTGCCCCCATTGCAGTTCAGCGGATAAGACTGTCTCAAAAGCGGTTGCTTGAGACCCCACTAAGTAAGAGTCGAGCCACTCAATCATCACGTTCAGCGCCGCATCGTCTAACTTTTTATATTCATCTAGGATGCGCCTAGTGGTTGTGAGTAGAGTATTGCCGCCAGCCCAACTAGTCTGAAGCTTATATACGCTTCTGTTTAGAAGGGTGTCGAGCCAGTGTTCTGCCGTCCATAAGCGCTGCCTAAGCTGGTTCTTTGTCCATCCTGACGCGACGTTAGTTAAAGGGCGGATTGCCGCCCCCACTTGATAGAGAAAATACGCATCAACCCTAATCATGGCATCCTCATCCCTGGTTTGGGCATTAGAATAAGAATTGCTCCAAGGTTCGACCGATCCCATGATACTCCTTTTTGGGTTTGTTACCTACAGCATCGCGTTTCTTCGAAGTAGGGCCCGTCCAGGGGATCGGGCTTGTCGAACAGGACCGGGTCATGCGCGATGCCGATGGCGCTATGCGACCAACCTGAAACCGGCAACCGCGAAGTGGTGATCGAACGCGAACGCAAGCCGAATGCGCGCGCGCTTCATGATGGTGAAGCTGGTCGCGTCCACGGCAGACAGCTGGTGCAGGTCCGGGCGCCGAAAATATTCCCAAGACTGCTCCAGATCGCGCAACTCGCAGGGAAGGATCTTGACGGTTCCAGGCTTGTAGATCGAACCCTTCCACGTCAAGGCCACGTCCCGGTTGGCATTGCGCTCAAGAAAGGTGAATGTCTCAATGACCACGGGAATGGAGGTGTGAAGCTTCGCACCGGCACCCTGCAGAATTTCCCACTGCTCCCGCGCTTGCGCGTGCGGAGGATCCCGCGAAAGCGCAAGCGCGATCCACGCTCCGCTGTCGACGAAAGCGGGCCTCGCGCTGCCGCATCAGGGCTCGTTGTGAACGGTGTCGTGCTCCACTGACAGGCGCTTTGGCTCGCCGTCCCAGATTGCGACCGGACCCGCAGCCTGCGGCTTGAGCACAACCTTGCGGACAGCGTCCCGAACCAGCTCCGCTACGCTCCGCCCCGATCGGGCCGCGGCTTCGCGCAGCGCGGCAAGTTCCTCCTTGCGCAGGTACACTTGTGTCTTTTCCATAGGTGTCAATTTATTCCTTGAAGTGACATATATCAAACCCGCAATCTGCCGCACCATGCGACGGCGAAGGCGCGCGGCGTCACGGCCTACTTCTGTGACGGCGGGACATAGCCGGCGGCAACATCGGCACCGCTGCCGAAAAAATGCTTTTCCATCTGCTGCACCAGGTAATCGCGCGCTTTCTTGTCGGCGAGATTCAGCCGGTTCTCATTGACCAGCATTTTCTGCATTTCGAGCCATTGCTTCCAGGCCTCTTTCGACACATTCTCGAAAATCCGTTTGCCGAGCTCGCCGGGGTAGGGCAGAAAATCCAGCCCTTCGGCCTCACGCCCGAGCTTAATGCATTTCACCGTTCTCGCCATGGCACGCTCCCGACCGGAACTTGTTTCAGGCCGGGGATTCTATCAGGAAAGCCCGGGACGACAACGCACGCGCAAGCATGGTTACAGCCGCTTGATGAACACCTGCGAGCGGCGCTGGTAGTTGTACAAACCCTGCTTGCCGCGCGGCAGCGCCGTTACCGGCGCCGCGCTGAAACCGCGCTCGATGAACCAGTGCGCGGCGCGCGTGGTGAGCACGAACAGCCGTTTTATCCTGCGCCGCTTCGCGCGCGCCTCTATCGCGCTCAGCAAGCGCTCGCCCGCGCCGGCGCGGCGGTGATCCGGATGCACCGTCAGGCACGCGAGCTCGGCGGTGGCGCCTTCGAACTGATACAACGCGGCGCAACCCATGATGACCCGGTCGTGTTCGAGCACGAAAAACCGGTCGATTTCCATTTCGAGCAGATCGCGGCCGCGCTTGACCAGCGTGCCGTCGGCCTCGAGCGGCTCGATCAGCCGCAGGATGCCGCCGATGTCCTCGATGCGCGCCGGGCGCAGCTTTTCAAGCGGGTCCTGCGTCAACATGGTGCCGACACCCCGGTGCGTGAAGAGCTCCAACAGCAGCGCGCCATCCGCCTGGCGCGAAATCAGATGGGCCCGTTTGACACCTGCGCGGCACGCGCTCACCGCGCACGGAAGATACAGTCTGACGTCCCCCGACAAAACCCCATCCCGGGCCAGCAGCCGCTCGGCTTCGCTGCAGGTCAATTCATGGTTCAGCTCCGCGCGCTTGCCCGTTACGACTCCCGCCGTATCCATCAGAAATATGAGCTTTTCCGCGCCCAGCGCAACGGCGGCGGACGCGGCCACGTCCTCGAGCGCGAGGTTGAAGATTTCACCGGTCGGCGAATAACCGAGCGGCGACAGCAGCACCAGCTCGTTGTGATCGAGGCGCTCGCGGATGCCGATGACGTCGATCCTGCGCACCTCGCCGGTGTGCACGAGGTCCACGCCATCCAGCACGCCGATCGGTTTCGCCGTTACAAAATTGCCGCTCGCAACCCGGATGTCGGCGCCCGCCATGGGCGAACTCGGCAGGCCCATCGACAACAAGGCTTCGATTTCCACGCGCATTCTGCCGCTCGCTTCCTTGGCGCACGACAGCGCGATGTCGTCGGTGACGCGCAAGCCGTTCACGTAGCGCGTGCGGTGCTTCAGTTGCTTCAAGCGGGTCTCGATCTGCGGCCGTGCGCCGTGCACCAGCACCAGCCGCACGCCAAGGCTTGCCAGCAGATTGAGATCGTGGATGAGCGCGAGGAACCTGCCGTCAGCCACCACCTCGCCGCCGAACGCAATGACAAAAGTGCGCCCGCGGAACGCGTGAATATAGGGCGCCGCTGAGCGGAACCATTTGACGAAATCGGCAGGGGCGGAAAACGGCATGAAAATGGTCAGTAGCCTTTGTATTCAAGCACATATTATGCGAGAACTCGCGGCAAGGAAAGCGCTTTTGGAAGCATTGTCGCGGGCGCCGGTGAACCGTGCTCATTGATTTAGGTCAAATGTGTGCACTTCGCCTAGGTTAATATCAACCCATGCTCAAAAAACAGTTCCTCCATGCCTGCGTGCGCTTGGCGCTGTTAGCTGCGCTGTTTGCCCAGGTGGCGGTTGCCGCCAATGCATGCCTGACGCCCAGTTCGATGCGCGTTCAACCCGCGGCAGACGCTGCGTTGTCGTATTGCGAACTGACCAACGAGGCAAGTCTCAATCTTTGCCTGTATCAGTGGGCCGACCAGGCCGATCAGAGCACGACGCCACCAATAGTTGCCGTACCAGTTGCGGCGATCCTGACAGTGCCGCATGCGGCCCAGTGTTTGCTGCCATGGATCTCACCCATCGTCGCGGGAAACGCCGGTCACGACCCTCCCATCCCGATCCGCTTCTGCAGCTTTCTGAACTAGCCACACCCCGTTTTCCGAAAACGCATCCGGAGTCTTTCGGCTGCGGTCAATTACCCGTTACGGAGGTGTGTCATGTCGCTGGTACCTGTCGAGCTGTTCCTGAAACTCAACGGTTTGAGTAAAGTGTGCGCTGCCGGACGCTGCGCGCGTGCGGTACTCTGGTGCATCGTCGCCGGTGTGCCTCTGTCGGCGCTTCCGGCCGCTACGTCCGCCTCCGCCGAATCCCGATCAGCGCCACCGATCACGACGCCGCTCAAAGCGCTCGTGTCCGAAGCGCTGCAAAACAACCCCGATATTCAGGCAGCCCGCAAGGAAAGAGAGGCGGCGCAGCACAGAATCGCCCCGGCGGGCGCCCTTGACGATCCGATGTTGGAGGCCGGGTTCATCAACGTGCCGGCCAACTCCCTGCGATTTGACCGCGAAGACATGACAATGAAGATGATCGGTTTGTCGCAGCGGCTTCCCTACCCCGGCAAACGCGGTTTGCGCCAGGACATCGCCACCCTGGATGCCCAGACCGTCGGTTACGGTTACCAGGAAACCATTAGTCGCGTCGCGCGCGACATCAAGGTCGCCTATTTCGATCTGGGTCTGACCGTCGAGATGACCCGACTGGTCGAGAAAAACAAGCTGATCGTCGAGCAATTTCTGCGGATTACCGAGTCGCGCTACGGGGTGGGACAGGGAAGCCAGGCCGATGTGCTCAAGGCGCAGACGCAGTTGTCGAAAATGGTGGACGAACTGCTCAAGCTCGCGCGCGAACGGCCGATGATCGAAGCCGAACTCAATCGCATGCTCGGCCGCAGCGCCAATCTGGCGGCACCAGTACCTGAACCGCCGCAATTGCGCGAAGAAACCCTGAGCCTGGAATCGTTGCGTGAAACCGCCCTGACGCAGCGCCCGCAATTGCTCGCATTGCAAAGTATCGTTTCGCGCAACGAAAAAGCACTGGATCTGGCGCGCAAAGACTACTACCCCGACTTCGACGTGCGCATGTCGTACGGCCAGCGCGACAACATGCTGGACGGCACCCGACGCCCCGACATGGTGAGCCTGACCGTGGCGATAAACCTGCCGGTGTGGCGCGAAACCAAGATCGAACCGCGCGTGGCGGAGTCCCTCGCGATGCGCGATCAGGCCATGAACATGTACCAGGCGCAGCGCAATGAAGTGGCCGCCAAGCTGCGCCAACAGGTAGCAACCGTTGAACAAAACCTGAAATCGGCGCGACTCTACCAAACCGCCATCCTGCCGCAGGCCCGGCTTACGGTCGAATCGGCGCTGGCCGCATACCGGGTCAATCGGGTCGATTTCCTGATGCTGCTCGACAGCCAGATGACGGTGTTCAACTACGAAATCAGTCTTGTGGCGGCCATGGCCAACCACAACAAGGCGCTGGCGGAAATCGATCTGCTCACCGGCAAGTCACCACAGTAACCAGGCCCATGATTTCGAAGCGGGAGAAATAACATGAAGCGCAGCGCTATTTCATTCATCGTTCCGGTTCTGATCGTCGCGGCGCTCGCCGCCGGCTACTGGCTTGGCAGCCGGAAGGTTGAAGGTGAAACGATGAAGGCGGAAATCGCCGGCGGCAGCGATGCGGATTCCGCAAAAAAAACCGCGCGCAAGCCGCTTTACTACCGCAACCCGATGGGCCTGCCCGACACCTCGCCCACGCCGAAGAAGGACCAGATGGGCATGGACTACATTGCCGTTTACGAGGGCGAAGAGCCTGCGGCTGATGTTCCCGCAAACACGGTGAAAATCGGCATCGACAAGGTGCAAAAGCTGGGAGTGAAGACGGAAACTGCGGGACTGCGCGAGCTGATCCGCACCGTGCGCGCCGTCGGCACCGTTCAAGTCGACGAGCGCCAGCTCTACACCGTTGCGCCCAAGTTCGAAGGCTGGATCGAGCGCCTGCACGCGAACACCACCGGCCAGTACGTGAAGCAGGGGGAAGCTCTGATGGAGGTCTACAGCCCGGATCTCGTCACCGCGCAGCAGGAATATCTGATCGCGTGGAGAGGCATCGAGGCGGTCAGGGACGGGGGCCCGGAGACCCAGGCCGGCATGCGCCAGTTGATGGCGGGCGCACTGCAGCGGTTGAGCAACTGGGATATTTCGGAAGCCGAACTGCAACGGCTGCAAAAGGAAGGCAAGAGCCAGCGCACGCTGACCCTGCGCTCGCCGGTGAGCGGCGTGGTGCTGGAAAAGCCGGCTCTGAAAGGCATGCGCTTCATGCCGGGCGAGGCGCTCTACAAAATCTCGAACCTGTCGGCGCTGTGGCTGCTCGCCGACATTTTCGAGCAGGATCTCGCGCTGGTGCAGCAGGGACAGGCCGCGAAAATCACCGTCACCGCCTATCCCGGCAAAGTGTTCGCCGGCCGGGTAGCATTTGTCTACCCGACCGTCACCCCCGAGACCCGTACCGCCAAGCTGCGCATCGAGCTTGCCAATCCCGGCGGCCTGCTCAAGCCAGCCATGTACGCAAGCGTGGAGCTGCTCGCGGGCCGCGCCAAGGGGAAGGTGCTGGCAGTACCCGATTCGGCGGTACTCGACAGCGGCACGCGGCAAATCGTGCTGGTACAGCGCGGTGAGGGACTGTTCGAATCGCGCCCGGTCAAACTCGGCATCTACGCCGACGGTTATGTCGAAGTGCTCGATGGGATTCAAGCCGGAGAAAACGTGGTAATCAGCGCCAACTTTTTGATCGATTCCGAAAGCAATCTCAAGGCGGCGCTCGGTGCCTTCGGCGCGCACGGTGCGCACGGGGGACCTGAGACCAAACCCGCGGCGGCGGCAGGCGCGCCTGCCGCGTCCGGTCAGGTACACAAGGGCCAAGGCACGGTGCGCGCAGTCGACCTGCAAGCCGGCACCATCAACGTCGAACACGGTCCGATCGCGACCCTCAACTGGCCCGCGATGACGATGGATTTTCAGGTCAAGGACAAAGCGCTGCTCAAAGGCGTAAAACCCGGCCAGAGCGCCGAGATCGACATCGTGCAGCAGGGCCCGGGCCAGTTCGTCGTCACGCGCATCGCGCCCGCTGCAGTGCGACCGGTGCAGCGCGCGCCCGCAGCCACGGCCGACCAAAAGGGGCGCTGACATGCTGAACCGCATCATCGAATGGTCGGCGCGCAACGTGTTCCTGGTGCTGCTGGGAACGGCGTTCATCATCGGCGCCGGCGTCTACGCCGTGATAAAAACGCCGCTCGACGCGATTCCGGATCTCTCCGACGTGCAGGTGATCATTTACACCGAGTATCCCGGGCAGGCGCCGCAAGTGGTCGAGGACCAGGTCACCTATCCCCTGACCACGGCGATGCTCAGCGTGCCGCGCTCCAAGGTGGTGCGCGGGTTTTCGTTCTTTGGCGCGTCATTTGTCTACGTCATATTCGAGGACGGCACCGACATTTACTGGGCGCGGTCGCGGGTGCTGGAATACCTCAACTTCGCGGCCGGACGCCTGCCGCGTGGCGTAACGCCGTCGCTCGGGCCGGACGCCACCGGCGTCGGCTGGGTTTACGAGTACGCGGTGATCAGTGCCAAGCACTCGCTTGCGGAACTGCGCACGATCCAGGACTGGTTCATCCGCTATCAGCTTACCAAGGCGCAAGGCGTAGCCGAAGTCGCGAGCGTCGGCGGCTTCGTCCAGCAATATCAGGTGATCGTCAATCCGCGCAAGCTTCAGGCCTACGGCATCCCGCTGTCGAAGATCACGCAGGTGATCCGCATGAGCAACACCGACGTCGGCGGCCGCGTCGTGGAGATGGCGGAAACCGAATTCATGGTGCGCGGCCGCGGCTACCTGCGCGGGATTCCGGACCTCGAACAGCTGGTGGTCAAGTCCGAGGGCGGCATCCCGGTGCTGCTCAAGGACGTGGCGCGCGTGGAACTCGGCCCCGACGAGCGCCGCGGCATCACAGAACTGAACGGTGACGGTGAGGTCGTCGCCGGCATCGCCATGGCACGCTACGGGCAGAACGCGCTCGACGTCATTCACAACCTGAAGTCCAAGATCGAGGAAATCGCCAGCGGCCTGCCGGAAGGCGTCACCATTGAGCCGGTTTACGACCGCTCCGACCTGATCCACCGCGCCATCGACAATCTCAAGTGGACTCTGATCGAGGAAAGCGTAATCGTGGCGTTGGTGTGCATCCTGTTCCTGCTCCACGTCAGAAGCGCGCTGGTCGCGATCATCATGCTGCCGATCGGTGTCCTGATCGCTTTCATCGCGATGCGCTTTCTCGGCCTCAACTCCAACATCATGAGCCTGGGCGGCATCGCGATCGCCATCGGCGCCATGGTCGACGCCGCGATCGTGATGATCGAGAACGCCCACAAGCACCTCGAGCATCTCGAGCCAGGCGCCTCGCGGCTGGAAGCGATCATCACTGCCTGTCGCGAAGTCGGGCCGGCGCTGTTCTTCTGCCTGCTCATCATCACCGTTTCGTTCCTGCCGGTGTTCACGCTCGAAGCGCAGGAGGGCCGGATGTTCGCGCCGCTCGCCTACACCAAGACTTTCGCCATGGCCGGGGCGGCGTTCCTTTCGGTCACCCTCGTCCCGGTGCTGATGCTGCTGTTCATCCGCGGCCGGGTGCTCCCGGAACACAAGAATCCCATCAGCCGCTTCCTGATCTGGGCTTACCGCCCTTTCATCGCCTGGGTGATGCGGTGGAAAAAACTCACCATCATCGCCGCCATCGTGGTGCTGGGATTATCGGTATTGCCGGCGTTGAAACTGGGAACGGAATTCATGCCGACCCTGAACGAAGGCACGCTGATGTACATGCCTTCCAGCTTGCCGGGCATGTCGGTGACCAAGGCGGCGGAGGTAATGCAGCTCCAGGACCGGATCATCAAGAGTTTCCCCGAGGTCGCATCGGTATTCGGCAAGGCCGGACGCGCCAACAGCGCGACCGACCCGGCGCCGGTCGAGATGTTCGAAACGGTGATCAACTTGAAGCCGCCACGCGAATGGCGGCCGGGCATGACGGTGGACAAGCTGATCGCAGAAATGGACCGGGCGGTGCAGATGCCGGGGATCAGCAACGCCTGGACCATGCCGATCAAGGCGCGCATCGACATGCTCTCGACCGGCATCCGCACGCCGATCGGCATCAAGGTGTTCGGCAAGGACCTGGCCGAAATGGAGCGTCTGGCAAAGCAGATCGAAGCCGTGGTGAAGACCGTGCCCGGCACCACCAGCGCCTATGCCGAGCGCATCACCGGCGGCTATTTTCTCAACGTCGAACCCGACCGCATGGCGCTCGCACGGTACGGACTGGCGGTGGGCGACCTGCAGGAAGTGGTCGCCATTGCGCTCGGCGGTGAAATGGTGACCACCACCGTCGAAGGCCGCGAGCGCTTCGGCGTCATCGTGCGCTACCCGCGCGAGTTGCGCAACGACCCGCAGACAATCTCGACCCAAGTCCTGGTGCCGGTGATGGGCGGCGCGATGGTGCCGCTGGGCCAGGTCGCAACAGTGACGCTCACCCAGGGAGCGCCGGGCATCCGCACGGAGAATGCGCTGCTCTCGGCGTACATTTTCGTCGACATCCGCGACCGCGACATCGGCGGCTACGTCGCCGACGCCCAGAAAGCGGTACGCGAACAGGTGCAGTTTCCGCCTGGTTATTACGTCACCTGGAGCGGCCAGTTCGAGTACATGGAACGGGCCAAGGAGCGCATGAAGGTCGTAGTACCGGTAACGCTGGTGCTGATTTTCGTGCTGCTCTATCTCAACTTCAGGCGTCTTACCGAGACGTTGATTGTGATGCTGTCGGTGCCGTTCTCGCTGGTGGGTGGAATCTGGCTGATGTACCTGCTCGACTACAATATGAGCGTGGCGGTTGCGGTCGGATTCATCGCGCTGGCCGGGGTCGCGGCCGAAACCGGCGTGGTGATGCTGATTTACCTCGACCAGGCGTTCACCGCATTAACAGCGAAACGACGCGCGGCGGGAGAGCGCGTCACAGTAGCCGATCTATATGAGGCAGTCATGCAGGGAGCGGTGATGCGGGTGCGGCCGCTGATGATGACTGTGTCTGCCATCATCGCCGGTTTACTGCCCATCATGTGGGGCACCGGCACCGGCTCGGAAGTGATGCGCCGCATCGCCGCGCCGATGGTCGGAGGCATGATCTCCGCCACGATCCTCACTCTGATCGTAATTCCGGCGACTTATGCGCTGGTGAAGGAATTTTCAATCACCCGCGACGGTACGGAAACTTTTTCGATAACAAAGGTACAGCGTTGACCCTATGCGGTTCATGGCAGACCGTTTTTTACCTGATGAAGGCGATGAAGATGAAACGAACCATCGTAACCCTTGCCTCTTTTGCATTCCTCGCTCTGGCGGCGCTGCCGGCGCTTTCTCAGCAAATATCTCGCGGCATCAGCGTTACCGTGTATGAAAACCCTACGTGAGGGTGCTGCTCCAAGTGGGTAGGTTACCTGCGAACGAAAGGTTTCAAGGTCGATGCAAAGGATGTGCCGGCAACTCAACTGGACGCGATCAGTGCGAAATACGGCGTGCCGCGTCAACTGAAATCATGCCACACAGCGCTCGTGGAGGGCTACGTGATCGAAGGGCATGTGCCCGCGGACGCGATTGCGCGGTTGTTGAAAGAAAAACCGCCGTTTATCGGGTTGGCCGTGCAGGGAATGCCGATCGGGTCCCCCGGAATGGAGGGCCCCAATCCTCAGCCGTACGATGTGCTCGCTTTCGACCGGCAGGGCCGCGTGTCGGTGTACGCCCGGAAATGATCTGCATCACGCCCTTGCGCCCGCAATTTTAATTCATTCAACCCTGAAGGAAAGACCGCTATGAAAACCTCAATACTCGTTGCTGCAATCATTGCCTGCGCCCTGTCGACGCCTGTCGTATCAGCGCAGGAAAAATCCGCGCCCGCCAAGCCGGCGATGAGCATGGACATGAACGGGCAAATGCCCCAGATGCAGGAGAATATGAAAAAAATGCAGGCGCAAATGGACAAGATCCGCAAAACGACAGACTTGAAAGAACGCCAGAAATTGATGCAGGAACACATGCAGACCATGCAGAAAAACATGAAGACGATGCACGGCATGGGCGGCCCGATGATGATGGGCGGCGGTCAGCACGGCGGCATGACGATGGGCGGCAAGCAAGACGGCATGAAGGATGGCGACATGATGAAGCGCCACGAAATGATGGAAAAACGCATGGACATGATGCAGATGATGATGGAGCAGATGATGCAGCACGATCAGGCAATGGAGTCGATGCCCGCCAAATAATCGCGAATTGAATTGCAAATTACGCGCGGCGGAGAAGACGCGCCGCGCTCATTCCGGTGACAACTCAAATTAAGCGCATCATCAACCCGCAGCACCAATTCTGAAGAGGCCGTCCCATGTACGGATTTAATACGAAGATGAAAGTCCCGTTCGATACCGCTGTCGCGAAAGTCACCGAGGCATTGAAAAAAGAAGGTTTCGGCGTGCTCACCGATATCGACGTCAAGGCAACGCTTAAAGCCAAGCTCAATATCGAACGCCGGCCGTATCGCATCCTCGGCGCATGCAATCCCCCGCTCGCCCACCGCGCGATCGAGGCCGACCCCGACATCGGTTTGTTACTGCCATGCAACGTGGTCGTGCGCGAAGAAGCTGATGGGACCATAACGGTTGCGTTCATGGATCCCGAGGCCGTGTTGCAGT
>Ga0080064_1000728_pt1 | contig 79940 bp, 83 predicted proteins | sample Subgrocontami54m_FD_69260 | JGI IMG/M metagenome (GOLD analysis project Ga0080064, IMG submission 69260) | Subsurface groundwater microbial communities from S. Glens Falls, New York, USA - GMW46 contaminated, 5.4 m (SPADES assembly) (version 2) ... | reverse complement strand
ACAGTCCGAGGAATTTCCGTGGGGCTGAGCGCTTCTACGATGCATCCTCCGATGTCATATTCGGGTTGCGCGTGTTCTTTTAGATTGAAGTTTTACTCTTTATTTTTCCACCTCCCCTTGAGCTCAAGGGGAGGTCGGGAGGGGTTTGTAAGCGGATGCCTTCTTTTTTCAACCATCCAAAATTAAAAGAAAGACGAAGAAATTTACGTACTGAGCAAACTGAAAGTGAAAAAGCATTGTGGGCCAAGTTACGTAAACAGCAAATGAATGGGCTTCGCTTTCTAAGACAATTCAGCATTGGTCCTTATATCTTGGACTTTTACTGTCCCGAAAAAAGATTAGGAATAGAGTTGGATGGTGGGCATCATGCGGAAGAAAAAACAAAAGAATATGATTTTAATCGGGATGTTTTTTTGAAGAGTTGCGATATTAAGATGTTGAGATTTTGGAATAGTGAAGTGCAAAGAAATCTAGAGGGAGTTTTAGAAGAGATTGTGAGGGGGGTTTCTAATGATTTCTAACCCCTCCTGACCTCCCCTTGAGCTCAAGGGGAGGGAGAAGAAGAGAGAAAGAAAATCAATTCCTCAAAGGTTTCCCTGACATCAGCATCGATTGCATTCTGGCTTGTGATTTTTCTTCACCGCAAAGTTGTAAGAAGGCTTCGCGTTCCAGATCCAGCAAGTATTGTTCAGAGACCATCCGCTGTGTGGGGATTTCTCCGCCGCACAAGATGTTCGCGAGTTTTCCGGCGATGAGGGCATCGTGTTCGGAGATTTGGCCCATCGATACAAATCCACGCACTGCGGAGAGAATCGCCATTTTGCCGCCGACTCCGGGCACCAAAATATCTTCGCGAGGGGTGCCTTGAACATAGTTTTTTGAAAGCTCCAGCACATCTTGTTTGGCATCGTGCAATACCAGCTCACGATTCAAGGTAATTTTGTCCGTGCGTTTTAAATAATCGAGTTCGATGGCTTCTTTGGCGCTGGTCGCGACTTTGGCGAAGGCAATACGTTCAAAAGCGCGTTGTACTTTGGGGAAAGGGCCGCCGTCACCGGTGCTGGCCCATACTTTTTGTCCTTTGGCGCGCAGAGTGGCTTCGCAATTGAGTAACATGTTTTTACACCCGCCGCCGGCAGGAATAAGACCCACACCGACTTCCACCAGCCCAATATAAGTTTCAGCATAAGCACGCACGGCATCCGCACCCATCGTGACTTCACATCCTCCACCCAAGGCCAAGCCAAAAGGTGCAGAGACGACGGGTTTGGGCGAATATTTAAAGCCCATGCATAAATCTTGAAAACCTTTGGCCAAGGCTTCAATTTTTTCCCAATTTTTCTGTTGAGATTCGAGCCAGATAAGCATCAAGTTTGCACCCACGGAGAAATTTTCGCCTTCGTTGTGGATGACCATGCCTTTCCAATCAGACTTTTTCAAAAGCTCCAAACCTTCTTGACCCATGGCACCGATTTCATCATCAATCGCATTCATCTTCGAGTGAAACTCTAAGCAGAGCACTCCATCCCCTAGATCAATCAAGCTCGCCGAATCATTGCTCTTGACGATTTTATTTTGCTCTTTCAAATCTTTTAAAAGAAGAACCGTGGGTTTGGTGGGAACCGGTTTGTAAGTACTCGTGTTGAAATCAAAATAGTAACGAACGCCTTTTTCACGTTTGTAGAAAGTCCCCTGACCCTTTTCAATCACTTGCTGGAAGAGAGCTGGCACTTTGAGTCCGTCTTTTTGAATCCGGGCATTAATTTCTTTCACTCCGACAGCATCGATGAGTTCAAAAGGAGCGATTTCCCAGTTGAATCCCCATTTCATGGCGTTATCAATATTAACGATATCGTCTGCGATTTCGGGAATCCGGTGCGCGGTGTAGAGAAGAGTGTCGCGCGTGACTTTCCAGGCGAGTTCCGCCGCGCGATCATTTTTGGAAAGATAGGCTTTGACGCGTTCGCCGACATCTCCGATGTCTTTGACTTCTCCCAAAGATTCAAACTGAACCTTTTGTTTACCTTGGTATTCCAAGGTCTTTAAATGAATGGAAAGAATTTCTTTTTTCCCCTGGGGATTTTTACTTTTTTTATAAAAACCCTGGCCCGTTTTGTCGCCCAACCATTTGTTGGCGATCATCTTGTTGACGGATTCTGGCATGACAAAGGCCGAGCGTTCTTCATCCTGGGGGCAAGAGTCGTAGGTGTTTTTGACGACATGGGCAATGGTATCAATTCCCACAAGATCCGCTGTACGAAACATGGCAGACTTCGGTTTACCGAGAGCCGGGCCCAAAATTTTGTCGGCTTCTTCCACCGTGTAGTTATCCGCCAAAATGTGTTTCAAACCCGACATGAAAGCGTAAATTCCAATTCGATTGGCAATAAAATTGGGAGTGTCTTTGGCGTAGACGACGCCTTTTCCCAAAACCTCTTCTAAAAAATTGGCCATCGTTTTGATCACTTCAGGATTTGTGTCTTTGGAGGAAACGACCTCGACTAATTTGAGATAGCGCACCGGATTAAAAAAGTGGGTGAGAAGAAAATTCTTTTTGAACTTCTCGCTTCGGCCTTCGGAAATGTCTTTCAGGGGAATCCCGGAAGTGTTGGAAGTGACAATGGTATTATCTCTCATCACTTTTTCGACACGTTCAAAGACGGATCGTTTGATATCCAAACGCTCGACGACGACTTCGACAATCCAGTCACAATCTTTTAGCTTCTCCCAATCATCTTCAAAATTTCCGGGAGTGATCAGTTTAAGATCACGCTGAGTATAAATAACTGAAGGCTTTGATTTTTTAATGGATTCTATTCCGGCCAAGGCAAACTTGTTTCGAAAACGCGGATCTTTTTCGCTGAGGCCCGCTTTGGCATCGGCTTCTGTAAATTGGGGAGGCACGATATCCAGTAGAAGAGAAGGGATCCCCGCTCCTGCAAGATGAGCGGCAATTCCATGACCCATCACTCCAGCACCTAAGACGCCTACTTTTTTAATCTGATTCATAGTTTTCTCCGATTATAATCTCTCAATCACACACGCTGCGCCCTGCCCACCGCCGATACACATGGTTTCTACACCCCATTTTTTATCGTAAGTGAAAAGATCGTTGATCAAAGTGGCCATGATGCGGGCACCAGAACATCCCAGAGGATGCCCCAAAGCAATGGCTCCGCCATGGGGGTTCACTTTTTTGCGGTCGATTCCTAATTCTTTGATGACGGCTAAGGATTGAGAAGCAAAGGCCTCATTGAGCTCAAAAATATCGATGTCTGCGATTGTTTTTCCCGCACGTTTCAAAACTTTTTTCACGGCAGGAATGGGGCCAATGCCCATCACTTCGGGGGCGCAACCGGCAACGGCCATCGCGTGAATGCGGGCCAGAGGTTTTACGCCCAAGGATTTGGCTTTTTCCAAACTCATGATGACGACTGCCGCGGCACCATCGGTTAAAGGAGAAGAATTTCCCGCAGTGACCGATCCCCCTTGTTTAAAAACAGGTTTTAAGGTGGCGAGTTTTTCCACCGTGGTATCTCCCCGAGGGCCTTCATCTACGGTGATGAGTTTTACTCCCCCTTGACCATCGGGGATTTCAATTCCCACAATTTCATTTTTGAGTTTACCGGCTTTTTGAGCGGCAATCGCCTTTTGATGGCTCTCGTAAGCAAATAGATCCATTTCTTCGCGAGAAATTTTATATTGTTCAGCCACATTTTCAGCAGTGATCCCCATGCTGATGTAAGCATCGGGCATTCCTTTTTGGATGAGTTTGGGATTTAAAGAAGGATTGAATCCTCCCATGGGTACGTGAGACATGGTTTCAATGCCTGCCGCGACAAAAATTTCTCCGTCTCCCACCATGACCGCTCGAGCGGCATCCATAATGGTTTGAAGAGAAGAGGCACAAAATCGGTTTACGGTAACCGCCGCTGCAGAATTGGGAATGCCCGCCAAAAAACTGATATTTCGGGCGACGTTCATGCCTTGTTCGCCCTCGGGCATGGCACAACCGACAATCACGTCTTCAATTTCATTGGGATTCAGGTTTTCAATGCGACGCAATGCTTCTTTGACGACGGCAGCGCCCAGATCATCGATTCGAAGATTCACATAATTGCCTTTAAGAGCTCGACCCATCGGGCTTCTCACGGCACTCACGATTACAGCTTCACGAAGTTGTCCCATAAAAAATCCTCCAAATTTAAAAATGAATGATCATTCATTTTGCGCTTTAGCTCGTGCAAAGGTGGGTGTCAAGATACAAATCGTTTTATCTTCCCATTCTTAATTTTAAAAAATCTTTCAGAGAAAAAGAGGCGAGACGTAGGTAGGGATTGTTTTCTTTTTCATCTCCCAAGGTAGAAGTGGGGGTAGGCGCATAGTTGTGGCCAGGATATAAAATCACATCATCGGGCAAACGCATCAATTTTTGAGTGAGAGTGTAGTACATTTGTTCCGGATCGCCGCCAGGTAAGTCACAGCGGCCGCAGCCTTGAATAAATAAAGTGTCTCCACTCATCAGATTTTGATTTGCTTTAAAACATTGGCTTCCTGGAGTATGGCCTGGGGTGTGCAAGCATTCTATTTCTACATTTCCCACTTTAATTTTGTGGCCATGATCGATTTTGAAAAGCTGAGAAGACGGCACTGCGACAAACTCCGCATCGTGTTTATTCACATAGATCGGTACTTCCCCTCGCTCCAAAAGTTCAGGGATTCCATTCGTATGATCACGATGATGGTGGCTGATCAAAGCTCCCACGATTTTTAAATCCTTATCTTCGGCTTTTCTAAAAATCGTATCCACCTCCCAGGCAGGATCGACCACCAACACTTCACGTGTTTGGGCATCTCCCACGAAATAAACAAAATTTTCCATGGGGCCCACTTCAAATTGTTGGATAAAAAGGGAAGGATTCATTAGAAATAGAAACTATGCCGAAAACTATTTTGATTCAAGAGGTCTATGATTTTTTATGCGAGTGGGCTCCGCTTTCTCTTGCAGAGGAGTGGGACAAGGTGGGCCTGCAAGTCGGTGGACTTAAGAAAAAGATAACGGGCGTTCTTGTCGCCTTGGATATTACAGAAGCTGTGTTGAATGAAGCCGTACGACAAAATGCAAACTTACTCATTACGCACCATCCCCTGTTATACAAATCTGAAGCTACCTCGCGTCTTGCTCGACTGGCCCGAAAGAAAAAAATTAATATTTTGTCTTTTCATACTAATCTGGATTCTACCCAAGAGGGATTGAATGATCTTTTGGCGAACACCTTGGGATTAAAGCATTTAAAACCTCTTATTTCCTCCCGGGATAAAAAAATAAAAACGGCAGGCTTGGGCAGAGTGGGGCAATTCAAAAAAGCTTCTCTGAAAAATTTTATTTTGCATGTGACAAAATCTCTCGCACTCCAACATTTGCGTTATGTAGGAGATCCCCAACAAGGCATTCAAAAAGTGGCCGTGATGACCGGTAGTGGAGGCGGATATTTTCGCGAGGCCAAAAAAGCGGGAGCCCATGTGCTGGTGACCGGTGATGTGAAATATCATGATGCTCTGGATGCCTTGGCGGAAAACATCGCCCTGATTGATGTTGGCCATTATGCTGGAGAGTTTGGAATGGTAGCGCTGGTTGCCGAAAAAATTCGTCAGTGGGCTCATCAGAATAATGTGGTTCTTCCTGTTTTCGAAACTCAAGTCACCGAAGATCCTTTTCGGTATTGGAGGAAATAGGATGAAAAAAATGAGCAACAAATTTAACAGGTTGTTGACAAACTCAAATTGATCCTTCGACAAGCTCAGGATGTCCACTTTATTTACATTAGAGGGACATGGTGAGCCCCGTCGAACCATGAATTTGGACTTTGTCAACAAACTGTTAAAAAAGAGCGGATCAATAAGGCTAAAGGGGTTCACTATGGGAAACTTACGTGCTCTGGTGTCGGGTTGTAGCGGCCATACGCGCCAAATTGTGATTGCTGTGAATGAAGGGGAAACGCGAGAGCATTTGCTCGCGCGGGCAGAAAAAATTAAGGTGCAGAGTTCATGCTCTGTACTGAAGGTAGAAGAGATCTCTGAAGAGATACCTCCCGTGAGCCCCGCAAAAGACCGTTTTATCCCTGCACCAGAGAAAGCCCTGAAATGCCCTGAGGATATGGTGCTGATTGATAAAGGCGGGAAAGTTCATCCTGATGAACCGGCTTTTTGTATTGGCAAGACAGAAGTGACTCAAGCAGAGGATCGACAATTTTGGGCAGAGAAAAAACAGGCTAAGCCTCAACCGCAGGGAAACAGGGCAGGAGACAAGAAGGCTGCTACATTACGAACATGGTATGATGCGATGGCATATTGTGCGGGCAAGTACCTGGTTGGGAATCTTCCCACGAATCGGCAATGGGAGAAGGCCTGTGGCGACAAGCATTATTGTACTGCCAGTGGCGATGAGCTTAAGCCATCAGAGGCAGATTATCTTAGGACCGATGAAGAAGGGCCGGCAGATGTTGATGCTTTTCCTCCTAATGTTAATGGAGTTCAAGGTATGACGGGTGGCCTAATAGAATGGATAAGGGAAGAGAGTAGTAAGGATCTTGGTGCTAAATTTGTTCGTGGCGGTAACTGGACTGATGGGACTATCGGCATTAGGAGGTATCTTTTGGCCGACACTCTTTTAGTCAGTCTCCCTGATAATATCAAAGGCTATGTTGGCTTTCGTTGCGTGGCATCACCTCAGGAATCTAAAAAGTAACTCTTTATTTTTCTAAGCCGCCTTCTTAAACACCACATCCACATAACAATCCAAAGCCGCTAAGAGCTTGGCCATCTGGTCGATGGACTTGTTGTAGTTGGTTTGGTCGAGCAGGCGATAAAATTGCGTGGGAGAAGTATGCATTCTTCTCATGATGGCTCGTGCACTCAGTTTTTTTTCTTTAAGCAGAGATTGGGCTTTGAGAGTGAGTTTGTAGAGCAGGGCTTCCCTTAAGTAATCGGTGTCTTGGTTGTATTCTAAAACTTGATCGATGTGCACGGTGCCTTCTTTGCCGGATTGCAGAAGATAGGTGAAAGCTTCTTTGCCGATCTCTGCATCTGAGTAGGCTTTTTTAATTTCATCTTGAGAAGAGGGTTTCGGATGTAAGAGAGAGTAGGGGAATTCGAGGATCCCTTTTGAAGTTGCAAGGCTAAAACATTTCTTTCGGTTATTCCATGTGACTTTTTTTATTTTCATAAAAGGTTCTCTTTTCTTAATTGTTCAATCAGTTTGAGAATCTTTTTAGTTGGTTTTCCTTTAATAGCTTTGTCTTCTGTAAGATCCCATTTCAAAACTTCTTTTTTATCCCGGTAAATATGTATGTGATGGCCATGATCTCCAATCCAACTGATAAAAATATGATTCCCTCGACGAATCTTGCTCATTTATTTTTAAATAGTATCAATAATGTTACTATTTTGTCAATTAATGATATTTGTAAACCCTTTCTTGATTCTTAGAAAGCCCGCGCTATAGTAAATAAAGAATTAACCCCTCACCCCCGCATACGGGGCCGTTCGCGGCCTAACCCTCTCCCTCCCGCGAACGGGATCCCGCTACGCGGGACGGGAGAGGGGGGGGGAGAGAAAAGGAGGCCTTTATGAAAAAAATTGGAGTCATTCTTTCAGGTTGTGGAGTGAAAGATGGCAGTGAAATCCACGAAGCTGTGGCAACTCTTCTGGCGATTGATCGAGCGGGAGCGCAGGCCGTGTGTATGGCCCCGAATATTGAACTCGATGAAGTGAATCATTTAACAAGCGAAGCTACGGGCAAAAAACGAAATGTGCTGATCGAGTCTGCACGAATTGCTCGCGGAAATATTAAAGACATTGCCACCGTAAAAGCTTCTGAAATGGATGCCGTGATTTTACCTGGTGGATTTGGCGCTGCCAAAAATCTTTCGGATTTTGCGATGAAAGGGGCTGAATCGAAAGGGCATCCCGAAGTGACGCGCTTAATCCGCGAAATGGCCCTCGCCAAAAAACCGATTGGGGCGATTTGTATTGCGCCGGGTACGATTGCGGCAATCTTGGGTCGTGAGATTCATCCCACTCTGACGATCGGCACCGATAAAGGCACAGCGGATGTTCTCGAAAAGCTTGGCGCAAAGCATCAGAGTTGTCCCGTAAAAGAATTTGTGGTGGATGAGAAAAATAAAATCGTTTCGACACCCGCTTATATGTTGGCGACTCGTATTTCTGAGGCGGCAGAGGGAATTGAGAAGTTGGTGAAGGAAGTTATTCGCTTGGCGTAAAAATATTATTTCTTAATGAGTAGGGGGACAATCCAACCAATCGAAAAAATTCTTTTGAATAGGTTGTATTTGTTTTGAAATAACGGGGTTTTCTTTGATCCAAGTGCAGTAAAATTTCCTAACCTGAGTATAATCTGCGGACGATAATCCATCCCATTGAGTGTTATTAAGACTTATTAAACAAAGCCGTCTAAGATTTTTGATTTTGTATTTGTATGAAGCAAAATCATGTGGAGTGGATTGATTTTCTTGTGTTCCTATTTCTTTTAGGTGTTTTTCTTGAACTTGAATTTTAATCTGTGCTTCGTCTTCAATGGGAGGTTCTACTAAAATGCTTCCCCAGGGAGCAGCAATGCTTACTGAATGATTTAGACTAGGATTCAAAACCGTCGCGTATAAATAATAAATTAAATTTTGGCTATTGCTATTAGGCGGCCAGATTTCGGGAAAGGGGAGAGATATTTTTGCTTTCCAAGTTATCTTGTTTTGAGACCCTTGAGGAGGGGGTGCGATGTGAGAAAAATGTTGATGTGCCCAGTTGTGTATATAATCTTCTCCATCAGAAGATGAAAATAAACGGCCACATCTTCGCCGCATTTCTTCAAAAACAGCTTTCTGAAATAAAGTTTCTTTAAGATGGGTAAGCTTATTTTTGTATTGGAAATAGTTGAAAAGACCAAATTTAATTTCTTTCAAATAAAATCCCTCATATAATATTTTGATATCAGGATTTTCAGAAAGAAATTGTGGTGGGGGAAGTTTCCACACGACTTCGACAAACAGTAAAATGAGAGCGAAAAAAAATAATTTGGTGGATCGGGGATGAGTAGTAAAAAATAAAACAAGAGAGGTTGTAAGAAGTACAAGTGAAGCCCACCCCAATAAATAATAGAACTCTTGATTAAAACAAAAAGAGATCCAGCCATTACCACCACAACCAGAATAGGGATCAAAATAAATACCCCAAGTAATAGCCACAAAGAATATAGCGATGATTAAAGTAATGATGGAGAGAAAAAATAATATCTTTCGTTTTTTAGATTCTGTATTCATTTAAATAAAGGTGTGTATTAACACCTAGAAAGGTACTATAAAAAATTTGTTTTTGCATGGCCATTTTAAATAAATTCATAAAAGTATTTGTTTTGGTTTTATCCATTCTTTTTTCATTTTCCTTACAATTAAGGGCAGATGATCTTTTTTGGGATTTATACGATCGGTCTCAAAAATTGTCCCAAGAAGGAAAATATGCAGAGGCTTTGGAGGCGGCGGATGAGGCTTTGAAAGTAAAAAAGCAACAGATTGAAAAAAATAAAAAAGAAAAATCACCGGAGGAGGATGCTTCAGAGGAGGATAATGATTTAAATATCTTTCAACAACATCTGGCTAATCTTTACGTTCAAGTGGGTCGTTATCCTGAAGCAGAAAAACTTTATCTGGCTATTGATCAACGTGTACTTCAATGCGTGATTCGTCGGCTTTCTGCCACGGGTTTGTGTGGGCATGAAAATAAAACAAAATGTTCTTTGGGAGATCAAGACTATCAATCACCTCCTTTTTGTAATCGTAGTGCTAGGTTGGAAGCCCTTTTTAATTTGGCAAATGTTTATGATCTCTCAGGCCGATATGAGGAGGAGGAAAGTCTCCTGGGAAAAACCCAGGATTTTATTTCTTCTGAGTATGAAAGTAAGGATCGCACACAACACTTGTTGGCATTGTATCAACACTGGGGGGCATTTTATTATTCGAAGGGAGATTTCAAACAGTCCGAGAGGTATTATAAAAAAGCCCTGGCTGAGCTGGATTCAAAAACTTCAGGGATGCAGACCAGGATAGAACACAACCTGGCCCTTCTTTATAAGGATGAAGGTAAATATAAAGAAGCAGAAGCTTTGTTAGGCAAGGTACTTCGTCAATATCGATTTCAGGATGATTTGAATTTGGCAGTGGCTTATGGAGTGTTGGGGTCTTTGTATGATGCAAAGGGCCAGTATCAAAAGTCGATTGGCATTTATGAAAAAGGATTACGAATTCTCGAAGAAAATCTGGGAGAGGATCATCCTTATGTGGCCCGGCGCCTTAATAATTTTGCAGAGGTTTACCGAGATTTGGGAGAGTGGAATCAGGCAGAGTCGATGTATTTGAGAGCTCAGCAGATTTTTTCCAATTCCTTTGGCCCCCAAAATTTCAATGTTGCCATCCCCTTAAATAATCTTGCAGAATTGAAACGCCAAAAAGGCCAATTTTCAGAAGCACTTTCTCTTTATGAGCAGTCCTTAAAAATTTTAAAAAAGAATTTGGGGGAGGGACATTTATTAGTGGCAGAATCTTTAGACAATAGAGCTCAACTCGAGCGAGAAATGGGACAATTGGAAAAAGCAAAAGAAGATGCCCAGAAATCTTTGGAAATGCGGGGAAAAATTTTAGAAGATTCTCATCCCCAAGTGGTTCAATCTTTATGGCATTTGGGAGATATCTATCGTGACCAAAAAAAATATGCAGTGGCCATCACTTTGTATCATGACGCCTATCAGCGTTTGAAATATAGTGTAGGTCCCAAGCATCCTGATATGGGCCGTTTAGGTCTTACGATGGCGGGGCTTGCTGAAATGCAAAATGAGCCTCAAGAGGCAGAGAAACTTTATCATCAATCGATTAAAACCCTGGAAAAAGCTTTTCCAGAAGGGCATCGGGATATTTTAGTCGCAATGAATCAACTGGCAATGCTCTATCAAAGCACTGGAAAATCAAAAAAGGCAGAAGATCTTCTGCGCAAAATAGAAAAACTCAAAGAGAAATGGGAGATAAAGGAATTGGCTGTTTCCCCTCCGTTGCCAAAAGGGGTGGGGATATAAAAATAAAAACCCCCTGTTGTGCACAGAGGGTTTTATTTTTTCGACCAGATTCAAAACTACCCATGCTTCGAGAAATATTCCTTCGATTTCTCCACATCCGGCTTAATGGTATCTGCACCGGGTTTCCAGTTGGCAGGACAAACCTCTCCATTCTTTTCAAAATATTGAAGCGCGTCGACCATTCGTAAAGCTTCGTCGACACTTCTTCCGAGAGGAAGGTTGTTGACCACCATGTGTTGCAGCACGCCTTCTTTATCAATTAAAAATAATCCGCGAAGCGCAATGCCGGCGTCTTCCAAAAGAACACCGTATTTGCGGCTGATCTCTTTGTTCATATCCGCGATGAGAGGGTATTTAATATCGCCCAACCCGCCTTCTTTTTTGGGGGTTTTTCTCCAGGCCAAGTGGCTGAATTTTGAATCGATGGAAGCGCCGAGTAGTTGTACGCCGCGTTTTTGAAATTCGGCAGTGGCCTCCGAAAAAGCGATAATTTCGGTGGGGCAGACGAAAGTGAAATCCAAGGGATAGAAAAAAAGGACGACATACTTTCCTTTATAATCCGCCAGAGAGATATCTTTAAATTGGCCATTTTCTAAAACCGCGCCGGCCTTAAAATCAGGCGCTTTTTGTCCGACTTGAATCATAAATCCTCCTAATAGAAAGTTAATTGGATGAAAGGTGGCTATACTCTAGGGAGTTTTAATTCGTCAATATTTCTTCCGTACCTTCCACGCCGTATCCAAAAAAATCAAAACGGCGAGAATCATAATCGTGGCGGTGAGAGTAATATCTACCCAACCTTGAGAGACTTTGCTGGGAATATTACTTAAAGTGAGTGGATAAAAAATATCGGTGATACTCATCCAGCCTGCGGTAAGAGTGGTGATTCCTACAAAGCAGAGAGGAATAAGAGTCACCCAAATGTAGCGCTTTTTACCAGTGTTCATCAGCCAGATCGTGGCGACACAAAGAGCCACGGCGGCCAGGAGTTGATTGGAAATCCCGAACATGGGCCAAATCGTCGAAATACTTCCCGTGAAAATAAAATAGGCCCACCCTGTGACGATGAGTCCGGAAGCGATGAGGTTTGCAGGCAACCAGTTAGGTTCCTCAAATTTTTTATAAAAAAGCCCGCCAAACTCTTGGAGGAGAAATCGCCCCACCCGCGTACCCGCGTCAATCGTCGTTAAAATAAACAAAGCCTCAAACATGATCGCAAAGTGATACCAATAATCCATGAGTTTGTTCATGCCGGGCATGCCCGAAAAAATTTGGGCCATGCCGACGGCGAGAGAAACAGCGCCGCCCGGTCTTCCTGCGATTTCTTCTCCGACTTCGTGCGAGAGTTGAGCGAGGTTTACGGTAGAAAGTCCCAACTGCTGAAATTTTTCAGGAGAAATATTGATAGCGAAATAATCTCCCGGAAAGAGGCAAGAAGCTGCGATGAGTGCCATAATTCCCACAAAACTTTCCATGAGCATGGCGCCGTAGGCAATAGGTCGCGCGTGAGATTCCTTGGAAAGCATTTTGGGTGTGGTGCCCGAAGAAACCAAAGCATGAAATCCCGAAATAGCTCCGCAGGCAATCGTGATAAATACGAAAGGAAAAAGTTTGCCCGGCACAATGGGTCCATTGCCATGGATGAATTCGGTCATCGGAGGCATTTTTAAATCGGGATGCACGAACATGACGGCAATTGCCAGAAATCCAATGGTCCCGAGTTTCATATAAGAAGAAAGATAGTCGCGGGGGCAAAGCAGTAACCACACGGGTAAGACGCTCGCGATAAATCCATAAATCGCAATGGCCAGGGTGATTCCATCTTTTGAAAAAGTAAAATAATGAGCGATGGGGCTGTGAGGAATCCATTTTCCAAAAACAACGGCAGCAATCAGCCCCACCACTCCGATGATCGTTGCTTCTGCCACTTTTCCCACGCGAAACTTGAACATGTAAAGCCCCATAAAAATCGCAAGCGGGATCGTCATAAAAATCGTAAAAGTTCCCCAAGGGCTGTCTTTCAAAGCATTCACCACTGCCAAACCCAATCCCGCCAAAGCAATGACGATGATAAATAAAATAGAAAGAGAACAAATAATGCCGGAAAGCGGTCCTAATTCTTCGCGAGCCATCTGGGCAAGCGAACGACCTTTGTGTCGAATGGAAGCCGTGAGAATAATAAAATCATGCACCGCACCGCCGATCACTACCCCAATGACTAACCACAAAAACCCCGGCAGAAAACCAAACTGGGCAGCCAACACCGGCCCAATCAGCGGCCCCGCGCCAGTGATGGCCGCAAAGTGATGACCAAAGAGCACCCACTTGCTCATCGGGTAATAATTTTGCCCGTCAAAATAAGTATGCGCCGGGGTTTCCCGCGAATCATCCAGAGCCAAAACTTTCGCGGCGATGAAGCCGGAATAATAGCGGTAAGCGATGACGAAAATACAAAGGGTGCCAAGGACGAGGGGGAGTGCGTTCATAATCAGAAGTTGTTTTCCCTTCAAAAAAAATTTTTAGCAACTTTTTTTCTTCTGAGTCGAAGCTTAAATATGTCTCCTCCCAATCGAATTCCAAATTATTCTGCCCCTTCACTTCCTTGGGTACAGGTTCCCGCTCTTCTCAGTATGGGAGCTATTTCTGATGCGGATGCGGGTGTTGCGAAAACTTCTACTTATACTTTTTCTCAGGTTCCGCTCCCTCCTTCTTCTCCATCACCACAAAATTCGGGATGGGTTTTAAATTTTATTCTTAATACGGGATATTCCATCATAGGGGGATGCGGTGGCACATGTGTGGGAGCTGTTTTGGGTTCTGTATTTCCAGGTTTGGGTATAGTGGCCGGGGTTTTTGTAGGGGCTGCATCTTTTGCGGCAGGCGGTGATCTTTTGTCACAGGTATGGGAAGGCAAAGCTAAAAATAATTTGTCTGTTGCTTCGATTATCACTTCTGCTGTGGTTGCCGGATTCACTGCAGGGTCCGGCGCTATCGTTGCGAATGTAGGAAAAACAGTGGCTCTACAAGCTGGCAGTAAACTGGTTGCGATCGCCAAGTTTATTACAGGTACTGGTAAGACAGGAGGGGAGGCTATTCTCCATACGGCAGGGATGGATGGAGTTGTCGCAGGGGTATTCCAAGGTGTGGAGAGTATTTCACGGGATCAAGAATTTCATTTTACAGCACTCGTGCAAGCGGCGGTGTTGGGGGGTGCAATGAGATTTATAGGAAGCAGAATCATGATTGTGGGGCAATGCGATTCAATTCCTCTTCGAGCAGGAGAAAAACAAACTCCTCTGACTCAAAAATTAATGAAAGATATTTTGGATGAAACAAATGAGTCCCCTTATTTTATGGCTCAGCGGGTAGAACTTTGCCTTGAAGATCAACTTTCTATTAGAGGAAGTTTATTTGTTTTGCCCAGCAGTAAAGAAGTAGGTTGTTATGTCCATATGTCTCGTTTTACCGGTAATCCTGGTGTTGGCATTGTGAAAAAGGGGAGAGTACAATCCTTCATTCGTTTTGAGCGCGGAAGTTTGGGACACGCGGCTTTAATTTCTAATGGCCAGAAAGACCCATTCTTTAAAAGGAATGTTTTCTTTTTCACTCGTGTGGCTTCAAGGGAACAGTTTGACGCTATTACAGCCAGGCTAGATTCTTCTTTAGGGAAAAAAGAGCTGGGATCTGCCTTAAAGGATGGCGAAATTGCTTTTAATTTTGTCAGTACTGCATGGCCTGATTTGAGAGAGCCCTCCTCATGGAGTTTACCCAAGGGATTTTTAAGTATTTCAATGACTCCTCAAGTTTTTGAAAGATGGATCAAGAGAGGTGGGAATAATACATTTCATTTACTGGATGGATTCCCAGAAATTACGACAGGAATCTATGGCCAAGTGGGTCATGACCCTCGAAGAAAAGTGACTGTTTCAAAAATTTTATAAATAAATTCACTGCCCCAAATACGCCTTTTTAATTTCCGGATTATTTAACAAATCTTTTGCAGGCCCAGAAAGTTTGATCTCGCCCGTTTCCAACACATATCCCCGATGCGCTGTTTCCAAAGCAAGATAGGCATCTTGCTCGACGAGAAGAATCGTGACGCCTTGCTCATTGATTTTCTGAAGTGTTTCAAAAATTTGTTCCACCAAAGTGGGTGCAATTCCCAAAGAAGGTTCATCGAGTAGTAACAGGCGGGGATTGGCCATGAGGGCTCTGCCGATGGCCAGCATTTGTTGTTCGCCGCCGGATAAAGTTCCTGCATTTTGGGAGAGACGTTCTTTCAAGCGAGGGAAGAGCTCGAAAATTTTTTCTGCTTCTTCCTTGAAATTAAAATGATTTTTTCTTGAGAAAGCGCCGAGTTCCAAATTTTCTTTTACGCTTAAGTTCGCAAAAATTTGTCGACCCTCGGGAACTTGGGCAATGCCGCTTGCCACAATTTTGTGCGAGGGCATTTGACCCAAACGCAATTCTTTTCCATCAGGTTGGTAGCTGATATTTCCGCTGACGGGTTTTAAAATTCCGGAAAGAGTACGCAGTAGCGTGCTTTTGCCGGCACCATTCGATCCAATGAGGGTGACGATTTCACCTTCTTCCACTTGAAGAGAAATCCCCTTCAAGGCGTGAATGGTGCCGTAGTACACATGAAGATTTTCAATTTGTAGTAACATTTTTCTTTCCCAAATACGCTTCGATGACTTTTGGATGAGTTTGAATCTGCTGCGGGTTTCCCTCGGCAATGATTTCGCCGTAATTCATCACGATAATACGCGGGCACAGGTTCATCACGACACCCATGTCATGTTCAATCAGTAAAATCGCCAGGTGATACTCCGATTGAATGCGTCGAATGAGTGTGGTGAGTTCATTTTTTTCAGTCAGGTTCATTCCGGCGGCAGGTTCATCCAGTAAAAGCAGCTTGGGCTCTGTGGCCAAGGCTCGCACAATTTCCAGTCTTCGCTGATCTCCGTAAGAAAGATTTTTGGCGAGAGAAGTTTTTTGATCCGAAAGACCAAAGAGCTTGAGGAGGTCCTCTGCTTCTTTTTTTCTTTTTTCTTCTTCCCTTAGGGCTTTTTTAAAACGAAAAGTGGCGCTCATCAAAGAGGATTTTAAATGTTGGTGATAAGCCACCCACACGTTTTCTTCGACACTAAGATTTTGAAAGAGGCGAATGTTTTGAAAAGTGCGCGCAACTCCCAAACGATTAATTTCGTAAGGGAGAAGTTTTTGGATTTTGTTTTCTTCCAAGAGAACTTCCCCCTGATCAGGGGGGTACACACCCGTCATAATATTGAAAAGAGTGGTTTTGCCAGCACCGTTGGGACCAATCACTCCCAGGAGTTCTCCCGCATGAAGAGAAGCCGAAAAACTTGTAAGGGCTTTGATTCCACCGAAGGAAAGCGAACAATTTTTAATTTCGAGTAGGGGCACGTTGCAACGTGCCCCTACTACATTTTTATTCATTTCCATTTTTTATTCCCCAAAATCCCTTGCGGTCGAAGAATCATCATTAAAATCAGTAAAAGCGAATACACAATCATTCTCCATTCCCCTATTCCACGGAGTAACTCTGGAAGAAGGGTGAGCACTGCTGCTGCAAAAATGGAACCGGTGAGTGAACCCAAACCTCCCAAAACAATCATCACAATAAATTCGATGGATTTTAAAAAAGTAAAAGAATTCGTATGAAGATACGTATTTAAATGGGCAAAAAGCCCGCCGCCGATTCCTGCAAAAAAAGAACCCACTGTGAAAGCAATGATCTTGTATTGGCTGGTGTTGATCCCGATAGACTCAGCCGCAATTTCGTCTTCGCGAATCGCCAAGAGCGCCTTTCCTTTTATCGACCTGACAAGATTCGCAATGACGATGACGGTGAGCATCGCCAGAAGATAAATCCAAAAGAAATTGGCATATTCCGGAATGCCGCCAAAGCCGCGTGCGCCGCCTACGAAATCGAGATTCAAAATAATGACCCGGATGATTTCTCCAAAACCCAAAGTGGCAATGGCAAGATAGTCTCCGCGAAGTCTCAGAGTGGGAATGCCCACCAAAAGCCCAGCGAGAGCAGAAAATATGCCTCCAATCAAAAGCGCAAGAATGAAAAAAATATTTTCTGGAAGAAAAGCAAAACGGTCATGCCCATAAACAGTGATCGCTGCAGAGGTGTAAGCTCCAATCGCCATGAACCCGGCATGACCGAGGGAGAATTGACCGGTAATTCCATTAATCAAATTCAAACTCACGGCCATGATGATGTTGATGCCGATCAAACAAATAATTTGGATATAGTAGGCATTGATTTGACTCATACTTTTTCCTTCACCGTTTTCCCCAAAAGCCCTGTGGGCTTTACGAGTAAGATCACAATTAAAATGATAAAAGCCAAGGCATCGCGATAAGTCGAAGAAATATAAGCCGTCACAAAAGTTTCAGCGATGCCCATCAGATAGCCTCCGAGAAGGGCGCCTGGGATATTGCCGATACCTCCCAACACCGCAGCGACAAAGGCTTTAAGGCCTGGCATAATTCCCATGAGAGGTTCAATTTTTGGATTGGACAAACTCACCATCACGCCCGCAGCTCCGGCAAGCCCTGAGCCGATCAAAAAAGTGACCGTGATGACAGAGCTTACGTTAATCCCCACAAATTGACTGGCGGTTTGTGAGAAAGCCACAGCCCGCATGGCTTTTCCCATTTTTGTGTTCAAAACAATGAAACGAAGGGAGATCATTAAAATAAAACTGACGAGGAGAATAATAAATTGAATGTTGCTGATGATGACTCCATCAAAGTGGAACATGGGGCGACTCACAATGAGTTCGGGAAAAAATTTGGGGTCTGCTCCAAAAAGAAGTTGCCCGCCGTATTCCAGAAAAAGTGAAACGCCGATAGCGGTGATGAGCATGGAAAGTCTCGGCGCATTGCGAAGAGGGCGATAAGCGACTCGTTCGATGAGAGCTCCGAGTAGGGCGCAGGCGATAATAGACAAGCCGAGCACGATTCCAAAGTTGAGTTCAGAAAAGTGAGAAGGAAGATGACGCGCGACATAATAACCCGTCATCGCGCCAATCATATAAACATCGCCGTGTGCAAAGTTGATAAGCCGCAAAACTCCGTAAACCATGGTGTAGCCCAGGGCGATAAGGGCGTAGATGGATCCCCAGGTGAGGCCGTTGACGAGTTGTTGGAGAAATTCTGACATTAGGGATTGATCGCTTCCGCGAATTTTATTTTCCCATCCTCGATTTTTAAAACCACGATTCTTTTTTCGGCATTTCGATTTCTATCCATGGTGATATTTCCCGAAACCCCTGGAAAATTTTTTGTTTCAGCAATGGCATCGCGAATTTTTGTAGAATCCAGGGTGTTAGCACGTTTGATGGCATCAAAAAGAATGTTGGCCGAATCGTAACCCAACACGGCCATGGCATCGGGTGTTTCACCGTACTTCTTTTTATATTTCGCGATAAAATTTTGAACCACAGGATTAGGATCATCGGCGGCATAGTGATTGCTGAAGTAAGAACCTTCAACGGCTTTTCCGCCAATTTCAAGAGTCTTGGGAGAATCCCAGCCATCGCCTCCCAGAAAAGGAACTGTGATTCCCAATTCTCTCGCCTGTCTCGCGATCAGCCCCACTTCGGTGTAATAACCAGGCGCATAAATCGCATCCGGAGATTTGTTTTTAATCGAGGTGAGTTGGGCGCGAAATTCAATATCGCCCTCGGAATAAGATTCGATGGAGACAATTTCTCCGCCCAGTTGTTTAAAGGTTTTCTCAAAAAAATCGGCGAGTCCGACGGAGTAATCATTTTTAACGTCCTTGATAATAGCGACTTTGTGGGCTTTGAGATTATTGTAGGCAAACTTGGCCATGGTACTGCCTTGAAAAGTATCTACAAAACAGGCGCGAAAAATATAATTCCCGACCTCGGTGACTTTAGGATTGGTGGAGGCCGGACTAATCATCGGGATCTTGGCCTTTTGGCATTCCGGTGCTGCGGCCAGACTTCGAGAAGATGCGACTTCTCCCAAAACCGCTTTTACTTCGTTTTGCTTGATAAGTTTTAATACAGCCGTTTTAGCTTCTTCAGGCTTGCTTTGATCATCTTCCGAAATAATTTTTATTTTTTTATTTAAAATTCCTCCTTGAGCATTCACTTCTTCGGTCGCCAACAGTATCCCGTTGTGTGTGGAAAGGCCGAAAGTCGCGGTAGTTCCGGTAAGACTTCCAAATTCTCCAATCGGAATAACGTTGGGATCTTTTTTACAGGCAAAAAGAGAAAGGGAGATTGCGAAAAAAGTGAATAAAACAAGAGAGCGAAGTTTCATGAGAGTTCCTTTCGAAATCCCCCCAACCCCCCTTTGATAAAGTGGGGCTTTTTATTCCCCCCTTTGTAAAGGGGGGTTAGGGGGGATTTTATAATCGAGTTTCAAAAAGGATATGCCGAAATGATTTTGTTGAAGCAAGGATAAATTAGATCTGAGGCTGCTGCTGCGTCACACAATGAATCGCCCCCATGCCCCAAATCAGATCCTTACAGACAATGCCGATGATTCTTCGGGTTGAAAAAACTTTCTGAAGAATTTGCAAAGCGACTGCATCATTTTTGTGTTGGTAGATAGGGGTGAGCACGACATTGTTGGCAATATAAAAATTGGCGTACGAAGCGGGTAAGCGATGATCTTCTCCCATGATAGCTCCGGGCATGGGGAGAGAAATAATATTCAAAGCTTTTCCGTTTTGATCCTTCATTTTTTTCAGGCGTTTCAAATTTTCTTGAAGAGGTTTGTAATTTTCATCTGCAGGATCTTCTTCAATCGCAGTCACCACCGTATCTGCAGAAACAAAGCGCGTGATGTCATCCACATGGCCATCGGTATCATCGCCGGCAATGCCTTCGCCGAGCCAGAGAATATTTGTGACTCCTAAGTATTTTTTTAAAGTGTTTTCAATTTCTGTTTTTGAAAGATGGGGGTTTCTATTTTTATTGAGCAAACATTGCTCGGTCGTGAGCAAAGTGCCTTTTCCGTTTACATCAATCGAGCCCCCTTCGAGCACAATGCCGGGTTCCATCAATGGTAATTTTAAAAGAGGAGAAATTTTTTGAGGAATGGTGTCATCGGCTTTCAGCGATTTATACTTGTTTCCCCAGGCATTGAAGATGAAATCTAAGATCAAGAGATCACCCTCTCCCTGGCCCTCTCCCGTCGAGGGAGAGGGGATTTTTTGTTTTTCTCCCTCTCCCATTTGGGGAGAGGGTCGGGGTGAGGGGGAGGTCTTCACAAAAATCGGCCCATAATCCCGAATCCAAGAATCCACGGTAGGGATTTGATGCAGCAAAAGATTTTTCCAAACTATTTTTTTAGATTTTAATTTTTCACGAACTTCAGTCTCAGCTTTTTCATCATCCAGCAAAAGGTTCACTTTTTCGTGAGGTGTTAAGGCCTCCATCATTTGCGCAAATACTTCTTGAGCTTGGAAGACACGATCGGGCCAAGTCAGCGGATCTTTCGGCCAAGTGAGCCAGGTGGCTGCGTGAGGTTCCCATTCGGCGGGCATATATAAGGTTGAAGGCTCCATTTTCACCTTGCGGTAACAAGGCTAAAAAAATCACGCAACTTTAATTTGAAAGTGCCGATAATCCCTATTAGAGGTAAATAAAACTTTTAAAGAAAGGGAATCATATGATTTCAGGTATTAATAGTGTTTTACAAATCTCAACTCTCACCACGGGTGCTTTTACATTGCCTGTTTGTGAAAAAAAACCGGACTCCAAAAGTCTTACAGGTTGGGCATCCATCAAAGAACGATGGGAAAACGTGATGAGCGGTCAGCGATGTGTGGAGGGAGGGGCTGTTGGAGCAGTGGCCATTGCAACAGAACCTGCCACAGCTGCTGTTGCAGTTACAGCTCTTACAGCGCTTGAAACCTTGGGAGCCGCCGCAGTAGCATTGCGTCTTTTAGTAGGCGCGCAAGAAGTGGGGACATCGATGATGTCATCTGCTCCAACTGTTTCTGCAAGTGATGACGGAATACGCATTCAAAATGGGAAGTCGTTACCGGGACCTGATGACACATCCCATCCATTTCATAAAGAGTATGTTCTTTCTCATATGAGTATAGGTACAGAAAATCCTGTACACACCTCTTCTCAGGCGGCGGGTAGAAAACCTAGAATGGGAGATCTTAGCCCTTTTACACTTGACACGCTTGTAGAGTGATCTGTACTTGGGCGAACCTTATAAAATTAAAATAATTCTCATACACATGAGCTGTTGCAAATCTCCTAAAAGCAGATGGCAACAGCTCATTTTTATTTTAAAATAGGAATTTGTTAGTGAAGAGAACGCAAGGCCCGATCTGCTTCTTTTTTTGGAACAATTCTTAAAAGTAAAATCTGGTTATTCTCAAGAATGGAATAGAAAATACGATAGGTTTGAGTTTTTAAATCGATTCGGAGTCGGTAAAGAGATTTTTTCATCCCCTTGATCTTTTTGATTTTCTTTTTGAAAGGAAAGGGATTTTTTTCAAGCTCATGGAGAGCAGATGTGATCTCAGCTTGTTCGATGGAATAGAGGCGATGAAAATCTTGCCCGGCTTTTTTTGAGAAAACAATTTCAAACGGGCCCATCAGTTTTTCTTTCTTTTGCCAAGCATCTGTTTGAGAGTTTTTAATTTCCCTTTCCGAAGATCCTCCATCGCATCTTCTAACTCCTCTTCAATCTTTAATTTTTTAGCTAAAATAAAGTCTTCAAGATCTTCTTCGTTGATGTCGAGCATCAGTTTTACGGGTTTCCCGTTTTTGGTGATGACCACCCAGTCTTTTTGATTAATCAGGGCCGAGGTGTTTTGGCTCAATTCTTTTACTCCAATAAATTCCATAAATGATCTCCTTAAAAGGTATAGCTAAAAAGATATACTTTTTTAAAAGAAAGGCAATGCCATTTTTGAGATGATGTTTAATCAGGATATTTTCGTAATACGTTTGGCCAGTTCGTTATAAACTTCAAAATTTCTTCGGATTCCCACCTTAATCACCTTCACTTTCACTTGATTCTCTTCAATCCGGTAGACCACCCGATATTCTCCCACACGGAGTTTCCAATATTCGCGGTAAAGCCCTCTTAAAGGATCTCCATATTCTTTGGGATTTGTGGTTAATTTTTTTCGAATGGCTTTGATGATTTTTTGCTGGGAACTTGGGTCTATTTTTTTAAAATCTTCCTCAAACACAAGAGGGTGAAGTGTAACTTCCCAACTCACTTAAAGCCCCACCTTTTTTTCTGCAGCTTCCAAAGAGATAAAAGCTTTTTTCTTTTTCTTTTGTTCCCGTTCATGGGCCAGTTGCCCCAACACTTTATCTTCTACAAGGTCTAACATCTCTTCCATCTCTTCATAACGTTCGATGGGAATCAAAACTGCTATAGGCTGATTTCTTTTCGAAATCACGACTCGAGAGTGTCCTAGTGCTTTGAGCACTGCTTTGGGATGAGTCCGAAATTCAGAAAAAGCCACCAGAGTTGTATTTTCTTTTAGGGTATGCATGACCTGTTCCTTTTATGAGGAGAAATGATATGAAGTGCACGTTAAAAAGTCAATTGAATTATCCATTAGATAGTGTGTTTAAATGACGATTGGTGATAGTCCCAAGAGTTAGAAAGAAAACCCGATTTTACAAAGATTTTTTAATAACGCCGGGATTTAAGAATTTATATGCCGTTCAAAAATTCCGTCTATAGGGTTGACATCTCCAGATGAAAGTAAGAATGTGCTTTTATTATGAAATTGCTTTTGATTAATCCCAAGTTTCCGGAAAGTTTTTGGAGTTTTTCCTGGGCCTTAAAGAACGTGACCTCGCACAAGAGAACGATCAATTCTCCCCTGGGCTTGGCAACGCTTGCCGCATTGGCCCCTTCGGATTGGGACATTGAAATTGTCGACGAAAATGTCGAGCCGATTAATTGGTCAGCGAAGGCTGATATTATTGGTGTTTGCGGGATGGGGGTGCAAGCTGAACGACAAAAAGAAATTCTGGCCTACTTTAAAAATCAGGGGATGTTTGTGGTAGCGGGGGGAAGTTACGCTTCGCTTTGTCCTGAAGAATATGCGGGCCTCGCTCATTCAGTGATTGCAGGAGAGGCCGAATATATTTGGCCAAAATTTTGTAAAGATTATTTAGAAGGAAATCCCCAGGCCCTTTATCAAGAAACAGGCACGGTAAGTTTGCACGATTCTCCTCGCCCCCGTTTTGATCTGCTGAAAATAGATCGTTACCAAAGAATTTCACTTCAATTTTCTCGCGGGTGTCCCTTCCAATGTGAATTTTGCGACATTATTGTCATGTTTGGCCGGACTCCCCGCAACAAAACGGTTGAGCAAGTGGGGCATGAACTGGATTTGTTGCGCTCTCAAGGCGTCACCCAGGTATTTTTTGTGGATGACAACTTTATTGGGAATAAAAAACTGGCAAAAGACCTGCTGCGCTTTTTGATCGAGTATCAGGAAAAACACAATTATCGTTTCAACTTTGGCACCGAAGCCTCTGTGAATTTGGCCGATGATGAAACTTTACTTCAATTGATCAAACAGGCCAATTTCGAGTGGGTCTTCATGGGCATTGAATCGCCCAGTGAAGAGAGTCTGAAAGAAACCAAAAAATTTCAAAATGCGAAAGGCACGAGCCTGCTCGAGAAAATCCAGACCATTTATGGCGCGGGTTTGGATATTTTAGCAGGCTTTATTGTCGGCTTTGATGCAGACGACAAAACCATCTTTGAGCGGCAATATCAATTTATCGAATCTTCGGGGATTATCGTTTCCATGGTGGGTTTGCTGACGGCTCTTCCCAAAACGCCTCTTTATAAAAGGTTGCAAGAAGAAGGCCGCCTGATGGATCTGCATAAAGCAGATAACACGCGGGCCTTTACCAATGTTGTCCCCAAGCAGATGACGACGGATGAGCTCGTCAAAGGCTACATGGGCTTGCATCGACGTTTGGCAGAAGAAAAAAATACTTATCGCAGAATTGCCAATAAGGTGACTTATTTGAAAAACCCCGCTCAGGTGACTGATTTGACATTCCGGATGCAGTTTCTTTACGTGAGTCGGCTTTTTTTCAAGGGAATTTTGCCGGGCGGGCCCCAGCGGATTTATTATTTTTTCCGTTCTCTGCTTTTGGGAATCAAACACCCCGCGAATCTTCCGATGATTATTTCAGATTGGGTCGCAGCCATTTCTCTCAAATCTTTTGCCCGGCGTTATTTTGAAAAACCGGTGACTCTGGGTGAGTGGGCCCAGGCTCATTTTCAACGGAATTTGATTGAAAAACTCAATCGTCATATCCGTGAGCCCATTCTTTTCAAAATCTCGGAATGGCAGGGCACCGAAAAAGTCTGGATTGAGTTTAAAGAAAGTTTTGATCGACGGGTAAGCCGGGTGCTGCTCAAATCCACAAGACAATATTTGCGCCGTTCCCAGGGTTCTATTGTGCTCGATTTTCGTTCGATTACCGACTCGGGTCTAAATCATTTGAAGCCTGTTTTAAATCGTCTCGAAAAATATGGCCATCAAGTCCACTTGTATCTCACCGAAACTTCTTACCAAAAATTTCAAAACGAACTGACCGCATTTCATTATACCTTGGTGCCTGTGAGGCAGTAGGGATGGTTTCTCAGATATTTTTTCATCTTGCTTTTCCTGTCCACAATCTTCAAGAAGCAAAACATTTTTATGTGGAAGGTTTGGGTTGCAAGCCAGGTCGTATTTCCAATCACTCCATTATTTTTAATTTGATGGGCAATCAAATCGTGGCCCAATTGGTTAAAAAAAAACCTGAACCTCAAAAAGGAATTTATCCGCGTCACTTCGGATTAATTTTTAAAAATGAGAAAGATTGGCAGGCCTTGATTTGTCGCGCCAAAGAAAAGGGTTTGAAGTTTTATCAGGAACCCAAAATTCGTTTTCCCAACACAAAAATTGAGCATCAAACTTTTTTTCTGGAAGATCCTTCCCATAATCTTCTTGAATTCAAAAACTACAAATTTGAATCTGCTATTTTTGCAGAAGATGAATTCACCGAGGTGGGGGATACAAAAGAATAGCTCGTCACTTTCTATTTTGTGGAAGGACGTTTTTCCAAATATTGCAAAATGAGCGGTAGGTAAACCAAAGTGGTGACCAGGCAAGTCGCAAGTCCGATGCTGGCCATCACTCCCATCGAACGAAGCCCCCCATGAGCGCAAAATAATAATCCCAAAAATCCTGCCGCATTGGTAAGGGAAGCGAGCAGGGAAGACACTCCCGCGGTGCCTAGCACTTTGGCCAGAGAACCTTTTCCCAGCTCTTCATAGCGGTGATAAATGTGAATGCTATTGTCGATACTCATTCCCATCACAGCCGGAATCATCACCATGTTGTACATGTTCATTTTGATTCCCGCGAGATACATCACCCCCATCACCCAAAAAACTCCTGCCAAAATGGAAAACATGATCAGAAAAGTTTTTTTGAAACTCCGAAAGTTTAAAAATACAAATAAAGAAACACTGAGCACTGAAATAATCAAAACCTTCCTGGAATCCCGAAACATGGTTTTCAAGACCTCTGCAAAGATCACGGCATCACTCGAGGCATAATAAGTTTTTTGGGGAGTGTGAATTTCTTCCACTTCATTCGCGAAAGCAATGGCATTGCGGCCATCATCCATTTCCAAAGTGGGTTTGGCATGAATCAAAAACAGGTTTCCCGGGATCTCAGGGCGACCCAAATACAATTTTTTGATCTTTTCCGGAATTTCTTTTTCTTGAACAGGGGCCGACTGGCGCAGGGATTTTTTAAACTTGTCGAGGGTTTCTTTTTTTTCTCCTTTTACCAATTTAAGCGTGTGATCTTCGAGCAGGTGTTGGATGCTTTTGATGACTTTGCCCTTTTCATCCTGATCTTTGGGGAGCAAAGAATAAACAGTACTCGTGTAATCGAGGGTTGTATGGGGGTTGCTGTCTCGACGATGATTCACCACCTCTTCGATGATTTCGGCTTCTTCCGGAGACTGGATGAGAATGGCAGCAGGAGCGTTGACCCGACTGCCCATGGCTTTTTTTTGTTTTTCAGATGCTAATTGATGGGTGGTATCTTCCAACCTGATTTTTTTCGCGTTGTATTCAAAACCCAGGTAGGGAGTTACCGCCAGAGAAAAAACAGTAAATAAACCAAAGAGCAGAAGTAAATATTTTGCCAGATGAGGATTGATGTTAAAGGAGAACTCCCTCTCCATTTGCCCCACGGAGAGTTTAAGCCACCTTGTTTTTTCAGAAAAAACAAGCAGGGCGGGGAAAAAAATAAAATAATAGAGAAAGATCACCCAAAGTCCGATCCCCGAAATAATTCCAAACTCGCTGAACCCCTTAAAATCGCTTATTCCCATGAGTAAAAAGGTAACGGCTAGAGAAGCTACGGCTGTGAAGATAGCAGGCCCCGAATAATCATAGAGATCTAAAAGGGCGTCTCCTATTGAGTTTCCTGTAAGACGTTTTTCATGGTAACGGGAAAAAAGGTGAATGCCGGTTTCAATTCCCAAACCTCCCAGAATGGCAAAGAGAAAAGAAGTCGTCACATTGAGTTTTGAGATCCACAAAGAAGCAAGGGCAAGCCCCGAAGGGACTCCCAAAAGCAGGGGTAAGAAAATGAGTAAAATATATTGGGGTTTGCGAAAGCGAAGTAAAAGAGGAAGAAAAATGAGCAGCCCTGAAATAATGCCGGCAATTTTTAAATCCCGGATCAGGGCACGGTATTCCGCGACGCGGCTTGAACCGTTGAGATAAATTTTCATGCCGGGGTCATAAGCTTTGATATCCACCTTTTTCAGGATTTCTTGAATGGATTCCTGAAACTCGGTTTCTTTGGCAAGGTCGAGGTGAGAGCCAAGAGACTCGATGTAGAGCGCATAAATTTTGCCATCTTCACTTACATAATAAGGGCTGTCGACTTCAGTTCCATAACGATCCTGATATTTTTTTTCCAAATCTGAAAAAGTAAGATCTTTTCCCTCTTCGTTTTCAAGATCGACATAAAATCCACTGAGCTTTTCTTGTTGGATTCTGCGGGAGATACGATCGTGAATCTCTTTTAAGTCTTTCAACTCCAAATAATACAGTTTGTGTTGATCAAAAAAATCGTAACCGATTTTATCAATGTAGACCTCGCCCACATGCGGGCTTTTTTCTAAAAGTGGCTTTAAGTCTTGCAAAAGGCGTCTTGTGTTTTCGGGATGATCAGACTCCAGCATGACTGCGAAATATTCTTTGGGTTCCACCTTGTCGCGAATTTTAAGCAAGGTTTGAACACTGGGAAAATTTCTGGGGAGTAAATCAATGGGATCGGTGCTGATATGCTTGAAAAGATAAATCATGCGGGGAAAGGCAAAAAAACTAATCCCCAGCGCGCCTATCAAAAGAACAGGATAAAACTTTAAAAGTAAGCGAACCCAGATTTTAAAAAAGTTTTTCATGAGTGGAATAGGGAACTACTTTTGAGAAGAATTGAGCAACTCCTGCCTTTGTTTCTGATAATTTTCAAAACTGTCTACCGGGGGAGGGGGATAGCTTTCACAGTTATATTTCCCCTGGTCATTGCTGCAATTGCTTCGTGCAAGAGTGTCGTAGAGCATTTCGTATACCACTTGTTTTTTACTGGTGTGCGCACAAGCCCATAGGACAAGGCAAAGAAAAGGGATCAAAAGTAGGTTTGTGAAGAATTGTTTTGAAATCATAAATAAATAGGACGCCTAGGTATATTGTATGTGGGAGGAGAGGTCAAATTGCTTTAAGCCTTTTCTTGTCAGCCCCCTTCATTCCGCTATATAGAGGATAAGATGCAATCCTCTACTTCTGAATCCTGGGCAAATCTTTCTGATGAAGCCTTACTCGAAAAAAAAATCTGCGATTTAAAATTGCAGATTGAGGGCAGTGATTTGCAGGGCTTGATTGCCGAGCTTTATCAAAATCTGGAAGCTAAAAATATTCTTTTAAAACCGGATTGTTATCTTGCCGATGAATGGTTTGTACTTGAAAAAGAAACGGCGATTGGCGTTCCTTTTTATCTGGCGCATTCCCGTTTGAAAAAGCTTGAAGAAAAAATGATGTTGGAGGTCGAAGGCGGAAAACCTGAAGAATTCATGAAACTCATTCGCCATGAGGCAGGGCACTGTATTTATTACGGATATCATTTATATCAGAAAAAACAGGTGAGCCAGATTTTTGGCCCGCCTTCTTCGGAAGAAACTCCCCAGCATTATCGCCCCAAACCTTATAGCAAGAATTTTGTAAGACATTTGGATAATTGGTACGCTCAAGCCGAGCCGGATGAAGATTTCGCGGAAACTTTTGCAGTGTGGCTCACTCCCCACCTGGATTGGAAAAGTTATTATAAAGGTTGGCCTGTTTTAAAAAAGCTTCAATATATGGACGAACTGATGAAAGAAATTGCAGGCAAGCCTCCTCTCTATCTTTCAAAAAAGAAAGAATTTTCTGTAGAGAACCTTCGCTTGAAGTTGAAGACTTATTACTTCAGAAAACAAAAACTTTATGCCCAAGACTATCCGGATTTTTATGATCGTGATTTGAAAGAAATTTTTTCTTTGGATGAAAATACAACGGGAGCTTCTGCGGCCCAGTTCATGAAAAAAAATCGAAAGGTCATGATTGATCGAATTTCAGAGTGGAGCGGAGAAAAGAAATTTATCGTGAACAATCTCTATAAAAAACTTGCCGAGCGCTGTGAGAAACTTAAAATGAAATGCAGTAAGAATGAAGACCAAATCTTGATTGAGCTTGCGGCCTATTTAACTTCAATGGCGACTCATTATCTTTATACCGGGAAATTTAAACCTACCGTTTGAAATCTTCCCTTCACCCTCCCCCCTTGAGGGGGAGGGTCGGGGAGAGGGGTAAATGATATGAATAAAAAATTAAAAGTTTTACTCCTCTACGATGATGCCAAATCTTTGGAAGAGAATGCAGACTACGGCGAAGTGCTTAAAAAACCCGAGATGAAAGCCGAAGCCGATGTGTTTGAAGCCCTGAAAAACCTCGGGCATGAAACACGCTTACTGGCCGTCACCGACAGCGTTGAAAACATTCTGGTAGAAATAAAAAGCCACAGACCCGATGTGGTATTTAATCAGGCCGAACAATTTTGCGGCGATTCTTCCCAGGAAAAAAATATCATGGGCTTGCTCGAGATGTTGCAAGTTCCTTATACCGGTACAAGTTCTGTGGGTTTGATGCTTTGTAAAAACAAGGCACTCACCAAAAAAATTCTGACTCACCATCGCATTAAAACTCCCGACTTCATGGTTTTTGCAAAAGGGACAAAAATTTTTCCTCCTAAAAAAATGAAGTATCCCATGATTGTAAAACCTCTTCGAGAAGAAGCTTCTTATGGAATCTCGATGAACTCTTTCGTCGATAACGAAAAAAGCCTGATAGAACGTGTTCAGTTTGTGCAGGATTCTATGGGGCAAGACGCCATTGTCGAAGAATATTTCGAGGGCCGAGAGCTTTACGTAGGTATTTTGGGCAATCACCGCCCTCATGTGTTTCCCGCCCGCGAAATGGTTTTCGAACAAGTTCCCGAAGACGAACCCAAGATTGCCACCTTCAAAGCCAAGTGGGATGAAAAGTATCGCAAGCGTTGGGGAATCAAAAATAAAACAGCGCACTTAAGCGAAGAAGTTCGTCAAAAAATCGATCGCCTTGCCAAAAATATATTTCAATATTTGTATCTCAAAGGTTACGCCCGCCTGGATTTAAGACTGAATTCCCAAAATGAAATCGGAGTGATCGAGGTAAACCCCAACCCTCACATCGCCAAAGATGAAGATTTTGCCAAGGGGGCTTTAAAGGCGGGGATTGAGTATGAGCAATTGATTCAGAAGATTTTGAATTGTGCGGGGGTTTAATTTGGTGATTTATTTCTGAGAAGACTTTAGCAATTCGTTTCTCTGCTTTTGATAGTCTTCAAAACTTTCTACTTTTGGACGGGGGTAGCGTTCGGGGTTGTGTTTTCCTTGGTCATTTTTGAAATCACTCTGCGAAAGAACATCGTAAAGAAATGCATTCAGCATCTGTGTTTTATTGGTGGATGCACAGGCGAATAGAGTTCCACAAAGAAAACTTATGATAAAAAATCTTTTAAAAATTTTTCCTTTACTCATTTTTCCCCACTCTCCACAACGCATTTTTGTAACCCAGAAAAATTTGGCCTTGGTAAAAAGTAGCGGCTCCTGCTTCGAGGTCACAAGAGAATTCACTGATGTGTGAACCGAACCCTGGAACATAGAAATGAAAGTAGTAACAAGGGTCTTGTACAGGAAGTTCAAAAGAAAAAGCCTCTTGGCGAAGGCCGTCGGTTACAACATAGTTTCGATGATTTCCTACATGAATTTCAGTGGCATCGATTTCTTTTGCGAGGGAAAACCCATAGAGGTCATCGAAGAATTCCCAGTTTTTGAATGCTTTACCCGCGACACGTCTAGATTCGAAAGGCAAGACACCCCTTTCCGGTAATTCTTTAAAAGTATAAGGAAAATTCACTTCTGTTTTTGGGATAAGAGGAGACGAAATTGGCACATATTGGCCATTTTGATACTCGTAGTATTTTTCATTGGCTTCAAACAAAATTCCATCCTTTGAAAATGTAGGCTGAAGACCTTCTGCGGACTCCAATACTTTTTCCAAGGTATTTGTAGAAGTATCAAAAAGATAAAGTTTCCATTTTTCATAATGGGCCGGGTCACTGCGTCCTGAAATAGCAATTTTGGAAGTCCCTTCAATAGCCCGTAATTCAATACCAGAATAGAGAGGGAGTTTTATCGTTTGAAGAATCCTCCCTGTCGAAGGATCAATTCTTAAAAGAGTCGACCTCGCAGGTTCTGTTACTGGTGGAAAATCGCTATTCGGAATCTTTTTAAAGAAAAAAGGTTGTTGAGTGACCCAGATAGCTTCTGGACGAAGAATGGGTTGAGAATAATTCAGTTGGATATAATTTTGATAACGGGGATCCTCCCAAGATTTACCTTCGGAAGTCAGATCATCGGTGTAGAGAATAAGCTCATCGGGTAAAGTGACGAAAAATTCCATTCTTTTGGTTTGTAAATGAAAAGCACCCAAGAAACGGTTGAGAACTGAATAACCAATTTCCCGATTGCTTCCCAAGATAGAAGCATCGCGGTGTTCATCTATAGTGATGAGAAACTTGCCTTCGGAGAGGGGAACGCTGTGTAGGGTGCCAAGATGAGAACCCGGAAATTCTTGCTGCCAATAAGAAGTCGAGGTACGGGTTTTGAGATCATAACCTATCAATCCCGTCTTTTGGGATCCATGATAATTAAGGAGGAGAGTGGAGTCTTCAATTCTGAAAAAGCCCTCTCCTAAGGAGATTTTTGGATCATTCTCTCGGATTTTTAAATCGGATTCTAATTTGGTGGCATCTTCGAATGTATAAGTTTCAAGCTTACCACTTTCCACATCCAAAAAATGCGAGGATTCATCACTACAGCTCACATAAAGTTTGCAACCTTTTACAAGAGAAGAAGTGTTTTTATCTCCAGGGCAGGAGGAGCTTAAAAGATTCACAGCACTGGCCTCAAACCTCATCTCTTCGTCATTGGGTTGAGTCAATGTATAACTGTCTGCTGCTCCGGTAGGACAAATGTCACGAAAATAGGCAATCGTCCCAGAAAGGGGTTGGACTGGAATGCTTTTTCCCTCTATTTTTACACCCGGAATCCCTGCAGGCTGTACCGTACAAAAATGTGTTTTTTCGTCGTTGGCAGTGCTGCAAGGCCAAAGCTCAGGTTCAGGTTTGGAATTATCAGGTTCTGGTGATGTTTCCGCACAAGCAGCTACAAGGCCAATGGCCAAGGTTGCAGCAAAATAAGCAATGATAGGAATGGGCATAAAGACTTCTTTAATCCTTTATCGGCAATAGTGGGAAAAAGTTTCTTGTTTTTTTTGTTCCGCTTCTCCATCCCAGCCGCATAAAAACATTTACTCTTCTTAACAACTCTTTTGAAGCGATAGCTGATAATACTATTTGACAGGATAGGGGTTAACAAAATATCAAAAGTGTCTTATGATAAATTCTATGCAATTTCAGCTTGATATTACGGTTCTTAAAGAAGGGGATAGTTACGCAGCTTATGTGCCCGCCCTTGACTTATCTACTCATGGAGATTCCTTGGAAGATGCTTTAAAAGCAGGGAGTGAAGCCGCCAGTATTTTTCTGGAAGAATTAAAGAAAATGGGGACCCTCGAAGAAGTACTTTTGGAGTTGGGTTGGCATAAAGTAAAAAACTCTGAATATCCCATGGCTCCTCCAGAAGTCATCCACGCGACCAAATCCATCCGTGTATCATGCCACGCTTAGCCCCCATCCATTACAAGAAATTCGAGGTTTTTCTACAATCCTTGGGTTGTCGTTATATACGCACAGAAGGAGATCATAATATTTGGAGAAAAGAAGGATTGAAGCGCCCTGTGGTAGTTCGTAAATTAAAAGACTTACCTGTTTTTGAAATTCTTACCAACCTGCGAACTTTAGGTGTGGATCGAGAAACTTATCTTAAGTTGATTGAGAAAATGTGATCAAATCACAAGTAAATAAAAGCTGCTCTGAGGGATATTTTATTATTTGTGCAACAGGTTGTTGCACAAATCCCATGAATATTCTCTCCGGAGAAGAAATTTTCTAAAAACTAATTTTATAGTAGATGAAATCATAAAATAATAAGGGCCACACGCTTATTGCATATCTAGCACAGGTAAAACACGAGGTAATCAACGCCCAAGAATAATATCCACACCCGTAAGGATTAATCGCAGTGTTTTAGAGGATAATTGACCTACACGTTCTGTCAGTACATCGCGATCGAGAGAGACAATCTGGGAAGGATTGGCCACTGAGTCTTTAGGTAGTCCAGATTCTTTGGTGGTCATCAGAACATTCCCGGGTGCATCGGCCCAGATGAGGTTACTCGTGATGGGGATGCACACAACGGTTGCAAGACGGCTTCGATTGAGCGGATTTCCTTGAACAACAATAACAGGGCGGCGATATCCAGGACCCGAACCAGAAGGCTCTCCCAATTCCGCCCACCAGATTTCTCCCTGATTAAGGGTTACCATTCTATACGTCCCAAAGTTTGCTGGGCTGCGAGAGTAGAAAATGGATCTGAAGATTCCTGAAGTTGATCAGCGACTTGGTTCATGGCCTCAGTAACTTTGTTTGGAGAATGGCGCGCAAGATATTCTGCAAGAGCTTCAGTGTAGAGAGTGCTGCGGTTCATCTTTGCACGTTTGGCATAGTGTTCCGCTTCGTCAAAAATAGGATCAGGAAGTGAAATGGCAGTTTTCATACCTTTAGTATAACCAGAGAGACGGGCAGAAGCAAGAAGTAAAAACAGAAGTAAAAACAAAAAAACACGAAATTACGGAGCCGACGGGACTCGAACCCGCGACCTTCCGCGTGACAGGCGGACGTTCTAACCAGCTGAACTACGGCTCCCGAAACGACAGTTCTTAGTGTTTAGTGCTTAGTGTCTAGTGAGTCCACAAAATTTTCACTAAATACTATTCACTGCCTTTCATGGGCACTACAGGATTTGAACCTGTGACCCCCGCCTTGTAAGGGCGATACTCTACCGCTGAGTTAAGTGCCCCATAGTAAATTCCAAAAAAGCTGAGACCCTCTATATTATTTTCTATCCTTTTGTCACCGTTTTTTATGGGAAGCTTTTTCTAAGTATTCTCGAATCACCTTTTCATAACCATTCTCCGTGGGTTGATAATACACGCGATCTTTGAGTTCGTCCGGTAGATATTGTTGTTCGGTGATATTCCCTTCGTAGTTATGAGGATATTGATAGCCTTTTCCATAATCCAAACTTTTCATCAGTTTTGTGGGAGCGTTGCGGATGTGTAGAGGGGTGGGCAGTGATCCTTTTTCTGCCAAATCTTTTTTTGCATTTAAATAAGCCTTATAGCTGGCATTGCTTTTAGGAGAACTTGCCAAATACGTTGCCGCTTGAGCCAGCGGAATCCAACCTTCGGGCATGCCCACAAAATCAAAAGCCTGCATGGCAGAAATTGCCACTTGAATCGCTTGAGGGTCGGCATTGCCCACATCTTCGGAAGCAAAGATCACCATGCGACGCGCGACAAATAAAGGTTCTTCGCCCGCTTCTAACATGCGCGCCAACCAGTAAACCGCCGCATTCGGATCAGAGCCGCGCATGCTTTTGATAAAAGCAGAAATCACGTTGTAGTGTTCTTCGCCTTTTTTGTCATAAAGAAGATTTTTTTTCTGAAGGGCTTGTTCAATCTGTTGAAGCGTGATTGTTTTTTGAGGAGTGTTTTTGGGAAGAAGAGAAGTCGCAATCTCCAAAGTATTGAGCATCCTCCTGGCATCTCCTTCCACCGATTGAAGAAGATAAGTACGCGCTTCTGATTCCATAGAAACTTGAAGTTTTTGAAGAGCGCGATCCAGCAAGTGAGCAAGATCTTTTTCTTCCAGAGGCTTTAAAACAAAAACCTTGGTTCGAGAGAGCAGGGGGCCGATCACTTCAAAAGAAGGATTTTCGGTGGTGGCGCCAATTAAAGTAATCGTTCCATCCTCAATATGAGGAAGAAAGGCGTCTTGCTGGGATTTATTAAAGCGATGAATTTCATCCACGAAAAGAATGGTTCTTTTTTGTTGGTATTTTAAATCTTTTTTGGCTTCTTCAATCATTTCCCGGATTTCTTTTACGCCTGAAAGCACTGCTGAGAAGAAATGAAACTTTCGCTGAGTGCTGTGTGCGATCACGTGGGCAAGGGTTGTTTTACCTGAACCGGGAGGCCCCCAGAGAATCATCGAAGGGATTTCATCCCTCTCAATCATTTTACGCAGCGGTGCCAGAGGGCCGAGTAAATGTTCTTGCCCCACAAAATCTTCCAAGGTGCTGGGGCGCATCCGTTCAGCCAAAGGAGCAGTTTCTTTTTTTAAGTTTTCAGACGCTTGATCAAAAAGATCCATAAGGGTAAGGGGTAACATATGCTTCAAGGTCTTTCTATCCGCAATTTTGCAATTATTGATGAATTAGAGCTCGAGTTTAAACCGGATTTTAATGTGTTGTCGGGGGAGACGGGTGCGGGCAAATCGATTCTCATTCAAGCGTTGGGCCTCATTCAGGGAGAAAGAGGATATTCCGATTTGATTCGTTCAGGGGAAAACGAATGCGAAGTGAAAGCAATCTTTAATATTTCTTGTTTTCCCCAGGTGCTGCAATTTCTTTCTGAGCGAGGCCATGCAGTGCTTCCTCAGCTGACCTTGCGGCGCATTCTTCAGCGCAGTGGTAAAGGAAAAGTTTGGATCAACGATCGAACTTGCAGTGTGGGAGATTTGGCAGCACTTTCTTTTTTTCTTTTGGATGTCGTGAGCCAGCACGAATCTCAAACCCTGCTCACCGAAGAAATGCCGAGAAAATTTTTGGATGATTTTGGAGTCTCTCGCGACATTTTAGAAGATTACCAAAAAAATTATCAACACTACTTAAACTCTCAAAATGAACTTCAGGCCCTGGAACGACGTCTTCGAGAAAGCCAGGAAAAAGAAGATCTTTACCGGTTTCAACTTCGGGAAATTGGGGAAGCGGCTTTGAAAAAAGGAGAAGAAGAGGAAATCCTTCAGGAAAAAAATATTCTCGCCCATGCGGTAAAGCTCAGTGAAGCCGTGGCAGGTGTTGAGCGGCTTCTTTATTCAGCGAATGGTTCAGTCACTGAGCTGTTGGGGCGTTCTTTGTCGGCCCTCTCCAAAATTTCAGGGATTGATCCCGCTCTTGATCAGCAAACTGAAATCCTCAAAGTAAAAGGTTTTGAATTGGAAGATGTCATCGCTTTTTTCCAAAACTATCTCAAAAAAGTGGAAGTCGATCCGCATCGTTTAACTTCGCTCGAAACTCGTTTGGATCAAATTTCCAAACTCAAGAAAAAATATGGGGGAAGCATAGAAACTATTTTGGAAAAAGAAAGTGATCTAGAAAAAGCAGTGCAATTATTGGATCATAGTGATGAAGAAAGAAATACCCTCCAAGAAAATTTCATAGAAGCTAAAAAGATACTGACAGTAAAAGCTGAAAAGTTGACACTCGCGCGAAAAAAAGCCGCAAAAGATTTGGCCGCTTGCATGGAAAAAGAACTGCAAACACTGGCGATGGTTAAAAGCCGTTTTGAGGTGCGGGTTCTTCCTTTTACGGAAGAAGAGAGGTTTAAATCCACCGGTGCAGATCAAATAGAATTTCTCATTTCTCCCAATGTGGGAGAAGATCCCAAACCCTTGGCCTTGGTGGCTTCTGGCGGAGAACTTTCTCGTGTGTTGTTGGCGCTCAAAAGTGTGCTGCGTCGTCCTCAGGCGATAGGCGCTTTTATTTTTGATGAAGTGGATACGGGAATTGGGGGAGCGGTGGCCGAAGTGGTGGGTCAAAAACTAAAAAAACTTGCGCTTTCTTCCCAGGTGATTTGTATTACACACCTTCCGCAGATTGCAGCTTATGCGCAGTCTCATTTTCAAATCTGCAAGAAAGAAAAGAAACAGCGTACGATTACCGAAGTGAAACTTTTGGAAGGGGAAGAACGGGAAACTGAAATCGCCCGGATGCTCGCCGGCATCAAAATCACGGCAGAAGCACGTTTACACGCGAGACAGTTGATTGAGGGAGCTTGCCCTGAGCGATCCGCCTCAGGCGGAGAGTCGAAGGGGTTGAAATGAAATTTGAAACTATCCTTGAAAAATTTAAAACAAAACTAGGCTCCCAGGGCTCTTTGGAGTTTGAAATTTTTCTCGTGCGCCAGTTGCAGTCTTCTGTTGAAGCAAAAGAGGGGCAGGTGAACTCCTTTGAGTCTGCTGAAACTTTGGGCGCGGGCTTAAGAGTGATCCAAAATAAAAAATTTGGTTTTGCTTATACCAGTGATTTTACGGAAGCGGGTCTGGATCAGGCGGTGAGAGTGGCGGTCGATACGGCCCAGTATTCAGATGCCAATCCTTTTTTAAATTTTCCCCAAAAAAGAGAGAATGAAGTTGAGTTGCAGGACTACGATCCTTCTTACTTAAGCACTTCCCCTCAAAAACAAATTGAGTTGGCCTTGGAACTTGAAAAATCAGCCCTCGCAGAAAGCTCAAAAGTAAAACGAGTACGGGGGGCTTCTTATCAAGGGGGAGTTTATGAAGTGTGGCTGGTAAATTCTTGGGGACTTTTTGCGCATCACCAAAAAACCATGAATGTTCTTTCTTTGATGGCAGTTGCAGAAGAGGGAGAGGAGGCAGAGGCGGGTTATGAATTTTCTTTTTCATCCTTTTTGAAAGATTTAAATCCCCGGCAAGTGGGAAAACAGGCGGCCAGAAAAGCCCTAAGTTATTTGGGAGGAAAGCCAGGCCCTACTTTAAAAGGCCCGGTATTGTTGGATCCTCTCGCTGCCGCAGAAATTCTGGAAGTCTTGGCCCCGAGTTTTTATGCAGACCGAATAATCAAACAATGCTCCCTTTTTGATAAAAAACACCTCGGCACGCAAATTCTTTCTCCCCAAATTTCTTTGGTGGAGGATGGTCTTTTAAAGGCCGGTTATGCTTCTTTTCCTTTTGATGGAGAAGGCGTGCCTAAAACCAGGGTTTGTGTGGTGCGTCAGGGGCAATGGCAAAGCTTGTTTGCCGATACAGAGTATGCAAATCGTCTGGGCATGCCTTCTTCCGGTTCGAGTGTTCGGGAAGATTTTAAAAGGCCTCCCCGTATTGGCTGCTCTAATTTTTTTATTGAACCCGGTGAACACACGCCAGAAGCCTTACTCCAGAAAATAGATCAGGGGGTTTTGATCACGGAGCTGATCGGCATGCACACCGCCAATCCCATTTCAGGAGATTTTTCAGTGGGAGCCCAGGGGTTTTTAATTCAAAAGGGCGAGAAGGCTTATCCTGTCAAACAAATTGCTTTGTCAGGCAACTTAAAGACAATGATGAACCAGGTAGAAGAGGTAGGATCTGATCTTCGCTTCGCTTTTAAAATGGGTTCTCCTTCTCTCTTGATTTCAGAGATGGATGTGGCGGGAGTATAAAAAACAATAGTGCTTGAGATCAATTTCTTTTAGGATGCTTTTTATGAAAGTGGAATCTTACGGAATTTCAAATGTAGGCATGAAGCGGGGACAAAACGAAGACAACTATCTCGTGAACGAGTCTTTGGGTCTCTATGTGGTGGCGGATGGAATGGGCGGGCATGTGGGGGGCGAGTTCGCTTCTAAAATGGCCGTGACAACCGTGGAAGAAGTGCTTGCACAACTGAGTCAATCCCAGGGAAAACCTCCTGCTGAAATTTCCAAGGATGTCTCTCACGGAGAAAAACTGAAGTTTGCCATTCGGGAAGCTTCACGCCGAATTTTTGATCAGGCCTTATATGATGAATCTCTTCGGGGAATGGGCACCACCATTGTGGCCATGATTTTACATAAAACCAAGGCTTATGTGGCTCATGTGGGAGATTCGCGAGGGTATCTCATTCGAGAGGGTAAAATTGAGCAAATCACTCAAGATCATTCCCTGGTGGGGGAGCAAATCCGCGCAGGAATTCTTTCTCCCGACGATGTAAAAGCCCACCGTTACAAGAACATTATCACTCGCTCGGTAGGGTATCAGGAGTTCGTTGAAAGTGATCTTTGTGTGAAAGAGCTTCAGGTGGGGGATAAACTTTTGCTCTGTTCGGATGGTCTTTCGAACATGGTGACGGACTCAGAAATGTTAGAACTGGCTACTCGCCATTCTTTACAAGAAACCTGTGAAAACTTGGTGGCTTTGGCTAATGAAAGAGGGGGAGACGATAATATTACCGTAGTGATCGCCCAAACCATTGAAATCAATTAAGTTTTAAGCCTTGACTCTTTTAAGCTTGTTCTGTAACTTGCCTTTCATCTCATCGAAAAATAAATAAAAAAACTAGCAATCATTTTGAAAAATAGCCGATACCTTTAATAGATATGAGTTCTCATTACAGCATTTTAGTCATTCCTGAAAATCATCTCGAATCCAAGCGCTATCATTTGCCCAAAGTATGGGTGCATCTGAGTTTACTCAGTTTGGCACTTGTGGTGGGTTTTATCGCTGTGATGACTTGGGGTTTTATTCATTATCGTCATTTGTCTAAACAGGTGGCCGGTGCGTCTTCTCCCGGAGATGATCTTTATCGAGCTCAAGTGCTGACGAAGATGCATCAGTTGGAAGATTCTTTGCAACGGACCCAACAATTTGCGAGTCGAATGGAAACCATGGTGGGCGTCGAAACCAACAAGCTGAAACTGGGAGTAGGACCCTACAGTGAACATGAAGATTTTGGAAAATATCTCGCAAAAGTCAGCCAGCTTCCCCGAGCTTCCGACAAAGATTTGTTTTCACAGAGCTCTCCTTCGACAGAAAATTTTTATGAAAAGTTGAATGTCAAACTCGAAGAACTTTCCGAGTATGCCTTGAATCTTGAAACGCGGGTGCATGAAGTCTACGAAATCGGCCATGAAAAACTTTCTTATTGGGCTTCTACTCCTTCTATTTGGCCCGTTCGCGGTTGGGTGACGAGTGATTTTGGGGCGAGAATTAATCCTCTCAGTGGGGCTTCCCAGTTTCACCAAGGGTTGGATATCGCCGCTCCTTATGGTGCTGATATTTATGCTCCGTCGGATGCCACTATTTCTTTTGCCGGTTACAAAGGGGGATATGGCAATGCCTTGGTGTTAGACCATGGTTACGGAGTTTCGACTTTGTATGCTCACACCTCCAATATTTTTGTGAAAGAAGGACAAAAAATAAAACGCGGCCAACTCTTGGCTTTCGTGGGCAGCAGCGGTTCCGCCACCGGCCCTCACCTGCATTATGAAGTTCATGTCGATGGAGTTCCTACCGATCCGATGCGGTTTTTATTAAAGTAACTTGTTTAAATGAAAGATTGAAAATTTTAAAAAATAAAATATAATAAAAATTCTATGAATAAATATTATTTATTTGACGATCCCTCTTTCTTGGAAGGATGTTCTAGAGCACTTGATTTGGGAGGTACTTTTGACTCTTACAATGTTTCTACAACTCCCGAAGAAGCTGACAATATTGCCCTTGCGAGTGATTGGAAAGCAGTCGGGAATGATTTGCGAACAACACTAAATAATGCAAAAGAAGAGTTCAAAAAATAATCGTGTCCAAAAACCTTCCGCTTCAAAACAACCAACAAATTATTCATACTTCTGCCATGTATGCTGGTCCTCTTCCCCCAGCCAAACAATTAGAAGAATATGAAAAAATTATACCAGGCCTTGCAGAGCGCCTTGTTCAAAGAATGGAAAAACAAAGTGATCACAGGATGGTTCTAGAAGCTAAAGTTGTTAAGAATGATATCGTGAAATCCTATGTTGGACAGTTTTTCGCTTTTATAATTTCCATGTCAGCAATAGGTGCTGGTTATCAAGCAATTATTTCTGGACAAAATCCCTGGGGAATAGCCCCAATTGTTACTTCGTTGATTGGATTGGTAACAGTTTTTATAGTTGGGAAAAAAAGACATGAAAAATCACTTCAGCAAAGGAAAGAAAATTAAATCTCAATCGAAATTATGGATGAGCTATGCTGGATTTGTAAAAAGTGGAAATCCAAAATCCAGTCAGCAGATTGATGAGCTTATTTATGGTCAAAAAGAAATTGAAGGTTATCGAAAAAAAACTGTAAAGCGCGATGAATTCGAAGATCTTATCAAAGCTCAGAAGTGGCCTAGCTATTCAAAAAACCCACGTCCATAGTAAACAAAGCATATCATTGGCGAAAATCGTTTATGTCAAAAATAAACACAGGGTTTATTTTTGACATAAACGTAAATGTTGAATCCGATGCGGTTTTTACTAAAGTAATCCCAATCTTTCTCGAATGAGCTGTATTTGTGCTGCTGTTTCAGGTTCCCCATTTGTCACTAATAAAAGTTGCAAGCGACTCAAGCGATCCACGATAAAACTTCGATCTAATCTGGCTCCTTGGCTCCAAAGTTCTTCTGCTCTTCTGCGATTTCCAGAAAAGAAATCATATTGCCCTCCAAGAAGTAAAAGACCAGGGCTTTGAACTACAGTAAGAGTGTCCTGGATGAGCTCTGCAGCAAGGGCAGGATCTTCCTGATTGACAGCAAAGTGATCGGCCAATTTTGAAGAAGCTCGAATAAAAGCATTGAGAGAAGCCGTATGTTGAGGGCTACCCTCGGGAAGACGTGTGAGAGCTTGCATATATCTTTCACGGGCCAGGTCATATCGATTTGTTCCGTATTCCTGCACTCTTCCCAAGTTCATATCGCACATCCAATAACTGTGAGGAGAAGCAATCGAAATGTTATCTCCCATTTCATCCGCTCTTCTTTCTCTTGCTAAAATAATTCGGGTGGCTTCTTCAAGAGATCTGGCAGCGCCCGCATAGTCTTTCATTTCTAACTGGAAAGAAGAAAATTGTAGATGGGCTTGGAGCATGTCGGGGAATAATGCGATGGCTCTTTCGATGGCAGGTCCCACTTCTGCCATCCTTTGAGACATGGCAAGGTGGGTAGAGTAAGCCAGCCACAAATCGGGATGTTGAGGATAGAGTTGAGCGACCAAGCCGGAAAAATGAGTGGCTCTTTCCAGAGGAATTTTTTCGCACTCAAAAGCGTAGCTTGCATAAGCTAAAGATTGAGTGAGTATAGACTCTGCAATAGAGACAGGAGAAGAACGCACAGGAGCCCGGTAAGCCCGTACATAAAAATCTCCGGGTAATAAAATATCTTCTTTGGAATCCAGATGGGCTCTGTTAGTGATAATGCCGCCAGTAGGTTCATATAAAAATCCTGACCCCGTGGAGACATGCACACTGGCATGTTCTTCAGAAGCATAAGCCTGTAAATCAAGCTCCGCCTGCCGACCCAAGTGTACAGCGAGAACCATCATCGAATGGCAGCTGCCCTCAAAAGGGATTCTGCCTGTTTGACCGAGTAGAAGATCTGTAACAAAGATAGGAAAAGGACCATCTCCAAAAGGATGCAGAAGCTTTGCTTCTTGAAGTAAAAACTCATGTAATAAAATGAGGGTGTGCAAAGGTTCTAAAGTAGTTGGATCTTCAAGATTTAAAACGAGTCCTTTTTTATGGCCTTCGTTTACGTATGCTGAAACCCTCTTCTTTTTTTTTGGAACTGAAGTCCCTTCAAATCTTGCTCTGTAAGTTTTCCAATCACTTTCTAATTTTCTGAGTTTGTCTAAGGCTCTGATTCTCAGCTCTGGAAGAGCCAGCTCAGGGGTAATTTCTCGTGTCATCGCTTCTTCCAAAGCGATAGCCATGTCTCCGGCATAGCCTTTTTGATCGGTAATTTTTTTCATGTCGATAAGAGCTTTTGCTTTTCCTGCAATCAGCTTCTGTGAAATGCGATCGAGTACGGCGGGAGAAGGAATTCTAGGTTTTCCAGAGCCGCGTTGTTCTATCATTTCCGCGCAAAAAATATTTGTAGACCGCGGAGATTGAAATCGTCGGGGTCCGGTGGCCGTGAGAAGTTGCGGGGTTAAAGTTTCTGAGAGGGAAGAAATAGGGCGAGATTCTGTAGGGGTGTGCGTATTTCTGGTGCGCAGGCTCATCCTCTGCTCTACTGCATTCACCACTCCTCCTGTAAGACCCACAAACATTCCTGATCCGAAATGACAGCGAAGACCTTGAAGAATAGAAGACAGAAATGCCCCGTCTGCGGGGCCCTTGCTAGATTTTTCACATAACATCCCCTGACTGACAGAGCTGAGTCCCATCAGCAGTTGCACCACTACAAAGCTTTGGCCAGCTCCCAAAAGCCCCATCGCACGCACGCCGCTCTGACTCGTCACTTGTTCAAAAAAACTTTCGTTTTGCTCTTCCCCGTTTTCCAAAAAATGATTCACCGCTCGGGTAAGACCCGTGTCCGAAAGAACTCCCACAAAAAAAGTAAATGCATTCGTCAAAAAGGGAATCGCACAAAGGGCGGGAGTCGCGGCAAAAAGAGTGCGAGCGGCGAGGCTTCCCAGCTCAAATCCCATCCCGCCACTGCTCATGGCGACCAAGCCTTTCCAATCCGCCAGTTGACGGGCGGCAGCATCCAAAGTCAGGGCAAGTTCTTTTTGGTTTCGGGTAGAAGCGTTCTGATCCCCGAAGGAGCTGGCGTTGAAATAAGAAGTTAAAGAAGTAATGGGCATAATCTTGTTGTCATCTCTTCGACTAAGCCTATTTTTTGTTGCTTGTTATTTTTAAAAAGGTTCATCCCATTTCTGGAAGCATATCCTTTCTTTTTGACTCTCCGCTTTATTTACGCTACCCCTATCCTCCAATTTTTTTATATTTTTGATGGAAAGGTTTCATGATTTTTTCAAGTCTCGCACGAAAAATTTTTGGGAGTAAAAATGAGAGGGAGCTGAAAAAGATCCAGCCGTTTATTCCGCTCATCCAGAGTTTTGAACCTGCCCTGCAAAAACTTTCGGATGAAGAATTAAAATCAAAAACTATTTTTTTTAAAGAACGTCTGGCGAAAGGAGAAGCTTTAGATGCACTACTCCCCGAAGCCTTTGCCGTGGTGAGAGAAGCGTCTGTGCGCGTTTTGGGGATGCGACATTTTGATGCGCAAATGATCGGCGGCATTGTTTTGCATCATGGCAAGATTGCCGAAATGAAAACCGGCGAAGGAAAAACCCTGGTCGCGACCTTGCCGGTTTATCTCAATGCACTCGGGGGAAAAGGCGTGAATGTGGTGACGGTGAATGATTATCTTGCCCGCCGTGACTCCGAATGGATGGGTCAAATTTACAAATTTTTGGGTTTAAGTGTCGGAGTGATTTTACATGGCCTGGATGATTCCGAGCGCCAGGTGGCTTATCATGCCGATGTGACTTACGGAACCAACAACGAGTTTGGTTTTGATTATTTACGCGACAACATGAAGTTTGATCTGAGGGAGTGTGTGCAGCGCGAGTTGAATTATGCCATTGTGGACGAAGTCGACAGCATCTTGATCGACGAGGCGAGAACTCCTCTGATCATCTCGGGCCCTTCAGAAGAATCGACGGACAAATATTATCGGATTAATCAAATCATTCCCTCTCTCAAAAAAGAACAGGATTATACGATCGATGAAAAAAGTCGCACCGTTGTGTTGACAGAACCGGGTGTTTTCCACGTCGAAAAATTACTGGGTATTGAAAATTTGTATGATGCGATTCACATGGAAACCTTGCATCATGTGAATCAGGGGCTTCGAGCGCACACCTTGTACAAGCGGGATGTCGATTATGTGGTCAAAGACGGTCAAGTCATCATTGTGGATGAGTTCACCGGTCGCTTGATGCCGGGCAGACGATGGAGTGACGGTCTTCATCAGGCAGTGGAGGCCAAAGAAACCGTGGAAGTGGAAAATGAAAATCAGACGCTTGCGACCATTTCTTTCCAGAATTATTTTCGCATGTACAAAAAATTGGCCGGCATGACGGGTACGGCAGATACAGAGGCGGCCGAATTCAACAAGATTTATAATCTGGAAGTGATGGTCATCCCCACGCATCGCTCAATGATTCGTGAAGATCATCCCGACATGATTTATAAAAATGAAAAGGGAAAATTCAAGGCGGTGATTGATGAGGTGGAAGAATGCCACAAGAAAGGTCAGCCGGTACTCGTGGGAACTATTTCGATTGAGAAGTCCGAGACTTTGGCTGGCATGCTGGCACGCCGGGGAATCAGGCATCACGTGCTCAATGCCAAACACCACGAAAAAGAAGCCGAGATTGTGGCGCAGGCGGGGCGTTACAAAGCGGTGACCATTTCCACGAACATGGCCGGTCGGGGCACTGATATTTTGCTGGGTGGTAATCCCGAATTTTTGGCCAAAGCCAAAGTGGAAAAAGAAGAAAATCTGGAAGGCTATCAAAAGACCCTGGAAGAATCCAAAAAAGTTTGTGACGAAGAAAAAAAACTCGTGCTCAGTCAGGGCGGGCTTTATATCATCGGCACCGAACGCCATGAGTCACGACGTATTGATAATCAGCTTCGCGGACGCGCCGGTCGCCAGGGAGATCCCGGTTCTTCAAAATTTTATATTTCTTTGGAAGATGATCTCATGCGCATTTTTGGTTCGGATCGCATTGCCAGCATGATGGACCGGCTGGGAATGGAAGAAGATGAACCTATTTTTCATCCATGGATCAGCAAGGCCATTGAAAATGCCCAGAAGAAAGTCGAAGCCCACAATTTTGATATCCGCAAAAATCTGATTGAGTTCGATGACGTCATGAACCAGCAGCGAACGACTGTTTATAAACTCCGTCGCGAAATTTTATTGGGGGTAGATACAAAAGAAAAAGTGACAGACATGATGGATCAAATGGCCGAAAGTGTGTCACTCAATTTTGCTCCCCAAAAAGACGAAGAATGGAATTTGAAAGGGCTTCAAGATCGTCTCTTCAAACTTTTTGGTCTTCGGATGGAGGAATTGCAAAGCCTTTCCACTGCGGCAACTGCCGATGAGATCGGTGAAAAAATATTCAACAAGGCCCTCGATTTTTACGAAGAAAAAGAAAAAAAGTTGGGCACTGATCTTTTAAGACATGTTGAACGGGTTTTACTTTTACAAAATCTCGACAATCTTTGGAAAGACCATTTGCTCAGCATGGATCATTTGCGCGAGGGCATTGGGCTTCGGGGCTATGCCCAAAAAGATCCTGTGGTGGAGTATAAGCGCGAAGGTTTTGCCATGTTTGAAACGATGATGCAGCAATTTTCTGAAGACTCCCTGGAAAAACTTTTTCGGGTGCAGGTGGAAGAAAAAACTGCCCCGCCTGTTTTGGAAGAGAAACGCCGTCTTCAACCCTTGCAAATGGGGCGTGGAAATCTGGCGGGAGAACGCCCCCAAAAAGAAAAAGTGTCTGCACCTGTTCATCGAGAGGTGGAAAAAGTAGGGCGCAACGATTCCTGTCCTTGCGGGAGTGGAAAGAAGTATAAAAAATGTCACGGGAGATAATGTGAGTCTCAAAGGCTTTAAATTCTCTGGCATCTACGCCGGAATCAAAGAAAATCCCACCAAGTTGGATATGGCTTTGATTTATTCCGAAGTGCCCTGTGAGATTGCAGGCTCTTTTACCAGCAGCCAAACGAAGGCAGCTCCTGTACTTTTGGATCTTCAAAAAATCAAAAAAGGAAAAGCGCAAGCCGTGATCATCAACAGTGGCAATGCGAATGCGTGTACGGGAGCTCCCGGTTTGAAAAATGCCAAACAAATGGTTTCTGAAACGGCAAAAGCCTTAAAAATTTCTGAAGCCCTGGTGTTTGTTTCTTCGACAGGAAAAATTGGGGTGCAAATGCCGATGCAAAAAATTCAGCCAGGAATTGCCGAGGCTGTTTCTGCGTTAAGCGAAGCAGGGTTGGAGAAAGCAGCCCAGGCGATTCTCACGACCGATAAATTTTCAAAAATTTACAGCGTGCAGGATCAGATTCAGGATAAAAAATATACCCTGATCGGTTTTGCCAAGGGAGCAGGCATGATTGAACCTGCCATGCATGCCACGATGCTGGCGTATTTTTGTACCGATCTGGCGATTCCTTCCAAAGTACTTCAGACGATTTTAGATCGGGTCGTAGAGAAAACTTTTAATCGAATCACCGTCGATGGGGATATGTCAACTAATGACACAGCCTTGCTTCTTGCCAATGGCCTCGCAGGAAATAAACCTTTGAAAGCTCAAAGTGCAGAAGCCAAAGCCTTTGAGGCTCGCTTCGAAGAAGTGGCTCACAAGCTGGCTTTGGAAATTGTCAAAGATGGAGAAGGAGCCACCAAAGTGGTGGAGGTTTTCGTCAAGGGAAGTAAAAGTGAAAAAGAAGCCAAAAAAATTGCTTATTCCATCGCCAAGTCACAACTTGTTAAGACTTCATTTTTTGGTCAGGACCCCAATTGGGGCCGAATTTTGGCCGCTGTAGGCTATTCGGGCGCAACCTTTAAGCCCCTTAAAGTCGATATCTATTATGATGGAGTACAAGTGGTCTCAAAAGGATTGGCAACCAGTTCAGAGGCTGAAAAGAAAGCCCACGAAGTGATGAAAGCAGAAAACTTTAAAGTGACTGTAGATTTGAAACAAGGAAAAGATTTTTTTCAGGTTTGGACCAGTGATTTAAATTATGACTACGTCAAATTGAATGCGGAATATAGAACGTAGGGGCGTCAGCCACGACTTGTTGGCGGACGCCCCTACAAAAAAACTATGTTAGAAAAACTAAAAGTAAAAAACATGAACGAGATGATCTCGAAATATAGCGATCTCGTTTTGGCCGCTCTCGTCATTGTGGTGTTGGGTCTTGTCATTATTCCTCTCCCGACCTGGCTCAATGACATTCTTCTGACCGTGGATATCACCATCAGCATTTTAATTCTTTTGGTGGCGCTTTATATTTCGGACGCTTTAAAAATTGCCTCATTCCCCACGATTCTTCTCATTACCACTCTCTATCGTTTGTCTCTCAATATTGCTTCTACGCGACTCATTTTATCCCAGGGAGATGCAGGAGAGGTCATTCATGCTTTTGGTAATTTCGTGGTGGGAGGCAATTATATTGTCGGTGCGATTCTTTTTCTCATCATCACACTCGTGAATTTTATCGTCATTGCCAAGGGAGCCGAACGTGTTTCAGAAGTGGGCGCCCGTTTTACCCTGGATGCAATGCCCGGCAAGCAGATGAGCATCGATGCCGATTTGCGCGCCGGCGTGATCAACATGGAACAAGCGATGGCACGCCGTGAGGTGTTACAACGCGAAGCACAGATGTATGGAGCCATGGACGGAGCCATGAAGTTTGTCAAAGGGGATGCCATCGCCGGAATTATTATTACGGTCATCAATATTATCGGTGGATTTCTCATTGGGGTGATGCAGCGCGGAATGGATTTTGCCCATGCGATACAGACGTACAGCTTACTCACCATCGGAGATGGTTTGGTGGCTCAAATTCCTGCCCTCATGATTTCAGTGTCTGCCGGTATTGTGGTGACTCGCGTCGCTTCTGAAACCAAGGAATCCAATCTCGGAAGAGAAATTGTGGGGCAGATCACGGCTTATCCCAAGGCCATTATTATTGCCTCAATTCTTTTGTTTGGGATGGCCTTGATCCCTGGGCTTCCCCACACTTCTTTTTTGATTCTTTCCGCCCTTTTGGCAGCCACGGCTTATTTTTTACTCCGACAGAAAAAAGAAACAGCCCAAGAACTTGCGGAGGTGCCCAAAGAGCAGGTGGTCAAGAAGGCCATCGAAAAACATGGGGATGTGTTGCCGTTTATTCTGCCATCGCCCATTTCTCTCGAAGTGGGAGAGGCGATTATTCCCTGGGTAGATGATAGTCAGGATGGCGGCCGATTTATCAACGAGCTCATCCCTCTTTTAAGACATGGCTTGTATTATGAGCTGGGCGTGAATTTCCCGGGAGTTCAGGTGCGCGGCCAAAACGTCGATTTGGAACCCGAAAGCTATATCATTAATATTAATGAAGTCCCGGTGGCGAAGGGGAAAATTTATAAAGGATGTATTTTGGTGGGAGAACCCCTGGAACAACTTTCTCTTTTTAACATCAAGGGAGTGGAAACCATTCACCCCATCGATGGATCCATCGTGACCTGGATTGCAGCAGAGCATAAAGAAACCGCGGTTCAGGCCGGTTTTAGAATGTGGGATATTTCAGAATATCTGATTTTGCATCTTTCTTATATTTTAAGAAAACACGCGCATGAATTTTTGGGCTTGCAAGAAGTGCAAACCATTTTGACCGAACTGGAGAAGTCTCATCCTGCTTTGGTCAAAGAGTTGGTTCCCAAAGTGATTACCATGCTGCAACTTTCTGAAATTTTGCAACGCCTGGTTCAGGAAGAAATTTCGATTCGTGATTTGAAATCGATTTTTTCCACACTCGCCCAATGGGCAGAAGTGGAGCGCAATACCCTCATGCTTACCGAACACATTCGCGCAGGCTTAAAACGCTATATCACGCACCGTTATGCGGGCCACGCCAATGCTCTCGCGGTTTATCTGCTGGATCCTGAAATCGAAGATCAGGTGCGCAATGCGATCCGCAGTACAGAAAAAGGAAATTATCTGGCTCTGGAACCCGAAATCACCCAGGAGATTGTCGAAGCCGTGGGTAAAGAAATTGCCTCTCATCCTTTTCCCCCGGGCGCCCGCCCGCCGGTGATTTTGACGACTGCTGAAATCCGCCGCTACTTCAGAAAAATCATCGAACTCGAATTCCCCCAACTGGCCGTACTTTCTTATCAAGAGCTCTCCGAAAACCTGCGCATTCAGCCCATTGCCCGTGTGGCAATCGCCAAACAAGCGGCGTAGGTGTCCAGCTATTACCGCAAAGCCAAAAAAGAAGGTTTTATTGGTGCTTTGGGAGATTTTAAATAATAAGTGCATGTAGCAGACCCTTTAGCTGAGAAAATTTCTCAAATTGATTCGGAGTTTTTAAATATGTCTCTCGTGAAAATGTTAAAACAAGGTCAATTGAAGGTTCCCGCTTCTTTTAGAAAAGAACTGAAGTTAGAAGAAGAAACGGTCTTGACCCTCGTGAAAGTCGGTTCTTCTATGCTGCTTACTCCTAAACGTTTGCAAGGAGACGCGCTTGCTGTAAAAGTGGGATCAAAACTTTCTAAAAATAAGTTCTCATTAGAAGATGTCTTAGAAAATCTGCAAAAAGAACGTCGTCGTTACAACAAAAAAATCCATGGCTTCTAAGTTCTGAAAAAATCCAAAAAGCCGCAGCATGGATTCACAAAAATGATGCGCCGATCTTGGCTGCTGCTTTAGAAGTAAAGCCGGATTATCTGATTACCTGGAATACCCGACACTTCATGAAAGAAAGCGTTTTAAAACAAGTTCCTTTTCCCATCAAAATCCCATCGGAATTTCTGGAAGATTTCAGGAAATTAGTTTTAGAGAATTCTTAAATTTCTGTGTTTATGTTGAGATGAGAATACTTCTTCATCACCTCCAAAAAACTCTCTGCATATTTTTTTAATTTATGCTCTCCCCAACCGGAAATCTGCAATAACTCTTCAGGGGTTTGAGGTTTGAATTGCAGCATTTCTTTCAAAGTGCTGTCATGAAAAATAATATAAGGAGGAAGCCCGTGTTTTCGGGCAAGCTCCAGACGGCACTCACGAAGGGCTTCCCAGAGGGGGGTGTTTTCCGGGGTTTGGGTGAAAGGCGCTTGAGGCTGAGAAACCAAAAGTCTTCTTCTCTCTTTTTTGGGAGGATCTTTTCGAAAGAGGAGTTGTTTTTCCCCTTTTAAAGCGCCTCGGGAATTTCCACTGAGCTTCAAAGAACCATAACCTTCCAAATCTGCACTCAAATAACCGGCAGCGAGCAATTGGCGAAAGACCGAGGCCCATTGTTTTTTATCCAGATCTTTTCCCACTCCAAAAGTGCTTAAATGTTGATGTCCAAAGCGTTGCATTTGTGCGGTTGCATTTCCCATCAAGACATCCGTGAGATAGGCGACTCCAAAACGTTCCTCGGTGCGATACACACAAGAAAGAGCTTTTTGAACAGCCACGGTGGCGTCCCAGGTTTCAAGAGGACTGAGACAGCTATCACAATTTTTGCAAGGCCCCTGAAAATTTTCGCCAAAATAATGGAGAATGATTTGACGACGACACAAAGTGCTTTCACAAAAGCCCAGTAAAAAATTCAGTTTTTGCATTTCCAAACGTTTGCGATTTTCGTCTGACTCTGATCGCTCCACCATTTGCCGAAGATTCACGACATCCCCCAGACTATAGACCATCCAGGCCTTGGCGGGCAGTCCATCACGGCCTGCACGACCGGTTTCCTGAAAATAAGCCTCCAAACTTTTTGGGAGATCCAGGTGAACCACAAAACGTACATCCGGTTTATCGATTCCCATTCCAAAAGCAATGGTGGCGACCATGAGGATGCCATCCTCTTTCAGAAAAGTTTCCTGATTTTTTTCCCGTACAGCACTGGGAAGCCCTGCATGGTAGGGGAGGGCTTTGTATCCTTGTTCACAAAGCCACTCGGCAATTTTCTCCGCTTTTTTTCGGGAAAGACAATAGACAATGCCACTTTCACCCGGGGGTTCATTGCGTATGAATTCCAATAACTGCGTTTTGGCATTTTCCTTCAGCTCTATTTGATAGTGAATATTGGGCCGATCAAAAGAGGCAAGAAAAATTTTCGCCGTTTGAAGTTGAAGCCGCTCAATGATTTCAAGCCGTGTGGCGGTATCTGCAGTTGCGGTGAGGGCGATGCGAGGGACCTGGGGAAATCGCTCATGTAAGACAGAGAGTTGCAAATATTCGGGTCGAAAGTCATGGCCCCATTGGGAAACGCAATGGGCTTCATCAATGGCAAAAAGAGAAACAGGAATTTGAGAAAGAAGAGTCAAACAATCTTCAGTCGCCAAGCGTTCAGGAGCCACATAAAGTAAATCAATTTTTCGTTCTTGTAATTGATACCGAACTTCTTGTGCCTGCGCATAATCCAGAGAAGAATTCCAAAAGGCGGCTTTGACCCCCATCTCTAAAAGACGATCCACTTGGTTTTTCATGAGGGCAATAAGGGGAGAAATGACGACGCCAACTCCTTCTCTTAACAAAGCGGGGATTTGATAACAAAGCGACTTTCCCCCTCCTGTCGGCATGAGCACCAAGGCATCTTTACCCGCGAGCAGTTGATGAATAACGGCTTCTTGTTCTCCACGAAATTCGGAATAACCAAAAACTTCTTGCAGAATTTTTTGCGGGGTTTTCATTATTTCATCAGCAATAAAACAATCGCCACTAAAGCAGCCAAAAACACCACGACTCCCACTCCCATCAAAACTTTTTCGGCGAGTGAAAATTTTCCGGAAGAAGAGAGGTTGAGACCCGGATTTTCAGAAAGGGAATTCAAAACTGTCGCTTCTATTTCTTGGGCATCCTCGGGGTTTGCGTTTTCGTCGGGAATTTCCAGAGGAGCTTCTTCTTCAGCATCAGCCGCTTCCCCTTCTTTTAAAACTTTGGCTTCTTCTTGTTGTTTGTGGGCAATCTCCATGAGTTCAGCTTCACGAAGGGCGGCCTCTTTCTTTTTCCGTGAGATTTCTGCGCCAATGGCCTCCACGTTTACGTCTTGGGGATTGCGATAAAGAAGTTTCAAGGTTCCCAGCATGATTTTGTCGCCATCTCGCAATACTTTTTCCTCGATTTTTTCATTGTTCACATAACAAGAATTGCGGCTGTCCAAATCCGTCAAGACAATTCCGCCCCATTTTCGGCTGAGCTTCGCATGATTTCTGGAGATGACAGGGTCATCAATGGAAAATTGGCATTCAGGATCCCGGCCGATGAGAATTTCAGAAAGATTTTCTGTAAAAATAATTTTTTTTCCCTCGAATTTTCCGTGAAGAATTTCAAGGCTGGGGGCGGATTCTTTATTCAGGGCCTTCAGCACTTTCTTGATCATTTTGACTTCAATAATATCGGTATCGGTATCTTCTTCAGGAAAAAAATCGGTATTTTCTTCCAAGGGGGTAAAGTGGATTTCATAATTTTCAATTTTGATCACATCATGGGCACGCAGCAAATGTTTTTCGATGGCCCGGATTTTTTTCCCGTTTAAAAGAGTGCCATTGCCACTTTTAAGATCGATGAGGAAATAGTCGTCTCCTTCCTGAAGAATTTCAGCATGTTTTCGGGAGATACTTTTATCGGACAACTCGATATCGCAGCTACTCGTTCTCCCCAAGGTAATGAGGTCTTGGGAGAGATTGAAGATTTGCTCTTCTTGCGTGCTTAAATTTTTTATCAAAAGTCTTGGCATATTACCTGCAATTTCCGATCAGTTCCGTGGCTTTCTTTTTTTCAGACTTGAAATCTTCAGGGGCTTCCCGGATAAATTGACAAAGATTTTTTTTAGACTCCGCCAAGTTTCCCATTTCCCCTTCCAGTAACCCCAAGGTGTAAAGAGCGAGATAATGATTGGGTTTGATATGCAATGTTTTTTTAAACCAATCTTTTGCCTGGGATTTGTTTCCCAGACGAACATAGGTGAGTGCCAAGTTGTAAGCTGCATCCGCATGGCGAGAATCTAATTCCACTGTTTTTTGGAATCCATTCAGGGCTTTTTGATACAGGGCCGTAGCGGTAGTGGAATCTCCCTGAGCACGAGCCTGATCTCCTTTTTGAAAATTGAGAAGAGCAATATTGTAATAAATGTCAGGATTGGAAGGGGCCATCGTCAAAGCTTTTTGAAGTTCTTCTTCTGCGAGAGAAAAATTTTTATCCTGAAGATAATGGGCGCCCAAGGTGAGGTGGGCATCCGCATTCTGGGGTTGCAAAGAAATTGCACGATTGGTGGCTTCTTGCGCCTTCGCGACATTGCCCTGTTTTTGATAAAGCTCGGCCAAGGCAAGCCAGGCATCGGGATTATTCGGATTAATTTCAGTAGAAACTTTAAAACGGATGAGGGCATCTTCGAGCTGGCCCTGGCTCATATAAATAAATCCGAGTTCCAAAGAAGCAGAATAATGATTCGGATTCGCCTCGGTGGCATTGCGCAAATTTTGAATGGCATCTTTTAATCGGCCTTGAGTTTTATAGGAAATCCCCAAATTATAATAAGCGTCCGCATATTTTTTGTTGGCACCTATGGCTTTTTTAAAACAATCGATCGCCTTGTTGTCGTTGCCCATGGCGTGATAGAGAGTGCCCAAGCTTGTCCAGCCGCCTGCATATTTATTGTCTATTTTTACGGCCTGAGTGAAAGCATCCAAAGCTTTGGGATAGTCGCGCTTGAATTTGTAGGCTAAGCCTAAGTTGTTCCAAGCCTCACTATATTCGGGAGAGATTTCAAGGGCAGTTTTAAATTCAAAAATGGCTTTATCGACTTGTTGTTGGGTTAAGTAAAAGGCGCCTTGATTGTTATGAAAAACAGCCCGATCCAAGGGCCTCACGACAAATTTTGCTTGCAGAGGAGAATAAAAAAGTAAAAAAATAAAAAGAAAACAGCCAAGAATAGTTTGATAAGAGAAGAAAGTTTTTTTCATAAAAGGAAAAAAAGAAACAAAACTATAAGATTCGAGGTTTCAAAGGTCAATCAAATTATGTTTATTTTATTTGCAATATCAATGGATTATGTTAGCAAATCCTCCTTTTTACTTTGGTGAGGACAAAAAATGGCAAAACCTTCTTTAGATGAAGCAACCCTGGTAAAACCTTCTAGTGAAATTGAAAAATCCGGAAAAACCCTCATTCGAGGTCCGGAAACCTATCCTTTATTAGAAGTTCAAAGTGGCCCCAAGCAAGGCGCGTGGTATACCCTTGTTCAGCAAAAAGAAACTTCGATTGGAAGAGCCAACGTCAATAGTATCGTGTTCGAAGATAACAGCGTCTCAAGGTCTCACGCGACGCTTCATCAGTTGGAAGAAAAATATTTTATCAAAGATGTGGGGTCCCGGAACGGAACTTTTGTCAATGACAAGAAAATTCAGGATGATTTTCTTTTGAAGCATGGAGACCGAATTAAAGTAGGTATTTATGTTCTCAAGTTTCTGACTGCACCCGAACAAGAAGCCTCTGGGGAAGAAGTGCAAGCCCCTGCCCAAGAGCCCACTCCGCCGGCTCCTCCTGTGCAAGTTTCAGAGCCTCCTCCTGTAGAACCTCTTTCCACTCCAGAAATTGAAAAGGTTAAAAAGATAATTCCCCGGGAGAAAAAGCCAAGATTGGTAGAGAAGCCGCCTGTTCCCGTGCAGAAAAGTGCAGAAGAAGGGAGAAGCAAGAGAGTCGCCTATTTTTTGGTCGCCCTTCTTTTGATTGGTGGGCTTGGATTTACGATCTATCGACTCTCCATCAAAAAAGCTTTGGTGGCTTCTAAAGCTCAAAAACCTGTTTTAGTCACTTCTCCTGTAACGACTCCTGAGAGAGTGGCTTCCCCTGAACAAAATGTCGTTCCTCCTGCACCTGTAGCCCCGGAGTCACAACCGCTTGCAGCGGCGGTTCCCCAAGCTCCTGCAGCCAATGGGGTCCCCGTTTTTTTAGAAGTAGAATCTTCTCCCTTGCCCGTGAGAATTTTTTATCAGGGAAAAGAGTTGGGAACCACCCCTTTTAAAACCAATGTGCTTGTTCCTTTGGGAGCTCCCCAAGAACTGACGGCCTATTATCATTTTGAAGAGTTAAACCAGGATTTTAGCGGGAAGAAAAGTTTTGTGGTTTCCAAACAAGACGAATTGGTGACTGTGCGTTTTGAAGGAAGTGTGGGGACTCTTTCTATCAAGGGCTTGCCCAAAGATTCTCAGGTTTACCTTGAGGCGAATTTTGCTTCTAATGGTTTGAAAACCCAAACTGTAAAACTGGCCGATATTGTTTATTCACGGCCTGTTTATCTTCCTTTTGGGGATTATGTTTTAGAAATTAAAAAACCCGAGAAGCTGGAAGGCGCAGACACGGTGGTGGATGTCGTTAAATATCATCGGCAATTCTCGATGAATACTGAAAATCCCGTTTATGCGCTGACGCTCAGCGACAAAGATCTTTCTGTGTTTCCTGCAAAAATCACCACGACCCCTGCCGGGGCTGAACTTTTCATAGATGGGAAAAAAATGGGAGAAACCCCGTTTGAGGGGCTTCTACCTTTGGGCAAACATCAGTTGCTGATCAAAAAAGAGGGATATTTTGATTATGAACAAGCTTTGGCGATGACGATGAATACTCCCTTTACAAGCGAGTTTGCCTTGAAAACTTCTGAAGCAGGAGAATTCATTAACAAGGGCCGGGCCTTGATCAGGCAAGGGCAATATCCTCAAGCGATTGAGCAATTGGCTGAATCTCTCAAACATAATCCTTCTCCCTTGGAGATGGGCAGGGTGCAATTATTGTTGGGTCAAAGTTATATCCAAACCAAGGCTTACGAGTTGGCTCTCGGGTATTTTGAAAAAGCCAAAAACAATGAGGCTTTAAAAAATGAGGCGGATGTGGGAATTGCCGAGGCGAGTTTGGGGCTGGGCAATAAAGATGCTGCTTTTGCCCGGGTGATCGATGTGATGTTGAATTCAAAAGATCCAAAAATAAAAGAAGAGGCTGAAAATATTTTCCACAAAATTTCTCCCCTTAAATCGGTGATCTTGGTGAGTACAGAGCCTGCAGGCGCCAAAGTCTCGCTGAATGGACAAGAAATTGAACAGCCCACTCCTGTTGTTTTGGCAGAACTGGGTTTGGGTTCTTATCGGCTTATGGTAGAAAAACCAGGATACAAGCGTTACGAAGGCCGTTTTGAACTGGGAATTTCCAGTTTTAAACCTGTACTTATTAAATTGGATCCTGTTCCTTAAATCTGTCATTTCTTGTTAAAAGAAAGGAAACCTTGTGAAAGCACCTTCTTCCTCCCAAAAAAATGCAGCCTCTAATCCCAGCATGGGATATCCCAGAATTGAACAATTGATTGATACAGAAGATTTTGAATCCATTAATAAAAGTTTCGCCATGGCTTATGGAAACCTTGAAAAAATTGCCCGCCAAAAAGCCGGCTTGGGAAAATCCAAACAGGCTAAAAAGGCCATGAAAGCCTATGAATTGGTCATGGAACTTTTGAAAGAAATGTTAAAATTGAAATATCAAATGGTCGAAGCCATGAAGAAAGAAGAAGAAGAGAAAAAGAAGTAAATCACTTGAAGACGCAACTTTAGAATCCCCCCTCCCCGATAATTACCAGTGAGGGTAAAAAAAGGGCAATAAAGCCCAACCTAAACGGGGTAAATGTTATGGAAAATGCAGGATATAAAATAGACGATTCAGGAATGGGAAACGACTTGGTACGATCTGGGGAAAGAACGAATACGAATCCCGCAGGTCAGGATAAATTTTCTTCCATTCTGAATTCAATGACTCCTTTTGCGATGGCAGGCTCTGAAGCTGCTCGTGTTCAGGGAGTACAAGGCAGTAATGTCGTGTCTGCTGCCATTTCTGCTTCTGCCAATCCCTATGCGAGTGGGGGATTTGGGGGATCGGGTTTTGGGGGAGCCAGTGCCAGAGTGGTTCCTGTTCCACCTCCTCCGCCAGGTGGAGCCACAGGTATGGGGGGATTGGGAGGAGGCATGGGAGGTCTTGGCGGAACAGGGGCATTTGAAGGCGATCAAATGATTAACAATTTTGTGAACAACAATATGCAACTTTTTATGTTACAGACCAAAATGCAAAGCGCTGCCCAACAGGTTCAACTTTTTACGAATATTTCCAAATCAGAATATGAGACCAATGTGAATACGATTCGAAACGTGAATAAATAAACAGAGGGCAGGGTTTTAAAAAGGGTAGCCATAAAATTGCTACCCTTTTTTTTCGCCTTCAGTTATTTTCATAAGATCTGTTTGGAAGTAAAAAATATTGAAGGAGTTTTTATGATTGATGTTCCCACCGAAGACTTAAGATTGATGTTAGAAGCGGGTTATCTGTATCTGGCGATGAAACGCTTGAAAGAAGCAAAACAGGTGTTTGAAGGAGTCTGCGCCTTGGCGCCTGAGAGCGATGTGCCTTTGGTGGCGCTGGGGAATGTCTATTTTGGAGAAAATAATTTTGAAGAGTCCATTAAAATTTATAAAAAAGCCTTAACTCTGGTGCCCGCGAGTGCCTTTGCAAAAGCTTATTTGGGCGAAGCTTACTTTTTTTACGGAAAAAAAGAAGAGTCCTGCAAAATTTTGAAAGAAGCTTCTCTCACAGATCCCCATGGAAAATCCGGGGAGTTCGCCAGATCTTTACTGGATCTGATTGAGAAAGGTTTTAACCCACAGGCTTCAAAATGACCACTTCTCTTTCTCACCGATCTGTTTACTTTCGTTTTGTAGCTGTGTTCTTGTGGGCCATCCTCACGACTGCTTGTGCCCGAATCCCTATTTATCAAGATCTCAGTGAAAATGATGCCAACGAAATTTTGGTGGCTTTGAGTGACCGAGGAATTGAAGCCCAAAAAATGAGAGAAGAAAAATCCCAGGAAGTTTCGTGGAGCGTTCAGGTGGCTAAGAAAGATTCAGCCGCTGCGAGGAAGATTCTTTTGGAAAACCGACTTCCCCACAAGCTTCAGTTGGGCTTTTCAGGAATTTGTAAAGAAAAAGGGCTGATTCCCACCCCCGAAGAAGAAAAGTGTAGAAAAATTTTGGCTCTAAAAGGGGAAATCATTAATTCGCTGGAGAAAATCCCCGGAGTGATTGATGCCGATGTGGTGCTGAATATCCCCGAAGTGAGTGAGTTTGCAACGGAGAGTCAGCCCTCCTCCAAAAGGCCTACGGCAGCCTTGGTGATTCGCGTGAAGAAAACGCCAGAAGGTTTGGAGCTTACAGAACCCAAAATGCAGCGATTTATTTCCAACTCCGTTGAAAATTTGGATCCACGCGATGTGTCGGTGGTGGTCACTTATATTCAAACTCCTGAAGAAGTCATTAAACACAATCTGGCTCAGGCCCAAAAAATGGAGTGGGTTTCTATTGGAGGGGTAAAAGTTTCTCCCAGCTCCAAAGGAAGTTTCAAACTTTACGCAGTTGTTTTTTTGATTTTCTTGTTGGGCTTGGCAGGGGCTTTGGTTTTTAGTTTGGCCAAAATGCTTCGCTTACGAAGAGAGCTGCAAGCTTTCCGCAGCCCCAGTGCTTATGCGGCTCCGGAAGAAAATCCAAAATTAATTCAGGGACCCCCGTCTGGAGAAGGAACGGCTTTACCTCCCCAAACTCAATCGGTGGGCACAGACACTTTCAAATCATAGATCTGCCTCTAAAAGGCACATCCGGAAACTCTGTTTCTGGAACGGCATCAGATGAATCAAGTACCCTACTGCTTCTAATATCCTTGATTCATCTGGCTTTTCATCCGCCTTAGGCGGATGAAAAAAAGTGGAAGAAATGGAGTTTCCGGATGTGCCTTAAAACTTTTATTTTAAAAGACGAAACTTTTGGGGGGCTTACTGCCGATAAGTTTTCTTGAAAGAGGTTTTTATGTCAGATTTTGCTTCAATATTTTCTCCTGTTTCTCCTGATGTTTTAAGGGTCGAATCTCGTCAGGTGGTAGGGGGCAATCCTTTGGATAAACCCACCTTCGGAGAACATTTCAAAATGGCCATGGCCAAGGTAGGCAGCTTTTTGGGCAGAATGGGTGCGGCCGTGGGGCCACTTTTTGGACCTTTCGGTTATGCAGGTTCTATCGGAGCTTACGGGCTGCAGAATTTATCCGATGGGGCCATTAATCGCATGCAATATAAAAAATTTTATGAGGCAAACCTCGATGCCCAATCGGCCTCGACCTCTACGGCAGGCTTGTGGACTCCTGGTTTTGGCCCTTTGGCAGATTCTTCCCAATCTGCTCAGGCTCCCATTCAGGTGGCTCCTTTCGCAAGAGGTTATGAACGAGGGATTGAATCCACTTTAAGTAATAAAGGCGGGGCCGCTGTAGACTCGATTAATGGCAGTCAGGTAGGCTCTACTTTATAAAGAGAACAGATCATGGCAAATCCTATAGAAGGTCGTCCTATAAACCGTACTTCTGTTGAAACCCCTTCAGGATCTGTACCGGGAGCCGGTTCCAGCTACCAACGTATTCAGGATGAGGCGCTCAAAAATCAGGCATTGCCTCCATCTTCATCTCATCCAGCATCACTCGAACAAGTGACCCAAGGCGACAAACTACCTGCAGACCAACGTTTGCGAGCTTGGTATTTGATTTCACAACAAGCCATGTCTCAGCCTTCAAGCCCTTATTGTAGATTAGAAGGGGATAAGAAAAACATGATGTGCGAAATGATAGCGGGAGTGTTTGTAGATACTCCCGACCATCCTCTTCCCAAGTCATTTTTGAAAGCTTGTTGAGGAAGAGTCTCCCCATTTTTTTTTAGATTGGGGAGTAAAGACCCCAGATTTAAGGTGTTGAAAGGATTGATTAAAAGAGTAAAACTTTAAAATATTTAATATTTTCAAGCCCTTGTTCTTTGAAAAGGTAAGAAAAACGAAAATGGCCCTCTTGGCATATAGAATGCAGTATTTATTACTGGAGTTTTGAAGAAGAGTTTAATAAAGCTGCATTCCTTAAAAGGGAGGGAATCTATGGCTCAAACCGCTTCTCAATTTGCCGAGAAAAAAAATAAGCCGCTTCCGTTAGTCGCAAGATCTCTAAAAGTGGCAGTGGATTCTGAGTTTGCCGTGAGAGATTCCTTGATCGAACAATATCTTCCTTATGCGACTTCCATTGCGAATAAAGTGGCTCAAACTCTTTCCAGTAGCGCAGATATTGAGGAGATCATTTGTAATGCGCGTTTGGGTTTACTCGAAGCGGCCAAACGTTTTGATCCCAAATATAATGTGGATTTTAAAACTTTTGCTTATTACCGCATTAAAGGCGCCATCTACGATGGGCTCAGAAAAACAGGATGGATTCCCCGTTCGCTCTACGCCAAGATAAAATTTGAACAAGCCTCGAATGAATATCTTCAAACCATGTCTGAAAGAGGGATGGGGAATAGAAAGTTAAGTCCTGATGAAGAGATGAGCGAAATTTATGATACGGTAAATTCTTTGGCTTCTATTTATATTGTTTCAATTGATGCTTCTGAAGAGCCGCTCGATATTGAAGATAAAAAAGCAAATGATATTGAAAGAAAAACAGAGTTCCAAAAAATAAAAGAATTTATGAGGCAGGCTATTGAAGAACTGCCAGAGAAAGAAAGAAAGTTGATCAAAATGTATTATTTTCAAAATAAAACCCTGGAAGAAGCGGGAGATAAATTGAAGCTTTCCAAATCCTGGACTTCCCGCTTGCATGCCCGTGCTCTTGAATTGCTGTTTAAACGTATCGGAGTGATGCAAAATAAAGCCGTGCATACGGTGGTGACCCAGCAACAGGAAGCTGTTTTGTAGAAGAAAGAAGGAGAAATATTATGGATATCGTCACAGCACAATTAGGCAATGCCGCCTTGGAAAAGGTGGCTCCCAACACAAAACCTGCTCCAGGAGCAGATTCTTCTGCAGGTTCTTCTTTCGAAAAGATCCTCGATTTTCAAACCAACCAGCACGATAATAACACCGCCCAGTTGATGGAATTTGTAGATCAAAACTTCGGTCTCCAGGGAAATCAGGTGAGTGCAGTGGATGCCAGCTCTGTGCATGTGGAAATTTCAAAAGGAAAAGAAGTGGAAACAATTTCCAATGAGAATCATTTTTTTGACCTGTTGAAAGATTTTAATGACGATCAGCTTCAGTTTGGAAAAATCAGGGAAATGCTGACTTCCGGAAAAAAATTTAGTACACAAGATTTACTGGTGACTCAAATGGGGGTTCAACGTTTTAGCGTTGAGCTAGAATTGGCAGCGAAGGGAGTAGAAGGTCTTACCCGGGCGATCACCACCCCTATCAACATGAATTTGAGTTAACCCAGTGAAATTTGCCGAACAACTTGAGCCTCGTTGGAAAATGGTGGTTTATCTTGCCTCGTTGGAAGATGAAGAAAACGCCTTTGAACTCTATCGATTTATTCCCCAAGAACTGGAAAAACCTTTGGTAGAAGCCACCCGCCAGCTTTTGTCACTTCCCAAAAAAGAGAGAGAAAGAGGGTTGAAGGCAGAGCTTAAAAAAATCATTCATTCAGAGCATCAGGATATTTTGGCCCAGATTAATCCCGGTTGGTTTTTAGAGGTTTTGAAACAAGAAAGCCCTCTTTTGATCAGTCTGATTCTCAAAAACCTGCCCAGTGATTCTGCAAAATTTATTTTGGAAAAACTTTCTCCTGAAATCCGGGAAAAACTTCCGGGTACAGAAAAACAGATTTCGGTTTCTTCAGAATGGATGGACATCGTCAAATCCTGTTTTGAATCCCGATTTCCTCTTCGCTTTGTTCCCTCACTCGAAGAACAAACCGATCTTCCCCATTTTTATTTTTTAAAAACCGAACAGTGGCTCGTTTTTTTAAGAGAGCTGGGGGTTAATCAATTGGCAAAAGCTTTTCAGGGAGTGGATCGATCTGCTTTCAAAGCCTTGATGCATCGGCTTTCCCTTCGGGATGCAAAAGAATTACAAGCCCAGGCAAAACAGTTGAGCGAAGTTTCTTCCCGTGAATTAAAAGAAGCCCAGATGTTGCTCTTGGCTCTACCTGTAGACACCTTGAATCCCGAGGAACTTTTTTTGGAGGTGGGCATTGCTTTTTTTACAAAAGGTCTTGTCGCACAAGATGAAAAATTTGTTCAGGCCCTTCAATATAAACTTCCTCCCAAGACAGGTTATCTGCTCAAGCGATATGTAGAAAATAAAAGGATGACTCAAAAAACGTCTGTCTCCTCCTGGATCAGAAAACAACTTATCGATAAGCTCGCTGAAGTATCTCTTCATTAAGACCCGTCAAATGTTGATTGAAGGTCTGCCGCAAATCGAATACAATCATGTTCTTTAGTTTAGCAAAAATCAGAGGAGACTTATGGCGAAAATTTTAAAAGAAGAGGAATTAAAAAAGAGGATGGACTTGAAAACCAGGGTCCAGTCAGAAGATCGTCCTCTTTTGAATGTTTATCGATCCTCCTCTGTGGTTTCAAAGGAGGTTCTCACCGCCCAGAATAAGGCACGGGATCTTTTGGAAGAGGCGAAGTCGGAAGCGGTTCAAATCAAGAAAGAAGCCAAAGAGTTGTTGGATCAGGTTCAAGACGAGATGGAAAAATCCAGAAAACAAGCCGAGGAATGGGGATTTCAGGATGGCCTTGCCCAGGCTTTGGAATATCTGCAAAAGATCCATCTGCTTCGTGAAAAAATGTTTGAAAATCTGGAACCTCAAATTGTGGAGTTGGCTTTTTCCATCGCCGAAAAAGTGATTCGCGAAAAGATCCAGAAAAATGATGAAGCTGTTTTTAGAATTGTCAAACAAGCGCTGGAAGCGGTTTTGGGCTATAAGGTGTTGGTGCGATTAAACCCTGCAGATTACAAACGCCTCAAGACAAAACAGGCACTTCTTCTGGAAAAAATCGACTCTTCCAAGACCATTTCTTTTAAAGAAGACTCTAAAATTACAGAGGGGGGTTGTGTCGTAGAATCAGAAATAGGGGCCATTGACGCGCAACTTGATACACAACTTTTGGCGATTAAAAAGGTATTGGGTCTTTAGGAAAACTACAAAAAACTGAAATGGGGCAAGAAGTAAAATGCAGACTGGCGTTGTTAAACAAAATCAGGAGATGACCGAGGCCGATCTTCCCAAGATCAATCTGGCCCGCTATCTGCGCGCTATCGATACGGTTCCCACTTATCGTATCAAAGGGCGCGTGACAGAGCTCACCGGCTTGGTGGTTAAAGCCGTGGTTCCGGGTGTGCGGGTGGGAGAGTTGTGTTACATCGAATCCATTCATCAAAAATATCCGATCAAAGCAGAGGTGGTGGGTTTTAAAGATCAGGAAGTTTTACTCATGCCCTTGGGAGAACTCGAGGGGATTGGTTTGGGCAACGAAGTTCTTCCCACAGGAAGTTATCTAAAAGTGGGAGTCGGAGACTCTCTTCTCGGTCGCATTCTGGATGGGCTGGGAGAACCTTTGGATACCGATCTCAAAGGCCCGCTTCATTTTACGGAACAATATCCGGTAATGGCTTCTCCTCCCGATCCTCTTCAAAGACAAAGAATTTTAAAACCCATTTCTGTGGGTGTGAAAGCCATGGATGCCCTTCTCACTTGTGGAGAAGGTCAGAGAATCGGTTTGTTTGCTGCTGCAGGAGTTGGCAAAAGCACGACGATTGGAATGATTGCCCGCAATACCGACGCAGAGGTGAATGTGATTTGTCTGGTGGGAGAACGAGGCCGGGAAGTTCGTGATTTTTTGGAAAATGATTTGGGAGACGAAGGCCTTTCTCGCTCCGTCGTCATTGTGGCCACTTCTGATCAACCCGCTTTGGTACGATGTAAAGCCGCTTATGTGGCCACCGCCATTGCCGAATACTTTAGGGATCAGGGGAAAAAAGTATTGCTGATGATGGATTCCATTACCCGTTTCGCAAGAGCACTGCGTGAAATAGGCCTTGCGGTTGGTGAACCGCCTGCGCGTCAGGGATTTACGCCCTCTGTTTTTTCAACCCTTCCAAAACTTTTGGAACGTGCAGGAAATTCTGACAAAGGTTCCATTACTGCTTTTTATACGATCTTGGTAGAGGGAGATGATATGAATGAACCCGTGGCCGATGAAGTCCGCTCCATTCTCGATGGCCACATTGTTTTGTCACGTGATTTGGCAAACCGGGGTCATTATCCTGCGATTGATATTTCTGAAAGTTTGAGTCGTGTCATGGTGAATATTGTGGATGCAGAACATCTGGAAGCCGCACGCAAATTGAAAGAAGTGGTCGCCCATTACGAAAAAGAACGCGACCTGATTTTGATCGGGGCTTATGAACAAGGTTCGGACCCGCGTGTGGATTATGCCATTGAGAAGATTGAAGAGGTGAATCATTTTTTGAAACAGGTGGCAACCGAGAAAGTGGACTTTGAAGAATCGGTACAGGCCCTGAAGGCCATTTTTCTTTAACAAAATTTTTTAATTTAAATGGCCAAGAAAAAAAATAAATACCGTCTGCAGGCTCTTTTAATTGTCAAGGAACGACACAAAAAAGCAACAGAGTTTGAGCTTGCACGTGCTTTGAAGCACTTGGCAGAACAGAAAGAAAAACTCAAAAAACTGGAGGAAGAAAAGAAAGAAATTGTCCGAAAAAAGAAGCAGGCACGAGAGGAAATGGGCCAGCATGTGATTCGCGGAGAGACCCGGATTTACGACTCCAGCCTGCATTTGAATTATTTGGAGAAACTACAAGACGATCTGGAAGCCAAAGAAAAGGAAATTGAAAAACAAAAGGAGAGGATTTTAGAAGCCGAAGAAGCTGTGAAAAAAGCCAGAAGAAATTATATTGATGCTTCAAAAGATTTGCAGACTTTTGAAAAGCACAAGGAGCTTTGGCAGAAAAAAATGTTAAAAGAGTTGAGTATGAAAGAAGAAAAAGAACTCGCTGAAATTGGCAATGTGATTCATCAGTTGAATCAGAGAAGAGGGGCATAAAATTTTATGAAAGTAGACGATCGTTCTAATTCTGTCGATGCTTCTAGAAGAGAAGATCGAAACCGCCAAAAAACCCAGAGGAAAGATCCTGCCCAGAGGCTTATGACCCAGCAGGGTTCTCAGGGGCAGCAGAGTCATGAGGCGCGCGCCACTTTTGATGAGGTGTTGCAAAATTACACGCGTTCCCATTCCTCTCTTCCTCCTTCTGCAGAGAATTTAAAATTTGATTCAAAAATCCAGGAACTGCTTCCTGTTGAACGGAAGAAAGACCCTGATTCTTCCGATCGCAAAACCGAATCCAAAAAAGATAAAAATAATTCTTCCGATGAAAAAGAAAAAGTGTCTTCCCGGGAAACGGTGATGAAAAACAAAATTTTTTCAAAACAAGATATGGGAAGTCAGGAGGGCGGGGCAAATTCCCAGGGCTCTGGAAAAGAAAATGCTTCTTCTCGTTTGAATACCGGGCAAACCCAGAAACAATCCCTGAAAAAAGTGGAAGTCTCTGCTTTTCAGGTGGCGGGAGGACAGCATTTACAAAGGGCGGAAACAACCACCTTGGCTTCTCAGCCCCAGAAAGGAAGCCCGGAAATTCCCAAAGCAGTGCTCGACCAAATTGTTCAATATGTTCGGGTGGGTCTTAATAAAAATCTGGATAAAGAAATTCAGGTGGATCTCAGCGAAAAAATTTTCAGGGGCCTTTCTTTGCGGGTGAGTTCTCATGAGGGAAAAGTGGATGTTTTATTTCTCACTCCCGATGCGAATATCCGCCGAATTTTTGAAGGGGAAAAAGAAAAAATGGAAACTGCTTTGAAAGAAAAAGGGATTCAAGTACGGAGTATCCAGGTAAGGTTTAAGGGTGAGGGTTTATGAGCACTGCTGTTTTGGAAGAAAAAAAAGTCATTCCTTTTGAGTTTGGCAACCTGAAAAAACTCTCGAAGCGGGATTTGGAAATTGAAAGAAGTTTACTGAGTTATCTGCCTTTTGTTTCAGAAGAAAAAGGCGTGGCCAGGGCCCTGGAAAATTTTCTAAAAGAACAATTTTCCCTTCCCGCAGAAATTTCACTCGAAAAAGTGGAAGAAGAAAATTCTTTGGAATGGAAACAATCTCTGCCTGAAACCTGCTCCGTGGCCTTGCTCAATATGCAGCCCCTTTCTTCGAAAGCTTTTCTTTGGGTGGATTCTTTGTTGGCCCAGAACCTGATTCAATGGATACTCGGGGGAGAAAAAAATAAAATCACAGAAACAAAATCGTTGGGGCCTATTGAAGAAGGAGTTTTTCAGTATTTGCTTCTGAAAGCTTTTTCTTCCATGTTAGGGTCATTTCAGGATTTTGCGCGCATTCATTTTCGATTGGAAAAAGTGCTCAAAAACCGGAAAGAAGTGATGGAGCCAACGCAAGAAGAGCTCCCCATGGTGATTTTAAAATTTCGTTTGCAGGTGGGAAAAGTTTCCGGCTTTGTGATTTTGGCTTTACCCCATCCCTGGCTAGAGACAGCTTTTTTGGGAAAAGGCTCTGAATGGGATCGTGAGAAAACACAAGAGAGAGAATACACTCTTAAAAAATTTGAACAGTTGGCTCATGTTCCCACATCGGTATGGGTGGAAGTGGGAGCGGTTACTTTGACTTTGAGTGAAAAAAACCAGTTGGGAAAAGGAGACGTCATCCTTTTTGATCAAACGCTCAGTCAGTGGTCTAACGATCATTTGACAGGAAAAGTCATTCTGCGTGTGGGTGAAGGAAAACAAGGGGGATTTTTAGCTCAGCCCCTCTCCACCGAAAACCCGGCGCTCATTAAACTACTTGATTATTATGGAGGCTGATCATGGCTAAGAAACCAGATAAAAATGTGGACGTCCCTGAGGCTGAAGATCCTTTTGGGCAAGACCTGGAAGATTTTTTTAATGCTGCTCCTGCAGAAGAAAATGAAAAAGCTCCTGCTCCTCCGAGAGAAGAACCTGCTTCTGAAGGAGTGGACATGAAAGTAGTGAACCTGACTTCTGATATTCCCGTACAAATTGTGGCAGTTTTGGCCAAAAAATCACTCACCGTCAAAGAGGTCGTCGCTTTGAGAAAAGGGGAAGTGATGGAATTTAACCGGCTTCCCCATGAGGCCATTGATTTGGTGGCCAATGGCAAACTGATTGCCAAAGGGGAACTGGTAGAAATCGATGGGCGTTTGGGTGTGAGAATTTTAAAGATTTTTGATTAGGTCATCACCCTCCCCATTGACGGGGGAGGGCCGGGGAGAGGGTGCTCCATAGGAGGTTCCATGTTTTTTCTTCTGACTTTACTGGCGCAAGCAGAGAGTACAGCGGTTCCCAATTTTCAAAATTCTTCTTTTGATTTTACCTGGCTTTTTGTCAAAGTGATTTTTGTGATGGTGCTCGTTTGCGCGGCGGCTTTTGGGGTGATCAAGTATGTGATTCCCCATAGTCACCTGATCCGCAAAAACAAAAATTCCAAAATTGAAATTCTTGACAGACTCTCCCTTGAACCCAAAAAGAATTTATATGTTCTTAAAGTCGCACAAAAAATTTTATTGGTGGGAATTACAGATCATTCGATGCAAACTCTTGTCGAATTCGATCAAAAGGATTTTAAGGATGAAACACAAAACAAATAAAATCGGATTTTTTCTGGGCTTTGCCTTTCCTTATTTTTGTCTTGTCTGTGAGGCCTTCGCCCAGGGCAAAACAGAGCAAAAGCTTTCACAGCCGCTTTTCATTATGATTGCTCTGGCTACTTTGAGCCTTCTTCCCATCCTTTTGATCATGATGACTTCTTTTGTAAAAATTTCGGTGGTGCTTGCTTTGCTCCGCAACGCCTTGGGAACCCAGCAGATCCCTCCCAATCAAGTCATTACGGGGCTTTCCCTGATTTTAACCATTTATATCATGGTGCCTGTGGGGCTTGAGGTTTATCGCAATGCCCAGAGTGTGATTGAACAAAAAACAAACCAGGGTTTTCTTTCGCAGGCCACCTTGGGGATGGCTCAAGAAGCCGTGAAGCGGGGAAGAGAGCCTTTGCGCACTTTTTTGGCCCGACATGCCACCGATGAAAATCGCAGCCTTTTTTATAATTTGGCCAAAAAAATGCGTAAAGCCGAAGATCGGGATCAGGTCCAAAATAATGATTTCCTGATTTTGACCCCTTCCTTTTTGGTGAGTGAATTATCCAAAGCTTTTCAAATTGGTTTTATCATCTTTTTACCTTTTTTGGTGATCGACATGGTGATCGCCAATATTTTGTTGTCGCTCGGAATGTTTCAACTTTCTCCCATCACTGTTTCCTTGCCGTTTAAGCTGCTTCTTTTTGTGTTGGTGGATGGTTGGTATTTGGTCGTGAAGGGACTTGTGCTAGGATACATTTAATATGGAAAGTTATCTTGTCGCCATTTCAAAGCAGTCTCTTTATCTGATTCTCATTCTTTCAGCCCCCTCTGTTTTGGTGGCCATGATTGTGGGGCTTGCGATTTCTCTCGTTCAGGCGACCACCCAAATTCAGGAACAAACACTTACCTTTGTTCCCAAGCTGGTGGCTGTGATGTTGATTTTGGCGCTCACAGGCCCCTGGTGCATGGTACAACTCATTACCTTTACGAAAAACATTCTCGAACAATTCCCCAAATATCTTCACTAAAGAGGTAAACATTTAGTGAATCTGAATTCATTCATCGGTGCTCTTGGTTTTGGAAAATCCCAGCCTCTTTTAATCGTGAGCTTTGGTCTTATTTTTGTGCGACTGATGATGGTGGTGACTTTTACGCCTTACTTGGGCGGGCGTCTGGTGCCTTCGAACATTAAAGTTCTTTTTTCTCTTGCTTTGGCTATTTTTACACTTCCTCTCATTTATCCCACGCTGGAAGCTTCAGAGTTACCTGCTGAAAATATTCTGATTTTATTTCTTTTTTTAAAAGAAGCTTTTTTTGGGCTTCTCTTGGCAGTAGTGAACTTGATGGTTTTTTATGCACTCGAATCGGTGGGTAGCATGATTGACAATCAACGTTATGTGGCCAACGCGAGAATTTTCAATCCCAGTTTGGGCGCTCAAACCTCGATTTTTGGGGTTTATATTTATCAACTGGCCATTGCGATTTTTATTTCGATCGGAGGGCACCGTTATTTTTTAAAAGCCGTCATCGAAAGTTTTCTGACCGTTCCTCTGCTCACTTTCCCCCATATCGCTCCTGGAATTACACCCATGATCGATCTCTTCTTAAAACTTTCTGCAGACACCTTGGTGATTTGTCTGCAACTTTCCGCCCCCGTCCTCATCGCCATTTTTATTGCCGACTTGGTGCTGGGGATCACCAACCGTATTGCTCCCATGATTAACGTGTTTGAGATGGGGTTTAATATTAAAGGATTTGTAGGGGTGTTACTCGTTTATCTTTCTTTGCCCGTGGTGATTTTTCAGATGAAATACTGGTTTCAGTGGATGGCATTTTCTTTTGGAAGGGTCGCCCAGTTTTTTGCGTCATAATAGGGGCTCGCGTCGCCCCCTCCACCGGCAAAGCCGGATGGAGCCTCCCCCTCTCGCTCACTGTGTTCGCTAGAAAGATATTCATTGAAAATCCATTTATCCCCTGAGGGCGATTTGGCGACGCCTCAAAATTTCTTCAATGACAGGATCCATGGGTCTTACTTTTTGAAAGACCAGGGTAGGGATTTCAAGAAATGCTGGATCCCGCATATCGACTACAGCCTCGAGTCCCAGCAAATGCATCAGAGAAGGGCTGGGCACATGAGTAAATCCCACGCCTTTACGATCAGTGGGCGGATCTGTGAAAAGATAAGCTCTCGTGTTGAGTCGTTCAGTAATAGCCATCAAGGTAAGGTGTCCCCAGGGAGTATTAGAATTGTTTCCCAGTTCAAGATAAGGGTTTTTGGGTTCAAATAAAATAAGATCCATTCTTTCTTGATGAGATAAATCAGCTAATACAAGATCCACAACTCCCAGAGGAGTGCGTATATCTTTGAGGCGGGAAGCATTGATTCGCACATGATCAGCAAGGCAAACAGCGCTTCCTATTTGAATCATCAGTTGCTCTAAAACAACACCTCCGTGACGAGCGAGAAATGCTTCATAAATTTGTTTTTGTGCGGTGAGACTTTTTTCCCACTGGGGCCCATAGGCACTTTTTGGGACATCAAGGGAGATATCTCCTTTCTTCACTGCCTCTATCAGGGGGTAATTTACTTTCATCAGGACTTCTCCATCAAAATATTGAATGGCTTCATGGGTTTCGGGTAAGAAGTCATAAACTAAAATGGGTTTTGCTTCTGGAAAAATATCTCGTAGTAGAAAAGGTTCATAAGTAAATCCTGTTTTTCCTTCAACCACTCCAGGGAGTATTGCGCATCCTGGGCAAAAATCACCGATGACGATTTTGCCAGGATCTGCAAATGAAGGAAGAACAACATCTCTGAGATATTTCCATTTTTGAGGCCCTCTTGCGAATTCAGTTTGACCCAAGAATATTCTGGCTTCTTCGGAACTTTTTCTAATAACTCCCGCTGGAGTGTCTATCCATTTCATCTCTGCTAACAAGTCATCCAAGCTTTGTTTCCTCCGTACCCTGACTATTTCTGAAATGGCTTTTGGGGTGTAAATTTTTAACAATCTTCTTCTGAGTTGCTCTACTTTCGTAGGATCTGTTTTTTCAGGATCATATTCTCCTCCCCGGATGGAAGGATGAATAGAAGAGGCGCTTCCTCCGTGACTTTGCATGTGCATGGGTTTTGAAGGGGGGCGAGGGCCCGGTGATCCTGCAACAGAAGTGTGAGGATTCCACCTAGCAGATAATATTTCTAAACCGTCTGAAATGGTTTCTTTTAAATTTTGTAGGGGCGATCCTTGTGATCGCCCTTTATTTTGGGCGAATACCCTCCAAACAACTGGCGGGCAGGCAAGATTCGCCCCTACATTTCTTGTTTTGAGACTGATTCTTTGCTCCACTGAATTTACGATTCCTCCGGTAAGACCCGCAAACATTCCCGACCCAAAATGACATTGAAGACCCAAAATCAGATGATGCGGAAATGTAGGGGCGATTCGCGAATCGCCCCTACTCGAATTTTCACACAACATCCCCCGACTCACCGACGCCAAACCTTGCAAAAGTTGCATCACCATAAATCCTTGCCCCATTCCGAGTAAACCCATCAGGCGCACTCCCCCTTGACTGGTGAGACGATCCACAAAAGTTTCGTTTTCGTCTCCTGCATTTCCAAAAGCTTGCTGCAAAACTCCGGTGAGTCCTGTGTCGGCGATGGCTCCTGCGGCAAAAGTAAAAACATCTGCCAGAAAGGGAACCGCACACAAAGTGGGTGTGGCGCCTAAAAGAACTCGGGCTGCGAGTTTTCCTCCCTCAAAAAATCCTCCCCCGGCACTCATTGTGAGCAGGCTTTTCCAGTCGGAAAGTTCATGGGCAGCAGCCTCGAGAGTCAAAGAAAGTTCTTCCTGATTTCGGGTATAGGTATTCGTATTTCCAAAGGAGCTGGTGTTAAAATAAGAAGTGAGAGAAGTGATGGGCATAAAGGTAGAAGTTCTTCGTCAGGCCTTCGTTTTTGTTGCTCATTTTTGTCAACTTTTGTTAAAGATTTTTAAGGGTAATTCTTTTATCCGAAGCAACTTAGCTTAAGCTCCAAGTCGATAAAACTCTTGAAAAGGAGAGACTTTATTATGGCCACTCATTCTATCCATCGTCCTTCTGCCTCCGATCGGGATCGTCGAACAGAAGATTCTCGCAGAGCCCGTCAGCATCATTCGGTAAGGCATGAAGAATCTTCAGGGGACTCTGATTCTCAAATTTCACAAGGGAGTCGAAGCGATTTACAATCGATCCCTGCGGCAGATCGACCCAGCCTGACTCAAGCGGCGATAGAAGCCCAAAACTTGGGTTTAAGTTATGTGGAATGGACTCTCCCGAATGGCGAAACCTTATGGTTTACTCCGGATCAGGTTCTTTCGGCTTTTGGATCTTCCCAGAAAACCAGAATGGCTCAAGCGGGTACAGCTCCGGGGCCTCGTGGAGCAGGTCAGGCTCGGATGGGCAGTGCGTCCATGAGAGTGGCTTCTTTTGGAGAAAATATCCCCTTGGGTGAAGAAGCCCAACCCATGATGAGAACACAATTTACGGGATACGAAGCTTATGGCCCTGGAAATCCTCTTTATGAAGCCATGATGGGCGGGCAAATGAGAGAACAAGTGGCTGCCAGTCGTCAAGAAATTCGGAAGATGGAACAGCAAACCCGCGCAAAAATGCGAATGATTCTTTTTATGATTTTGACGGGGGATGTGGTGGGGGCAATGCGTTCGGTTGTTTTTGAATCCGAAAGAGATAACAGAATTTTTAACCGGATTTTACTCAAGCAATTAAATGGAATCAGAAAAGCAAAATCAAAAGTTCTTATGGCCATGGGCAGAAAGAAACCTCCCACGGCCCACGATAACACGAATGATCCTGCAGGGGCTGCCCGTGATCAAAACAAACAGGCCACCTATACCCAATGGGTCACGATTACGACCAACCTGATGCAAGAAATTTCTCAGACAGAAAGAGAGCTCACCGATGAAATGGCAGAAGGTCGTCGGCAAGTGAATGATCGATGGGAAGCTCTCAAAGGATTGGCAGATAATGAAGATCGTACCAATCAGGCTCTGCTCAGACGTTAAGGGTAGGAGCTTGAAAAAAATGTTCTTTGAAAAATAGATTTCTCCTATATTATTAAATAATGTGGAGATTTCATGTCTGATTCTGAAAAAAAATCCCTGCTTTCGAAAAAAAACGAAGAATGGCTTAAAAAAGTGAATGAGCTTTTGGAAAGCATCAGCCCCAAAGATGCAGAAAAAACCCGTGAGCTCACTGAACAATTTTTGAAAGGTGAGATTACAGGCGCTGAGCTTCAGGGAATTTCTGCCGAACTCCTTTTTGAAATCACAGAACAAGCCTATTTACTTTTTCAAAGAGCTAAGCTCCACGAAGCAGCGATTATTTTGACAGGCTTGACTCTTTTGGATGAGAAAAACGCCTATTATCACACGCTTTTGGGGGCTATTTTTCAGAAAGCAGGAAAGCTGACAGAAGCCTTGGCTGAATATACTCTGGCCCTTGAAATCGACCCCAACGATGTGACTTCTTGTGTGAATCGCGGAGAAATCTATTATCAGTGTGGTGTAGAAGACGCCGCCTTGAAAGATTTTGAAAAAGCCATTGCGCTGGATCCTTCAGAAAAAGATCTTTGGGCGAATCGGGCGCGAGTTTTGAAAAAGTTGTTGGTAAAAGAAATGGAAGAAGCAAAAAAATAAGGAAAATGCAGCATGGCCCCTAAAATTCAATCTTTTAATCCCGAACTGAATGCCAAAATTTTAGCGGCGAAAGAGACCTTAAAACAGATTGATCCCCAGCTGGTTGAAAAAGCCATGCAAAACATGGTGGAAGATCTCAAGGGCATGGGGCCTCTCATTCAATCTTATTTTAAAACAGCCAATGAGTTTCTTTATGCGGGAGGATTTTTGGGAGTACGGACTCCCGAAACAGAAGGCCGTGCGATGCGCGCCCAGATTGAACCTCCCACAAAATATTTTGAATCGCATTTTAATGCCCGTGATACTTCCCAAAAAGTGGATCGTCGGTTGATGGGCACTCTTTTGACTCACCTGGATTCTGCAGTAGAAAAAAAATGGTTTACTTCCGAACAGGGAGAAGCTCTTAAATTTATTTTTGGTCTTTCTCTTTCTCCAGACAAGATGGAAACGCAAAACCAGTTTTCTTCTTCGCAACCCGGAGGGGCCGGTACTTTCCAGGAAAGAAATATGCAGCAAGATCACTCTCAAAATTCTGAAGAGGAAGAGTATCAAATGTTTTTTGAAGAAATGGAAGGAAGAGACGCGAGTCGCACTCCCCGATCGGGAGCCAGTGCCCGGATGATGGGAGGAGCAACCGCCCGGCAAGTGCCCACACCGCCTGCACCTCCTTCGGCCTCTTCAGGATCAAGAGCTGGAAGTGCTTATACGAGCTTGGTCCAAAACGAAGAAAACTACCTGGAGGCAAATTTTTCTCACGATGATCCTTATTATTTGGCGTTTAAGAGTTTTTTGCCGTGGGAAGGGGGTACGAGAAATGCCATGCTGGGTTTGATAGAACAAGAAGATGCCTTTCGTCGTAGCAAACAGGATATTTTGGCCCAGCTTGCCGGTCTTAAGACAGACACTGCTGAAGGAGCAAAACAACTGATTATTTTGCAACAAAAGTTGGGAGATGTTAATAACTCTGAACGTGAAGTGTTTGAAAAAATACAAAGGCTTCAGCAAGCCCAGAATGAGAGAAAAGAGTTGATGAAAAATTTGTTTGAAATCGATTCTCAGGCCAGAAATGCCGTTTTACATAACATGGGTAGATAAACTCCTTGAGTGAAACCGAAAATAAAATCAGCAAAATTGTAGATCCTACTCCCCAAAGGAAGAAGTACGTCACCGATCTTCTTTACCGGTTTTTTAACAGGGAAATCACTTATGCCGATTTGGTGGGCATCCCCCAAAAAGAGCTCTTTCAGTTGGCAGATACAGGTTATGTGAAGCTGACTTATGGAAGAATTCAGGAAGCCAAAAGGATTTTTGAATGTCTGGTCAAACTGGATCCCCACAATTTTTATTATCATTCCGCTTTGGGCAGTGTGTATCAAAAGATCAAAAAATATGTGGATGCTGTTTTTGAATACACCGAAGCCTTGCGCTATAACGCCGAGGATTTATCAAGCCTGGTCAATCGCGGCGAAATTTATCTTATTCATAAAAATTATAGAAAAGCCGCCGAAGATTTGCGCGAGGTGATTATCAAAGATCCCCAGGGCAAAAATCTTTACGCCAACCGCGCGCGATCACTGGTAATTGCCATCAAAAGAAATATCCAAAACAAACCCCAGAAAACTTAGAAGCAACTACTCTTTAAAACAAAAACACCTACGCCACCTCTGGAAGAATTTCAGGATGTAAAGCAGCCACTCTTAAAAGTACTTTTGCAGGGCCCTGAGGTTTTCGACGACCTTGTTCCCAGTTCCGTAAAGTGGCAATGTTGATTCCTATTAAGGTTGCGAACTGGGCTTGAGAAAGCTTGAGTTGTTTCCGAATGAGAAACACGTTTGGATGTTTGACATGAAATGCTCTTTTGGGTTTTGCCTTGCCTTTTAAAATATCGCCTCCTTGGCGGATACTTTCTAAAAGTTCCTCAAATTTTTCTTTTTTCATAAGCATTCCTCCACAACCTTTTTTAAAACCTTTAATTGATCCGAAGTTAAATCACTCTGTCGATTCTTTTTGTACAAATAAAGCATCAGAAGAGTCTCATCTTTTGTTATCCAATAATAAATGACACGAATTCCCCCTCGCTTACCTTGGCCTCCATAAGCCCAACGTAATTTTCTTAACCCCCCACTGCCACGAATTAAATCACCTCGGTCAGGTGCAAGTACCAACAGATTCTGAAGATTGCGATACTCTTCATCTGTGAGAATCTGTTCTACCAACCGGGTAAAAACTGGAGTTTCAATAATAAGCACAAATTATTTTATCTGTTTTATATCTGTACGTCAATGGCGTAGTTGTGTGAAAATTAGCAACTTCTGCTGACCATTGTCGAAGAACTCCTGCCTATGCCCATCACTTCTCTTACTTCTTATTTCAACACCAGCTCCTTCGGAGACACGAACACCTACACCCAAAATCAACAAGAACTTGCCCTCACTCTGGACTCCGCCGCCCAAGAACTTGGCAATTGGAAAAGCCTGCTCACGATGAGTGCCGGGGGAGGGGCTTTTGAAGGGGGAAAACTTTTTGCGAGGACTTTTTTAAGCTCTGTTCCTGTTCTTTCCGCCATCCCCTTGCTGACAAATGCTTTTACTTTTGTGGCCGGAGCTTTGGCGGATAGCAGCCTGACAGGGTTTTTAAATCATGTGTTGGAAAATGCAGGATCAGAAGAAACTTTTTTGGAGCAGATAACCAGTCAAAGCAGTGCCCGTGCGATGGGTGTTTTGGGGATGGGACAGGGTTTTGTGGTGATGCAATTGCTGCAAGGCTTGGCGTCGGTGAGTCGGGGGATGTTGTGTAGGGGCGATCCTGTGTGGTCGCCCACAAATGGAGGGCAGCCACACAGGGCTGCCCCTACATTTCTGCATCATCTGATTTTGAGTCTTCAATGTCATTTTGGGTCGGGAATGTTTTCTTATTTTACAAACGGTGTGGTGCAAAGCTTTGAAGAAAGAATAAAATTAAAATCAAAAAATATTCATGAAGAAACATCACCCTTAGGCAAATCCTCTTGGGGAGAGAGACTCATCGAGTCGTTTCAAAATAAATTGGGTTTTCAATATGCTACTTCTGTTGAGGGTGCTGCTGTCGGAATAAATGGAGCTCCTGTTCTTGCTACCTCTCGAGGGGGTGGAACTTCTAGGAAACGTTTAAATCGTGAACAAAAAGCATGGTTGGAAGAGCAATATTCCGAAAATCCTCTACTAAAACCTGCCTTGGCAAAATTGCGTTTGAGCGAAGTGAGAGTTCATGCTCTTCTTAGCTTTATCGCTGAAAAATCAGGTGAAAATTGTGAGCTAGCCTACAAAGGTCTCCCCGATGCGCTCGAAGCCTTGAGAGCCACAGATTTTAAAAGCAAAACTCCGGAAGAGTGGCTTCTCTTCATCGCTGAAAAAACAGGAGAAAATTGTGACTCTGCCTATCTAAGCCTCTGTCTGGCAATCAGTGTGGTAATCAAGAGCTTGCAAACTTCCAGTGTTACCAGGGAAAATCCTGAAGAGTGGTTGATTTTAATCACCGAAAGAGGGGGGAAATACAGCAGTCTCACTTATGACTCCCTTTCCGTTGGGCTTAAAGCTTTAGAAGAGGAGTCTCATTTAAGTTGGCAGGGTCAAAAAGAGCTATTTGCTCTCGTCATTGAAAAAGCAAAAGAATCTGCTTTTATTGTCTTTGAAAATGATTGGATTCATTTTTTTGAAATTGCAAAACAGCCGGGAGGAATGGCACTTCTTTCGAGATTTTTGGATACCCTTACCGATTATAATCGAAAAGCCGTACTTGATTTACTCTATGAGAGTGAAGATTTATCCCTTGAGATTTGTTTCCGGCGTTTTGAATTGTACACTCTTCTATTCGAGCGTTTTCCCCGTCTGGGTTTTACGGTATTGGAAGGGTTATTAGAAGCCAGAACAAGAGAATTTTTGCCAGCCGATATTTCTGAAGAGCAAGATCAAATCCTTGATTTCGTGCAACAGATGAATGGATTTATTCCCGAGGTTTATCTCGCTTATTCGGTTGATGCCGACAAGCCTGCTTTTTTTAAAGAATTCAAAACCTATGCGCGTCGAATTTTGGCAGATGACTTAAGTCTCGCTGAAATCGAAGCTATTAGCTGGTGTGATGATCCTTTTTTATTGGGTATGATCCAAATGGCTTCTCCCACCAGTGGAGCCACCGCTGTGAGAAAAGAAAATAAATTGGCTTTGTTACGCAAAATAAGGGCGGCGGGGGATTTGAGAAAACATCTTCCTGAGGCTTGGAAAGGAGATGGACAATTGGAAAAATTCACTCTCGATCAGGGAGAGTGGAAGCTGAAAGCGGGAGAGCGAGCAGATCCCGAAGGAAAGATGAGCCGCCTGTTAGAGAGATTTCGAATGAGAAAGAGAGAAGAAAAAACAGAAGAAGATTTGCAGCAAGCCCTGCAAGAGTATCTCGCTTCTCAGAGAAAAATAGACGACAGAAAACGGGTGTTAAGAGTTCTATATTCCGTTGCTTCTCGAAATACAGCCTTAAGAGATCAAGTCAGCCAGATTCAGGGAAATGATTATGCGGCCTTTCATCTTTTGGGAGAAGTATTTGAAGATCGCGATCATCTTCCCCGGGTTTTATTAAATGCTTTGGATCGCCTTCCACCCCTTGCAGAAAAAACAGAAGATAAAGCTCAAATCATTGACGAAGTTTTAAAAGAAGCGCGCGACTTTATTCGAAGAGAAAAGGATAGATATCAGTATCAGGAGGCAGGAATTATCCACATGGGCTTAAGGGCTGCAAAAGGCCCAGGAGTAGGCCTTTGGGGGTTTACGGCCGGAGTGTGTACGGCAGAAGATATGGGATTATTTAGAAATCCACGATTTAAATTGTTACCTCTTACCGATGAAGATCATCTGGAAATCGTGGGATATGTCGCCGTCTTTGATGTGGAAAGAGACGGAAAGAAATACATGAATTTGGTAGGCATCAATCCCTCAGTAGAAATTTTATCTCAGGTAGATGCCAAAAAATTATATCCTGTGATGATGAAAAAGGTGATCGCCTTTGCAGATAAAGGGGATTACGATGTAATCCATATTCCCACGGATGACAATATCAACAGCAACCGCAGCGACATTCGCAAAGCCATCAAACGAGCTCTGTACCGTGTCATTAAAGTTCCTGAAGTCCAGTGGAATATTGACCCCGAACCTTATCCTTTCATTGAAGTCTATGTAGTGTGGGAAAGAAAGGCGGCTTGAGGGTAGGATAAAAAACGTACTTGAAATTATCCTAAAAAAATAGGATAATTTTACTTATGGAATCCTTAGGCCAATTTATTAAAGTTTCAGACCTGCAAAAAGTCACTTCGGGCAAGTTGCGTCGTCTCACAAAACAGCCCGTGTTTGTGACCGAACATAGCCAGCCCCGTTACGTTCTTTTGAAACTTTCGGATTATGAAGAACGAAAGAAGGGGGATCAATATCTCTATCTTACGGCACGACCTCATCCCTGGAAAAAACAGTTTTTTATCAAAGGTAGAAATATGAGTGTCTCTGCTTTGATCGCCCATCTTCATCGAGAGAAGTGGTTACCCGAGAAGGCTGCAGAAGAGTTTTCTTTGCCTGTAGAAGCAGTCTTGGAAGCGATTCATTACTTTCATCATCATCAAAAGTTGATTGAATTGGAAGTCCTGGAAGAAAAAAGACGTGCTGAATCTATCGAGAAAAAGTCCCGTGAAAATTTATCTTGATGATTGTTTGGCAGCAAAAACCCTGGCTCAACTTTTAAAAAAAGCGGGCTTTGAGGTGATATTGCCAAAAGAAGTTGAACTGCAAGGGCAGCCAGATGAAGAACATTTTAAATTTTGTCATCGCAAGGGTTATATCCTTTTGACTTCCAACCCTTCTGATTTTTGGGAACTCCATCAAAGCAATCCCCATCATTTTGGAATTTTCGCAGTTTATCAGGATAATAATCCGAAAAAAGATTTAACTTTTAAACAGATGACACAGGTTATTCAGAAGATTATCAAAAAAAAGATCCCTCTTAAAAATCAATTTATTATTTTGAATCATTGGCGTTGATTGTGGGGAAAACTTAGAAGCAACTTTATGGCAGAGATGTCGAAGACTTCCTGCCTATGCCCATCACTTCTCTCACTTCTTATTTCAACACCAGCTCCTTCGGAGACACGAACACCTACACCCAAAATCAACAAGAACTCGCCCTCAGTCTTGACTCCGCCGCCCAAGAACTTTCCAATTGGAAAAGCCTGCTCACGATGAGTGCCGGGGGAGGGGCTTTTGAAGGGGGAAAACTTTTTGCGAGGACTTTTTTAAGCTCTGTTCCTGTTCTTTCCGCCATCCCCTTGCTGACAAAT
>Ga0080064_1000727_pt1 | contig 80006 bp, 75 predicted proteins | sample Subgrocontami54m_FD_69260 | JGI IMG/M metagenome (GOLD analysis project Ga0080064, IMG submission 69260) | Subsurface groundwater microbial communities from S. Glens Falls, New York, USA - GMW46 contaminated, 5.4 m (SPADES assembly) (version 2) ... | reverse complement strand
GCCGACACGGCGCGGCTGCTCGGGGTCTCCACGTCGGGGATTGCGAAAGCGGTCGCGAGAGCGGAGCGACCATCAGTCCACTGAGTCAACAACGTCCCGCATCACGTGTGGATCCGGTTGGACCAGCGTCACTTCGTCAACCGGCGTGAGCAGATCTTCGACGCGACCTTTGAATTCAAGGCGGACACTGCGGAGTTCGTCCGGGCGCGGGGAGGCGTGAAGCCTTTTCCAGTGTGGTTCGAAATGGCGAGCCAAGCCGTAGTGAGGAAGCGCGGTATCAATGGGTAAAACTCGCAAGCGCCATACTGATTATCATCACCATTTTCGTGAGACGTTGGTTGTCTTTGTCACCGACTTGCCCAAGGAAGGCCGAAATGAGATACAGAGTCAACGAGTTCCTCCGCGATTTCAGTTGGGCTCTGGCCCGGTATCGGAAGATGGAGGGGAGTCGTCGCGGATTCGGGCGGTTCATGCAGAATCCTGCGCGCTGGTATCACGAGCTGCTCATCAGCCTCGTCCGGAAACACGCCGGGCACAATTGGGGATGGGTCCGCAAGGACCCCCTCTTCACGCGGCTGCTCTATGAGATGCTGATCTGGTGGGGAATGAATCAGCGGGCGGCCAAGCTGGTTCCCTACCCGGCCTTCCGAGGGCGCGTCCTCCGGCTTGTCGCCAGCCGGGAGTTTCGACGCCTCAGCTCCAAGAGCATCCGGCAGGTACGAGATACCGCCCGCTGGCGGAAGGATCTCAGGGCGCTCTGGGACTTGCTCGAACGTCCGTGCAGGATTATGGAATCAAACAGCATCTTCGTTGGGTCGAGCAAGTTGCTCCACCACTTGCTCCCCGACCTCGTTCCTCCAATGGATCGGACCTACACTTTGGATTTTCTCGGAGGCCTCGACCCCATGGACCCTCAATCCGCCCCGTTTGCTTTGCGTGGGGCGCTCAAGTTGCGCCCCGATTTCGATACGTTCTGCCGGGCGATGTTCTTCTATGGGTACGTCGCGCGACGTGTCAGGAAACTCCGACGAAGAGTCGACATCGGACCGACGAGTGGCTCGGTCACGAAGATCATCGACAACGCCGTTATTGCGTGGTGGCAGTGACAGACCAAAGGATTTCCGGGGACACCATACGCAACTCGGGCAATTCGCTGCCGCTTGGTGGGGTTGACGTCAGTTAGTCCATGACGAGATTCGGAAAATCCGACGCTTGACATGCAGCCCAGCCGGGACCATACTTTGGAATGTCAGAGGAGGCTGTCATGGTGCTAGAGGCTGAAATCAAGCATTTCGAGAGTCTCAAGGCGGACTTACTACGGCAGTCGCCGGGGAAGTACGCCCTGATCATCGGGACGGATCTCCTTGGGGTCTTCGATCGGCCCGAGGAGGCCTACCGGGTCGGAATCCAGTCTCGGGGGAACGTCCCGATGCTTATCAAGCAGGTTCTGCCAGAGGATCCGACGGCGCGGCTGCCTGCAATGACTCTCGGGCTCCTCTATGCCGGTCTATAATTTCGGCCACTACCTCCTTCCCGAAGGGGGCGGTCAAGCCCCCTCCCCGTTCCCGCCCGGCCTTCGCCTGTCGGGGCCGGTCGTCCCAGTTCTGATCGAGATCCCGAGCGCTCTCGCAGATCGATTGCAGCAGACAGGACAGGCGATCGCCGCCCCCGTGTCCGGATTGGCCTTGGTGGATACTGGGGCCAGTGTGAGTGCTGTGGATGCAGGATGCGTTCAGCAGTTGGGAGTGCAGCCGGTCGGAATGGTCACTGTGGGCACCGCCGGCGGTTCGCAACAGCAGATGCTCTATCCGGGGCGCTTCAGCTTTCCTGGGACGAACCTTCCAAGCATTGATTTCAGTTCGCTACTGGGTGCCGACCTGGCAACGCAAGGGGTTCCTGGGCCTCGCGGTGGACCACTCGTCGCATTGCTGGGCCGGGACCTGCTGGAGCACTTCGTGCTCGTGTACAACGGCCCACAAGGACTTTTCACACTCGCATATTAACCCCGGCGGCACGTCAGCCTGATCTCGTTCAGTTGCGAAGACCGCGATCACCCCATCGGCCCCCGATACACCGGCTCCCTCCCGTCCTACACCTACGAGAACCCGCACACAAGCTTCCCACTGCCCAAGTAATGGGGGACGTTGTTGACTGAGCGGAATAACTCTGATGGCGTACCCCACGACTCAACACGGAGGGCCAGCGCGAGGATGCCACGAAAGGCACAGCTGGATGCCCCGGGGACACCGCACCACGTCATCCTCCGTGGGATCGAGCGGGGGCAGATCGTGGCCGATCGCGAGGACCGCGAAAGCTTCCTCGCGCGGCTCGGGCTGTCCCTCGCCGACACGGCGAGGCTGCTCGGGGTCTCCACGTCGGGGATTGCGAAAGCGGTCGCGAGAGCGAAGCGACCATCAGTCCACTGAGTCAACAACGTCCCGCCTGGCGCAGGCAAGAGTCGCCATTCCCTGCTGACGATCTGTACAAGTCGTTGGAGATTGAGCCACGCATGAACGATGCAGAAATCGACCGGGTCTTGAGCTACGCATATCAAGGCCGTTACACCAACTTGGTGCTGTCGCTGCTTTATCCTGACAGGGACTGGAAGGACGCAGTGTTCCACGAGGATCACATTTTCCCGCAGTCGGAATTTCAGGTTCGGGCGCTGAAGAAGCGGGGCTACGACGATCAGAAGATTCAGAATTACTTGTCAGGGTACAACACTCTCTACAACCTCCAGTTACTCACCGAATCGGAAAACCTTTCCAAGAATGCAACACCGTTCGATGAGTGGATCCAGACACGAGATAAGGGCTTCCGGCGCCGCCACCTGATCCCTGACCTACGCAATTACGGCTTTGAGTACTTTGAGGAATTTGCCAAAGCACGCACCAATCTGATTGTGGCAGCGCTGAAACGGCTGTGATTGTCCCCAAATTCTGCGAGCTACCTTATAATGTGGGGTGGCATCTGCCCAAAGAAGCACCCGTAATGGGGGTCAGGCCTTGATAATTTGCTTATTCGAACCGCGCCACCCCTCTCGGAGCCGTCTGATGGGGGACCCGGCCAAGTACGTCAAGCTACTCCAGATCGCTTTCCCCACGCCACCGGGGGACCCGGCCGTTTTGTCGGTGTCGTAATAGGGGACGTTGTTGACTGAGAGGAATAACTCTGATGGCGTACCCCACGACTCAACACGTAATGGGGGTCAGGCCTTGATAATTTGCTATTCGAACCGCTCCACCCCTCCCGGCGCCCGTACAAGGGTTCTAAAGTGCATTGAGGTACTTCTTACGGTCTGGCAGGTCCGCAGACACGGCCAGCCGGGTGACCGAGACGGTAATGCGTTGTTGACTACGTTGACTTCTGATGTGGGAGACCCGGCCGACTCTCGACCTCAATCACGCGAGCAAGCTGGGAAGCTGGGACGCTCGAACGCTCGAACGCGATGCTCATCCCTCACTGCCTGTGGTGCCTCTCCCTCACGATGCGTCCCCGCCCCATCCTAGTGGCCGCACTGACTCCTGCCGATCGACAGCGACAGGGATAGGGACAGCGACACTTCACGGGTCGCAGGGTTGTGGCGTCATGGCCCTTCCCGCACGGGGACCCTTGTGGTATCTTCGGCAGCACGGGTCGTCGGGCAGAGAGCAGAATGCTCTGCGGCACCGGGCTCCTGGAGCCCACTGGGACGCCTCAGTCAGGAGAGAGCGGCAAGCTGATTCCCATGGACCGTCGGGTGATGGTAGGCGAGTCCTCGGTGGGGCCGGACCGGACGCTGCTGGTGCTCTGCACCGCGTTCCGCGCCAAGCCGGACCGGCATCCGAACCTCACGGTGAAGAAGATCCCCAAGGCTGTCTTGTCGCGCTGCGAGTGGGGCAAGGACGACTACAGCCTGCGGGTGGAGAACCTGCCGAAGGCACCGCCCAAGCCGGGGCAGTTGAAAATGTTCGGCGAGGAGGCGAAGTGATGAAGCGCTCGACCAGGACAGCGCCGAAAGCGCCGCCCCTCTACGCGCGGATCCGGCAGATCCTGGAATCGGCGCGGGCGAGCGCCGCCCGGTCGGTCAACACAACGCAGGTGGTCGCCAACTGGTTGATCGGCCGGGAGATCGTGGAGGAGGAGCAGAAGGGGCGGCAAAGGGCCGAGTACGGGAAGCAATTGGTCGAGGATCTGGCGGAACGACTACGGAAGGAGTTCGGCCCGGGATATTCCGCGCTCAATCTCTGGTTCTTCCGTCGCTTCTACGTTGAGTATCCTGGATTGACTTCCCCGGAGATTCCTTACGCACTGCGTAAAGAATCGAAGGACCAGGCGCCATCGAGGCAGGACCTCGGCAAGAGTGCCATTTCCGACGCGCCGCATCGGAAATCTCAGTCTTTCGGGCTCGAAACAAATGAAATTCTCTACGCACCACGTAAAGAATCTTGGCGGCCCGGACAACTGCACCCGAGCCTGTCGTGGACCCATTACCGCACGCTGCTTCGCGTGGACAAGCCCGAGGCTCGCGCGTTCTACGAGATAGAGGCCATCAAGCACGACTGGTCGGCCCGCGAGCTGGAGCGGCAGATCAACAGCCTGCTGTACGAGCGTCTGGCCTTGAGCCGGGACAAGAAGGGGCTCCTGCGTCTGGCCACCAGGGGTCATGAGGTGCGGCAACCGGCCGATGTCTTCAAGGACCCGGTCGTGATGGAATTCTTGGGCCTCCCGGAGTCCCCGCGGCTGGTCGAGACGGACCTGGAGCAGGCGCTGATCGACAACCTGCAAGCCTTTCTGCTGGAGCTGGGCAAGGGGTTCGCCTTCGTGGCGCGGCAGGAACGGCTGACACTGGATGGGGACCACTTCTACATCGATCTCGTGTTCTACCATACGATCCTGAAGTGCTTCGTGATCGTCGAGCTGAAGACGGGCAAGCTTACGCACCAGGATCTGGGGCAGCTCCAGCTCTACGTGAATTACTACGACCGGGAGCGGCGGACGGAAGGGGACAACCCGACGCTCGGGCTGATCCTCTGCACGGCCAAGAACGAAACAGTGGTCCGATACACACTGGGGCCGGACCAGCAGAAGACGATCTTCGCCAGCCGCTACAAGCTGCATTTGCCGACCGAAGCCGAGTTGCGGGCCGAACTCCAGCGCGAGGTGCGCGCCCTGCGTGGGCGCGGCAAGGGTGGGGGCTCGGGCCATGGCCGATAAGGCGCCCTCGTCGCAGATCCTGCTCTACCAGACCGAGGACCGCCGGACGCGGATCGAGGTGCGCCTGGAAGGCGAAACGGTGTGGCTCTCCCTGAACCAGATGGCGGAGCTGTTCCAGCGCGATAAGTCAGTGATTTCCAAGCATATCCGCAATATCTTCCAGGAGGGCGAGTTGCGCCAGGAAGGAACTGTTGCAAAATATGCAACAGTTCAACGCGAAGGCGAGCGAGCAGTCGCACGGGCCATCGCGGCGTTCAATCTCGACGTCATCATCTCGGTCGGCTACAGGGTCAAGTCCCATCGGGGCACGCAGTTCCGCATCTGGGCCACCCAGCGCCTGCGCGAGTACCTGATCAAAGGCTTCACCCTCGACGACGAGCGGCTCAAACAGGCGGGGGGCGGGAACTACTTCGACGAGCTGCTCGAACGCATCCGGGACATCCGATCCTCAGAGAAGGTGTTCTGGCGCAAGGTCCTCGACATCTACGCCATCAGCATCGATTACGACCCGACCACCGAGGCGTCGGAACGGTTCTTTGCCACCGTCCAAAACAAGATGCACTGGGCGGCCCACGGCCACACGGCGGCCGAGATCATCGCCAAACGGGCCAACGCGACGCGCCCGACCATGGGGTTGACGAGCTGGAGCAGCGGCCGGGTGCGCAAGGCCGACGTGACCGTCGCCAAGAACTACCTCGATTCCGGCGAGCTTGATGCGCTCAACCGGATCGTCAATGCCTACCTCGAATTTGCGGAGCTGCAAGCCCAGAACCGCCGGCCGATGTACATGCGGGATTGGATCGGCAAGCTGGACGACTTCCTGCGCCTCAGCGAGCGGGACATCCTGACGCATGCCGGACGGGTCAGCCACGAGGTGGCGGTGGCCAAAGCTGAAGGCGAGTACGAGGAGTTCCAGGTCAGGCAACTGGCCCAACCCAGCGAGGTGGAGAAGCAGTTCGAGGCCATGGTCAAGGACCTGAAGCAACTCGCGCCCAAGAAGCCCACCAGGAGGAAACGAGGGAAGACCTCATGAACCGGCACGTCAACGCCATCGCCGGCCGGCTGAGCCTGCGCCCGCCCCAGCGCCGGTCGCTGGAGATCCTGGACCGCATCACGGAGCTTGCCCCACCCAAGAAGGGCGTGGACCTTCATAATGGGGGACGTAATGGGGGACGTTGTTGACTGAGAGGAATAACTCTGATGGCGTACCCCACGACTCAACACGGAGGGCCAGCGCGAGGATGCCACGAAAGGCACAGCTGGATGCCCCGGGGACACCGCACCACGTCATCCTCCGCGGGATCGAGCGGGGGCAGATCGTGGCCGATCGCGAGGACCGCGAAAGCTTCCTCGCGCGGCTCGGGCTGTCCCTCGCCGACACGGCGCGGCTGCTCGGGGTCTCCACGTCGGGGATTGCGAAAGCGGTCGCGAGAGCGGAGCGACCATCAGTCCACTGAGTCAACAACGTCCCGCATCACGTCCCGCATCACGGGAGGGAAATGGGCGAGCCGCTCGACTGCTGGCGGTTCTGATGGGGCTACAGGCCGACCTGCCACCGCTTTTCTTCGATAGGCTCTCGGGGCGGAAACGGCAGCAGTATTTCGCTGCCGTGCGTGCAGGGCTGGACCACAACTACGGGCCGATGGCGGAGATGTTCAGCGCCGTGGTCCGGAGGACGCTACAGTTACATGGGCAGCAGTAGACTGCGGGGAACTCGATGGACCCTTTCCGAGTTCAGTCTGGGGCAGGCGGACACCCTCGATGCCCGTCGATGTGCACACGGTCATGCAAAACATCACGTGGCGTTTGGCGGGATCGCGTAGGTAGGGGTTAGTTTCGAGAAGCGGTCGCTTCAACATGACCCCTATTTTAGCATAGCAAAGAGCCTGTTTCATTCTTTTTTCTGATGCTGATGAGCCGCTTTGCCGAAACCGTCGGCGAAGACGCCGCCCTGGCCTGGCTGGAAGGCCTCGGCTATACTGAGGGTCAGGCCTTGATAATTTGCTTATTCGAACTGCGCCACCCCTCTCGGAGCCGTCTAATGGGGGACCCGGCCGTTTTATCGGTGTCGTGAGATCTGGGGACGTTCCATTGAAGTATTGATTCAAGGACCCTAGCGCGTCTCGACCACGGCCACCTTGTTGACGCCGCTGCACGCCAGGTAGAGGTGCCCCGTGGGGGTGGCCACCATGTTGCGCACCACGCCGCCGCCCGAGGGAATCGCCTCCCGCGCGAAAGCCTGGGTCCCGGGATCGAAGCGCACCAGCGTGTTGGGCTTCACGCCCGACTCGCTATACCACACGGTGCCATCCGGCGTGATCGCGATGCCATACGGCTTCGACTCCGGCCCGCCCGGCGATGCCCACTCCTCCAGCTTGCCGGTCTTGGTGTCGAACCGTCCCAGGTACCCGCGCGCATATGTAAAGAGGGACGTAGCGCAGTTATGAAAGTTATTCGAACGTCTGCCGCGAGGCGGGGAACCTCGACGCGGCGGGCAGGGCCCCCTGAAGCGGGGAGCGCGGGAGCATCAGAGATTGAGAGAGGAGGAGGCGGGAGACGCGAAGAAGGAGAGCGGAGCAGCGGCTTTTCGCCTTGGGTTTTCTCGGGGATGATGGTACCCTCTGGGAGGCGAGGCCGGATGGCTATACCGCGCGAGTGGACGCGCTGGATCACGGGGGAGTCGCTGCCGAAACCAGGAGAGGTGACCCCCCTCGCCGCCTTGGACGTCGCGGTATGAGTCCGCGCCTGCCTTGGGTGACCGCCGGGCGAAGCCTCCGGGTCCTTCGGCGTCTTGGATTTGAGGAGGTCCGCTCGAGCGGAAGCCATCGGATCCTCCGGAGGAGGACATGCTTGTGGTGTTTGCCCTCACCACGCCCGCCTTCATAATATCTCGAGCACTTGAGTGATGGCAGAGAAGAGCACAGTCCGTATGAACCCCCGTCGGAGGTTTCAGTATGGCAAACCCACGGAGATCACGCAGCGTCAAGAGAGGCGCTCGGCCCGATCTGGCCACGAGATACATAGGAGGAGCCATCCTGAAGGTCCTCCACGAAACCAGTGGCGATTTCATTTTTCGACAACGGATTATCCACTCGATTGAGATGCAGCGCCGCCGACGTCTCATTACCTACGTCTCCAACGTGGACCACCCTGCAGTGCAAATGGACCTGAATGATGCCCATAATCTCGAAACCTGCTTTCGCTCCCCTTCGGAGTACAAACCAATCGATCTCTTGATCCATAGCCCGGGCGGCCAGGCAGAAGCGGCCGAGCGAATCATCAACCTGGCTCGCAGCTACTCGGGGAACGACTTCCGCGTCATCGTCCCATCGTATGCAAAAAGTGCCGCGACAATCGTTGCCCTGGGTGCGGACCAAATCGTTATGAGCGACGGGTCTGAACTTGGCCCTATCGACCCGCAGATCATCCTGAGGGGGCCCCAAGGGGAGGCGAGACGCGCCGCGGCTTCGTTCGTGGAACATCGGGACGAGCTGCTGGAGAAGATCCGCGACGCCATACAACGCCAGGAACCGTTTCAGGGGTATATGCAGATGCTCGCGCAGGTGGACGGGCCGTTCGTCAAGGAGTGCGAGCGCGCCATCAACCTGTCGAAGGAGATAGCCAGGAAGTGGCTGAAGGCGCACATGTTGAAAGGAAGGAACGATGTCGAGATCCAGAGGGCGGTTGATGAGTTCTCGGATCCATCACGCACTCTGTCCCACGGTCGGCTGATCGACCATAAGCAGGCAGAATCGGTGGGGATTAGGGTGGAGTATATCCCGAAGGAATCGGACCTCTGGGAGGAAATTCTTGAGCTGCTGTTTCGCTCGACGAGCTTTCTGAATATGGAGGCCAGCCGGATTAAACTCTATGAGGGCGCCCTGTTAAGCCTCAAGAGCGATGCGGTGATCCGGGCAATTCCGTTCCGCCAGTGACCTAAGAGGTAGTCAAGGACGTACGCGTCGGAATATATGCGGGCACCATAGGTGTGGGCGGAGGAATGGTTGGCGCCACTTCGAGCACTTTTCTGATCTCGCGCGCCAGGAAAAGATCCACATCCGCGATTTGAGAGAGAATTGCTTCGGATCTTTCGATGGGCTTCACGGGGGCCTTGCCTGCTGTCTTCACCAGCCGTGTTCTCATGATCATTTCCCCCAGTCTTCAATCCGCTGATAGAGGACTCATTTCTATACTACCACAGGACCAGGCCTGTCAACTGAATTCACAGACCGCGGTGTGCGACATATTTGTGGGTACCGTGCGTTAGCCCAAGTTGCGCAGTTTCGGAAACAGGGTGCTGAGTTGGCGCGGGGTTGGGCGCGTGGACCCCGCCTAGTTTTCATTATTGAGTCTTGCGTAAGTAATGGTACACTTCAGAGATCCAGTCCGGCTGCCCGGAAGAAGGCGGCGAGGAGTTGACGGTGTCCCCGCGTGTGCGTGAAGGACGCGACCACTGCCCCTTCCAAATGGTCGACATCCGCTGGTGCGAAGTTCGCGAGGTCCCCGTACTTGGTGTGGCCCCAGACGTGCTCCGCCGGATTGAGGTCAGGCGCGTAGGCCGGGAGCCAGTCCAGTCGGATCCGGGGAGCCCGGGCCGCAAGCCACTGCTGCACCACCGCCGCCCGGTGGGGCCGACTCCGGTCCCAGATGAGGGTAAACCCGTGGGGCAGATGCCGGCGGAGCGCCTGAAGGAACCGGAGGACCTCGGCGGTCCGGATGTTGTGGCGGTACAGCGCCCAGGAGAGGCCGAAGCGCCGGCGCCGCGGGGCCACCGTGAGGGCGCTGATCGCCGAGAGCCGGTCCCGCCGATCCCACTGCCGGAGGATCGGGGTCTGGCCGCGGGGCGCCCAGGTGCGGCGGACCACCGGCTGGAGCATGAAGCCGCTCTCGTCGAGGAAGACGAGGGACCTACCGGCGCGGCGGGCGTTTTTTTATATGCGGCCAGCGCTCGGTCCGCCACCGCTGGATGGCCGCTTCGTCCCGCTCGCGGGCGCGCCGTTCGGGCTTCTGGCAGCTCCACCCCTCGCCCCGCAGGATCTTCCAGACGTGGGCGGGGTGGTACGTGACCCTGAACGTTCGGGCGATGACCGTGGCGACCCGGGGTAAGGTCCAGAGCTCCGTGCTGAACCCGTGGGCCGTGGCCCCCCGCAGGAGCAGCTTCAACAGCCGCTGGCGCTGCCGGGCCGTTAAGCGCGGCGGCCGTCCCGAGGGTGGCTTGGGCCGGAGGGCGTCCAGCCCACCCGCGTCCACCTCGGCCTGCCACCGGCTGACGGAGGTCGGGGAGCACCCGATCTGTCGGGCCACCTCGCGGACGCCGAGCCCCTGGTCCAGGAGGGCCACCGCTCGGCGTCGGCGGGCCTCCAGTTCGGCGGGACTCCCATAAGGTCTCATGCATGGGAAGATACCATCGTCCCATTACTTATGCAAGAGTCAATAGTTGGCCTTGCGGCAACCTCTTTCGTGCTTTCACGCGAGTGACCGTCAGGCCTTTATGTCCCTGCTTCCCGGTACGCGAGGCGTGCGGTGGTAGTATGCTCTACTGGAGGGGTTTCGTTGGAGAATCGGGCAACCTCTCTTCTCATCTGCAGAGAGGCTGGCGAGCGATGCTGCCATGGGGGGAAGCAATGAAGGCTTGACTTCGATCCGCCTCAAGCCTAGGCTTGTAGCGGAATGTATCAGATCGTATTTGATGCAGACGGCCTGATTAAGGTGCACAAGGGCGGCTTCCTAGGCGAGGTTGCCGCGGAGTACATCTGCCTCCTGCCTGACGAAGTCTTTCGCGAAGCGATCGTTGCCGCTCGGCAGACTCATACCGAAGAGGCGGAGGCCTTGGAGGCACTCATTCAGACTGGAAAGTTGCTGAGGCGGCCGCTAGCGCGGTCAGCTCAAGCGGAGCGAATCCTCACGATGTTCCAGGCACTGGGGACTGGCGAACGAGGGGCGCTGCGATTGTTCTTGAAAGAGAAGGCCGACTTCATCGTGACCGACGATCGAGCATTCCTCAACGTGCTGGTGCGGAACCGGACGCCCTTTTTGACGCCAGCCGAGCTTCTCGTGCGTCTTCGACGAGCAGGGAGACTGTCTCGGGAGGACGCCGAGTCCTCGGCGGAGCGGCTTCGACCCTACGTTCGGCGGGAGGTGTATCAGGACTTGGTTCAGCGGTTGGAGGACATATTATGAAGAAACCGGTGGCTTTGCGGATCCCAGACCACTTGCTTTCTCTTGCAGATCTTCGAGCCAGGAAGGAGCGCGTGGACAAAGCTTCTGCCCTTCGCCAGATCCTTTACGAGGGGGCCGAGTCGTATGCCCTCCGTCTCCTCTCGCGAGGAGAGCTGTCCCTCTCTCGCTCGGCCGAACTGCTGGGTCTCAGTCCAGGCGAACTCTTGGACCTCGCCGCCCAACGAGGTGTCGAGATCGGTGGGACGTTGGCGCAGCATCGAGCGGGGCGTGAGGGACGGACCTGAGAGGAGATTCCCCGACAACTCAGGCTGAGGGGGACGCACTTAAGAAATTAAGCAACCCCAAGACGAGGGAACCTTTCGGTTCGACGGCGGACACCGGAAGCGCGAGGATCGAGCCGAGAGCCAGGAGCCGAGACGGCCCGTGGGAGGGGGCTCACGGCTGATGGCAGAAGACGAAGTGGAACTTGGAGCGGGCTCTCCGCCGCGCGACCCGGGAGTTTCCACGACATCCGGGACACGATTCGCCGCGACTGGAAGCCGCGGGCGCACGCAACCGTGATCCGAGAAAAGACCTTGAACCGCCATGGCGCCAAGGTCGCCAAGAATCCTATGGTTCGATCTTTCAATCGAAAGACGCCACCACCGATTCTTGGGTCCTTCAGGAGTTTCGTTCGTTTCCGCCCAATGAGGCATTTCGTTGGCGTTCTTGTCCCGCCCGTGGCGGGATTGACGGTTAGTAATTTTGGATTGGGGGTAACTGACCCCTTACGCTGGCTTCGTGTCTCGCGCTAACCTCCGGGGCCGCCGCCGTTCACATAGATGACCTGGCCTGTGAGGTAGCTCGCCGCATCGGAAACCAGGAACACGACGACGCTGGCGATCTCCTCGGGCCGGCCCGCCCGCCCGAGTGGAACCGAGCGGATGAACGCCTCTGAGCGCTCCGGCCCCATCACCTCCAGGGATTCCTCGAGCATGTCTGTTCTGATGGGTCCTGGAGCGACGGCGTTCACCCGGATGCCATGCGGGCCCTCTTCCTTGGCCAGGGTCCGGGTCAACGCCTCCAGGCCCACCTTCGACACGGTGTAGGGCCCGCTGCCCGCAGGTAGCCGCTGGCTCACGTTGGAGGAGATGTTGACGATGTGGCCATGCCGTCGTTCCCGCATGTGGGGGACCACCGCCTGGATGAGCCGGAGCGGGCCGCTCAAGTTTACCTGGAGGATCCGCTGCCAATCCTCCCACCGCACGGCGGCAAGGGGAACACCTGGTAGGTGCACCCCGGCATTGTTCACCAGGACGTCAACCTGGCCGAAGCGGTGGAGTGCGGTGCGCACCAGCGCGTCTGCCTCGGCGGGCTGCCCCACATCTGCCCGGACGGCGATGGCCTCGCCGCCCGCGGTGCGGATTTTCTCAACAAGGTCGTTCGCCTGACCATCGCGATCCCGGTAGCTCATGATGATGCGATAGCCCGTCGCGGCCAGCCCGGCAGCGATGGCCCGGCCGATCCCTCGGGACGCGCCGGTCACGATCGCGACCCCCGTTGCTCCAGTCATCGGCGGTTCTCCTCTCGTCACCTGTGTGACAGCCACCCTCATCCCTAGTCGGCCGCAATCGACGAGCCGCGGTTCTCCCCCTGCCTCCCAGATCAAGCCTGACGTCAGGCCTTTCTCACTCTTGCGACGAGCCGCCCACGCGGCAGCCACTGCGGATGCCAGGGGCACGGAGGGAGGCCAGGCACCTCCCTGCAACTACCACTCGACGCGATATCGCGCTACCGCGTCCTCGTTCAGCTCCACTCCCAGTCCCGGTGCCGTGGGCACCCGCACGTAGCCGTTTTCCACGCCGAGCGGCTCCTTGACGAGCCGGACTCGGAGGTCGGGCGGCTCCACTGGGTAGTAGTACTTGGGCCACTCCACGGCCAGGAGGTTCGGGATCATGGCGGCAAGGTGCACCGCCATGGCGTCGTACACCGGGCCGTACGGCTGGTGCACCAGCACGGGCATGAAGGCCACCTCCGCCATGTCGGCCACGATCCGGCTCTCCAAGAGCCCGCCGGTCCGGCCGGGGTCCACCTGGAGGATGTCCACAGCGTGTCGGTCGATCATCGGCTTGAAGGCATAGCGGGTGACCAGCCGCTCACCGGAGGCCACCGGCGCCTTCAGGCTGTCCGCCACCATCCGCAGCGCGTCCAGGTCCTCCGAGCCGGTCGGCTCCTCGATGAAGAAGGGGTCGAACTCCTCCAGGGCGAGCCCGATCCGGATAGCGGCCGGCGTGTTGAACTTGGCGTGGAACTCGATCCCCATGTCCACGTCGTCGCCCACCGCCTGGCGCACGGCGCTGACGATCTTCACGACCCGGCGCAGCTCGTCCCGGCTGATGTTGGCGTCGCTGGGGACGGCGAACCAGAAGGGGTCGAACTTGACGGCGGAGAATCCCTCGGCCACGCACCGGCGCGCAAGCTCGACGTACACCTCAGGCCCAGGCTCGACCGTCCCGCCCCAGACTTGGGCGTGAAGGTAGGCGCGCACAGTGTCCCGGCACTTTCCGCCCAGCAGGTTGTACAGGGGGGTATTGAGTGCCTTGCCCACGATGTCCCACATAGCGAATTCGATGGCAGCCATGGCCGAGACATGAAGGGAGCTGGGGCCGCGCACATCCAGGTGCGTCTTGTACGCGTGGTTCCAGAAGGCGCGGATCTCGAAGGGGTCCCGGCCCACCACCAGGGGCTTCAGCTCCTGCACAGCGGCGGCCTGGGCGCGCTCGCGGAGGGCGTTGCCCGCCTCGCCGTAGCCTACGATTCCTTCATCGGTGCTGAGCTTCACGAACACCCATTTGATGAGGCCCCTGGTGTCCACCAGGTAGGTCTCCAGGTCTATGATCTTCATGTCGCGCCTCCTCCAAGAGAGAGCCCAGGGAACGGGGGCCGGGGGAAAACAGGAACAGGCTAAACGGAGCACGGGGGCAGGGGAGCGAAGGAGAGGGATCAGGTCTTGTCTTTGGCAAGTTGCTCCAGCAGGAACTTCCGCAAAATGGTTTTCATCTCCGCGGGCATCTCGGCCGGGGCGGTTCGGCCGACCAGCTCGCGCGTCCGCTTGTAGGTGTTCATGTAGGTCAGACACGGCGGGCAGTTCTCGAGGTGGCGCTCCAATTCCGCCACAACCTCGGGGCTCAGGCTGGCATCCAGGTAGTCGGCCAGGAAGTCTTCGATGATTTCTTTACACGTGAGCATTCGCGATTCCTTGTTGGAGAGGCCCTCGACGTCCCGCAGGACCAGGACGGCCCGGTATTGATCCGGCAAGGCGTCAATCGCCCGGTGCAAGATCGCCCGGGTCTCCTGGGACAGCAGCTCCGCCTCTGGGGTCCGCGACCAGTCCGCCGGAAGATGGTCAGGAAGACGTCCTGAACCGTCTCCTCCACGTCGGCTTCGTTGCGGGTGATCCCGTACGCCAGGCGGTAGACGCGGGATGCATACCGCTCCATCAGCGTCTCGAGGGCGCCCGTGTCACCGGCCCGCAACCGCTCCACCAGCGTCAGGTCTGCCTCGATCTCGACCATCCTCATCCCTCGACGAGTCGGATTTCCGTCGGAATCCTGGCACACCACCCGGGAGGTAGGTGGATCGTGGGGGAGGGAGAGCGGGCAGAGTCTATGTGCATCGCGGGCCGGCTGTCAACCTGCGGGGGTCCCTGCGCCTCGGCGAAGCGGGGGGAGCCGGCTGTCTCAGGCCGTGGGGGGATCCCGCCGCCCCGGCCGGCGCGTGAGGGGGTGGCCTGCGCTAGCCTCGATCCGGGCGCGGCGCTCTCACCTGGACGCCGGCCAGCTCTTCGAGAAGCTGGATCATCGCAATCTGATCCATCTCCCCGAGGCCTTTGCCGAGGGCGGCGGTGTAAAACTCCCCCACCGCCCCCAGCGCGAACAAGGGAACGCCGAGATTCCGGGCCGTATCCAGGGCCAGGTGGACATCTTTATGAGCGAGCTTCAATGGGAAGTTGGCCTTGAACTGCCCTGCCAGAACCCGTGGAGCTCCTCCAGCGATGAGCGGAGACCGCTCTGCCAGGACCTCGGCGACCAGGGCTGGATCCAGGCCGGCCTTGGTGGCGAAGACGAGCGCCTCTGCCATGGCCGTGTAGATGCTGGAGGCGACAAGGTTGGTGGCAAGCTTCATCACCGATCCATACCCCATCGGTCCCACATGCAGGATCCTCCGCCCCATGGTTTCCAGCAGCGGGCTGGCGGCCGCGAAGTCGTCCGCTGTCCCGCCGGCCATGATGAGCAGGTTCCCTTGCTCCGCGGCCCCGACACCCCCGGTGACCGGGGCCTCGAGGTAGCGCACGCCGAATGCGACCGCCCTGGCCGCCATCGTCCGGCTGGTTTCCGGATCTACCGTGCTCATGTCAATGAGCAGGGTCCCCGGCCGGCATCCGGCGAAGGCCCCATCGGGCCCTTCCAGGATGGCCGCGAGGGCGGGCGGGTCGGACACGATGGTGATCACCGCGTCGGCCCCGGTGGCCGCCTCGCGGGGGGAGGCCACCACGGCGGCCCCCAGGGGGCGAAGGGCGTCGGCCTTGGCGGCCGTCCGGTTGTAGGCGCGCAGGGCATACCCGGCCTTCAGGACGTTCCGGGCCATCCGCCCGCCCATGATGCCGAGGCCGATGAAGGCGACTACCGTCTGCGCCATGTTCCACCCTCCGATGATTCCGAGTACCCCACCATCAGGACCCCAGGGATCACCGCCCCATGACGATCGTTGGCAGGAATGTGACCAGGCCAGGCACGTAGGTGATCAGGATCAGGACCACCAGCAGGGCCAGCATGAAGATCGCGCACTCCCTGGTGAACTCGGTGACGGAGACCTTGGCCAGGCTGACCATCACGTACAGGACCATGCCCACTGGCGGGGTCAGGAGGCCGATCATCAGGTTGAGCGTGAGGACGACGCCGAAGTGCACCGGGTCAATCCCCACCTTCGTGATCAGGTCCATGAGGACCGGCGTCAGGATCACCAGGATGGCGGTTGTCTCCATGAGGCAGCCCAGGATGAGCAGCAGCACGTTCACCATCAGGAGGATGAGCCAGGGCTCCCGCGAGATGGACAGGAAGAAGTTGGTGAAGAGCTGGGGGACCCCCTCCCTGGCCAGGAGCCAGCCGTACAGCGAGGCGCTGGCGATGATGAAGGTGATCTTCGCCGTGTTCCCCGCCACGGTGGTCAACACGTCCACGAGTTTGCGGATACTCAATTCCCGGTACACCAGGACCGCCAGGAAAACGGCGTAGGCAACGGCGATCACGGCCGCCTCGGTGGGCGTGACCACGCCGCTGAAGATGCCCCCCAGGATGATCACGGGGAACAGCATCACGGGAATGGCGCGCCAGATGTTCCGCAGCGCCTCGGAGAGGGTGAGCCATCCCTCGGCCCGGTAGCCCCGCCGCCTCGCCACCACGTACACCGCGGCCATCATGAACAGGCCCATCAGGACGCCGGGGACGACCCCGCCGAGGAACAGTCGTCCCACCGAGACCCCGGTGATCCCCCCGTAGATCACGAAGGGGATGCTGGGCGGGATGACGGGCCCGATGGTGGACGCGGCTCCCACCAGGGCCGCCGAGAAGATGCGGGGGTAGCCGGCCCGTTCCATGGCGGGGATCAGGACAGCGCCCGTGCCCGTGGCGTCCGCCACGGCCGAGCCGGACATGCCGGCCATGATCATGTTGGTGACCACGGTCACGTGGCCCAGGCCGCCGCGGATCCCGCCCACCAGGGCCTGGGCGAGGTCCACCAGCCGCTTGGTGATGCCCCCCTGGTTCATCAGCTCGCCGGCCAGGAAGAAGAACGGGATGGCCAACAGGACGAAGGAATCCACACCGACGGTGACCCGCTGGGCCATGACCACCAGCGGGATTCCTCCCTGCAGGAGGATGTAGACGGCGGAGGCCCCCGTCATGGCAAAGGCCACGGGGAACTCCAGCGCCATGAGCAGCAGGAGGACGCCCACCAGGACCAGGACCATTATGCCCGACGCTCCTTCCCGGGCCCGCTCGCACCGCGCCCCCGCCACGCCTGCCACCGTCCGTGGATGAGCGCCAGGGCCATCAGGCAGGCCGCGACGGGAAGGGACGCGTAGAGGTAGCCCCGGGAGATCTCCATCGCCGGGAATTCCAGGTCCCAGGTCGTGAGGGTCAGGCGGAAGCCCTGCCAGGCGAAGACGACCAGCAACAGGAGGACCCCCACGTCCACCAGGCGGGAAAGGGCCCGCCGGGCACCGTCCGGCAGGAAGACCACGAGCGTGTCAATGCTGATATGGGAGCGGGATCGGATGCCCACGTAAGCGCCCACGAAGGTGAGCCAGGCGAAGAGCAGCGAGGCCAGCTCCTCTGTCCACGCAAGGGGGCTGTTCAGGACGTAGCGGAAGACGACGCTCACGAAGACGATGCAGGTCATCGCGCCCAGGCAGGTCGCCAGGGCCCAATTTACGATCCGATCAATCACGATCGACATGGGACGCTACCTTTGCCCGGATGGGGCTGGGTGTTGGGGGGGTAGGGGTTGGGGAAAGAACGCTTCCTCTGATTGCTCATTCCCAACCCCCAGTCCCTAACCCCCAGCCCCTGTTCCTATTTCACCTCCTGGATCCGCTCGTACAGCCGCGGCTCCCACTTGTCTGCGACCTTCTTGTACACGTCCTTCGTCGCCTCCCGGAACGCCTTGACATCCGGCTGGACGATGGTCATCCCCTTCTCCTTCAGCCGATCCAGGTCTGCCTTCTCGCTCTTGAGGACGAGGTCGTTCTGGAAGTTGCCGGCCTCGACGGCCGCCTCGGTGAGGATTTTGCGGGATTCCGGAGAGAGCCCCTGGTAGAACTTCTCGTTGATGACCACGGCCTGGTTCTGCGCGATGTGGGCGGTCAGCATCACATACTTCTGCACTTCGAAGAACTTGTTGTTGTAGATGACGAACGGTGGGTTCTCCTGGCCGTCGATCACCCCGCTCTGCAGTCCGAGGTAGACCTCCTTGAAGTCCATGGTCGTCGGGTTCGCACCCATGGCCTTGATGGTTTCCAGGTAGATGGCCGTCGGCTGGACACGAATCTTCATACCCTTGAGGTCCTCGGGCTTGTAGATCGCCTTGGACTTGGTCGTAAGGTATCGATTGCCGAAGAGCCACCCGAAGTCGAGGACGCGCATGCCCTTGGCCTTCACCAGACGCTCCGCCAGCTCCTGTCCGATGGGCCCGCGGACGACCTTCAGCATGTGGTCCACATCCCGCCAGATGTACGGGGCGGCGAAGGCCTCCAGGTCGGGCAGGAAGCGCCCGACGGAACCGGTGCTCCCCTCGAACATGTGCAGGGTGCCGAGCTGGACGCCTTCCAGCAGCTCCTGCTCCGTGCCGAGTTGCGATGCGGGGAAGATCTGGACCTGAATCTGGCCCTTCGTGCGCTCGCCTACGAGATCCGCGAACTTCTTCAGGCCGGTCTGCACGATGTCCGCCGTGGCCTGCACGTTGCCTAGCTTGATGACGATCGGCTGTTGCGCGCCCGCGGGGCCCGGCGTGGCGAGCCCGGCCAGCAACATCAAGCAAATCCCGAGAACTCCGAGACGGCTCCACCGATTCATGACGGTCCCTCCTGTGTGAAGGTCAGACTCTCCGTTGACGTTTTCCTCATCCCGAGGTCGCCAGCGCCGCGGTCATGGTGATGGCCCGGACGATCATGCCGTGATTGGCCACCCCCTTCCATGCGATATCGTAGGCTGTGCCGTGCGGGACAGTCGCAACGGGGACGGGCATGCCCAGGAACAGGCTTACCCCGGGCTGGTCCCGCCCCAGGATTTTCCGCCCGATATTGGCTTGATCGTGGTACATGAAGACCATCCCACGAAAGTCCCCCCGCAGGGCCATGGGGAAGAAGCTGTCAGCCGGCACCGGCCCGGTGACATCCAATCCCTCCGCCTGCGCCGCCTGGATGGCCGGGCGGATCACCTCAATCTCCTCCCGACCGAACATCCCGCCCTCGCCGGCGTGGACGTTCAGGGCGGCCACGCCGATCTTCAGCGGACTGACCTGTGCGGCCGACATCACCCGGTGCAGGGTGCGAATCTTGTGCAGGACCGCCTCCTGAGTGATCAGGTCGGGGATCTGGCGGAAGGGGACGTGGAAGGTCACGGGGGTGGTCCAGAGCCCCGCCACCTCGCCCACCTGGTAGGCGTCCCCGGCGCCGAAGCACTCCTGAAAGTAGGTCATGTCGTCCGTGGCCGTGTAGCCGGCCATGTGGAAGGTCTCCTTGTTCAGCGGGGCGGAGACGATCCCTTGCACCTCGCCAGCCTGGGCGACCGCGACCGCTTGCTGGACGCATTGGGCCTCGGCCACCCCCCAGCGAGCATCCAGCTTCCCTGGTGTGAGGGTGGCCGGGTCCACCTCGCCGGCGGTCAAGACGTCCAGGGTGCTGGGGTCGGCTCCCGCGCCGCGCGCGGCCTGCACGGTGCGCACACGGAGCGGGCTTTTCACCAGTTCCACGGCGCGGGCCATGATCCGCGGGTCGCCCGCCACGACGGGATTGCAGCAGGCCCGGACCTCGCGCTCGCCCAGGGCCCGGGCCACGATCTCAGGCCCGATGCCCGCCGGGTCGCCCATGGTCACGGCAATCGTCGGTAGGCTCATGCGTGCGCTCCTTCCCCCTCGAAGATGGCGATGGCCCGGATGGGGGGGCCCGTGGCCCCCCGGATTCGCAACGGGACGCCCACGAACTGGAACCGCGGTGCCGGCAACGACTCGAGGTGGGCGACGTGCTCCATGATCGGGATCCCCTGCCCGAGCAGGATCAGATGCACCGGCCGCGTGAGGTCCTTCGGATCATCCGGGCTGGCCAGATCGCAGCCCAGCGCCTTGACGCCCCAGTCGGATAGCCCGCGCGCAGCGATGCAGCGTATATCCGATCATCACGATGCCGGACACGGGAAGGGCCACGTACCCCAGCGGCTTGGGCAGCTCCAGGATCGGTGTCCGGTTTCCCACCGCCTGGACTGTGAGAAGCCAGCCCTCCCACGTGAAGATCGACAGGAACACGAGCGCCAGCAGGCCCAGGAGCAATTCCAGCGCGCGGCCGAGGCGTGAGCCTGCCAGGCTCTGCAGGATGAAATCAATGGTGATGTGTTCTCTGCTTCGCCAGAGGGCCGCCGTTCCCAGGAACACCATCCAGGCGAAGCTCAACTCCACGATCTCGTCCGCCCAGCCCAGGGAGAACACCGGGACGAACCGGATCAGGATCTCCCCGCTCACCAGCAGCAGCAGCGCGACGAAACAGACGAGACTCCCCCAGCGCAGGAGGGCCGCCAGGCCGCGATCGGCCCGGGCCCACTGGCCAGACGAGGCGGGAGGTACTGGCGGGATCATCGCGTGGCCCCCATGACCAGGTTCGGAAACCAGACGACGAGGCCAGGAATGTACGTGATCAGGGCCAGGCATGCCAGCAGCGCCACGATGTACGGCCAGAGCTCTTTCGCGAGCGGCCACAGCGGGACCTGGCTGATGCTCGACACGGCGTAGAGGCACATCCCCACGGGCGGCGTGAGAAGGCCGATCATCAGGTTCAGGGTCATCATCACCCCGAAGTGGACCGGATCCATGCCCACCCGGGCAACCAGGGGCATGAAGACCGGGATCGTGAGCAGCATGATGGCGATCCCCTCCATGAAGCAGCCCAGGATCAGCAGGATGGCGTTGACGATGAGGAGGAGGACCCAGCGCTGCCCGGTCAGCGCCATCAGCCCCTCCACGATCATCGTGGGGATCCGCTGCTGGATCAGGACCCAGCCGAAGACGCTCGCCGCCGAGATGATGAACATGACCTGGACCGTGTTCCGGACCGTCTCCCACAGGATCCGGGGGAGGTCCGCCAGCGTGATCTCGCGGTAGACCAGCATGCCCAGGACCAGGGCGTAAACGCTGGCGACCGCTGCGGCCTCGGTGGGCGTGAAGAGCCCGGCGAGGATCCCGCCGATGATGATGACCGGGGCCCCCCAGGCCGGCGCCGCTTGCAGCGTGCTGACCAGTAGCTCCCGGAGCGAGGCCCGTCGCTCCCGGGGGTATCCCCGCCGCCCCGCGATGATGGCCACGGTGACCATCAAGAACACCCCCATCAGCACGCCGGGGACGAATCCTCCCAGGAACAGCCGGCCGACCGAGGTGCCGGTCATGCTGCCGAAGATCACGAAGGGGATGCTGGGGGGGATCACGGGCCCGATGGTGGAGGCCGCCCCGACCAGGGCCGCCGAAAACTTCCGGGGATACCCGGCCCGTTCCATGGCGGGGATCAGGACCGCGCCCGTGCCCGTGGCGTCCGCCACGGCCGATCCGGACATGCCGGCCATGATCATGTTGGTGACCACGGTCACGTGGCCCAGGCCGCCGCGGATGTGCCCGACCAGGCATTGGGCGAAGCGGACGAGGCGCTGCGTGATCCCCCCCGTGTTCATGAGGTTACCGGCCAGGATGAAGAAGGGAATGGCGAGGAGCGTGAAGCTGGTCGTCCCGGCATACATCCGCTGCGGCACCATGCTGAGCAGGGCGGTGTTCCCCAGGGCCAGGAAGCTCAGGATGGCCGTGAGGCCCATGCTCACCGCGATGGGCAGCCCCAGGAGCATGAGGACCACCAGCATTCCGAAGACGGCCAGCGTTCCCATGCCACTCCCTCTCCGTCCCGTCGCGTCCTACTTCTTCCGCGCCGCCTCGATGAATTCGCGGAACCTTTTCACGTTTTCCTCGCCGGCGTACTTGGCGATCCGATCATAGGCCGGGGCCATGGCCGCGCGGAATGGTGCCGGGTTGGGCCGGGTGACCTGGACCCCCGCCTTCTCCATCTTGCCGATCAGGTCCTCTTCCTGCGACACGATCTGTTGGCGCATGTACGCCCCGGCCTTCTGGCTCTCTTCCTTGAAGATCGTCTTCTGCTCGGGGTTCAGCTTGGCCCAGGTCTTGACGCTGACCACGTGGATCATGCTGTTGTAGATGTGGCGGGTGATCGCCAGGTGCTTCTGGACCTCGTAGAACTTGTTGAAGTAGATGACCGGGATGGGGTTGTCCTGGCCGTCCGCCACGCCCTGCGCCAGGGCCATGTAGACCTCGGGGAAGGCGATGACGGTGGTAACCGCCCCCATGGCCTCGAAGGCGGACTGGATCTGGATCTCCGGCGGGACCCGGAGCTTCAGCCCCTTGACGTCGGCCGGCGAGTTGAGCGCCCGCTTGTTGTTGGTGATCTGGCGGAAGCCGTACTCCCAGGTCGAGAGGAGAATGAACCCCTCCTTCTCGGCCATCTGGCTGAACCACTGGAACGACGGCCCGTCCATGACGCGGTGGGCGTGGTCGTAATCGTCGTAGGCGAAGGGAAGCATGACCGCCCCGAAGGCCTTGATCCACTTGTCCAGCTGGCCGGAGGTGGGGAGGCTCATGTCGGTGACGCCCAGCTTCACCTGCTCCGTAACCTCGGGCGGCGCCCCCAGCGTGTTCGCCGGGTAGATGTCGAACTTGATCTGGCCCTTCGTCCGCTCCTCCACCGCGGCGGCGAACTTCTTGGCCGCCAGGTTGCCCGGGTGGGCCTCTTCGGCGAAGTGCCCGAACTTGAGCCGGAGTTGCTGGGCTTCCGCGATGGATCCGCCCACCGGACCGAGGAGCAGCGCGCCCGCCGCGACTGCAAAAGCCAAACCCACCACACCCATCCGCCGCGCATCCATGATCATTCCTCCTTGAGGTGAACCCCCATCGTCTGGTCGTTCAGTGTGACCTCTCCGTTCTCGCCTCTAGGTTCTTCTCCCCCAATTGCCCGCCGCCTCGTGCCCGATTGCCACTTCACCCCTAGCCGCCGGGGGCGGTGGCCGGCGGCATCGAGCTGAACTCGACGACCATCTGGTACCGGTCGCCGCGGAAGATGGACTTCCCGTACTGGACCGGCCCGTCCGGGTCCACGTACCAGATGTGCTCGCGGATGAGGACCGGTGCGCCGACCTTCGTCTCCAGGATCTTGGCCTCCTCGCGGCGGACGACCGAGGAGGCCACGCGCAGGCTGATGCGCGTGGGCCCCCGGCCCAGGATGCGCTTCACCGCCGGGACCAGCGGCTGGTTGTGGATCTCGTCCTGGGTGAGCGCCTCGCCGATGTGCCTGGGCAGGTAGCGGATCTCGTAGCTGATGAGCTGTCCGTCCACGAAGCGCTGGCGTTCCAGCACCGTGATGAGCGTGCCCTCGGGGAGGCCGAGGTTCTCCGCCACCTTCCCCTCGGCCGGCTCCGTCCGCATGTCCAGGAGCTTATGGGCGGTCTTCGCGCCGCGGGCCTGCATTTCCTCCTCGAAGCTCCAGAACATCTTGGTGTGTTCCAGGCGGGGCTCGGCGACGAAACTGCCCCGGCCGCGGTGGCGCACAATGAGACCGTCGAACACCAGGCGGGAGAGCGCCTGTCGGACGGTCATGCGACTGGTGGAGAACTGCTGGGCGAGCTGGGACTCGGGCGGGACCGCGTTGCCGGGCTTCAGGGTGCCGGTGCGGATCTGATCCCGCAGGAACTTCTCCAGCCGATAGTAGACGGGAATGAAGCTGTCCTCGACGCGCATGGTCCCCTCCGGCGGAACCGCCGGGCCGCAGGCGACGACTAAGCTAGGGCGCCCTCGAGCGCCTTGAGGGAACGGCGGATGATCCCCCGGATCTCGGGCAGCGAGGGCACCTCGGGCGTCCGCCAGCGGGGCTCGAAATTCCGGGAGCGCTGCCGCAGCGAGAGCTCGATGCTCACCGGGACTACCGGGAGCCGGTGCCGGAGGATGCCGCCGATGGCGGCGAGGTCGAGGACCCCTTCGCCCAGCGCGACCCAGCGCATCACCCCATCCTCCACCCGCGGCGCCTTCAGGTGGACGTGGGCGACGACCGGCGCAACCTCGGCCAGCTCCGCCGCCGGGTCCAGCCCGCCCTTCGCGTAGTACCAGGCGTTCCCCGTGTCGTAGTTCAAGCGGACCGACGGGCTCCCGACCGCCTCGATGAACTCCACGATCTGGCGCCCGCGATCCACCAGGTCCCCGTGATTCTCCAGTGCCACGATGAGCCCCAGGTCGGCCGCGCGCATGGCGATCGCCGGGATATTCGCCCGGAAGCCCGCCAGGCCTGAGGTGGGTCCGGCGATTGTGTTCACGATCCCTGCGCCGCTGGCCTGGGCGAACTCCAGCCGGCGGCGGAACCGGTCCACGGAGTCGGCCTGGCTCAGGTCCATGTGGGCGGACAGGGAGAAGCAGGCCAGGCCGCGGGCGGCCATTTGCTCCCGCAGCCAGGCCGCGCGGGCGTCGCAGAAGTCCTCCTCCGTGAGGTGCTGGAAGACCTTGTCCACGCTGGCCGGCTCGACGGAGCGGACGCCCAGGCCGGCCAGCTCGTCCAGGGCGGTCTCCAGCGGGTAGCCGTCGAAGGCCATGCTGCTCACGGAAACGATGCGATCCATGGGGCCTTCCTAAAGCGTTCGGCTGTTCGGGAGTTCGATTGTTCGGGTGTTCTTCGGCTCAGAAAGAACCACCGAACGCCCGAACAACCGAACGGTCGAACGCCGTCGCAATCGTCATTTCGGTCCGAAGAGAGCAGGGAGAAACATGATCAGGCCCGGGACGTAGGTGATGAGGAACAGCACGGCGATCTCGATCAGTAAGAACGGGATAATGGCCCGGCTGATCTGGTCCAGCCGGACGTCGGCGATGCCGCAGACCACGTAGAGGCACAGGCCCACCGGGGGCGTGATGGTGCCGATCATCAGGTTGACCGTCATCATCACGCCGAAGAAGATCGGGTCGATCCCCAGCTTGTAGATGATTGGCAGCAGGACCGGGGTGAAGATGATGAGGGCCGAGGCGCCGTCGATGAAGCACCCCACGATGAGCAGCAGGATGTTGATGAGCAGGAGCATCACATACTTGTTTGTCGTGATGCTCAGGAACAATTCCGCCACCAAGAGGGGGATCCTCTCCACGGCCATGATGTACCCGACCAGATTGGCCACCCCCACGATGATGAGGATCATGGCCGTGTTCAGGCCGGCCTTGTAGAGGATCTCCGGCAGGTGGCTCCATTGCAGTTCCCGGTAGACGAACTTCCCCATCAGGAAGGCGTACACCGTGGCCACGGCGGCCGCTTCGGTTGCCGTGAAGACCCCGCCGAAGATCCCCCCGAGGATGATCAGCGGCATCAGGATGGCCCCGAAGGCGCTGACCGTGGCCTGGAGGAACTCCCGGGCGGTGGGGCGCACCGCCTCCCGCGGGTAGCCGTGGCGCTTGGCCTTCACATATGCCACCACCATCAGGCCCAGGCCGATTAGGATCCCGGGGATGATCCCGCCCATGAACAGGGCCCCGATGGAGACGCCGGCCATGACCCCGTAGATGACCATGGGGATGCTGGGCGGGATGATCGGCCCGACCACTCCCGCGGCCGCCACCACGCTGGCGGAAAAGAGCGTGGGGAATCCCCGCTTGTTCATGAGGGGGATCAAGGTGGAGCCGATGGCGGTGGCATCGGCCACCGCCGAGCCGGTGATGCCGGCGAAGAACATGGAGGCCAGGATGGCCACGTGGGCCAGGCCGCCCTGGATCCATCCCACCAGGTAATTCGAGAAGCGGACGAGCCGCGTGGAGATGCCGCCCGTATCCATGAGAGCGCCCGCCAGCATGAAGAAGGGGATGGCCATCATGGGGAAGGAATCAATCCCGGCGAACATCCGCTGGACCACGAGCTGGGGGACCAGCATCCCCTTGTTCCACAGGAGGGCCAGGGCGCTCAGGGCCAGGCTGAAGACGATAGGGGCGCTGAGGACCAGGGTGACGAAGAAGACGCCGAAGAAGATGAGCAGGGTCATGGCCGGCCCTTCCCCCGGAGCTTGATGGCCGCCTCGATGGTCTGGGCCACGATCCAGATCCCCATCAGCCCCGAAGAGACCGGGATCACCAGGTAGACCCAGCCCATGGGAATCTCCGTGGCCGGGGCGAGCTGGGCCCACTCGTTGGTGGTGAGGGCGATGCCACCGACGAGGAAGAAGTAGACACAGATCACGGCGCCGACGTTGGCGATGAAGACGGCGACCGCCTGGAGGCGGGGCGGGAAGCGATCCAGGAAGACGGTGACGTTGATGTGCTCCCGGGCCCGCATGAGGGCGCTGGCCCCGATGAACGACACCCAGACGAAGGCGAAGCGCGCCATCTCCTCCGACCAGCCGAGGGGAATGTTGAAGACGTAGCGGAAGAGGATCTGGGCAGAGACCGCCACGGTCATGACCAGCATCAGGACGATGACCAGCCAGCGGACCATCCCGTCAATCGCCCGCTGGATCGCCGAGAGGACGTTCCGCATACCCCTGCTCCCGTGTGATCGCCCGCGGCTGCGGGCGTGGGGGTCCTCCCCCCACGCCCGGCCGCGTGCCGGTACCCGCTACTTCGTGGCCTCGATCCGCTCGATCCACTCCTTGGCCTTGGGTCCGAATTCCTTCACCGCCTCGTCCCGCAGGGGCAGGACGGCCTGCCGGAGGGCCTCCCGGTCCCCTTCGTTGACCTGCATCCCCTTGGCCTTCAGCTCCTTCAGCAGGTTCTCGTCGTCGTCCCGGACCGCCTTGCGCTGGGTCTCCTGGGACTCGATCACCGCCTCGCGCACGATCTTCTGCAAGTCGGCGGGCAGATTGTCCCACAGCTTGGCACTGTACATGACCATGTGGGTCAGGTGCAGGTGGCCGGTGAGGGACAGGTACTTCTGCACCTCGTAGAACTTCGCCTTGTAGATGTTCGACAGGGGGTTCTCCTGGCCGTCCACCACCTTCTGCTGCATGGCGGTGTACAGCTCGCCAAAGGACATGGCCACCGGGTTGGCCCCCATGTACTTCAGGGTGTTCAGGTGGTACTTGGCCTGGGGGGTCCGGATCTTCAGTCCCTTCAGGTCCGCCGGGGTCCGGATCGGCCGCACGTTGTTGGTGATGTGGCGCAGGCCGGCCTCGTAGAAGCCCAAGAGCTTTACCCCGTGCTTCTCCACCAGAGCCCGGATCTCGTTGCCCATCGGTCCGTCGAACACCTTGTAGGAGTGCCAGCTATCGCGGAACAGGTAGCCGCTCTCGATGGCGTTCAGGGTCGGCTCGTAGGAGCCGAAGAACCCCACGGTGACCCAGGTGATCTCCAGGGTGCCGTTCCGCAAGTTTTCCACCATGGTCCGCTGGTCGCCAAGCTGGCCGTCGGTGAAGACCTGGACTTCCACGCGGTCTCCGGCCCGCTTCTCCACCAGCTCCTTGATCTTGCGGGCGCCGATGTTCTCGGGATGATCCGGCGCCACGCCCGTGCCGATCTTGATGACGATCTTGGCCGCTGCCTGGGCCGGGTCGGCCGGAAGCGTCAGGATGCCGACCAGGGCCAGGACCATGACGGCCAAGCCGGCCCACCGAATACTGGTTCGCATGTTGGCTGCCCTCCTTTTATTCCGATGATCGTGTCGGTCCGTCGCGCACTGCAACATTTCCCCCGCCGCCTCACCTCCTCCTGATCCGCCGGTCCCTCAGGGGAACCGGGCCGGTTGACGTGCGAAGACCTTGGGCTCGTGGCTGGGAAGCACGTGATCTGCCTCCCTGGCGATCCGTGCCAGGGACGCCATGCAGTCGATCATCGAGGTGTTGATCCCCGGAGGGATCATTTTCTCCAGGTTCTCGTACCACATCACCGCATCCCCGGTGATGCAGTAGCGCCCGCCGGCCGTGTCCACGAGGACCGATTGGTGGCCCGGTGTGTGTCCCGGCGTGGTGATCACCCGGACGCCATCCGTGATCTGGGCGTCACCGTCCAGCAGCTCGAACTTGGTCCCCAGGTAGTCCGGGGTGATGCCCAGGCTGGGAGCGAAGTAGGCCGAGGCGTCGAAGCTGGTGGGGGCCAGGGCGTACCGCAGCTCTTCCCGCTGGACGAAGAACCGAGCCCCCGGAAACAGGTGGTTGTTGCCGGCGTGGTCGTAATGCAGGTGGGTGTGGATGACGATGCTGATGTCCTCCGGCCGGACGCCGGCGGCAGCCAGGGCCGCCACCAGCTCCTGAGCCGGGGTCCGGGCGATCTTGCGGCGCCGAATCTGCCACGTGCGCTCGACGGAGAGGAAGCTGGTATCCACCAGGATCTTCTCGGGACCCTCGATCAGCGCCACGGTGACAGGGATCTGGATCGTCTGACCCATGTCGGTGAGGTAGGTCATCACCCCTTTATCCTGGGTCTGGGTCCCGGTGTCCAGCATGGTGATCGTCCACGGCGTCATGATTCCCGTCCTTGCGGTGTCTTGCCCCCTTGGCTCGCGTTCGCAGGTTCGCACGTTGAAACGTTCCAACTTGCAAACGTGCTAACGGTTAACGATGGTCCGACCCCCAGCCCCCAACCCCCGCCTTCAGGCCCGCGGTGTCCCGTCGGCCACGTAGCCGCCGTCCACGTAGAGTACAGCCCCCGTGATGTAGCGGGCGGCGTCCGACGCCAGGAACGCCACGGCCCGCCCGATGTCCTCGGGCTCGCCGATGATCCCCCAGGGGACGCGCTTCAGCACGGCGTTGCGCAGCGCGATGTCCTCGGGGCAGGTGCTCTTGTACAGGGGGATGTTGATGTCGGTGGTGATGGTGCCGGAGGCGACCACGTTGACGTTGATGCGATGGGGGGCCAGCTCGACGGCGAGCTGCTTGCTGAACATGTCAATGGCCGCCTTGGTGGCGCAGTACGGGCCCATGCCCGCCTTGGCCACGCGGCCGTGGATGGACGAGATGCTGATGATCTTGCCGCCGCCACCCCGGGCCACCATGCGCTGGCCCACCAGGCGGGAGCAGTGGAAGCAGCCGTAGAAGTTCGTGTGGACGACCCGGTCCCACTCCTCCAGGGGAATCTCCAGGATCGGCTTCCGGCTGACGATGCCGGCGTTGTTGACGAGGATGTCGATCCGGCCAAACCGCTCCAGGGTCGCGGCCACTAGCCGCTCAGCTTCGGCATATCGACCGACGTCCGCCTGAATGGCCTGCGCCTCGCCCCCGCCGCTTCGGATGGTTCGAACCACCTCCTCGGCGGCGTCGGCCCGGTTGACATAGTTGACGGCGACCTGCGCGCCCTCCCCGGCCAGGGTCAGGGCGATCCCCCGGCCAATGCCGCGCGCCGCTCCCGTGACCAGCGCGACCTTACCTTTGAGTTGGAGATCCATGGGTGTTTCCTCTGCGGTGGTGCGTTCAAGAGGAGGCGACGAATTACCCCTGCGATCAGCCCTTCCGGGCCGAGAGGGCTTCCATTCTCCTATAGATGTCTATACATTTGTCAAGTGCCTAAATTGGGATGTGTGGGGAGGGGGTCAAGCCAGCGGTGGGAGGCCGCAGGCGCGGGAAATCGTGTCCACCTGCCCGGTCTGGATCTATCCGCTCAGCTTCCGTCCTGCCTCTACCTCACGTCCCGTTTCGCCGCCCATGATCCGGCCCGGCCGGCCACGCTGGCCGTTGAGACGATGATGGAGGAAGCGACGCTGGAGGCGGCGAGCAGGGCGAAGGCCAGGGTGTAATTGCCGAACAGGTCGAAGAGGGCCCCGGCGAGGAACGGGCCGAGGGCGGCCCCGCCCCCATAGGCGATGTTCTGCAGGCCCAGGAGGAAGCCGACCTGCGGGCCCTGGAGCCGGTCGGTGAGGAGGGCGGCGAAGACCGGGCTGGCCCCGCCCGTCGCCAATCCGGATGCGACCACAAAGACGGACACGAGCAGCACTTGGGACGGGCCGCGGACGAGCAAGAGGCTGGAGATGCCGATCACGTAGAGCGCGGCGACCCCGGCGTAGGCGCGTGCGCGACCCAGCCGGTCCGAGATGGCGCCGGCCGCAAATCCGCCCAGGACCGCCAGGAGCGAGCTGAGGGCGAAATAGGACGCGGCTGCCATCTTGGTGAAGCCCACGTCCACCAGGTAGGCGACCTGGTGGACCAAGAGCGCGTTCATGACCACCCCGCGCAGGACGTTGGCGCAGAACACGGTCCAGTAGCCGGGTGGCAGGCGCCTGCCTGAAGAGACTTCGACCCCCGGGGCCCGGGGTCCGGAACGGCCGGCAGCCGAGGCGGTGGCAGGGATCCCATCGGGATCGAGGCCCATCTCTCGCGGGTCGTCGCGGAGGAACAGGAGGATCAGGGGCATGGACGTGACGCACACCAGGAGACCGAACGCCAGGTAGGTATTCCGCCAGCCGACCGCCGCGATGGCCAGTTGGGTCAGGGAGCCGAACATCACGATGCCCAGCGGGCTGCCCGTCTGGGAGAACCCCGTAGCCACGCCGCGATAGCGGACGAACCAGCGGGAGAGCAGAGCATTCGTGGGAACATAGGCCAGTCCCCCCGTGGCCACGCCGCCGAGCAGCCCGAAGAGCGCGTACATGTGCCAGAGGCTCCGGATGCGGCTGGACAGGAGGAGGATCAGGCACCAGGCCCCGGTGCTCCACGCCATCACGCGGCGCGGACCCATTCGATCCACCAGGATGCCGAGGACCCAGCCGCCCAGGGCGTAGAAGGTCATGTGGATCGAGAACACGGCCGCCGCCGCCGCGCGGCTCCAGCCGAATTCCTCCAGGAACGCCAGCAGGAAGATGGAGAAGACCGACCGGGGGCCCATGGAGATGGCCGACGCTGCGGAAACGACGCCGACGATGACCCAGCCATAGAAGAACCGCACGTGGCCTCGCGCGGTCAACCCGTCTTCTCGAGATGTCACCACTTGGGCATTCCTGGAACCGCCCTGCGTCGCAGCGGTCTCATGGTGCAGTCCGCGGTCTTGTATCAGGATTCACAGGGTCCTGTCCAGTGCGAGAGCGACTTGTTCGCCGGGGGCGAACAGGCGAAACGGCTTGCAGCGAATTTTCACATCCAGCACCGAGACGTGCAGCGTTGGCCGAAAGGTCTTGAGAGCACCTCGAGGATTCTCCGTTGACACACCCCGACTTAGGTGCTATGAATCAAAAATTCTAACAAGACCGCGTATCTCCTGTTTTCATCTTGCATTACCCGAGTTCCGTGCCGGGGACTCGCCCTTGCAGGAGATCTCCCCTCGCCGGAACCACTCACTCGACCGACCGCAGTCTTCCTGATTGCCAGGAGGAACTGCCACTTGCCACGCAAAGCTCCAAGGGGAGGGAGGGACGCAGATGGCCAAACCCGAACATGACGATCTCAAGACGCTCAGTGCCCTCGTCAATCGCCGCGACTTCTTCCGGGTCACGGGTGCCGTTGGGGTGGTGGCCGCTGCGGGCGGTCTGGAGGGGATCCTGGCGGCCCAGCGGGCCCCCGCCTTCGCCCAGGGGACCAAGCTCCACATGGTGCGCTGGGTTGACTTCATCCCCGAGGCGGACGTGGAGCTGAAGCGCCAGATGCCTGAGGCGTCGAAGGCGCTCGGGGCCGAAGTGACGCTCGAGACCATCAACGCCAACGACCTCCAGCCGCGCATCACGGCGGCCATCCAGTCGGGCTCCGGCGCCGACATCTTCATGTTCCAGTACAACTGGGCGCAGCTTTACGCCAACGCGGTCGTGGACGTGAGCGACGTGGCCAACGAGATCGCCAAGGCCGAGGGCGGCTTCTACGACGTCTACACCCCGTCGGCCAAGGTCGGCGCCCGGTGGCTGGCGGTCCCCCACTCGATCATCGGCAACGCCGTCGCCTACCGGCGCTCCTGGCTGAAAGAGGTCGGCGCCGACGAGTACCCCAAGACCTGGGAGGAGGCCCGCAAGGTCTTCAGCCAGCTCAAGAAGAAGGGCAAGCCCTACGGGCAAACCCTCGGCCATACCTTTGGCGACGCCCCGACGTTCGCCTATCCCATGCTCTGGAACTTCGGCGGGGCCGAGACCGACGCCAGCGGAAAGAAGGTCGTGATCAACTCCAAGGGGGCCGTGGAGTCGGTGAAGTTCATGCAGGCCTTCTGGAAAGAGGCCTGTGATGAGGGTGGGCTCGCCTGGGACGACACCAACAACAACCGGGCCTTCCACGCCGGAGAGATCAGCGCCACGCTCAACGGGGCGTCCATCTATATCGTCGCCAAGCGCCAGAAGGACAAGATCAAGGACGAGAAGGGCGAGCCGATGTGGCAGGACATTGACCACGCGGGACTCCTTCCCGCCGGGCCCGCGGGGCAGTTCCCGTTGTACCTCAACCATTCCCACGCGGTCATGAAGTATTCCAAGAACCAGAAGGCGGCCAAGGATCTGCTGCGCTGGCTCCACAAGAAGGAGAACTTCGAGAAGTGGTTCGTCGTCTCGGAAGGCTACAGCGTGGGGGCGACCACCGCCTGGGAGAAGCACTCCATGTGGGAGAAAATCGACAAGCCTCTCCAGGTCTTCCGGACCGCCGCCCGCAAAACACGCATCTTCGGCCATGCCGGGCCCTCCACGGCCAAGGCCACGGAGGCGTTCTCGAAGTACATCATCGTGGACATGTACGCCAACGCCGTCAGCGGCAAGATGAGCGCCGAGGCCGCCGTGAAGTGGGCCGAAGAGGAACTCAAGAAGATCTACGGGTAGCTCGTGGCAAACCACGTTCTGGAGAATACGGGGAGCGCCGCCCAACTCGAGGTGGCGCTCCCCCACCCCGCAACTTCGAAGCCGGCGCGATTCGAGCGCTTCCTCGAGAACGAGCGGTTTCTCGCCTTCATCCTGCTGGCGCCCGCCGTCGTCCTGCTCAGTGTTTTCATTGCCTATCCCTTCGTGATGGGGGTCTGGCTCTCGCTCAGCAGCACGAGCGTGGGCAATATCGGGCAGTTCGTCGGGATCCGGAACTTCGCGAAGGCGTGGAACGACTCTATCTTCCAGCAGACGCTCCGGAATACCTTCGTCTACACGTTCTGGGCCACCCTCTTCAAGCTGACACTTGGCATGTGGCTGGCCCTCCTCTTGAACCGGCACTTCCGCGGCAAGCGCATCATCCGGGCTTCCATGCTCCTCCCGTTCATCATCCCCACGGTGCTGTCCACCTTCGCCTGGCGGTGGATGTTCGACCCGACCTTCAGCGTCCTGAACTGGGTCCTGTACCGGGCCGGGCTCATCGTGACGAAGCTGCCGTTCCTGTCGGACGGCACCTGGGCCCTGTGGTCCGCCATCATCGTGAACACCTGGCGGGGCATGCCGTTCTTCGCCATCACCCTCCTGGCGGGGCTACAGACGGTTAACCCGGACCTGCACGAGGCGGCGTCTCTGGATGGCGCCAATGGCTGGCAGCGGTTCTGGCACGTGACGTGGCCGTTGCTGAAGCCGGTGACGATCGTCGTCGTGGTCTTCTCCATCATCCAGACGTTCTCCGACTTCCAGCTCATTTACGTGCTGACGGGGGGCGGGCCCGCGAACTCCACGCACCTGCTGGCGACGTACGCCTACCAGCTTGGCGTGGCCGCGGGGCTCCTGGGCGAGGGGGCCGCCATCTCGCTCTTCATGTTCCCGGTGCTCCTCGTCGTGGTCTGGATCCAGCTCCGCTATCTGCGCCGCTTGGAGGGGGTGTAGGGGTGATCGAGCGACGGTGGAAGAAGTGGGTGTACTTCTACATCCCCCTGACGCTGTTCATCGTCGGGACGTTGTTCCCCTTCTACTGGATGGCCATCACCGCGTTCCGGCCTGACGAGGAGCTTTACCGCTCGTGGCGCGCCGCGAACAACACGCCTTTCTGGACGCTACACCCGACGCTGGCCCACTTCCAGGACCTGCTGGCCAAGACGACGTTTCCCCGCTGGCTGTGGAATACCTTCCTCATCGCGGTCGCCTCGACGGGGATCTCCCTCTTCTGCGGGCTCTTGGCGGGATACGCCCTGGCGCGGCTGAAGTTTCCCATGGCGGGGGCCCTCGGGACGGGGATCTTCGTCACCTATCTGGTTCCACCGACGCTGCTCTTCATCCCGCTGGCCGACATCATCCGCAACTTCCAGCTCGGCAATACCCCGTGGGCGCTCATCCTCACCTATCCGACGTTCCTGGTCCCGTTCTGCACCTGGCTGCTCATGGGCTACTTCAAGACGATCCCCCGGGAGCTGGAGGAGTGCGCCCGGATTGACGGCGCCACGCGCTTCGGCGCCATGCTGCGCATCATCTTCCCCATCGCCGTGCCGGGCATCCTCTCGGCCGGGATCTTCGCCTTCACCCTCTCGTGGAACGAGTTCATCTACGCCCTCATCTTCCTCTCCTCGCCGGAGCGCAAGACGGTGCCGGTGGGTGTCGTCTCGGAGCTGATCCGGGGGGACATCTACTTCTGGGGGCAGCTCATGGCCGGGGCGCTTCTCGGCTCCATCCCGGTGGCCCTGGTGTATTCCTTCTTCGTCGAGTACTACGTCACGGGCCTGACCGGCTCGGTCAAGGGATAGCCCGCCTCCCGCCACCGCCGCACCGCCGTCCCGGCATCTTTGCCTCCCGATTCTCCCCCGGGTTCGCTAGCTGACCCCGAACCGTTCCCGCAGGGTCCGGATCTGGTTCAGATGGCTGGCGTCGTGGTCGACGTGGTGACCCACCTGAGCCGCAAGGGTGAGTTCGCCCCGCTTCGGATGGAGGCCGACTCGCTGCCACGACTGATGGGCCAGCGCGGAGAGCAGCGCGAGCGTCTCCTGCCGGAACCCCCGGAAGTCCCGGAGGACGGCCGCCGGATCGTCCTGGTTGTACTTCAGCGTGGCCGCCAGGGCGTCCTGGTTGAACATCCGTAACGCTGGCCGGTCGTGGTTGGCCATCTTCGCGTAGCGCTCGACGAACAGGTGCTCGACATCGCGCAGGTGGCAGGCGATCTCCAGCATGGACCATTTCTCCGGCGCCGGCTTCCGCCGCAGGACCTCGTCGGGGACGCCGCGGAGAAGTGATGCCAGGACCTTCGGCGTCTCCTCGAGCTTCGCAAGGGTCTGCCGGCGTTTCTTGATGTTTTCGATCTGGCCGAGGTGCGCCTCGTCGTTCCCGAGGGCTTGCCGCTGTAAAATCGTTTCCAACGACATGGGGCCGAGGTGCTCGTGGGTCCCCATCCGCTGCCACTGGTCCGGCTTGACCTTTTTCAGGATGGCCAGCACCTGCTTGCGCGCCGCCCGCCAGTCGCGCAGGACCTCACGGAGGTTCAGGCGGCTATACTGTCGCTCCTGCGCCAGCTTGTCCCCGTCCACGTCGGGCAGGGTCGGATTGTCCTCGGCCAGGATCCGGCTGTACCGATAGAGGTACCCGTCGCGCTCGGCGTCGCGCATGTGGCACGCGATCTCGTGGATGGACCACTTCCCCGGTGCGGGCCGCCACGTCAGGAGTTTCCTGGGCACGCCGGCCAGGGCGGCTTTCAACCGGTCGGGCGTCGAACGGATGATGCCAAGGTACCGATCACGTTCACTCTGGTCCATGATACCTCCTTGTCCATTCGCAGATGGCGCGGATTGTTCTGAGGGAAGACCAAACGACTTCACTTATCCGCAGATTACGCAGATTCCGCAGATTTCCCAGAGGACAAGACGAGACGTGTGTGCTCAAGTGATCGGGCGCCGAAGTTCAGCAGGAGGCCGATGGTGTGACCGGTGGCCTTCAGGTAATTGATCACTTGAGCCTTCTCAACTCCGGAGAGTTGGGCCAGCGCCTTGAGCTCCACGACCACCGAATCAAAGCACACCAGATCGGCCCGATACGAGGCGGACAGCCTTTCGCCCTTGTAGAAAACAGGAAGCTCCACTTCAGCTCGGAAGGGAATCCCCTGCCTGACCAGTTCCCTGGTAAGTGCCTCTTGGTAGACCGCCTCAAGAAATCCTGGACCCAGTTCCCGATGGACCTCCATGGCCGCACCGATGATGGCAAAGGTCCTCGGGTCTTTTTCCATTTTCATCCTGTCCGGTGAATCGGCGTAATCTGCGGATCAAATGGAGGAGTTCTCATTCCCTCCGAAGGACGCGGGCGGGGACGCGGATGCAGCCTTCCATCAGGCGGCGGGCCGTCCGGTACACTACCACCTTTTCGGCGTGGCCCCCACGGACCAGGGCGGCGATGGGCAGGACGCCGGAGGGGTGGCCCAGCCGGATATCCGCCGAGGGGTCCGCCGCGGCCTGCGGTCCGAGCGCCTCCTGCACCACGGTTCCCGGGACGCGGGCCGCCACGGCGAGACACATGGCCGCCGTCAGGGCGAAGGCGCGATGCGCCTTCCCCATGGACATGACGCGAGCGCAGATGTCCGTGGACGTCGCCGGGACCTCGCTGCCCGACAGGTCGCGGTAGGCGACAGGCGGCGCCACCAGCGCGATCTTGGGGACCGCCTGGCTCTTCCGGCTGGCCTCCTGGACGGTGCCGGCCAGCCCGATGCGCACGGCGGCCGTCGCGCGGATCTGTTCCAGGCGCGCGGTGAGGTCAGTGTTCCTGTCAAACGCCTCCGGATGTTCCGTTCCCTGAAGGCCGAGATCCGCGGCCCGGACGAATACCATGGGGTTCGTGGCATCCACGATGGAGACCGTGAGGTCCCCGAGGCCGGGAATCTCCAGGGATTCCCTGGGGGCACCCGTGGGCAGGAGCTTTCCGGTCACCGCCCCGCCGGGATCCAGGAACTCCAGGGCGATCCTGGCGCCCGTCCCCGACACACCCTGGAGGACGAAATCCCCTTCGACAGCGGCCTGCCCCTCCTGTACCGGCACCCCGGCCACGATGATCTTCCGCGTGTTGGTGTTGTGGATGCGGACCGTGGCCACCCCGTCTCGTGGGACAGTCACCAACTCCTCGTCAATGGAGTAAGGACCCACCGCCGACGAGATGTTTCCGCAGTTCCCCTTATAATCCACCAGGGCGTCGGTTACGCTCACCTGCCCGAAGGTGTAATTGATGTCGGCGTCCGGGCGGCTGGGCGGTCCAATGATGGCGACCTTGCTGAGCGAGGAGATGCCGCCACCCATTCCATCCAGCTGGCGGCCGTAGCTGTCCGGGCTGCCCATGGCGGCCAGCATGATCCGGTCCCGGATCGCCTGGTCGGGCGGCAGGTCGGCCTCCCGGAAGAAAATCGCGCGGCTGGTTCCGCCGCGCATGAAGACGGCGGGGATCTTCAACTGGACCATCTTCCACACTCCTCTGCCTCAGAGAATCTGCCTACTCTGCGAAATCTGCGTAATCTGTGGTTAAGTCGGCTCCTGCCCCTTGCCCTTGCTCCCTGTGGTCCGGGCGTAGTCCGCCAGGAACGCGATGGACGAGTAGATCGAGAGCAGCCCCGTCCGCGGATTCGTGGCCGATGGAACGTTCTCGATCTCGACCGCCAGGCGACCGAACTCCCCCCGGACCTCGATCCGGTGCTGGTTGAAGCGGCCGCCCGGCACGGCGATGATCCGGACGCGAGTCCGGTCGGGGCCGACGCCGGCCAGGCTCAGGGCGGCCGAGACATTCACGTTCGTCGGGAAGCCCTTGCACGCCTCGCGGGCCGTGCCCTCGAAGATGACTGTCTCCTCCGCCAGCCCGTCGAGATCGATCCCACGCTCGACCACGTAGGGCGCGCCGGCCAGCCCCTTCGGCGGCTTCCGGGTCGTGAGCGTTACCGAGTCCACGCGCCCCACGACCGCCCCCCGCACGCCATCCAGCCCGGCGATGGCCCCGGATGCGAACAGGATGCGACATCCCCGGGCCTCCGCCTCGCGGAACCACTCCTCGTGGCCCAGCAATCCCCCGACGCTGATGACGAAGATATCTTTCCCCTCCCGCAGGCAGGCCGGGACGATCTCCTCCAGGGCTTTCCCCGTCGCCGCCTCCACCACCAGGTCCGAGGCGCGGACAAGCTCCGGAATTTTCACCACCGGCGGGCGCGTGCGGAGCGAGCCAGCCAACGCTTCCGCTCGCGCCTGGGTTCGATTGGCCAGGCCGCTGAGGAGCGCCGGGATCCTCCCCTCGTCAATGGCCCGGGCCAGGGCCGTGCCGATCGTTCCACACCCGACGATGCCGATGGTCAGCATGGGCATTCCCCGCGCTTTCTCTTTTCAGCGCGCGAGCGCTGAGGAACTCCGGGAGCTGTCCTTTCCCTAGTGTCTCGGGTTGGCGATGCCCTTGCGGTGGGGCCGGGAGATGAGATTGGAGCCCGGGGAGGCGGCGCGTGGGCTGTCTCCGATCCCACTCTTGCTGCGCGTCAACCCCCGGAAGCTTTAGACGCCCGCGCCCGCCTGGGAGGGATGATCTCGGGTGGGAGGCCATGACGGGTGCGATACACCCAGGCCTCCACTCGCAGCCGGCTGGCCGTGCTGGACATCTGCCAGAGGGAGGCGTTGGCCTCGTCCTGCTCCTTGTGCGCGGCGGCGTGGTACGCCCCGGCCGCCCGCCGGTAGGCTGCCGCCAGGAGCGTGAGATGGGTGCCCAGAGTCTCCTGCGTGGGGTGGAGCGCCAGGTCGTCGGCGATCTGCAGGAGGAGGTGCTGCTCGTACCCCAGTCGGGCCGCGGGCTCGTCCCGGAACGTGTTGGCGTGGATTGCCTCGAGCAGTTCCGTGTTGTTCGGGATGACGGGATCCCGCTCCAGCATCCACGCAAGGAGTGCCGGGGTCTCCTCGACCGAATGGGTCGGGGGCGGGAGTGGCGGATCGAACTTCACGAGGGAATACACGCCCACCCAGGCGCGGCCCCGAGCAGCGCTCTCGGTCTCGCCCTGCGGGAGCCCGGCGGCCTCGGAGACGGCGGGGTGGGTGGCGGCCTGAGGTGTGGGAGGCGATGGCGAGGGGACGGGCAGGCTTTCCGTGGGTGGGGGAGGGGGCGGATCGGAGGGTGGCGGCGCCGCAGGTCGTGGGGCGACCGGCCCGATCGTCCGCGGCGAAATGGGGTTGTTTTCGGAGACCCGGACGACCGGTCCCGTGTCGGGATCCTCGACCTGCATTTTGCGGAGGAGGTAGACGTCCGAGGGGATGCGGCCGCCCCGGAGATGCTCTCGGAGGTCCGCGGCGCCTTCGGGGCGGATGACCAGGTAACACGAGGGACAGAACGTCGCTGCAGCCGCGATCTCACGCTCGCAGGCTGGACACGTCCGAATCCTACCGCTCCACTGCCCGCCGAAGAACCGCAACGGCATGCGTGCCTCGATAAGCCTCCTGGTCCTGAGTGTTCACCCGGGAAGATACCACTGGATCTCGGGTCCCGTCAATTCAGGAACGGTCGCCACGGGCGGCCCGCTCCAGGTCGGCGACCCGCTTGCGCAGCTCCCGCTCGGTCTGGAACCGCTCGGTGTCATCGCGCATGATCGCGAAGATCCCCTCGACCTGCCCCTCGCTGTCCTTCAGCAGGCCCACCGTGAAGGCGATGGAGAACCGGCTCCCATCTTTCCGGATGGCCGGGACCCGCAGGACTTGCGTCCCGTACCTGGTCACGCCGGTCCGCATGACCTGGGAATATCCCTCCCAGTGCCGCTTTCGCTGCGCCTCCGGGATGATGCGATCCAGCGTCTGCGACAGGACCTCGGCTGCCGAATACCCGAAGAGCCGTTCCGCTCCGGCATTCCACAGGGTGATCTTTCCCGAAGAGTCCGCCACGATGATGGCGTCGGGGGCCTCTTGAATGATGCGCTCGGCGATCGACATGGGGCGTCCTGTGTCTGGGGGCTCTCTGCTTCCGGCCCCGGTTCATCCCATGGTGGAGACCCGCTCCGGCCGGATCCGGTAGATGACGCGGACCTCGCCCGGCTGGCGATGGGGATACCGATCCTGGCCGAGGTACTTCTTGGTCAGCGAATCGATGTGGGCGTCGGCACCGGTCTCGGTGATCTCCTCCACCCGCCCGCGCACGGCCAGGTAGCGGTACGGGTTCTCCGGATCCTGGATGGCCAGGGCGACCCGCCCATTGCGCCGCATGTTCTTGTCCTTGATGCGGCCCTTGGCCGAGTTGACCCGGACGTGGCCCCCGTCGAAATCAATCCACACGGGGGTGACCTGGGGGCTTCCATCCGGCATGATGGTCGCCAGGTGAGCGAAGGCCTTCTTGGTGAGCAGGTCCCGGAATTCCTGGGGGATAGTCGCGCTCATGGGTGCCTCCTTTGCTGGGACGGAAGGGGCTGGAGCCTGGAAGAAGTCGGCTGCCTCGCACACTATACCAGGTCCCGGGATCGGAAACCAGGCACCACCGCCTTCACAGGACCTGCACGATGAGCCCGGTCTCTCCCAGGACCTTGGCGACGCGGTCACATTCTGACGCGCTGCCTCGGAACACCTCGGCCAACCCCTGCGTGTGGACGCGCCAAGCCAGCTCCTCCGCCAGGGGGCGGATCATCCCGGGGACCGCCTTCAGGAGTTGGCTGATGACCTCCTCGAAGCTGTGGCATTCGCAGTTGAACAGGAAGACCTTGCTCCCCTCGCCGCCGCCTGTCCCGACGTCTACGACCTCTTCGGGAGCGAGCTGTCCCGGCGGCGGAGCGGCTGCCTGGGCCAGCACGCGTTGCACCGTGTCCTGCTGGATCAGAGCGGGATGCATGGCAGGTGAGCGGTCACATGGTCGTCCGTGGCAGCTTGCGGCCATCCCGCGGTGGGCGGCGTGGTCAGAAGGACCAGAAGGAGCGCTCCCGCGACGGTCCATCTCCTGCGGCGGCGAACGTCGCGGCGACACCCTCCTGTGTTATGATCGGCGGGGGTTCCAGATCTTTGCCACATCGCCACACGACTGGAGGTTTGCATGTCACAGACCGACCGCCCATGGTCGCGTCGGGAAGGGATGGTGCGGGTTGGCGGCCTCCGCCTTCACTACGCCGCCTGGGGACCGCGGGCGGTCCCTCCGCTCCTCCTCCTGCATGGGGGGGCTGCCAACACGCATTGGTTCGACTGGTTGGCGCCCCGCCTTGCGGGGGCCTTCCGGGTGCTGGCCCTGGATTTCCCCGGGCACGGCCAGAGCGACTGGCCGCGTCCCCCGCGGTACCGGATGGGGGATTTCGTCGCAGCCGTGGTCGGCTTTGCAGGGGCGATGGGCCTCCGGCGGCTGGACCTGGTAGGGCACTCCATGGGCGGCAAGGTCGCGATGCTCCTGGCGGCAACGCACCCGCGCCGCGTGCGGAGCCTGGTGATCCTGGACGCGACGCCGGATGTCTCGGCCGACGGCCTGGCCGAGATGCGCCAGATCGGCACCCGCCCGATGCGCCTGTTCCCGTCCCGAACGGCGGCCGCCAGGGCGTTTCGCCTGATTCCGCGGGAGACGGTGGTTCCTGCGGCCCGTCTCCGAGCGCTGGCTGCGCGGTCCACCCGGCACCGCGGCCACGGCCAGTGGAGCATCGGACCTGATCGGGAATTTTTCGGCCGCGTGGTCCCACGGGTCGCCTGGCCCCTGCTGCCCCGGATCCTGTGCCCCACCCTCGTCCTGCGAGCGGAGCGGAGCAGCATCCTGTCCCGCCAGACGGCGGAGATGCTGCGCCGCGCGATCCCGGGGGCGACGCTGCACGAAGTCCCGCATACCTGTCACCACCTGGTCTTCGAGCGACCCGCGGAGGTGGGCCGGGCCATCCGCGACTTCCTGCCAGGAAATTCGCCGGGACAGTCCCCCGGTCCGCGCGCTATCCAGGGGGGTGGAGGATGACGGTCCGTGGCGGGCAGCGGAAAATGCGGCCATGCGTGTCCGGGTCGGCGGAGGGAAGCCAAAGTGGACAGGCGCCTGGCCGGCAAGGGGGAATCAGATCGTATAGAGATCGCCTTCCCGGGCCATCTCGCAGACGATGCTGGCGCCCAGCTCGGTGATCCGTCGCTGGGCTGCGTTGCCGATGCCGTCCAGGAAGCTGTCGGAATGATCCGGATCGTGATGGAACAGGATCAGGTGCTTCACCCGGGCGGCAATGGCGAGGTCGAGGGCATCCGTCCAGGCGGAGTGGCCCCAGCCCCGGCGCCGTTCCAATTCCTCGGGCGTATACTGGGAATCGTGGATGAGCAGGTCTGCGCCCTCGAAGAATCGGATGAACCGCTCTACCTCGTGAGCGGTCACCCCGCCGGCCGCCTTCCACCCCGCGGGCAATTCATTATCCGTGGAGTAGATCACGCGCTTCCCCTCGTGGGAGAGACGGTAGATCAGGGCCCGCCCCGGGTGAAGCGAGGAGAGGGTGTCGAATTGGACGCCGCCCAGCATGACCGTCCCCTCGTCGATCTCCTGGAATGCGAGGTGGGCGCCGAACTGCTCCAGACCCACGGGGAAATAGACCGAGGCCATCTGCCCCCCCACGATCTGGATCAGGCCGGCCGTGGGCTGGGCGGGGCCGACGAGGGTGAAGGCATTCCCCGTCGCATACGCCGGCTCGAAGAAGGGCAGGCCCTGGATGTGGTCCCAGTGGAAGTGGGTGAAGCAGAGGAACCCGTGGACCGGCGTCCCGGAGGTCCGCAGGGTCCGCCCCAGCTCCCGCAGGCCGGTGCCGCCGTCCCAGATGTACAGGTCCTCGACGCCGGAGACCCGGACCTCCACGCAGGGGGTGTTGCCCCCGTATCCGACGGCATCCCTGGAGGCAGTCGGGATCGAGCCGCGGACCCCCCAGAACCGGATGGAGATCTTGCGGGCCAGCAGATCCCGCACGGTGCTGAGCAGCCGGTCCGAGGAGAACGGCTTCTCCAGGAAGGCGTTGGCGCCTACCTCGCGGGCGATCCGCTTGTCCGTCTCGTAGTGTTTGGCGGAGAAGATGACGATGGGGCCGCGGAAGGCGTCGGGGCCGCTGCGGAGCTGCCGGCACAGAGTCAGGCCATCCGTCCCCGGCATCATGATGTCGAGGAGGATCAGGGACGGACGGCTCGAGGCCACGGCCGCCGCCAGGGTCCGCCCCTCCTGCAGACACATCGTCTGGTAGCCGGCCTTTTCCAGGGCGTCCTTGCACATCTGGAGGATGAGCCGGTCGTCATCCACCAGCAGGATCGTCTCGGTCACCACACCCCCCTGGTTCTACGGCGATCAACAGAAATGAGACTGGGCGCCCAGTGCTCCTCGCAAAGGTGCCACCGGCCGCCGAGGAGTGATGAGGCCGGACCTTTTGGACGCCCTTGTGGGCCAGGTACCGAGCCGGAAGTCGTCCTCCGAGGGGATAAGTGCTTTTAAATACCCCGTTGGCCTGCCGGTGTCAAGGACAGGTTTCCCAAGGGGTTACCGGGTGCACAAGGGAGCAGCGCGATGCCCCAATCCCGGCGGTCAGGGCCGGCGCCGGCTGGGCGGCGGCAGGGGTGGGCGCAGGCGGAGATGGTGCTCCCGTCGCCAGCTGTTTTCGAAGGCGCGGGCCTCGTCCTCCCAGGCTTGCCCCCCGTGGGGACCGGCACGGTCGCTTCGCACCTGCCACCAGTGGACCAGCTCGTGGACGAGGACAGCCTCCAGTTCTGGCACGTCGTCGAGAAGAGCGGCGGTGACGAGGATCACGTTCTCCCGCGGCAGGTAAGCGGCCGTGGCCAGTTCACCGCCCCGCTGTTGGCCGGTGTGGGCGAAGACGGCTTGCTCAAGATGGTCCGCCACCTCGAAGGCGGGCAGGCTCGCCACGTCGGGGATGGGCTCGCCCGTCAGGGCCGGCAGGTGCAGCGCCAGGGTGGTCAGGAGGGCGACTAAGTACTCCATGCCTCGGGCACCTGCGACAAATGAGGAGGGGGACATCCAGGCCTGCTGAACGGTATCACAGGACTCGTGCGGGCGCGAGTACATTTGGCGGTTGCCCGCAGCAGCACGACCCGGACGGAATCGCCGGGCGCCTCGTGGCCGCCTTCTTCGCCTGTCGCGGGCCCGGGAATCCTGTTGACAGTCCCGCGAGGGGTGGAGTAGCCTCGCCTTCCCTCGCGTTCTTCCGCGCGGTTGCCGTCCTCTGCAAGAGGGATCGCCCATGCTCGATCGAATCACGGTCTCGGTGGTGCAGCACCGGCTGGAGGCCATCGTCCAGGAGATGGGCGAGGCGATGCTCCGGACGGCCTATTCCCAGATCCTGAACTCCAGCCGGGATTTCTCGACGGCGGTCTGCGACGGGGCGGGACGCCTGGCCGCCCAGGCGGAGCACGTCCCGATCCACGTGGGCGCCCTGCCGTGGGCTGTCCAATCCATCCTGGAGTTCTTCCAGGGCCGCATCCGCCCCGGCGACATGTACCTGCTGAACGACCCGTACCATGGGGGAAACCACCTGCCGGACCTCACCGTCCTGCTGCCGGTCTTCATCGGCGACCGGCCGGTCTTCTGGTCCATCAACCGGTCCCATCACAGCGATATCGGGGGCTCCACCCACGGGAGCTACAACCCCGGGGCCACGGAGATCTGGCAGGAGGGGATCCGGATCACGCCGCTCAAGCTCTACGACGGGGGGGAGCTCCGCGACGACCTGATGCAGATGCTGGCGACCAACGTCCGCCACTCCCGCGATTTCCTGGGGGACCTCCACGCTCAGATCGGGTCGGCCCGGGTGGGGGAGCGCCGCCTCCTCCGGTTGCTCCACGACTACGGCGTGGAGACGGTGACGGCCGCGGTGGGCGAGATCCTGGACAGCGCGGAGCGCCAGGCCCGGGCCTGTATCCGGACCTGGAAAGACGGCGTCTACCGCGGCGAGGCGATCCTGGACGACGACGGCCACGGCATCACCGATATCCATATCCGGGCCACGGTCACGAAGCAGGATGACGGGCTGATCGTGGATCTCACGGATTCCCACCCGCAGGTGATCGGCTTCGTCAACTCCTCCTTCCCCAACACCATGTCCGCCGTCCACATGGCCCTGGCCTACCTCATTGATCCTCGCACGCCGAAGAACGAGGGGACGTTCCGTCCGGTGACGGTGAAGATGAAACAGGGGACGGTGGTCTGGCCGTTCCCTCCGGCGCCGGTCACCCTCTCCACGAACCACTGCGCCCAGGAGATCGCCGAGGCCGTCATCAAGGCGCTGGCCGGCGCCTGCCCGGACCGGGCCATGGCCGGCTGGTCCCGGCGGTTCCGCATCGCCATCCAGGGGATCAACCCGCGCACGAAGAAGCAGTTCATCTGGCACATGTTCCACGCCCGGGGAGGCGGCGGCGCCTCCTCTGCCGGTGACGGGTGGCCCACGGCGGGCGAGGGGCAGGCGGCCGGCGGCATCAAGTTCGGGAGCGTCGAGGTGACCGAGGCCCGCTTCCCCCTGTTCCTCAAACACCACGAGTTCCGGCCGGACTCCGGTGGGGCAGGCAAGTTTCGCGGCGGCGTGGGCTCGGTCCTGGAGATGCGGGTCGAGATCGCGGAGCCGGCCAAGGCCAACACCGCGGGCGACGGCATCCGGCACGCCCCCTACGGGCTCTTCGGAGGGCAGGACGGGTTGCCGCACCGGTACCGGCTGTTCTCCAATGGGGAGGCCCGGTTCCTCAAGACGAAGGAGGTCGGGGTCCCGGTCCTCCCCGGGGACGTGTTCTTCATCGAAGCGTCCGGCGGCGGCGGGTACGGTGATCCCCGAAAGCGCGATCCCCGCGCCCACGCCGCCGACGTGGCCAACGGATTCGTGATGCGGGGAAAGCGTCCCAGCGGCACGAGGAGATCGAAGAAGAAATAGGCCTTCGAAGCTGCCAGCCATCAGCCATCAGCTCCAGCAAGAGCCTTGGTTGAACCCGAATATTTCACCGCCAAGGTCGCCAAGGCCGCAAAGGCGCGCCAGGTCTCCTCAAGGCTGGAAGCGAATTCAGGACCAGAAGGTACGAGCAGGCTTTCGTCTCTCGTCCCCATTTGCCCTTGAATATGGGGAGCTTCTTGGCGCACTTGGCGTCTTGGCGGTTGCGCTGCTGCGCTGTTTGGGTTGAAAGCTGACGGCTGATCGCTAGTTGAGGAGCGCATGTATCGCATCGGGATTGACGTGGGGGGAACCTTCACCGACCTCGTGGCGGTGGATGATTCCGGCCGGGTGGTCCTGGCCAAGTCCGTCTCCACGCCGAGGGATCCCTCCCTGGGCGTGATGGAGGGGCTGGGCCTGCTGGCCGCGGAGCTGGGTCGGGACCTGGCCTCGCTCCTGGCGGAAACGGAGCGGATCGTCCATGGGACGACGGTGGCGACCAACGCCCTGCTGGAGCGCAAGGGGTCCAGGGTCGGTTTGCTCACCACCCAGGGCCACCGGGACGTCATCGAGATGCGGGAAGGGCTGAAGCACGACCGGTACAACCTGCGCATGCCCCCGCCTATCCCCCTCGTCCCGAGAGCCCTGCGCATCGGCGTCCAGGAGCGGATGCGCTTCGACGGGACGGTGGAGACCTTGTTGAGCCGGGCCTCCCTGGCGGCGGGAATCCGGCGGCTCAAGCAGGCGGGCGTGGAGACCGTCGCCGTCTGTTACCTGCACGCCTACCGGGACCCGCGCCACGAACTCGCGACGCGCGAGGCGGTGGCCAAGGGAATGCCGGACGCCTATATCTCGCTCTCCTCGGAGGTCCTGCCGCAGATCAAGGAATACGAGCGCGTCTGCACCACCGTGGTGAACGCCTACGTGGGGCCGGCCCTCTCCCGTTACCTCAAGCGGCTGGCCGAACGCCTCCGGGCCGGCGGGTACCGGGGGGACGTCCTCATCATGCAATCCCACGGCGGCGTGGCCCCCATCGTGGATTCGGTGCGCCTGGCGGTCGGCGCCATCCTCTCGGGACCGGCCGGGGGCATCGCGGGCAGCCGGTACTGCGCGCGCCTTCTGTCCGAGGGGAACCTGATCTCATTCGACATGGGCGGGACCAGCACGGATATCTCGCTCCTGGAGGGGGGCGAGCCCCAGCTCACAGGGGACAAGGCGGTCGGCGGGTACAAGGTGGCCCTGCCCAGCATCGACATCCACACCCTGGGGGCGGGCGGGGGCTCCATCGCCCGCGTGGATCCCGGCGGGATCCTGCACGTGGGGCCGGAGAGCGCCGGGGCCGATCCCGGTCCGGCCTGCTACGGCAAGGGCGGGACGGCGGCGACGGTGACCGATGCAAACCTGGTCCTGGGCTACCTGGACCCGGCCAACTTCCTGGGCGGGCGAACGCGCCTGGATCCGGATGCCGCGCTCACCGTGGTGGAGAAGGTGGCCAAGCGGCTCGGGAGCACGGCCGTGGCCGCGGCCGAGGGCATCCACCGGGTCGTCAACACCAACATGGCCGAGGGGATCCGGATCGTCTCTCTGCGGCGCGGGGTGGATCCCCGCCGCTTCGCGCTCCTGGCCTTCGGGGGGGCGGCCGGCCTGCACATCACCGAGGTCGCCCGCCTGCTGGAGATCACGCGGGTCGTGGTGCCCCGGGTGGCGGCCGTCCTCTCGGCGTGGGGGATGCTGGCGACGGACCTCCGCTACGAGTTCGTGCGGACCCACGTGGGTGAGGTCCAGCGGGTGGGCGCCGCCGAGTTGCGCCGGCTCTTCGCGGAGATCGAGGCGGAGGGCCGCCGGCGCCTGGCCGCGGCCTTCTCGGGGCCGGTGAGCGTTCGCCGGTCCGTGGACATGCGCTACGGGGAGCAGATCTTCGAGATCGCCGTCCCGCTGGACGGACTGGACGTGAACGCGCCGGACCTGATGGAGCAGATCGTGGAGCGGTTTCATCGCCGCCACGAGGAGCTGTACACCTACAGCGCCCCCGGGCAGGAGGTGGTGCTGGTCAACGCGCGGCTGGCGGTGGTCGGCGAGTTGCCGACCCTGCCGGCCGAGCCGGTGATCGAGGCCGCCGGGGCCGTCCGGCCCCAGGGGGGCCGCCGGGTGTACCTGGACACGTGGCTGGATGTCCCGGTCTACAACCTGGACACGCTGCCGCCGGGTCACGAGGTGAAGGGCCCGGCGGTCTTCGAGTCGGCCACCACGACGGTCGTCGTCCGCAACGGGGAGCGGGTGCTGGTCACGCCACACGGGTGGCTGGATATCCGACTCGGCTGAACGTGGGGGAAATCGGCTGTCGGGCATGCGGGACCGGCGGGGAATGGGCGGGGACGCTCCTCCCCGGAGCCGCGTCCTGGAAGTGGGGGGATCGTTTCGCACGGTGGGGCGCAGTCGCCCCGGGAGGAGGGGGAGCCATGCGAGAGCGAAGGATTATGCGATGGGCTGGCTTTGGGCTGGTAGCTCTGGCCCTCACCTTGCTTGCGGGCCTCGGAGCAGTTGCCGGTGCCGCAGAGGAGGTGCGGATCGGCGTGCTCTGCCCATTGACCGGTCCCACCGCCAAGTTCGGCCAGAACCAGAAGAACACGCTGACCATGGTCATGGAGGACGTGAACAACGCCGGCGGGGTCAAGTCACTGGGCGGCGCCAAGATCCGCCTGGTCTTCGGGGACACCCGCGGCGAGGCGGACATCGGGGTCACCGAGACCGAGCGGCTCATCACCAAGGAGAAGGTCCACGCCATCATCGGTGCCTACCAGAGCGGGGTGACCTTCCCGTCCTCGGCCGTGGCCGAGCGGTACCAGATCCCCTGGATCACCTACGCGACCTTCGACAAGATCACCCAGCGCGGGTTCAAGTACGTCTTCCGGGCCCATTCCAACGACTCCATCAAGGCCCGGACCCTGGTCGAAGGGTTGGTCGCCCTCAGCCGGCGCACGACGCCGATCAAGAGCGCCGTCATCTTCAGCGAGAACACCGAGTGGGGGAAGTCGGTGGGCGACAAGCAGAAGACCTTCCTGGAGGGGAACGGGGTCAAGGTCCACTTCGTGGAGCACTACCCGTACGCTTCGGCCGACCTCACGTCCATGGTGGTGAAGGCGAAGGGGGTGAAGCCGGACCTCGTGATCGCCAACTCCTACCTGGGCGACGCCCTGCTGATCACCCGGCAGATGAACGAGCAGGAACTCCGGCCCATGGCGTTCGCGGCGGGCGGGGGCGGCTTCCTCCAGCCGGATTTCCTGAAAGGGGTCGGAAAACTGTCCGAAGGGATCCTGGCGGCCACCGATTGGGTGGCGGCCGTGGGCAAGGCGGTGCCGTGGATCGGGAAGGAGAACGAGCGGCATGTGGCCCGGTTCGGCGTGCCAATGGTCGAGGACGATGCCTGGGTGTACCAGGCATTCTCCATCATCGTGGACGCCCTGGAGCGGGCCAAGACGACCTCCTCCAAGGAGCTGCGGGACGCCATCGCCGCCACCCATATCACCGACATCAATCACAAGGCGATGCTGAAGCCGTACCGGGAGCTGAAGTTCGACGAGACCGGGCAGAATCCCTCTGCCAGCGCCATGCTGGTCCAGATCCAGGACGGGAAGTTGCGCCTGGTGTATCCGGATCAGGTCGCGGAACCCGATGCGAAAGTCGTCTGGCCCTATCCGATGTCGAAGCAGCAGTGAGCCACCGGGGTGGCCCCGGAGGAGGGGGAGTCATGCGAATGAGGAAGATCACGGCATGGGTTGGCATCGGGCTGATCGGTGTGGCCGCTGCGCTACTCCTCGGGCTGGGAGAGAAGGGCGTGACCTCTGCCGCGGAGGAGGTGCGGATCGGGGTGCTGTCGCCGATGACCGGGCCGGCCGCAAAGTTCGGCCAGATCCACAAGAACACGCTGACCATGGCGACGGAGGACGTGAACAATGCCGGCGGGATCAAGTCGCTGGGCGGCGCCAAGATCCGTCTGATCTTCGGGGACACCCGCGGCGAGGCGGACATCGGCGTCACCGAGACCGAGCGGCTCATCACCAGGGAGAAGGTCCACGCGCTGATCGGCGCGTTCCAGAGTGGGGTGGGGTTCCCCGCGTCGGCGGTGGCGGAGCGGTACCAGATCCCCTGGATGACCTACGGGACCTTCGACAAGATCACCCAGCGCGGGTTCAAGTACGTCTTCCGGGCGCACGGCAACGACACCATCAAGGCGCGGACCCTGATCGAGGGCCTGGCGGCCCTCGGCAAGCGCGGCACACCGCTCAAGACGGCCGTCATCTTCAGCGAGAACACCGAGTGGGGGAAGTCGGTCGGCGAGAAGCAGAAGACCTTCCTGGACGGGGTGGGCGTCAAGGTCCATTTCTTGGAGCACTACCCCTACGCGGCGGCCGACCTCACCTCCATGGTGGTGAAGGCGAAGGGGCTGAAGCCGGATCTCGTGATCGCCAACTCCTATCTCGGGGACGCCCTGCTGATCACGCGGCACATGAACGAGCAGGAGCTGCGTCCCGTGGCCTACGCGGCGGGCGGTGCCGGCCATCTCCAGCCGGATTTCCTGAAAGGGGTCGGAAAACTGTCCGACGGGATCCTGGTCGCCACCATGTGGGATGCGGCCGTGGGCAAGGCCGTGCCGTGGATCAAGAATGAGAACGACCGGCACGTGGCCCGCTTCGGGATGCCCATGACGGAGGACTCGGCCGGCTACTACCAGGCGTTCCAGATCATCGTGGACGCCCTGGAGCGGGCCAAGACGACCTCTGCCAAGGAGCTGCGGGACGCCATTGCCGCCACCAACATCACCGACATCAACCACAAGGCGATGCTCCTGCCGTACAAGCAGTTGAAGTTTGATGAGACCGGGCAGAATCCTTTTGCCACCGCCATGGTGGCGCAGACCCAGGACGGCAAGTTCCGTCTGGTGTATCCGGAGCATGTGGCAGAGCCGGATGCCAAGCTGATCTGGCCATACCCGATGTCAAAGCCGTAATGGCCCGCCGGGGTGGCCCCGGGTGCCGGGGCCACCCCTTCCTTCCCGGTCGCTCATGCAGACATTCCTTCAGGGCGCGGTGGGGGGCCTCCTCATCGGGGGCACCTACGCGCTGATCGCGCTGGGCCTGAACATCGTCTTCGGGACGATGCGGGTGATCAACTTTGCCCAGGGGACCCTGCTGATGGCCGGGATGTTCCTGGTCTACTGGCTCTGGGTCCTGACGGGTCTCCACCCGTATCTGTCGCCGCTCGTCACCGTCCCCCTGCTGTTCGGATTCGGCTACGTGATCCAAAAAGCCCTGGTGGCGCCCCTCTTCGCGCGGGAGCGGGCGCGCGAGCCCATGAGCGTCCTCCTGCTGACGCTGGGGCTGGCCCTGGCCCTGGAGAACTTGGCCCTGCTCTTCTTTGCCGCCGACTTCAAGACGGTCCAGACCGACCTGGCCATGCGCACCTTCAAGGTGGGCGGCATCATCGTGAGCGTCCCGCGGCTGATCGGGCTCTTGACCGCGGGGATCAGCGGGGCGGCCCTCTACCTCTTCTTCACGCGGACCGACCTGGGGCGGGCCGTCCGGGCCACCGGCCAGGATCGCGAGGCGGCCCGCCTCATGGGCATTGACGACTTCCGGGTCTACAACGTGGCCTTCGGATTGAGCGCCGGCCTGATGGGGATCGCCGCGGCGATCCTCGTGCCTTTCTACTACGTCCACCCGGCCGTGGGGACCTCCTTCATTCTCAAGGCCTTCGTCATCGTGGTCCTGGGCGGGATGGGCAGCATGCCCGGGGCGGCCCTGGGCGGGTTGATCGTCGGGGTCATCGAGGGCGTGGTGGGGTTGTACGTGCAGGCGGCCGCGGCCCAGATCGTCCTGTTCGGCCTGTTCGTGGTGATCCTCTTCGTGCGCCCGGCGGGCCTGCTGGGCGTGGAACGCCGGTGAGCCCCTCCGTGAAAATTCGAAATTCGAAATTCGAAATTCGAAATAGGGACGCCGGTCCGCTGTCTCGCCCCGAACAGGTCATCGCGTGGATCCTGGGCGGCCTGGTGGTGGTCGCGGTGGCCCTGGTGCCGGTGGCCACGCGGTGGGTCCTGGTCGACGACAACTACTGGATCCAGGTCCTGATCTGGATCCTGTTCTTCGCGTACCTGAGCGCCGCCTGGAACCTGATCGGCGGCTTCGCGGGCCAGTACTCCATCGGGCACGCCGGGCTGCTGGGAATCGGGGCTTACACCTCCTCGCTCCTCTCCATCAACGCCGGGCTGAGTCCCTGGCTCGGCATGGCGGTGGGAGGGCTCGTGGCCGCGGCCGTCGGCGGGCTGATCGGCTATCCCTGCTTCCGGCTGCGCGGGGCCTTCTTCTCGCTGGTGAGCATCGCCTTCGCCGAGATGCTCCGGGTGGGGACCGAACTCACCGACACCGTCTTCGGCATCGAGGTGAACGGCGTGCGCGGCCTCCTGCTCCCCGTCCTGGGCCACAACCCGGCGGCCTTCCAGTTCGTGGACAAGCGGTACTACTACTCCGTCATGCTGGGGCTGCTCCTCCTGGTTCTGGCGGTGGGCTGGGGCGTGAAACGCTCGCGCCTCGGATATTACCTGGCGGCCATCCGCGACGACGAGGAGGCCGTGGCCAGCCTGGGGATCAATCCGGCGCGGGCCAAGCTCCTGGCCATGCTCCTCAGCGGATTCTTCACGGCCATCGGCGGCACGTTCTACGCGCAGTTCATCCTCTTCATCACGCCGACCCGGACCATGAGCCTGGACTTCTCGGTGCAGATGGTGATCATGGCCGTGCTGGGAGGGATGGGCACCGTCCTGGGTCCGGTCTACGGGGCGGTCATCCTGGTGCCCATCGCGGAGGTCACGCGGGCCGTCTGGGGTGGGAGCCTGCAGGGCGTGCACCTCATCGTGTACGGCGCGCTGCTCATGGCGGTGATCCTCTACTGCCCGCAGGGGATTGAGGGATGGATCCGGCGTGGGTTTCTCGGCAGTGTCCGCTGGCTGGCGGTGCGGATCGGGCCTGCCCCGGCGGTCCTCGCCGAGGCCGCGGCCCATACGTCGAGCATGCTGCTGCCGGAGGGGGGGCTCCTGCCCGCGCGCCTGGCGCCGGGGAACGGCCAACCCCTCCTGGTCCTGCGGAAGTTGAGCCGGCGCTTCGGCGGCGCTATCGGGGTGCGGGACCTGACGCTGGAGGTGAAGGCGGGCGAGGTGGTCGGTCTCATCGGGCCGAACGGGGCGGGAAAGACGACGGTCTTCAACCTGATCACCGGGGTTCTCACGCCCGACGCCGGGGAGATCCGGTTCGCCGGGAGCGATCTCACCCGCTTGAGGCCGGACACCATCAACCGCATGGGCGTCGCGCGCACCTTCCAGATCGTCCGCCCCTTCGTCCAGTTGACGGCGCGGGAGAACGTGATGGTCGCCCTGCTGCCCCGGGTGGGTCGCGTCGCGGAGGCGCGGAAGGAGGCGGAGCGCTACCTGGCCTTCGTGGGACTCTCCCACCGCGCCGACGTGCTGGCCGACGGCCTCAGCACCGGGGAGCGCAAGCGCCTGGAGCTGGCCCGCGCCCTCGCCACCAGGCCCCGCCTGCTCCTCTTGGACGAGGTGACCGGCGGTGTGGACCAGCGCAGCCTGCCGGGCCTCGTGGCCCTCATCCACCAGATCCGGAAGGAAGGGGTCACGCTGCTCCTCATCGAGCACAACCTGCGGGTGGTGACGACGGTCGCGGACCGGCTGGTCATGCTGCATCTGGGGGAGAAGATCCTGGAGGGCACCCCCGAGGCGGTGGTGGGCGACCCGCAGGTGGTGGAGATCTACGTGGGAGGCCCGGGTGCTCTCCGTTAGGCAGCTCGAGGTCCGTTACGGGGGCTACCTGGCCCTGGCCGACGTCAGCCTGGAGGTGGACGCGGGGGAGGTGGCCTGCCTGCTCGGCGCCAACGGGTCCGGGAAAAGCTCGCTGCTCAACGCGGTGTCCGGCTTGGTCCGGCCGGCGGCGGGGACGGTGATCTATGACGGCGAGCCGATCACCGAGGTGCCGACCTATCAGCTCCTGGGACGGGGCCTGGCCCACGTGCTGGAGCGGCGGCGCCTCTTCCCGTACATGACGGTGCAGGAGAACCTGCTGCTGGGGGCGTACCTGCCGGCCCTGCGGGGTGAACGGGCGGAGGCGCAGGAGCGCGTCTACGCCCTGTTCCCCGTGCTCCGGGATCGGTCCAAGCAGCTTGCCTCCACCCTGTCGGGAGGCGAGCAGCAGATGGTGGCCATCGCCCGGGCCCTCATGGCCCGGCCGCGATTCCTGATGCTGGACGAGCCGTTTCTCGGCCTGGCGCCGCGTCTGGTCCTGGCGATCGCGGAGACGATCCAGCGGATCAACCGGGAGGGGGTGACGGTGCTCTTCACCGAGCAGAACATCCAGCAGTCGCTGGCGATCTCGCACCGGGGCTACATCCTGGAAAGCGGGCGGATGGCCCTGACCGGGACGAGCGCCGAACTTCTCCGGGATGACCGTCTCCATCAGGTGTACATGGGGTTGGATGCGGCCGGGCCAATGAAAAACTGACAACCGACAACGGACAACCGGTCATCGTGGTTCGCGGTTTGAGTTGACCGGTTGTCCGTTGTCCGTTCATCATTTTCCATTGAAATGGAGCCTGCGATGACTGCCTTGCGATTCTCCCCGGATCCGAGTGATGCTGACCTGCTTCATACCGCCGCCCAGTATCTGCCCGGAAGGTCCGCCTGGATGTGGTCGCTTCCGCCGGAGCTCAACTTCATCGTGGAACGAGGAGAGGGCAGCCGGCTGTACGACACCCGCGGCCGGGCGTACGTTGACTTCGTGATGGGATCGGGCCCGCTCCTGCTGGGCCACGCGCATCCCGCCGTGGTGCGGGCGGTGCAGGCGCAGGTCGCGAAGGGCTCCACCTACTTCTGGCTCAGCGAGCCGACGGTACGCCTTGCCGAGCTGATCTGCAAGGCGGTCCCCTGCGGCGAGAAGATCCGGTTCGTCAGCACCGGGACAGAGGCAACCATGTTCGCCATTCGCATGGCCCGTGTCTTCACCCGGCGGGAAAAGGTCCTGAAGTTTGAGGGCGGCTGGCACGGGCTCCACGATTACGGCATGATCGGCAACTGGCGCACGGGCGAGGCCCCTTACCCGACGCCGGTGCCGGACATCGGCGGCATCCCCAAGGGAGCCATGGAGAGCGTCCTGATCGCCCCCTTCAATGACCTCGCGACGACGGAGGACATCCTGGCGCGGCACGGCCAGGAGATCGCCGCGGTCATCGTGGAGCCGCTCCAGCGGGCCATCCCTCCCGCGCCGGGGTTCCTCGCGGGGCTGCGGGACCTCACCCGGCGCCAGGGGATCGTGCTGATCTTCGATGAGGTGGTGACGGGATTCCGGCTGGCCTACGGCGGGGCCCAGGAGTTCTACGGGGTCATCCCGGACCTGGCGACCTACGGCAAGGCGCTGACGTGCGGCTTCGCCTTGGGCGCCATCTGCGGTCGGGCGGACCTGATGGAGACGGCCGATCCGAAGCGCAAGGGGACGCTGGAGTACGCCTGCCTCAGCGGGACGCTGAGCGGGAACCCGCTGGCCTGCGCGGCCGGGATCGCGGCCCTGGGAGAGCTGCGCCGGCCGGGCGTGTACGACCGGCTCGCTGCCCTCGGACGCGTACTTCGGGAAGGTCTGGCCGAGGTTGCCGCCCGGCAGGGCGTTCCCATGCAGGCACTGGGCGAGGGCCCCATCGCCCAGCCCGTCTTCGTGGATCCCGGGCGGCGGATCACGACGGACCGGGATCTCCGCGAGGCGGACGGGAAACGAGCCATCCGGTTGGGCCACGAACTGATCCGGCGCGGCATCTTTGTGGTCCCCGGCGCCAAGATGTATCTCTCCCTGGCCCATTCGGACGCCGACATCGAAACGACGCTCGCTGCCTTCGCCGACGCCCTCCGGGCCCCAGCCTGAGGCCGTCCGATTCGTGCGAGTTCCGATTCTCGGAGGGATTGAACCCACCAATCCCTAACGGACATAAACCGCCTCTTTGAGGACTCGGTCCCTTAGCCCTGGCTTCAACGACGCGGGGGTTCCCAGGTCTACCTGGCATCCCAACAGGTTCTCCAAATAGGCCTTCAGGTCAATGAACTCAAACAACCCTACCGGGCGCTCGAACTCCACCAGAAAGTCCACATCGCTACTCTTTCCGGCTTCGCCCCGCACGACCGAACCGAAAAGCGCCAGCGACTTGACACCAAATCGCTCGATCTCCAACTGGTGTTCTCTCAAGAGAGAAAGAATTTCGTCACGCCTCCGAGTGTGTTCGCCCATTCCTTGCCGCCTCTACAATCCAATCGTGCCTTCCGCCAACGGGTGAAACACACCGAAGGCTGCCTGGATCAATTGCGTACGCTTGGTCCCAAGCTCCAAGTATTTGATCTACCGGAGCTGGACAGTTTCCAAGACTTCTTCTCCGAGCATGTCGGTGATCTTGACCGCGACGGTTGCGGGTCCTTCCGGCGCGGGCAACTCGTAGCGTCCCTGTACTAGGTCAATTTTCCGCTCCGGTACGTCAGAGAGCGCTATGTTGAACACCTTGCCATCGTAGGCGGCATCAATCATCACAGAGTCCACCATCGCCCGCCATTCCGTGACCTGCGCTCTGAAAATGGTCTGGTCTATGTTTAGGCGCTCGATGATGGTTGGTGAGATGAAGTCTTTGATTTCGACGACAATCTTGCCCTTTAGCCCCTTGATCTCCACTCTCGCTCGGGCAGGTTGGTGGGTGAAGAACTTCCCGTACTTCTTGTCCGTGCGCAGCTCAATGACCTCGATCTTGTTCACCGGGCGGTGCCGGTTCCAATCCTCCAGCCAGGCATCCGCAGTAGGCTCCTTGCCGAGGCACACCACGACTATCTGCCGATCCTCCCTTGGCCTTGACTTCAGTTCCTTTTCGAGTTCGTGCAGGTCCAGCGGGGTCAGGGGATGGCCAAATGGGATGATCTTGACGAGTCTCTTGCCAAGTGTCCCGTCGAAATAGGCATCGGTCCGTGTGCGCTGCACCCCCAGGTGCTCGCAGGCGAGGTTGACCGCCTCATTATGCTGAATCGCCAAGTCGTAGTCGTTGACTCGGTACACAGAAAATGCCAGCGATGCCGGCTCAGGTGGCCCCCCTCCCTCCGCCTCAAGAAGCTTCCCTTGTCTCTGGGCCTCGATCTGTTCGCGGATGATGGCCTGAAGGCGCGTCTCCGCGGTTTGGATTGCCCCTTTGTTGATGTCGCAGCCAATCCAGCGCCGCCCTAGCTTTTGCGCCACCGCCGCCGTCGTCCCCGAGCCGATGAAGCAGTCCAGGGCCAGATCGCCAGGGTTGGAGGATAGCTGTATGATTCTCTCCAAGAGTTTGGGCGATTTTTCCGTCGGATAATCCGTGTGCGATTCTGTATCCGGCACGTCATACCAGAGGCTCTGGATAAGATCTCCTTCATTTGGCCGAACCTTACGCCGCGGGATGTTACCAGGGGCAGCCTGAACCACTTCACCAGCTTTGTACTTTCTCTGCATTTCCTCCTTCGTCCATTTCCACGTTCGCAGGAAGCCGAGAAACTCGTAAGTGAGGTTTGGACGATCCACCTTAAAGTTTGTGCAATCTGCCAGTGCGTACCGACCTTGCTCGTCCTCATACGGGTAGCGCTCAAGGAGAACTCGCTCGGGAACCTCCTTCCGAAACTCATTCCAGGTGAATTGGTCTCCCTTCGAATAGTGGAAGAGCGTATCGTGAATAGATCCAAGTGACTTCTTGACGTGATGCTTGCCGCCTCGCTGTTTCTCACGAACGATCTCGTTGCGGAAATTGTCGGCGCCGAAGACCTCGTCAAGCACGCATCGCAAAAGGTAACTCTTGCCCGAGTCACAGTGCAGATAAAGACTCCCATCTTCCGTCAGCAGCTCCTTGAGGAGTAGCAGGCGCTCATACATGAACTGCAGGTAATTATCGTTCGCCCAGATGTCCGTGTATTGGATCTGCTCGCCTAGGGTGTACGTCTCACCGTCAATCTTAGCCACGCCAGCAACGCCTCGAAGCTGAACCTTGCGGACGTAGTCGGCGCCGGAGTCGAAGGGGGGATCAATGTAGATAAGGTTGACCTTCCCCCGGAAGCCGTTGGCGAGAAGCCACGCCAGGACCTCTTTGTTGTCCCCGTGAAACAAGAGGTTCTGCCAGCCGTCCTTCTGGCCCTGGGGATTGAAGGTCTCGACGAGTTGTGCAGGGAAAGCCGTGACCCTCCTGAGGGGCCGTTTGCCAACCCAGGTCAGCATGGGCCGGCCCTTCGCCGCTGCCACGGCGACCTCTTGCTTCTTCGCCGGGGCGGATTCCGGCTGTGTGACTTTCCTTTTCGGCGTGGCCTTCTTTGACCCCGCCTTGACGGAACGCGTGCCCTTCTTCATAACCCTGTCCCTGGTCTCCCTGCGCGCAAGTAATCGTCCAGCCTCTGCATGACGGCCGCCCGGACTAGGTCGGCCAAGCGTACAGCTTCCGCTCCTTGGCTTCGGGTTAAGTCAGGACGATCATCCGGATATCTGATTTCCACGCCATATGGTGAGAGAGCCTTGGCATCTCGTAGCGCTGAGCGAATGTCTGCCGAAACCTTCTCGGCTAAAATCAGCAGTTCCTCGATGTCGTGCGTCTTGGGGAATGGAATCTGGTGGCGGGTGAGCAGCGCCTTGAGAAACTTTTCGGCTCCTTGCTGAGCGTGGAACCCCACTGGGTTGTAGGAGAGCCGGTCGCGCTCCATCAGCTCGCGGGCAACCAGGAGGTCCTCCTCGGCCTTCCTGAGCCACTCCCTCACCAAGTCCCAGATGACCTGTTCACGACTTCGCATAGATTCGGCATCCCTCGTGCGTTGCAGGATAGGCTAAGCCGCCAACCACGTCCTTTGTCTCATCGAATTCAAGTCTTCCCATTATCCACGGATCAACGATAGGGCGCCCACCCACGAGCGAGTCTCGCAGCTCGCTCTGACGCTGGCGGCGGTCGCCCACAGGGTCGGGAACGACGATGAGGAGATCCAGGTCGCTGTCCGGTTCGTGATCCCCGCGCGCCCGCGATCCGAAAAGGTAGATCATATCTGGATCGGTCAGCGTCACGACTCGGTCAATGGCACCTTGGGTTTCGGCGTCGAGCACCAAGGTTGCCGGTTCTTCAACGAAGTCCAGGGCGGGCTTGAGCGCATCGTACGGCACGGTGTCCTCACGAACGAAGGCCAAGCGATACTTCAGTCGATCAGGATTCAAGTCTGTCCATTTGCGCAGGGCGACGGCCTTGCGGCCTTCCGCCGTGAGGGCCTCTTGGCCCCGCTCGGCTAGGCTCAGATCGTTCTCAACGGCGGCCCGGAACTGCGTGCTCTTGACCTCCACGATCAGGCACTTCCCGTCCTTCTTTCGGATGATGAAGTCGGGTGTATAGTGGTGCCAGTTCCCGTCCTCGCCCTTGTACTCGACGAAGAAGTCAGTCCTTTTTGGATCGGTCAGGGCGCCCGTGAAGTAGATGTCCTCCACCTCGTCGGGATGGGTGTTGATGTGGCGGAGCAACTCCTCGAAGAAGCTCTTCTCGGGGTTCGAGTCGAAGTTGTACGGGTTGTAGTGGAAGCCGAACCCGCCCGTGTTGTTCGCCTTGAGTTGCTCCCAGGAGAGGAGAAGGCTCTCCCGATCCTTGCGGTAGCTGATCTCTGCCGTATAGACCTCGGCTCCGGCCTCGATCTCCTTGTGAAAGCCGTCCAGTTTCACCAGGGCCAAGGCCTCTTCGACCTCTTCCTCGTGGATGTCGTACCCGCGGTTCTGCTCAGCGATCTGTCTTGACAGCTCAGGAAGGTCGCCCTCGGGAATCTGCGCATCCCCCTCGTAAGTGCCTTTCAGTCCGTCGTACACTGTCCAAATGTCCAGCCGGTGAATTGCGGCCAACTCAACGGCGGCCGAGTAAGAGTCAACGGTCTCCGGATCCGCGTGAATCACCGTCTCCCCGATTTGTCGGAGGACGTGCGGGGTTGATTCCCGAACGGCCAGTTCAAGCTCTCGCCGTCTCAGGATTGCCTCGCGCCCGATCTCGGGTCTCTGCAACTTGAGGGGCGCGGCCTCCGCGCGATCTCTGCGTACAACGGTGCGAATCGTTCGCTTGACCAGAAGGGGCGGGAGCGGGATCTTCCGCACCTTGATCCGCGCGGTACGGATGTCTGTGGTTCTGGCGTTCAAGTCTTGGACGCGCTCACCGTAGGTCTCTTGCAGTTGTTTATCCAGCGTTCCCTCGTTCTCCTGCGAAAGATAGATTCTCGCCTTGTTGGCATTGTCCGCCACCTGGCGCAGACAGCGCGTGCTCGCCTGCAAGACGAAGTTGTTTGAGGATTGTAGCTTGCGGGCAAGCGCGCACGCGAAGAGGCTGGGACAGTTCCAGCCCTCCGTCCCCTTGTTGACCAATAGGATGACCCTGTGAGGCGCTTCAGGGTCATGGGCCAAGCGGTTGAAGGCGTCCTCATTCTCCTTCGGGGTCTTCGACGTGTGTTCCAGGACCAGGGTGGTCGGCAGACCCAAGTTTGCAAGGGTCGCCTCGACGACCGGGCGCAGCTCCTCCAGGTCATCGGTTTGGGGGAAGTACAGGGCGAGTCGGGCGGGGGCGCCGTTCGGGAGCGTGACGTCTCGGTAATCCTGGAAGAAATCCCGGATCACCTCGCTGACAAAGCGGGGAGCGTCGCTGGTGGCATAGCTATAGGATCGTATACTTCCCGAGACGTCCTTCAGGATGTTGTCGCGAATCCCTTCGGAGAGACCATACCAGATGACAACGTCTTTGAGCGGCTGTCTCTGAAAGTACGGGGTCCCGGTGGTATTCACGACACAGAGAAGGTCCGTTTCCCCATGAAGGTAGTCCACGGTCTTCCGGACCTTCTTCAACTCCACGTCCAGGGATTGGCCGTAGGTGTGATGCGCCTCATCCGAGAAAATCCCGAGGTGCGGCAGGGACGCAATCGCCTGGAGGCGGAGGTTGGCGATCTCCTCTTCCCGCCGTTCGCGCTGCTGGAGTTCAAGCTGGGTCCAGCCTTGAACCTTGCGAAGCGTCGGCTTCTGGATGCGGATCTTCTCGGTGTTCGTGACCACGACGTTGAAGACACTCCCGCGAGCGACCGGCAAATCCTTCTCGCCGTCTCGCGTGAAGGTGAGCTTGAGTGAGGCCGCGAAGTCCTTGTACAGGCGGGCGGGCAGGATCTTGTCGAACGGTACCGCCCCCAGCTCCTTGAGCGCCTCCAGGATCGTCTTCCCGGGGGCGAAGACGAGGGCGTTCTCCACAAATGGACCATCCGGATACTCCAGGGCCATGGCGAATTCGGTGGCAATGATCGTCCCGATAAGAATGGTCTTCCCGGCGCCCATCGCCAGGGCGAAGATGTAGCTTGGATACTCCAGGGTCAGGGTTTCCCGGAGGCTCTCCAGCTTGAGGTCCTTGACGAGAGCGTCGTCGGTGGCGACCCGCTTGAGGAAACCTTCGACCCCGCCTTTCAGAAGAAGATTTATCACCCGCTCATCGTTCGCCTTGACTCCAAGCGCACCAAGATGTTCAACCGGCTCCTGGAAATAGCCCGAGTAGAGATCAGGAATGAGGGGAGTGCCTTCGACGAGGCGGAGATACCAGTACGTTTCGAGGGCTCGGAGCTGGGGTCTGCGGAGGAACCTGAGATCACTCGACTCCGGAAGGCGGGCGTAGTCCAGGATCTCGCCAATTGTCGGATAGTCGGCGCAAGGGTAGCGGTCGCTTCGCCACGCGCTGACCCGATCCTGGATGGCCTCGTAGAGATGCCTCACGACCATCCGTATACTTCGAAGAGCCGGCCAAAGTCAATGATTACCCCAGGCACGGGGATAGGCACGGATCGCAGGGGGAGGTCCTGTGGGAACTCGGGGAGGCTGCTGCAGGTACGTAGGACCCAGGGTTAGATCACAGGTCCCGGGCCATCCCGCCGGGGTGGCACGCCGGGGAGTGGAGAAAGATGACGAGACGCGGAGGCAGGGTGGAGATTCCTGCGACCGTTTCAGGCGGGGGCGCGGGTCAGGAGCGCGTGGACCTTCTCGTAGAGATCCTCGGCCTGGATGGGCTTGGACATGAAAAGATCCACGCCGGCCTGGTGCCCGTGGAGGCGGTAGTCGTCGTTCTTGAGGTTGGTGATAGTGATGACCGAGGTCCGGCTGAGGCGGGGATTCGCCTTGATCTGCTGGCACAGCGCAATGCCGTCAATCCCGGGCAGCAGGATGTCCGTGATGACCAGGTCCGGCACCCACTCCTGGGCCAGGCGGAAGGCCTCCTGGCCGTCCCGGGCGGTGACCACGTAGTGCCCCACCTCCGTCAGCAGATCCAGGAGGTAGAGCCGGAAGTGCTCCGTGTTGTCAACCACCAGGATGCGCCGCCGAAGGGTCGTGGGGGAAAAGTGAAACCACGGCTCGGGAAGGGGCCTCAGCTCATCCATCTTGACGACGCGAATGGCGCCGCAATTCGGGCAGCGCAGGCGGCGCGCGTCCCCGATTTGCTGCCGGACTCGGCTTTCCGCGCCGCACTCGTCGCACCGAAAGGCGAAGAGGGCCGGGGGAGCCGCCTTGGCAGCCGCCAGGGCCCGCTCCACCGTCGCGAAGAGTTCTTCGACGGCGAATGGTTTCCGCAGGAAGCCGGAGGCCCCCATGTGGTCCGCCAACCGGGCGTCGGCATCACTCGTGAAGGCCCCGGTGATGAAGATAACGGGCAGTTGGGGCCGGAGGTTCTTGTAGGCCTCGCAGGCTGCGTATCCGGACAGGCCGCCGGGCAGGTTGATATCGAGGAGGATCAGGTCAACCGGATGGCTCCGCAGCAACTCGAGGCCGGCAAGGGCGTTGAAGGCCGCCAGGCTTTCGTGCTTGTCCGCGGCAAAGGCTTGGCGCAGGCTTTCTGAGACGGTTGGGTCATCCTCGACGATCAGGACAAACACCCTCAACCCCTGAAGCCGGGGCGCAGGGGACGCTCGGTCCCCGGTTCGCCGAGCGGCATCCGCAGAAGGCTGACGGGACCCGGTGATTGGGCCTCGGCGACCTGTGGACGATCCGGGTAGCCTGTCATCAGGACGACCATGCGCTTCCCGTGCAGATGGCGCGCGAGATCCGCCGGTGCCAGCGGAAGTTGCATCGCCGTGCCGGGCAACGCTCACTACGCGGGATGAGTAGACGACCTCTGGCGAATTGTCAAGGTATTCTTGGGGGGATCGAACGCCCGGTGGAGTCATGGAGATCGGGCGATTCCGGATTCGTCCCGGGCCCGGGGGGTTCGAGCCCATCCTCGGCCGGGTTCCCTGGCTGGGGTTATTGAGGTTTGACGGGGCGGGAGCCGGTACAGTAGACTCCCGTGCTGTTCCTCGTCCTACGCGGGGTAGGACGGCGGCAGACCGAGGAGAGGGATGGGCGACTATCTGGCCAAGCGGGTGGCAGGCTTCGGGACCTCGGTGTTTACCGAGATGAGCCGGCTGGCGGTCCAGCACGGGGCCGTCAACTTGGGCCAGGGCTTCCCGGATTTCGCGGGGCCGGACTTCGTGAAGGAGGCGGCCATCCAGGCCATCCGCGCGGATCTGAACCAGTACGCCGTGAGCCACGGCGCCCTGCGATTACGGCGGGCCATCGCGGAGACATGGCAACGAGCGTACGGCCGCGCGGTGGATCCCGAGACGGAGGTGAGCGTCGGCAGCGGCGCCACCGAGGTGATCCTGGATGCGATCCTTGCCCTGGTGAACCCCGGCGACGAGGTGATCCTGTTCGAGCCCTTCTACGACAGCTATCTGCCGGACGTCCTGATGGCCGGCGGGATCCCGCGCTTCATCACGCTCCAGCCGCCCGACTGGCACTTCGACCGGCAGGCGCTGGCCGACCTGTTCACCACCCGGACGCGGCTCATCCTGATCAACACGCCACACAATCCCACCGGAAAGATGTTCAGCCGGGCGGAGCTGTCGTTCATCGGCTCGCTGTGCCAGCAGCACGACGCGCTCGCCCTCACCGACGAGGTCTACGAGCAGATCCGGTTCGACGGGGTGGAGCACGTCCCCATCGCGACGCTGCCCGGCATGTGGGAGCGGACGCTGACGGTCAACAGCACCGGGAAGACCTTCAGCATGACCGGCTGGAAGATCGGATACGCGGTGGGCCCGCCGGCGCTCAACCAGGCGGTCCGGGCGACGCACCAGTTCGTGACGTTCGCCACCTCTACGCCGTTCCAGGAGGCCATGGCGACGGCCATGGAGACGGCGACCCGCCTCGGGTACTACGACCAGCTTCGCCGGGAATACACCGCGCGCCGTGACCTCCTGGCCGGAGCCCTGAAGGCCGCCGGGCTCACGACACTCCCTGTGCAGGGGTCGTATTTCCTCCTGGCCGATGTGCAGGCCATGGGGTTCGCGGACGATGTGAGTTTTTGCCGGTACCTCACGGCCGAGATCGGCGTGGCCGCCATCCCGCCCTCCGCCTTCTATGCGGACACCGCCCGCGCCCCGCTGTTGGCCCGGTTCTGCTTCGCCAAGAGGGACGAGACCCTCCGGGCCGCGGCCGAGAGATTGCAGAGGCTCAAAGTATCCCGGAAGGCCTGAGCCGCCTTCAGCCAGGCCAGGACTCGGAGCGGTCGATTTTTCCAGAGGACTCCATCCGGGAGCGACGCGCGGCCGGGCTGGATTTCAGGCGGGTGTTGAGTGAGGCGGCGTGACGGTTCCGGAATTACGCAAGCTTGGCCCCAAAACCCTGGGGGAAGGGAAGGGGTGGCATGAATCGCATCACGATCACCTGCCCCGCGTGTGGGCGCTCGGGGGCCGTCGACGAAAGGGCGGTGCCCGACAGGCCGATGAGACTCAAATGCCCCCAGTGCCAGGGGACGTTCACCTTCACGAAGGGGGCCGGGGTCGCCCCGGCGGAGTCCGGCGGCTCGGCGACACCGCAAGCGCCGCGGCGGACAGCAGTGCCGCCGCCGAAGCCCGGCGGGAGACGTCCGGCCTCGGCGCCAACGGCGAAGGCCCCTCCGCCTGCCAGAGACCGGCGGAGGCTCCTGGTGACCATGGGGGCGCTGGCCGGCGGTGCCATCATCCTGGTGGCGTCCTCGATCTACGCGTTCAAGCTCGCGCCCATCGCGGCCGAGAAACTCCTGATCGCTGCCCTCTTCTCGAAGGTGCCACCGGTGCAATGGGTTGCGATCAAGGCGCTGCGGGACTTTCCGACGAAACACGCGGCCATCGCCCTGGTGGCATTCATCAACCTCAAGAACCTGCAGGAGATGGAGGATCCCAAGAAGCCGTGGACGCCGGAGGAGAAGGCGCGAAGGCGAGAGCGCCGCGTGAGGGACCTCGCACTGGCCGAGCGGGCGACCGAAACCCTGTGCCTGCTGACGGGACAGAGCTTCGGGACGTATTTCAAGCGCGAGCCATATGGATATTCGTGGGGGAGCCTGAGTGAGGACAAGTGGCCGACCGTCTTACGGCAGGTTGATGCCTGGGCCCTGCAGACCTTCGGCACCGGCGAACTCCCTCTGTTCAATCTCGGCCTGCCCGGGGTCCTGCCGCAGCCCTCGGAGGTTCCCGGGGGAGGGACGGCGCGATGAAGCGGGCGGCGTTCTGGGCGGTGTTCCTCCTCGTGGCTGCGGGGGCGTTCATCTATGTGTGGCGCACTAAGGACCCAATGCGGAATCACCCGTATCTCCTCCCGCTCTGGGTCAAGTACAATGTCCGGCTGGTGGCGCACCCGCATCCCGCCGTGGCCCACGCCGCGTGGCTGGAGTTATGGAACCTCTACTTCACGAAGTGGATGGTCTACCAGACGTTCCCCGCGCTCCTCGACAACGCGGCGCCGATCAGTTTCCTCATCGAGCGGGAGTCCTTCCCCCCCGGGGGGGACAACGCCCCGGCGATGGAGGGCTTCTTCGCGCGCAACAAGCCCATCTACTACAAGACCGAGCGGGTGTACTGCCGGACGGTGGGCGAGGCGCTCATGGCCATCATGTACCGGGAGAAGAAATGGGCCGAAGACTTCCAGGGGGACTGGCAGGCCTGGTGGCAGGCGAACGGGAAGTCCTATCGCTGACGCGCGCGGGGACTCCATGAGCTGCCTCGCGCCCACTCCTCTTGGGGGTCGTTTTCATCCAGAAAGGGGTCAGGCAGCCCTCTTGAAGATCGTGCCCCGCCTTGGCTTGCGATCGGCACCTGCCCACATCCCACCAGAGGCCACCGCCGCGTTGCCCCACAGCGTGATCTCGCCGAGCGCTGTCGCGTCTGGGCTTGCCCCGTGTCACCCCTCGCCAGTTGGCCAGCCCGACCCCCTGGCACCTCGCCCTTCAACGGATCTGACTTGACACCGCTTCCATCCCCGCACCCGTGACGCGTCCTACGGCGGTCCCGGGGCTCGAGCAAACGGTCCGCCGCCGCTCGGTCCCCGTGTTGTTCACCGCCTGTGTTCCGCAGTCTCGTTGACATCCTCCGCCCGCCGCATGGTTTCCCCTTGACAGGGGCTCTTGCGCGGAGCCATCCTGCGCAAACTTCGGGGACGGGAGAGGGGCAAGGTCCTTCGAGAGCGGTTCGACCCCGCTTTCGGAACCCGATGGAGCCGAACGAACTCACGCCAGGCAGGACGACGTTCGAGGAAACCGACAGGTGACCTGCCCCATATCCGGTGAGAAGCGCGGACCCGCCCGGCGCATCCGGTCTCGTCACGTGATCCTGCTCGGCCTGCTGTGGCTGACGGGCCCCGCCCCGCTGTCCTTTGCAGCAGAGCCGGCCCCCCCTGCGAAGCCGGAAGAGCCGCCTGCTTCTGCAGTCCCCGCTCCGCCAGATTTCATGCGCAACAAGGCGCGCATTCCGGAACTCACGCTGAAGGATAAAAAGCAAGGGTGGTACTTCACGGGGATTCCCCTGATCGGCGTCGATCCGGATAGCGGCTTCAATTACGGGGCGAGCATTCAATGGTACGATGACGGCCCCAAGGACAGCCCCTTTTTCTATTACGCGCCGTACCGCAAGCGAGTCGCCGCCACCGTCCTTCTCACGACCAAAGGCACCCAGGAATACTACGTTGAATACGACCAGCCGTACATTGCGGACTTGCCCTGGCGGGTCCGCGCTTTCGGGGGGTATCTGGGGAACAAATTCGAAAACTACTTCGGCATCGGCGAGAGAACACTGGAGCCGCTCCGCTTTCCCGGGACCCCGGGGACGACGTACGGGCAAGCCGGCAATTATTTTGACGCCTTGAGGGACAACCGTGGCGGCGAGACCTGGGCGCGCTACAATTTCTACGACAAGCGGCAACTCCTGTTCGCTGCCGATCTGGAGCGGGATTACCTGGGTGGCCTGCTGCGCCCGCTGGTGGGGCTCCAGATATCGCATGTGGAGGCCCGCGACTACACCGGCGTCGAAGTAAAGGGCGCCGTGAACCAGGAAACCTTACTCCGGGAGGACTATCGGAACGGCAGCATCCGAGGCTTCGACGGAGGCTGGCTCAATTTGCTCCGTCTGGGGCTCACATACGACTCGCGCGATTACGAGCCCGATCCCACCTCGGGCGTCCTGGGTCAGATCCTGCTCGAAGGGACGACCCGATGGCTCGGCGCGAGTTCCGACTACGGGCACGTGACGGTCGGATGGCAGGGGTACCAGCGTCTTTCCCCGGAGTTGACCCGGCTGGTCCTGGCCGCAAACACCGCCTATTCCGTTCACTTTGGCGAGGTGCCGTTCTATGCCTTCCCCAGCATGAGCGTCCCGATTGACGAGCAGAAGCAAGGATTGGGCGGCTGGCATACCCTCCGCGGCTACCACGCCAACCGTTTCGTGGGCAAAGTGCAGATGCAAGGCAATCTCGAGCTGCGATGGACCCTCGCGGATTTCACGGTCTGGAATCAGAACCTCCGGCCCATGCTCGTCCCGTTCGTGGACGTGGGCCGGGTCTTCGACAGGGTGGGGCGATTCAGCGTGAACGACTGGAAGGTCACCGGTGGATTGAGTGTTCGGCTGGCATGGAATCTGGCGACCCTCATCAGCTTCGACTACGGCTTCAGCAGGGAGGGGAACTTGTTCTACATGGAGCTGGGGCATCCGTTCTGATTCCCGGCGGCGAGAACCGGCCTCAGTCTTCTCTCTCGGCGTCCCCGGAGGAGCCAGAGCACGAGCTCGGCTCTGCGTTGCTCACTCCAGCGCCTGGGCGATGTCCCGGCGGCCGTGGGCCTCCAGGAACCCGATCACCTCCGGTAGCCGGGGAATTCCCCGCCGGCCACCGAGCGCCCGGCACTTCATCGCCGCCACGGCGCTGGCGAAGGCCAGCGTCCACTCCAGGGGCCAGCCTCGGAGTTCCCCCAGGGCGCAGGCCCCGTGGAAGACGTCCCCGGCCCCGTTGGTGTCCACGACGGGGACGCGGAAGCCGGGGACCCGGACCCACCGGCCCTCCTCCAGCCCGAGCGCCCCGTCCTCCGCCAACGTGACGGCGACCCGGGACGGCCCGCCGCGCGCGAGTTGCTGGAGCCCTTCCTCGATCGTTGCCCGCCCGGTGATGAGCCCGACGAAGCGCGGATTGCAGACCAAGAGGTCCACCTGAGGCCAGACCGCCTCGATCCCCTCGACGATCCGCTCCCCGTCCATGGTCACGCGCATTCCCGCTTCGCGGGCCCACCGGATCGCCTGGAGCGCCGCGGCCGCGTCGATCCCATCTACGTGCAGGAGCCGCCCCGCCGTCAGCGCCGCCCGATCCAGTTCCTCCGGGCGAATGGCGTAGGCCGGCGGGCGCCGATAGAACAAGGTGCGCGCCCCCGAGGTGCGATCGGCCAGTACCAGGCTCACGTGGCCCGGGCTTCCCGGGGCCCGCAGGACGTGGCGGACGTCGATCCCCTCCCGCGAGAGGGTGCGGAGGGAGGCCCTGGACCAGAAATCGGTCCCGACCTTCCCGATGTACCGGGTGCTGAGGCCGAGGCGGGCGCAGGACACCAAGGCGGTGGCGACGACCCCTCCTCCCTGGACCTCGAATTCCAGGAGCGGGGATTTGGTGTCCGGCTCCGGATACCCGTCGATGATGCCGATCAGGTCGAGGGCGTTGACCCCGAACCCGATGACGTCGAAGGGCAGGTCTTTCTGATCAGCCAGCAATTCCTCTGTCCCCCCCTGTTCATGTGTAGGACATCTGCATTCATTTGCGTTCATCTGCGGTTGCATTGTTCTTGCCTGGCGTCTCTATCCCTTCACGGCCCCGGCGGTGAGCCCGGCGATGAGCTGCCGCTGGACCAACATGAAGAAGAAGACGATGGGGAGCGCCGTGATGACCCCCCCGGCCGTGAGGAGGTCCCAGCGGATGATGAACTCGCCCATGAAGGTCTGCAGGCCCACCGGTAGCGTCCGCGCCTGAAGGTCCGCGGTGAAGGTCAGGGCGTAGATGAACTCGTTCCAGGAATAGATGAAGATATACGTGAGCGCCGCGGCGACGCCCGGCGCCGACAGGGGCAGGAGCACATACCGGAAGGTCTGCAGGCGGGTACACCCGTCAATGGTGGCCGCCTCGTCCAGTTCCCGCGGGATGGCATTGAAGAATCCGGTCAGCATCCAGGTGGAGAAAGGCACGGCGAACGTGCTGTGGGCCAGGATCAGGGCGGGCGGCGTGTTCAGGATCCCCAGGGACCGCATGATGAGGAAGAGCGGCAGGACCAGGAGCACCGACGGGAACAGTTGCGTGACCAGGAAGCCGAAGAGCAGGACGCTCTTCCCCCGAAAGGGGATCCGCGAGAAGCAGTAGGCCGCCGCCATCGCCACGGCCAGGGCGATGACGCACGTAGAGATCGCGACGATCCCGCTGTTTCGCATGTAGGCCAGAAACGGCGTGGTCTCCATCAGCAGGCGATACCCCTCGAAGGTCGGCTGGCTGGGCCAGTATCGCACGGTCTTGGTGTACAACTCGGTGGGCGGCTTAATGGAGGTGAGGAACATCCAAGCGTACGGCGCCAGGACGAAGGTGAGCCACGCCCCGAGGGGCACCCACAGCTTCACCGCCGCCAAGCAGCGGCGGAGGGGACGCCGTCTCACTGGACCATCACCTCGTTTCGGCGAAGCAGACGGATATATGCCACGATGGCCACGGCCAGGATCGCCACCTGGACGAGGGCGATGGTGCTTCCATATCCGAAGTCGAGCCGCTTGTAGGCCATGTAGTAGGCATGCAGGGGGATGGTGAGACTGCTGTACCCGGGACCGCCGCCGGTCATGATCATGATCAGGTCCATGTAGTTCGCGGTCCAGATCATCCGGAGCATGGTGGTGATGAGGATGGTGGGAAGCAGGAGGGGCAGGGTGACATGGCGGAAGACCCGCCAGGCGGAGGCCCCGTCAATGCGGGCCGCCTCGAACAACTCTTCCGGGATGGCCTGGAGAGCGGCCAGCAGCATGACCGCGAAGAACGGGATGCCCTGCCAGACGTCCGCCAGCATCACGGCCGGCAGGGCGGACCACGGCTGGGCCAACCAGGGTTGAAACCGGGAGAGGATCCCCGCCTTCACCAGGAGGTCGTTGACGAGGCCGTAGTTGCCGTCCAGCATCCAGGTCCACATCAGGGCGACGAGGACGCTGGGGGTGGCCCACGGGATCAGGGCCAGGCCGCGAACCATGGCCCGACCGGGGAACCGCCGGTTGAGAATGAGGGCCCCGACCAGCCCGCCGAGGCATTGAAACACGACCACGCCCACCACCCACACGACGGAGTTCTGCAGGGCAATGGGAATGACCGGGTCCTGGAGCAAGCCGCGGTAGTTGTCGAGGGCGACGTACTGGGTGAGGTCGGGGCGCAGGATCTCCAGCCGGTGGAAGCTGAGCCAGATGGCGCGGGCGATGGGGTAGGCGACGATCCCCAGGAGGAGCGCCAGGGCGGGTGAAAGCAAAAAGAGGGGCAGGAGCCACGTCCTGCCCCTCCTGTTTCCCCTCGACGCCCTAGCGCTGGAGCGCCCTGGCGATCTCATCCAGCATGTCCTTGCTGCTGATCTGCCCCAGGAGGGCCCGCTGCATATTCGCCTGCCAGGCCTGGGCCGAGACGTAGCCCACCCCGGGCAGCGGCGGCCAGGCGATGGCATAGTTGGCGCCGTCCAGGGACACCTTGAAGAAGACGTTCTCCGTGTAGCGCGGCAGTCTCGCCACTGACTTCAGGACCGGCAACTGGCCCTGGCGCGAGCCACTCCACTTGTCCATGGGCGTGGTCTCGCTCAGCCAGGAGATGAAGGTGAAGGCGGCTTCCTTCTGCTTGCTGGTAACAAACACCACGTTGCCGGACATGGTGGCCATAGTGGCGGGCTTGGCCGGGTCGGCGGCCGGGATGGGGACGACGCCGACGTTGCCCGCGCCGAGCTTCTGGGTGACCAGGACGGAACTGCCCACGTGGTGGGCCATCATCGCCGTATTGCCCGCCTGGAACGCCCCCAGGACCTGGGCGTAGGCATCGGTCGGCGCGCTGGGAGGGGCGACCTTGTGGACCCGGAAGAGGTCAATGTACCACTGGTTGACCTTCACCGCCTCGGGGCTATTGATGATGACCCTGCCCTGGCCATCCACCATCCGCGCGCCGCCGCCCACCATGAAGGCCAGCCACTGGTCCTGTCCCCCGGCACCGCCACGCAGGCCAAAGCCGTACTGGTTCTTGGCGGGATCGGTCATCTTCTTGGCGGCAGCCAGGAACTCATCGAAGGTCGCCGGCGGCTTCAAGCCTGCCTGGGCGAACCAGTCCTTGCGATAGTAGAGGTAGAAGGTGATGAACTGGTGGGGCATCATGTAGACAGGGCCGGCGGTCGTGATCTTGCCCGTGTTCCAGAGGTTCTCGATGACATCGCTGCGCCCGACCCACTTGGCGATCGAGTTCGCTAGAGGCTCCAGGGCGGTGAGCTTCACGAACTCACCCAGCCACCAGTCCTTGAACCGTCCGGCATCGGGTCCGGACCCGGCGGCTAGGGCCGTCACCAGCTTGTCATGGTACTCGCTGAGCGGGACGAGCTGGTACTCGACCTTGATCCCTGGATGGGTCGCATTGAACTCCTTCACAAGCTGGTCGAACATCGGCTCGGTCGGATCGTCCAGCCACAGCCAGTAGCGAACCACGGTAGGAGCTTGGGCGTGAAGCGACTGCGTGGCGCCGCCGATGATGAGGATCAGACCAAGGACCCCGAGGCAGAGGATGACCGTGCGAAGTCGCCATGACCGAAGCATGATGCCACCTCCTTCTTTCCGGCCGTGTCGGCCGCTGCACAAGCGGGAACCAACGAACGAGTCCGGCGCTGGAATCTCCCGTCCTCAGCGTGTCAGAACATCGCACACGTTTTCGACGAGTGTCAACGGGGAACCCACGGATGTTCGCACGGGGAGAGAATGGCGCCGCTACCGCAGTAGCTCGGCCGCCAGGGTCGTCGGAACCGGCACCGGGACGGCGACAGGGGCCGTCTTCGTGAAGCGGGCCACCAGCTCGCGCGTGCCGCCCACGTTCAGCCGCTCGAACATCTGGCCGAACATCTCCATCAGGGACGCGCCGATCTCCTCCTGGATATCGGACGGAAGGTCCCAGAACCGCGCCTTCATCGCGGGCCAGGCCTTCTTGCGCGTGGTGTAGACGAACTGGGCGTCGGTCTGGCCCGGCTTCCGTTCGCTGGCGTGATGGCTGAAGACGTACGAACGGATCTCCTCTTTCACCACCTCGGGGAGGCGCGGGTGATCGAAGATGAGGTTGTTGAAACCCAGGGCCAGATGGATCTCGACGGTTTCGCTCTCCGGGAACCGGGAGAACAGCGTCAGGGGCAGCGTGGAGGCACCGTGCTGGACCGCCCCCGAAAGTCCGAACTCCTCCCGGGCCACCCGAGAGATTGCGGCCAGCGTGTCGAAGTCAACCTTCACCTCGGCCAGGCTGCCGTCCGGCAGGACCACCCCACCGTGGGTCGTGCCGGAGTTGACGCTGACCTTGCTGATGCCCGCGCCGCCGCCCCGCGCCGCTAGCGCCGCGGGGTAGGTTGCCATGAAGGCCCGCAACTCGTCCGGGGTCGTATTGTGGGCTCCCACCTCGCCGATCTCCGCCCCCACCGAGACCGTGACGCCGCTCGGCTCCAGCTCGCGGATGGTGCGGGTGAAGCGGGCCGTCAGCTCGGCGTTCAGCCGCTGCTGCTTTTCCAGCGTCGGCAGCGAGAGGTCCACGACGGTCGAGGCATCCACGTCAATGTTGCAAAAGCTGGCGGCGAGTTGTTCGCGGATCAGATCGGTCAGCCGTCTGACCTCGGCCGCCGGGTCCCTGGCGTAGGCGGCGGCGTTGACCTGCACATGGTCCCCCTGGAGGAAGATCGGTCCCCGATGTTCCTCCCGCAGGGCTGCGGCCAGGACGGCGGCCGTGTATTCCACCGGCCGCTGATCCGCGTAGACAATCTCGGCCGGTGCCTGCTCGAAGATCAAGAGGTCGGCCTGGAGCTTCCGCGCGGCCCGGAAGGCCGCCCGTGAGGTCTGGTAGGTCCAGCCGCGCAGGTTCAATGCCGGGACCGTTCGCCCGCCCCACTCTCCCCGCCCTCGTGCCGCGTACAGGCCCTGGACCGAGGCCGGCACCAGCCCATTCGCACGCGCGGCTTCGCGGATGGCCCAGATTGCCGCATGGCGAAGCTCCGGATCGGCCAAGGCGGCCGCCCGGGCCCACCGGTCCAGCATCTCTCCCGGTGGCCGGGCACCATCCGGCAGGCATGAGGTGAGTCCGCGCGAGAGGCCAAGCGTCCGAAGATCAGCAACGAGTTCCGACACCGAGGTCACATTCATTGCGATGGTCCTCCGAGGAATTTGAGAAGGCAAATCGGGGCCGACGCGAGGGCGGAAGCATAGCATGTCACTGCTCGGATGCAACAGATCCGGCTGAATTTCTTTCGTCGCTTCGTGTGGGAGAGACAGGAGCCTTCAGTTCAATGGGTTCCTCCGGCCTCGGCCCTCCGAAGAAGCGCTCTTCTCGTCCGAGTCAGGGCAAGTTTCCTCTGGGTGAGTATGATCCCACCCTGGAGTAGGCCCTCTTCGACCTGTTGGCCGATTTTCGGCCACTTGATCATCAGCCCACGCGGGAGGCTGACCCCGATCCTCCCGTGAAGCGATTTGTCCTTCGGAATTCAAGAGGTTTTGATTCGGTTGGTTCTGTAAGAATTCCTGGCACAGATCGTGCTAGCTTGGCCATGGGCCGTTTCGCTCTGACGCATACCAGACGAAAGGAATCTGGCCGATGCCCACCGTCAAGGTGCTGGTGATCGAAGATAACCCCATGAACATGGAGCTGGCCACAGACCTTCTCCAGCTCCAGGGGTATGAGGTGCTTCAGGCCGGCACCGCCTTTGAGGCGCTGGGCCTCCTCCGCGAGGTCACACCAGACCTGATCCTGATGGACATCCAGCTTCCCGGGCTGAATGGCCTCGATCTGACCAGGGACCTCAGGCAGGACCCAAGGACAAAGGATATCCCCATCATCGCCATCACCGCCTACGCCATGCTGGGCGACGAAGAGAAGGCCGTCCGGGCGGGCTGCAACGCCTATATTCCGAAACCCATCGAGACCACGAAGTTCTTCCAGGTGGTGGGCGAGGTCCTAGGCAGACGACATGGATGACGCGGCGGTCCGAGAACGCGGGATGCTCCCGCCTCTCGATGGAACAGCACAGATGAGCATGCAGACTATCCTCGTCCTGGTCGTGGATGACGAGCCGATCATCCGCCAGATGTATGCCGACGTCCTGGCCGAGCATGGCTATCAGGTCCTGATCGCCAGGAACGCCACGGAGGGGATCGCCACGGTGAAGCGCGGCTCCATTGACGTGATCCTCATGGACATCGTGATGCCCGAGATGACGGGCCTGGAGGCTCTGGAGGTCATCCGACGGGTTGCCCCCGACACGCCGGTCATCATGGTGACCAGCCATCCCACGAGCGAGAACGCCATCGCCGCCCTCAAGCTCGGCGCCTGCGACTTCCTCTCCAAAGGCTTCCAACCTCATGACCTTCTGCTGTCCATCCAGCGGGCCGTGGAACGGCGGAAGCTCGTGCTGGAGAACAAGCGTCTGCTCGAGGGGCTCCAGGAAAAGGTCCAGGAATTCACGTCACTCACCGAGGTGGGGCGCACTCTGAACTCCACGCTGAATCTGGACGAATTGCTGGGCCTCGCCATGCAGAAGGCCCAGGAGGTCCTCAAGGCAGAGGCCAGCTCTCTGATGCTGATTGACGAGGAAACCGACGAGCTGTACTTCCGCGTGGCCCTCGGTGAACGGGGCGAGGCGGTCAAGGAGGCTCGTCTGAAGATTGGCCAGGGGATCGCCGGGTGGGTGGCCCAGAAGGGGGAACCCCTTCTGGTGCCGGACGTCCAGGAGGATCCCCGCTTCTACCGCAACCTGGACCAGCAGTCGGGGTTCCGGACCAAGTCCATCCTCTGCGTGCCCATTCAGGCCAAGGGGAAGACGATCGGCGTCGTGGAGGTCATCAACCGGGCCGATGGAGACGAGTTCCAGGAGAAGGACATCGCCCTGCTCTCCGCCATCGCGGCCCAGGCCGGCATTGCCATCCAGAACGCCCGGCTCTACGGGGAGACCGAGCGGCAGAACGTCGAGCTGACCTTTCTCCTGCAATCCAGCCAGGATTTTCTCTCGGCTCTCGATCCGGATACGATCTTTTCCCGGATGACGGCGAAGCTCCTCAAGATCGTCCCTGCCGCCCGGACCGGGGTCGTCATCCTGGAGGACGAGGAGGTCGGTCGCGTCGCGGCCGGCTCGATAGATGAGCGGCGCCTGCCGAGGCAACGGTGCACTGCAGGCAAGATTCAGATTGCCCTGTACCCCGAGATCCAGGAGGTGTTGCGGACCGGGCGCCCTGTGGCGATCTCCGATGTCTGGACGGATCCGCTGACGGCAGGGGTGCGGGATATGCTGCGCACCATCGGTCTCCGCTCGCTCCTGGTCACACCGATGCTGGACCAGGGTCGGGTCTTCGGCGTCATCACTGTCGCCCAATTCGACAAACGCCGGCCTTTCTCGACAAACGAAATCCGGCTGTGCCAGACCCTGGCCAACCAGGCCAGCATCGGCGTGGCCAACGCCCGGCTGTACCAGGAACTCCGACGCCAGAGCGAGCAGCTCGAGCGGGCCAGCCGCTACAAGTCGGAGTTCCTGGCCAATATGTCCCACGAACTCCGCACGCCCCTGAACTCCATCATCGGGTTCTCCGATCTCCTCCAGCAGAAGCTCGTCGGTCCCCTGACGGAGAAACAGGCGAGATACGTCACCAACATCCACGTGAGCGGCAAGCACCTGCTCACCCTCATCAGTGACATCCTGGATCTTGCCAAGGTGGAGGCGGGCAAGCTCGTCCTCAACCTCCAGCCCATGCCAGTCGCGGAGACCCTGGAGGACATCCTCGTGATCGCTCAGGGCCTCGCCAGCCAGAAGAACCAGACCATCCAGGCCGAGATCGAGAAGGACCTGGCCCCTCTCGAGGCCGACCCGGTCCGTTTCAAGCAGATCCTCTTCAACCTGCTGAGCAACGCGATCAAGTTCACGCCGGAGCAGGGCCAGATCACGCTCGGCGCCCGGAAGGTCAAATGGTCAATTGGTCAATTGGTCGATTCGTCTTTACCAATCGACCAATTGACGACTCGACCGATCGACAGTCCAGGCGAGTGCCTGGAACTTCGCGTGACGGACAGTGGTATGGGGATCCGGGCGGAGGATTTGCCCCGCCTCTTCCACGAGTTCGTCCAGCTCGACGCCACGGCCAGCAAGCGCCACGAGGGGACCGGTCTCGGATTGGCTCTGACCCGGCGCCTCGTGGAGTTGCACGGTGGTCGCATCTGGGCAGAGTCGCGGGGCGAGGGGCGGGGCAGCACCTTCACCGTGGTCCTCCCGTTCGCCAGGCCTGTCGAGTCTCCGGCCGCTTCGGATGACCTCTCCACATCGAGCTAGCCGTGGCACGCCTCGGCGTCACCGCGGCCTTCCTCTCCCTCTGATGACTGCCTGACGCCTTCGAGCCGCGCCCCATGCAGAACGCGGCTCGAAGGTCCCCCGATTTTCTTCTGAAGCTCTCCGTGGCACCCCTCTTGGACACTCGTTTTAGCTACCTGCAGAGTGCCGCAGGCGCGACCTCCGAGGATCGTATCCCAGCGGAACGCACTGGCCGCTTACTGAGGGGAATGGCGTGGATCGATGGGAGGTTTCCGGGCGATGTAAAAGGTGGCCTGCGTGTGGCCGGAGGTGCGGTACTCCCCCGCTCCTACGACGCAACCGTTGCTGAAGCCGGTGGTTTCGAGCATGGCGGCCGAGACCTTCCTCGTCACGCTGGACAGCTCTGGCGAATGGGGCGTTGTGCCCAGTATGGGACATGCCTGCCAAGGGGCGTTGTGGGGATGGGTCGGGTCGGTTATAGTCGGCCAAGAAAGGGAGGCGGAAGGTCTTGCTCCATTCGAATCGGGATGCGGACGTGCTGATCAATGTTCTGTTTGATGCGAAGAAAGCTAAGCCGGCGTCTGTCTTGGCTCATCCCCTGAAAGTGGGAGCAAGGGTCTGCTCGGAGGCCGAGGGGCACCTCCCCCGCGGCATCGAGGACCGTGTCCCCGAGCTGTCGGCTGCGAGAGGAACTAGATGAGCCTCGGCACCAAACTGACCCTGTGGTTGCTGATCCCGCTTCTCCTGGTATTGATCTTCTTTGCCACCGTGACCTTGCGGCGGGAGCGGGACGTGCACCAGCAGGAGGTCTGGGAGGAAGCGGAGCGGATCGCCAACAGCCTGGCCATTTCGATCGGCGAGGCCCTCCGGCGCCGGAACCCGGCCGACATCCACCGTATCGCGGAGGAGTCGGCCCTGGAGCAGAGCCGATTCGGCCTGGCGGTCTATGATCCGCAGGGACGGCCGATCCTGACCTGGGGGCTGGCCGCGACCGCGGGCGCCGTGGGCCGGGACGAGCTGGCCTCCCTGTCAAGCCTCCGCCGCGGGGTCGGCCTGGTGGAGCAGCAGGGCGGCACCGCGGTGCGGAGCCACCTGGTGGCCCTGACGTCCGGGGGCGAGCTGCTGGGCGGCCTCAAGGTCTCGGTGAGCCTGCAGGAGATCCAGGAGGTCCTCGACCGGGAGCGCAACTACTTCCTGGGCATGCTGGCGGTGGTCACCGTTGTGCTGGTCGTCCTGGTGTCCGTCACGATCCGGCGCACGGTGAGCTTGCCGCTGCACGGGCTCATGGAGCGAATCGCCGCCCTGGGCCGGGGGGAAGTGCCAGAGGACGTCACCATTCCCGGCCGGGACGAGGTGGCCCGGCTGACCCGGGCATTCAATCTCCTGGCGCGCAATCTGGACGAGGCGCGCCGGCGACTCCTCCAGGAAAGCGAGTACACTCGGAGCGTCATTCAGAATGTGACCGACGGCATCATCGGACTGGACCGGACGTACCGGATCCGCACCTGGAATCGGGCAATCGTCGAGCGCTACGGGATCCCCGAGTCCGAGGTCTTGGGCCGCAATCTGTTCGAGGTGTTTCCTCCCTTCGAGCGGGAGGGATTGCGTGAGGAGGTGGACAGGCTTCTCCGTGGGGAGCAGCGGACGTTCAGCCTGCACAACTTCGAACACGAGACGCGGCACCGCGGCCGGGCGGTCTTTAACCTCCGGGGGAGCGCCTTGCGCGGCTCGACCGGAGAGGTGGAGGGCGCGGTCCTGGCCATCGAGGACGTGACCGAGCGCGTGGCGCTGGAGCGCGAGGTGCAGCAGGCGGAGAAGTTGGCGGTGGTCGGCCAGTTGGCCGCCGGGATCGCCCACCAGATCGGCACTCCCCTGAATGTCATCTCGGGCTCCGCGGAATACCTGATGATGGAGTGGGGGCCGGACCGGCCCCGCCCCCGCGAGCTGGAGATCATCGTCGCCCAGACGGACCGCATCACCAAGCTCATCCAGCAACTGCTGAACTTCGCCCGCCCGACCCGCATTGCGGTTCAGCTGGTGAAGCTGAACGATCTGCTGCGGGAGATTCTGGGCCTGACCGAGCACCAGATTGCCAAGGAGCGGATCACCGTCACGACCGACCTGCAGGCTGACCTCCCGGCCATCGCGGGCGATGAGAACCAACTGGAGCAGGCCTTCCTCAACATCGTGATCAACGCCTGGCACGCCATGCCGGCCGGGGGCACGCTCACCCTCCGGACCCGCATCGTCTCCGCGGGGGATCTCCCGCGCCGGGCTGGCCGGCCCGCTCCCCCCGCGGTCGAGGTGATCATCGCCGACACCGGGATTGGGATCCCGGCGGAGCATCTGCCACGGATCTTCGATCCCTTCTTCAGCACCAAGGGGGTGGGCCGGGGCACGGGCCTGGGGCTGGCCATCACCCGGCGGATCGTGGAGGACCATCGCGGAACCATCGAGGTAGCCAGTGAGGTGGGACGCGGGACCACCTTCACCATCCGGCTGCCCGTAGAGGGGGTCGCGGCATGACATCGCAGGAGCGCGTGCTGATCGTGGATGACGAGGAGCAGATGCGGGACCTGCTCGCCAAGGTCCTGGAGAAGAACGGCTTCCAGGTCGCCGCCGCGGGGGATGGGGCCCAGGCCCTGGCCCTGCTGGAAAAAGAGCCAGTGGACCTGGTGGTGACGGATGTCCGGATGCCGGGGCTCGGCGGGATGGAGGCATTGAAGGCCATCAAGGAGCTGAACCCCGACATCATCGTCATCATCATGACGGCCTTCGGCTCGATTGATCAGGCGGTCCAGGCGGTGAAGGAGGGCGCCTACGATTACATCAACAAGCCGTTCAAGATCGACGAGATGCTCCTCACCATCCGGAAGGCCCTGGAGGAGCGGCGCCTGCGGCACGAGGTCACGGCGCTCCGGCACGAGTTGCGCAAGCGCTACCACTTCGAGAGCCTGATCGGGAAGAGCCGGGCCATGCAGGAGGTGTTCAGCCTGATCGAGCAGGTGGCGGGCAGCCGCAGCACCGTGATGATCTACGGCAGAAGCGGGACGGGAAAGGAGCTGGTGGCCAAGGCCGTCCACTACAACAGCCAGCGGGCATCCAAGGCCTTCGTCGCCGTCAACTGCGCCGCTATCCCGGCGGAGCTGTTGGAGTCGGAGCTCTTCGGCCACGAGAAGGGGGCCTTCACCGGGGCCATCGCCACCAAGGTGGGGAAGTTCGAGCTGGCCACGGGGGGGAGCCTGTTCCTGGACGAGGTGG